>Ga0182024_10012357_pt1 | contig 16913 bp, 14 predicted proteins | sample P32metaG_FD_120480 | JGI IMG/M metagenome (GOLD analysis project Ga0182024, IMG submission 120480) | Permafrost microbial communities from Stordalen Mire, Sweden - P3-2 metaG (Illumina Assembly) | ecosystem: Environmental > Terrestrial > Soil > Wetlands > Permafrost | place: Sweden: Stordalen...
ATCAAATCGATCACTAGCGCATGGTCATTGTTGGTGACGGAGGCGGGACTGGACGAACGCGTGACGCCCTATTCCATCCGCCATGGCATGGCGCGAGAGATGCGTAAGCGCAAAGTGCCCAAGGAGCAGATCAGCATCTTCTTGGGCCATTTGCCCAAGGATTCAGATGCCACCACGTCGATCTACACGCCCTACGATCCGGAATATTGTTCGGAGGCGGTTGCCGCGATCGAGGCTGTCATGAATGAGGTCCGAAAGCATCTCAAACGGGCAAATATTGATCAGCCAATGGCGGATGCTGCAGCACTCGCAAGGACTATACGGAGCAAAGTTAAGCGCGGCGTGGGTGATGCCAAACGCGAAGAGATTCGGTTTCTGATTTCGTCTGGCCTGCCTCATAAGGAGGTGGTTTTGCGTGCCAAAGTTTCCAGTGGCACCGTAAGTCTGATCCGCCAGGAAATTCGGGAGGTTATGCCGCTCTACCGCAACTCCGAATCGGCCGTTTGCGTGCCACTTGCGTGTCACGGTGGTGAAAGTTCGAGTTTGACTGATGATCAAGTCATTGAAAAACTTGGTGGGCCCGCCAGGACTCGAACCTGGGACCTAACCGTTATGAGCGGTCAGCTCTAACCAACTGAGCTACAGGCCCTTCCGGCCACGGGGTATAGCAGCCGGGCGGAAATCATCAATCGCCCAATCCTGCGGGGCCGCCACAGCGTTCCAGCATCTTCAATTCCCAGAAGGGCCAATCCCGCCCGGATCGGCTAGATTGCCCAAGTTCGGCCTTGGCGCCGCGTCATGATGGCGGCGGACTGAAGGAGGGTGCCGTGAAGATCTGGCTTTCCATAGGGTTCGCGCTTGGCCTGCTCTCGCCCGGATGGGCGGCGGCGCAGGAGCAGCAGCACATTATTACCATGAGCGGCCATGGCGAGACGCATGGCCAACCCGATACCGCGATGCTGTCGGCAGGCGTCAGCGTCGACGCGCCCACCGCCGCGGCCGCGCTCGCCGACGCCAACAAGAACATGCAGGGGATCCTGGCGGCGCTGAAGAAGCTAGGCGTGGCTGACCGGGATATCCAGACCCGGAATTTCTCGGTCCATCCCCAATATGCCAACGGCAACGGCCAGGCGCCGCGCGTCACCGGATACCAAGTGACCAATCAGGTTCAAGTACGGCTGGCAGAGATCGGCAGGCTGGGTCCGGCCTTGGACGCGCTGGTGGTGGCGGGTGCAAACCAGATCAATGGCGTGAATTTCTCGATCCACGATCCCGCGACACTTCTGGCGCAGGCCCGCACCGATGCCGTGACTGATGCACGCGCCAAGGCCGGGACTTTCGCCAAGGCCGCCGGCGTCAGTTTGGGGTCCATTCTTTCCATCAACGAAAATGGCAATGGAGGTCCACGTCCTGTGGTCTTTGCCGCGCCCATGGTGAAAGCCACTTCCGTTCCGGTCGCCTTGGGGGAAGAGGCCGTCAGCGCCGACGTCACCATCGCCTGGGAGATCAAGTGAATCCGCTTTTGGAGGAATGGCGCGGGCCTTTCGGCGCGCCGCCGCTTGATCGCATCCGCCCTGAGCATTTTCCGCCCGCCTATGCCGAGGGTTTTGCGCAGCATGATGCCGAGATCGCCCGCATCACCGACGAACCGGCGCCGCCCGATTTCGCCAACACCATAATCGCCTTCGAGAAAAGCGGCAGGCTGCTGAGCCAAGTGGATGCGGTTTTCTTTGTCTTGTCGGGCGCGGCCACCAACGAGGCCTTGCAGAAGATCGAGCGCGAGTTGGCGCCGCGTGTTTCGGCCCATCACAATTCCATCTATCTGAATGCCAAGCTGTTCGCCCGCATCGACGCCGTCTGGCAGCGTCGCGCGCCCCATCCTCTGGATGCAGAAGACCGCAAGGCGCTGGAGCGCATCCATCTGGATTTCGTGCGCGCGGGCGCGCGCCTGTCGCAAGACGGCCGGGCGCGGATGGATCAACTCAACCAACGCCTGGCGGTGCTCACCACCCAGTTCTCCCAGAATGTGCTGGCGGACGAAGAAGAGTATGTCGAACCATTAAGCGAAGCCCAGGCGGCCGGGCTGTCGCCATCCCTGCGCGAGGCGCTGGCCGCCACTGCCAAGGAGCGGATTGTGGATGCGCCCTATGCCATCACCCTGGCGCGCTCCAACGTCGAACCGTTCCTGCAATCGGCCTCCGACCGGTCTTTGCGCGAGAGGCTGTTCAAGGCCTGGGTGGCGCGGGGCGACAATCCCAATGCGCACAACAATCGCGCGATCATCGCCGAAACGCTGAAACTGCGCGCCGAAAAAGCCGCGTTGATGGGCTATGACAATTATGCCGCCTATAAGCTAGCCGACACCATGGCGCAAACGCCCGAGCGGGCCCGCGCGCTGCTGGAGAAGGTCTGGCCCCCCGCCCTCAGGCGCGCCGGGGAAGAACGCGATGCCCTGCAGGCGCTGGTGGCCGAGGAAGGCGGCAATTTCATGCTGGCGCCCTGGGACTGGCGCTTTTATGCCGAAAGGCTTCGCCAGCTTCGCTATGATTTCGACGAAGAAACGCTCAGGCCTTACCTCAGCCTCGACAATGTGATCGCCGCCGCATTCGACACGGCATCGCGGCTGTTCGGTCTTTCCTTCCGCGAGCGCCACGACATTCCCATCTATCATCCCGATGTGCGCGTGTGGGAAGTCACGCGCGGCGAAAAGACCGTGGGACTTTTCTATGGCGATTATTTCGCCCGGCCCGGCAAGCAGGAAGGCGCCTGGATGTCGTCGCTGCGCGATCAGCAGAAGCTGGGCGGCGACGTGCTGCCCCTGATCTTCAACACCTGCAATTTCGCGCGCGCAAAGCCGGCGCTGATCTCGTTTGACGATGCGAAGACCGTCTTCCATGAATTCGGCCACGCTTTGCACGGTCTATTGTCGAACGTGCGTTACCCGCGCCTCTCCGGCACCAACGTGGCGCAGGATTTCGTCGAGCTGCCATCGCAGATTTTCGAACATTGGCTTGAGGAACCCGAGGTGCTGGCGCGTTTCGCGCGCCACACCCAGACTGGCGAACCCATGCCGCAATCGTTGCGCGACAAGCTCGCCGCCGCGCGCCACTTCAACCAAGGCTTCGCCACGGTGGAATTCCTGGCGTCGGCGATCATCGACATGGATTTCCACACTGATTTCTACACTGGGGCTTTGGAGAATTCCGATCCGGTAACCATGCAGAAGGCCTCATTGGCGGCCATCGGCATGCCGGACGAGATCGTTCCGCGCCACGCCGTCACGCATTTCGGGCATGTCTTTGCCGGGGAAGCCTATAGCGCGGGTTATTATTCTTATTTATGGTCCGAGGTGCTGGATGCGGACGGCTTTGGCGCTTTCAAGGAAGCAAAAGACCCTTTCGCTCCGGAGGTTGCAAAACGGCTTTACGACCATATTTATTCCAGTGGCGGCACACGGGATTTCGCGGAAGCCTATAGCGATTTCCGGGGCCGCGATCCGGAGATAAAGGCCCTGCTTGAGGGCCGGGGATTGGAGAGTGAATGATGCGCAAATTGCCCCTGACGATCGCCGCGGGCTTGATGGCCGCGATGGGCTTGGCGGGGACCGCCGTCGCCGATCCGGCGCCGAAGCTGCCCTATACCAAGATGGCCGACCTGCCGATCGTGAGCATGCAGGTCTATGACGAGAAGGCCAATGCCGACCAGCTGGTGGATGACGCCATGGCGCGGGCCAAGAAGACCCACAAGCTGCTTTTGATCGACGAAGGTGGCAATTGGTGCCCCGACTGCGTGGTGCTGCACAATCTGATGCTGGTGCCCGCGATGCAGAAATTCATGGACGCGCACTATGTCGTCGCCATGGTGGATGTGGGCAAGTTCGACCGCAATCCGCAGATCGCCGCCCGCTATGGCTATGCGGAAAGGCTCAAGGGCGTGCCCACCATTCTGGTGGTGAACCCTGGGACCAACAAAGTGATCAACAGCGAGCAGGTGTTCGCGTTGTCCAATGCCGGCCACCAGACACCGCAGGACCTGGCCGATTATCTGGCGCGATGGACCGATCCCCAGCAGGTTTCGCAGCGCTGAAATCTTGAACAGCCCAACAAAAAGCCGCGGAGACTTCTCCGCGGCTTTTTTGATTCAAGGCGCCGCCCTTAACGAGAAGCCATCTGGCCCGACGCCGCGCCCGGCTCCAGCGCATGATCCACCACCTGGATCACGCCATTGCGTTCATAGATGTCATAGATGGAGATGTCGGCGGTCTCGCCCTTCTCATCCATCAGCACCACATTGGTAGGACCGTTCAGGCGCGCCACCAACACGCCGCCTTCGGCAGTGCGCAATTTGGCCTGGCCGCCACCTTCGCCGATCACCCGCAGCAGCGTCTGGGAATCATAGCGTCCCGGAACCACCAGATAGCCCATCATCCGGGCAAGCTGCGCTTTGTTCTGTTGCGGCGCGCGTGGGTTCGCCATCGCCGTGTTGGTGGGCGCGAAGATCGTGAACTCGCCATCGCCCTTGAGCGCACCCGCGACGCCCGACTCTTTCATTTCTGCGGCCAGGGTCGTGTGTTGGGGCGAGGCAGAGATATTTTCCAGCAGAGTCCGGCTGGGCAGCATGGCTTGGCCGCCGATCATGGGGTTCATCACCCCGCCATCTTGGTCGACGATGGCTTTGGGCTGAACGCCCACGGAACCATTCGATACCGCACCCAGCGCACCACCGACGGTCATAACCGCCGCCGCTGCAATTCCCGCGATGGAAAAATAGCTCATGGAACACCCTATTACCGGCCTGTTCCCAAAACGGCCGGCGTCGGGGGCGGTTCCAGGGGCTTTGACTATTTGTCGCCTTGTTGCGCCAGCGCCTCGCGCTTCATTTCCAGCGCCAGCCAAAGTTCCTCGTCCGTGTCACGGGCGCCCGCCCGTTCGGCCAATTGTGCTGACAGCTGCGCGAATTTTTTGGGGTCGCTGCCATAAAGCACGGGATCGGAAAGCTCTTTTTGCAGCGCGGCGATATCCCGGTTCAGCTTTTCGATCCGCGCCGGCAGGGTATTGAGCGCGTGCTGGTCGGAAAATGACAATTTTACGGCGCTATCACGCGTCGGGCGGGATTTAGCCTCTTTCCGCCCGCCCCTGGTCGGGGTCTTGACCACGCCTTCGCCCCGCTGCGCCACCATGTCCGAATAGCCCCCGGCATAGACCGCGAAACGTCCGTCCCCTTCCGCCATCACCGTCATGGTGGCGACGCGATCCAGGAAATCGCGGTCATGGCTCACCACCAGCACCGTGCCGGGATAATCGCCTACCGTTTCTTCCAGCAGATCGAGCGTCTCCAGATCCAGGTCGTTGGTGGGCTCATCCAGCACCAGAAGATTGGAAGGCAGCGCCAGCAACCGCGCCAGCAGAAGCCGCGCCCGCTCGCCGCCCGACAGGACCCTGACGGGCGTGCGCGCCTGCGCCGGCGTGAACAGGAAATCCTGCATATAGCTCACCACATGGCGAGGTTTGCCGCCGACAAAGACGGTGTCGCCGCCGCCGCCGGTGAGCGCATTGGCCAGACTGTCTTCGGGATGCAGCTCCGACCGGTTCTGGTCCAGCCGCGCCAGTTCAAGCCCGGTGCCCATTTTCACATTACCGGCATCCGGCGTGGCCAGGCCGGTGAGCAGATTGAGCAAGGTGGTTTTGCCGGCGCCATTGGGGCCGACGATCCCCACCCGGTCGCCGCGATGGATCCGCAAGTTGAAATCCCGGATCACGTGCTTGTCGCCAAAGCTTTTCGCCACGCCTTTGGCGTCAATGATCTTGGTCCCGGACTGCGCGCCTTCGATCGCCTCCATCTTCACACTGCCCAGTTGCTTCAATTCCTGGCGGCGCCCGTCGCGCAAATTATTGAGCCGGGCGAGCCGTCCCTGATTGCGCTTGCGCCGGCCGCTGCGGCCATGGGCGAGCCAATACAGCTCATTGGCGATTTTGCGGTCGCGCTTGTGGCGTTCGATCTCTTCCTGCTCCAGCAGCGCATCGCGCCAATTCTCGAATGCGGCAAAGCCCTGATCCAGCCTCTGAGTCCGCCCGCGATCCAGCCACACCACCGCACGAGAGAGATTTTCCAGGAAGCGGCGGTCATGACTGATCAGCACCAGTGCCGCGCGCATGGCTTTGAGCTCGCTTTCCAGCCATTCGATCGCGGGCAGGTCCAGGTGATTGGTGGGCTCGTCCAGCAGAAGAATGTCCGGGCGCGGCGCCAATACCCGGGCCAGAGCCGCGCGGCGCGCTTCGCCGCCTGACAAGGTGGCGGGCACTTCCAATCCCGTCAGGCCCAGATTGCCCAAGAGATAAAAAGCCCGATCGGGATCATCGCCCGGCTGAAGCCCCGCCTCGACATAATCATGTGTGCTGGCATAGCCGGAAAGGTTGGGCTCTTGGGGCAGATAGCGGATGGTGGCGCCAGGCTGGGCGAAATGTTCGCCGGAATCCGCTTCCATCAATCCAGCCGCGATCTTGAGCAAGGTGGATTTGCCCGAGCCGTTGCGGCCCACCAGGCACAGCCGCTCGCCTTCGGCCACGCTCAACTCCGCGCCGTCCAGAAGCCGCGTGTCGCCGAAGCGGATATGGATGTCCTTGAGAAAAAGCAGTGGTGCCATGGGGGCTTGTCGTATGTCTCGATTCTGCGATCAAGCGCTAAATATCGCTTTCTCGTTATGCATTACGGAATATCACGACAAAGCAAGTTTCCCTTGTATTGCTTCATGAAATGGAACAGGCGCCCGGGCGAACTTTGCGGGCTTGAAAAAGACCTAAGGCGCTCTCACAGTCTCGCGCATGACAGCCAAGACCACGCGCCGCAAATTCCTCAAGACCGCTCTGGCCGGCGGTGCCGGCGCTGGGGTGGCAGCCGCCCTCCCCGCCCACGCCGACGATTACATCACACCGGCGATGACCACCCCGGGCAAACCCTTCACCGGCTATGGCATGCCGTCGCCGCATGAGGCGGATGTCAAACGCTTGCTGAGGCCGCCGGGAATTTCGCCGGGCACGGGTGGGTCGGACACGCCTTTGGAGCATTTGGAAGGCATCATCACGCCCAATGGCTTGCACTACGAGCGTCACCACAATGGCGTGCCGGATATCGATCCCGCCACGCACAAGCTTCTGATCCACGGCCTGGTCAACAAGCCGCTGGAATTCAGCATGGATGCTCTTATGCGGTATCCGCGTCACAGCGCCATGCATTTCCTGGAATGCGGCGGCAATAGCGGCGCCCTGGGCGGACCGCAGCCGGTGCAGGCCAGCGTTGGGACCATCCACGGGCTTCTCTCTTGTGCCGAATGGACCGGGGTGAAGCTGGGCCTGCTGCTGGACGAAGCTGGCGTTCAGCCCGAAGGCAAATGGATCTTGGCGGAAAGCGGCGATGCCGCCAGCCTCTCACGCTCCATCCCGCTCACCGAGGCGCATGAGCAAGGCATCATCGCCTTGTTCCAGAATGGTGAGCGCATTCGTCCCGAACAGGGTTATCCCGTGCGCCTGTTCATGCCGGGTTGGGAAGGCAACCTCAATATCAAATGGCTGCACCGGATCAAGGTCACCAACGGTCCCACCATGACCAAGGACGAGACCTCGAAATACACCCAATCGCTGAAAGACGGAAAAGCCCGTCAATTCAATTTCATTCAGCCGGTGAAGTCGGTGATCATCAGGCCGTCCAGCGGCATGACCATGAACGGTCCGGGTTATTACGAGATCTCCGGCCTCGCCTGGTCGGGCCATGGCAAGATCACCAAAGTGGAAGTCTCGATGGACAAGGGCGCGACCTGGGTCGAAGCCGAAATGCCTGGCCCCGTCCTGCCCAAATGCCTCACCCGTTTCCGCCTGCCCTGGGAATGGGACGGCAAAGAGGTGGTGCTGCAAAGCCGTTCGACCGACGACCAGGGCAATCTCCAGCCCACGCGCGAGCAATGGCACGCGCCCTACTCCGTGGCGCAATTCTATCAATGCAATATCATCCAATGCTGGCAGGTGAGCGCCGATAACAGTGTGAAGAACGTCTATGCTTAAGCCACTCCTGTTTCTGCTGGCGGCCGCCGCGCCGCATTTCGGCCAACCCGCCGACCCCGCCTTGATCAAGGCCTGGGACGTTTCCATTCCGCCCGACGGCAAAGGCCTGCCGCCTGGCCACGGCTCAGTGGCGGAAGGCCTGGCGATCTACACCGAGAAATGCGTGATGTGTCATGGCGTGAATGGCGTGGGCAAACCGGCGGACCAGCTCACTGGCGGCATCGGCACTCTTGCCAGCGATCATCCGGTCAAGACCGTGTCCAGCTACTGGCCCTATGCCACCACCCTGTTCGATTACATCCGCCGCGCCATGCCGGTGACGCATCCCCACTCGCTCAACGACCACGAAGTCTATGCGCTGGCGGCCTATATCCTCTCCATCGACGGTATCGTGAAGAAGGATGCCGTGCTGGACGCCAAAAGCCTGCCCAAGGTCAAGATGCCGAACCGCGACGGCTTCATCGACGCTTATGGCGCAGCCAAGCGTTAGCAATTAGCGGCGCCACGGCACCAAAAGATTGCTCTGTTCGCCCAGGCCTTCGACCGACAATTTCAGCCGGTCACCGGGCTTTAGATATTGCGGCGGCTTCATTCCCATGCCCACGCCCGGCGGCGTGCCGGTTGCGATGATGTCACCGGGCAGAAGCGTCATGAAATGGCTGATGTAACTCACCAGGGTGCGCACATCAAAGATCATGGTTTTGGTCGAGCCGTCCTGGCGGCGCGCATCATTCACCTCAGTCCATAATTTCAGCTCTTGCGGATCGGCAACTTCGTCCTTAGTCACCAGCCAGGGCCCCACGGGCGCGAAACTGTCGCAGCCTTTGCCCTTGTCCCATTGGCCGCCGCGCTCAGTCTGGTATTCGCGCTCTGACACATCGTTGATCACGCAATAACCCGCGACATGGGCCAGTGCCTCTTGTTCGCCCACATAAGACGCACGGGTGCCGATCACCACGCCCAATTCCACTTCCCAATCGGTTTTCACCGAACCACGCGGCACCGTGATGTCGTCATTGGGGCCGGTGAGTGCACTAAGCGCTTTCAGGAACAGGATCGGCTCCTTGGGAATTTTCATCCCGGCCTCGGCGGCGTGGTCGGCATAGTTGAGGCCCACGCAGACAATCTTGGAGATTCCCGTCAGGGGCACCCCCAAGCGCGCGGTATGCGGCACTTTGGGTAAGCCGGCGGGGTCGGTCCGGGCGAGGCGCTGCAATCCTTCGGGAGAAAGAAGATCAGGCGTGATGTCGCCGATCACGCCAGAGAGATCGCGCGGGCTCCCATCCTTGTCGATCAGCCCAGGCTTTTCCTCGCCCTTGGCGCCCCAGCGTATCAATTTCATCAACGTCTCCGTCTTTCAGTGGGAAATCTCTTCCAGTCCCCGGTTCAAGGTCCGCGGCCCCCACAGCGCGATCACCAGTACCATCACCGCCATGGCCGCGCTGATGAACAATGCCACCGCCATGGTGCCACCTTGGCGCAGAAAGAAGCCGATCATCAACCCTGCCAGCGCCGCGGAAACCCGGCTCCAGGAATAGACAAATCCCACCCCGCGGGCGCGGATGCGGGTGGGAAACTGCTCGGCCTGATAGCCGTGCAAGGTGAAGGACAGCCAATTGTTGGCCAAGGTCACCAGCACACCGAACAGGATCACCAGTGCCGCCAGATCCTGGCGCGCGAACAGAAAGATGCCGACGCCGGTAATCGCGCCCGCAGCCACGATCTGCCATTTGCGTTCGATGCGGTCGGCGATGGCATAACCCAGGAACGGCCCCACCGGATTGGCCAGCGCGATAATGAAGGCATATTGCAGGCTGGTGGTGACGTGGATGCCCTTGGCGATCAGCAGCGTCGGCACCCATGAGCCGAAGCCATAAAAGGCGATGGTCTGCATGGCGTTGAATACCGACATCACCACAGTGCGCTTGAGATAAGGCGGCTGAAACAATTCGCGGAAGCGGCCTTTTTCTTCAATTGTCTGGTTTGCCGGGGCGGCCGGCGGCAAAGGCCGGCCCAGATCGCTTTCCGCCCGTGCCTCCAATTTGCGCAGAATCGCATCGGCTTCCGAGCCGCGGCCATGCAGCGCCAGCCAACGCGGACTTTCCGGCACCGCCAGCCGGAACCACCAGGCCAGCAGCGCGCCGGACGCGCCGATCAACGCCACCCAGCGCCAGCCGTCCAGACCCAAAGGATGCAGGGGCAGCAGCAGCCAACCCAACAGCGCCACCAAAGGCACGACCGCGAATTCGATACCTTGGTTGACAGCGAAGACCCGGCCGCGCTTTGGCGGCGGCACCAGTTCAGGCAACAGCGTGTCGATGGTGATCTGCTCCAGCCCCACGCCGATGGCGGCAATGAAACGCCAAAGATCGATGGTGGGGGCGCTGTGCTGGAACGCCATCATCGCCGTTGCCAGCGAATACCAGACCAATGACACCGTGAAGATCGAGCGCCGGCCCAGCCGGTCGGCGACGGAGCCGAAGCCCACTGCGCCCAGCCACATGCCTGCAAAGGTACAGAAGACGAAAAACCCCACGCCATTGGTGGCAAAGAAATCCGCCGGACGCGCGGTGAACAAGCCGCTCGCCACCAGACCCGGCGCGACATAGGCGGTCATGAACAGGTCGTAGAATTCGAAGGCCCCGCCCAGCGAAATCAGGATCACCAGCCGCCACAGACCGCGCGTCAAAGGCAGCCGGTCCAGCCGTGCCGCAACGTCCCCCGCATTTGAACTCATGATTGCCGTGATCTTGGTTGCTGGCGCGCGATGAATTAGGCTTCAACCCTAATCGCGGCTTGAGATCGCGGCAACGGGTAACGGGATTTGGGAATGGCCAAAGCGGATTCTTCGATCGACACACTTCCCACACCCAGTTTGCTGCTGGATCTGAGTCGGTTGGAGCGCAATGCCGCCCGCATGCGCGAGCGGGCCACGGCGCTGGGTATTTCCCTGCGCCCGCATCTGAAGACTGCCAAATCGGTGGAGGCGGCGCGTTTTGTCCTGGGGGATGCGCCAGGCCCCGCCACCGTTTCCACCCTCAAGGAAGCGGAAATATTCGGCAAAGCAGGGATCGCCGATCTTCTCTATGCCGTCTCGATCACGCCGCAGAAGCTGGCCAAGGTGACTGAGCTGCGCCGAAGCGGCATCGACCTCAAGATCATTCTCGATTCATTGGAGGCCGCCCAATTCGTTGCCGCACATGCCCGCCAGCATGGTGGCGATATAGCGGTGATGATCGAAGTCGATGTGGACGGCCATCGCTCCGGCGTGCGCTGGGACGATCACGACACCCTGATCGCCATCGCGCGGCTCTTGAACAAGGACGCGAAACTGCATGGCATCCTCTGCCATGCGGGCGACAGCTATCATCTCCACGGTCCTGCCGCGCTGGAGGAAGCCGCAAGCCTGGAGCGCAGCCGTATCGTGGCGGCGGCCAATGCCCTGAAAGCGGCGGGAATCGGCTGCCCAGTCGTGAGCGTGGGATCCACGCCCACCGCGCTCTCGTCCCGCTCCTACGAAGGCGTCACCGAGCTGCGCGCCGGTGTCTATATGTTCTTCGATGTGGTGCAGGTCGGCCTCGGAGTTTGCGGCGTGGATGATATCGCCCTGTCAGTGCTCGCCACCGTGATCGGCCACCGCCAGGACAAGAATTGGATCATCACCGATGCGGGCTGGATGGCGCTGTCCTCGGACGAGGGCCAAGGCGAGCATTACGGCCTGGTGTGCGATGCACAAGGCCGGCCCTATCCCGATCTAGTGGTGCTGGGCACCAACCAGGAGCACGGCATTGTGGGGATCAGGCCGGGTTCATCCGCGCCCCTGCCCGTGCTTCCGATCGGCACCCGGCTGCGCATCCTGCCCAATCATGCCTGCGCCACCGCCGCGCAGCATGACCAGTATCACCTGTTGGACAGCGAAAACCATGTCACGGGGACATGGCCGCGTTTCCGGGGCTGGGATTGAAAGCCACCGCAAGTTGCGGTTCCATTCCGAGGCTGCACCACAAGGACCTGCCATGAAAAGTCTGCTGCTCGCTTCCGCCGCATCGCTTTGTTTTATTGCCACCGGAGCATTGGCCGACGAAGGCATGTGGACCTTCGACAATTTTCCCATCACCTCGGTCAATCAGGAATATGGCCTTCACCTCGACCAGGCGTGGCTCGATCGGTTGCGCGGCGCGGCGGTGCGATTGTCGATCGGCTGTTCGGCCTCGGTGGTCAGCGCCGACGGCCTGGTTCTTACCAACCATCACTGCGTGCGCGACTGCGCCCAGGAGCTTTCCAACACCAGCAAGGACTATGTGAAGGACGGCTTCCAGGTCGCCAAGCGCGAGGATGAAAAGCGTTGCGCCGGCATGCAGGCGGAAATCCTTGCCGCGATTTCCGACGTCACCGATCGCGTGACCAATGCGGCGGCAGGCAAGACCGGGCAGGATTTCATCAAGGCCCGCGATGCCGAGATCGCCGCGGTGGAAAAGGAAGGCTGCACCGGCAAGGAAGATAAATTCCGTTGCCAGGTGATCACGCTGTATCAAGGCGGCCAGTACAAGCTTTACACCTATCGCAAATATTCCGATGTCCGGCTGGTGTTCGCGCCCGAGGGCCAGACCGCCTTCTTCGGCGGCGACCCGGACAATTTCAACTTCCCCCGCTATGACCTCGATTGCTCTTTCTTGCGGCTCTATGAGGACGGCAAGCCCGTCAAGACGCCCGACCATCTGATCTGGAGTTCGGCCTCGCCCGCCAATGGCGAGCCCATCTTTGTCGCCGGAAATCCCGGCTCGACCCAACGCTTGCTGACAGCGGACCAGTTGCAAAGCCTGCGCGATCTGGCGCTGCCGGAAACGCTGATCTATCTGTCGGAGCTGCGCGGAAGGCTGATCCGCTTCACCGAGGAAAGCGCCGAACATAACCGCATCGCCAATGATCTGTTGTTCGGCATCGAGAATAGTTTCAAGGCCTATCACGGCGAAGAGAAGTCTCTGGTCGATCCCGCCCTGATCACCGCCAAGCGCGGAGCGGATGCCGATCTCAAGGCCCAGGTGACAAAGAACGCCACCTTGGCCGCCGACATCGGCGATCCCTGGGGCGATATCGCCAAGGTTCAGCCCGACTATCACGCCCTCTATTTTTCCTATGGCATGATGGAAACGCGCGCCGGCCTGGGCTCGGATCTTTTCCGGTTTGCCCGCACCCTGGTGCGCGCGGCACAGGAAAAGACCAAACCCAATGCCGAGCGGCTGCCGGAATATACCGACAGCAGGCTGGCGCTGCTGGGCAAGACCATTCTCGATCCCCAGCCGGTCTATCCCGACCTGGAACAGGCGACCTTGGAATTCTGGCTGTCGAAGCTTCGGGAAAACCTCACCGCTGACGCGCCGGGCACCAAGACCTTCCTGGGCAAGGATTCACCGGAGACATTGTCCGCGCGCCTGGCGCAATCCGGGCTGGGCGATCCCACCGTGCGCAAGGCGCTGTGGGACGGCGGCATGGCGGCGATCCAGGTCTCCAACGATCCCATGATCAAATTTGTGCTGGCCACCGATCTGGCCTCGCGCGACATCCGCAAACAATATGAGAACCGGGTCTCGGGCCCGACCGATCGCGCGGCGCAAAAAATCGCGCGCGCGCGTTTCGCCATCTACGGCACCCAGGTCTATCCCGACGCGACCTTCTCGCTGCGTCTTTCGTACGGCAAGGTCGAAGGCTGGGCCGACAATGGTGCGGCCGTCACGCCTTTCACGTATTACAAAGGCCTGTGGGAGCGAGCGACCGGCCAATTCCCCTTTGAATTGGCCCCACGTTGGCAGGCCGCCCAGAACAAGGTCAATCCTGGCACCGTGCTGGATTTCGTCAGCGATAACGACATTATCGGCGGCAATTCCGGTTCGCCTGCGGTCGACGCCAAGGGCGAAATCGTGGGCACGGCGTTCGACGGCAATATCGAAAGCCTGGGCGGCGCCTTCGGTTTCGACGATCGTGTCAACCGCACGGTGAGCGTTTCGACCGCGGCGATCGGCGAGGCACTGCGCAACGTCTATGGTGACGAAACCCTCGCCGCCGAACTGGAAGGCCATCGCCTCTAGCGCCGATATCAGCGCAAGAAACGGGAAGCGGCACGCGCTCCGAAACGCTAATGCCGCTTCGACGGGAGTGACCTATGGACGATATGACGGCCGCCCTGGCTCGGGCGCATGCTCATGCCACGGAATTTCTCGAAGGCCTGGATCGCCGCTCGGTGGCGGCGACCGCCAGCCTTTCCCTGTTGCGCCAGCGGCTAGGCGTCGCGCTCACCGCCGAGGGTGTGCCGGCGGCGCAAGTGATCGACGAACTGGTGGCCGCGGCCGATGGCGGCCATCTGGGTTCCGGCGGCGGGCGTTTCTTTGCCTGGGTGGTGGGCGGCGCGCTGCCTTCCGCGCTGGCGGCGGATTGGCTGGTGTCCAGTTGGGACAACAATGCCGTGCTTCACGCATGCGGGCCGGCCGCCGCCGTGGTGGAGGAAATCTCCGGCACATGGGTGAAAGAGATTCTCGGCCTGCCGCCGGAGGCTTCTTTCGCCTTCACCACCGGCTGCCAGATGGCGCATTTCACTTGTCTGGCGGCGGCGCGCCATGCGGTGCTGCGGGACCGCGGCTGGGATGTCGAGCGTGACGGCCTTGTGGGCGCGCCCGCGATCCGCGTCCTTGCCACCGAACACCATCACGCCAGCATCACCCGCGCGCTGCGCTTCCTGGGGCTGGGCACAAAGTCCCTGGTGCCGCTGAAAACCGATTCCGAATTCCGTGTCTCCACGAAAGTTCTTGAAGACGCGCTGGCCGCCAGCGACGCGCCTACCATCCTGGTGCTGGATGCGGGTGACTTGAATGTGGGCGCCTTCGATCCTTTCTCCCGGCTGATTCCGCTCGCCCGTGCCGCCAAGGCCTGGGTGCATGTGGATGGCGCCTTCGGACTGTGGGCGCGCGCCAGTGCCCGCCTGCGCGACCGGCTTGCCGGCGTCGAACTGGCCGATTCCTGGGCCACCGACGCGCACAAATGGCTGAACACGCCCAAGGATATCGGCATCGCCATCGTCAATAACCAGGGCGCCCATCGCGCCGCCATGGGCGTCGCCGCCTCGTATATGGCGCAGGCCGAGGACGCGCGCGACCAGATCGACTGGACGCCTGAATGGACGCGGCGGGCGCGCGGCTTTCCGGTCTATGCGGCGCTACGCGAATTGGGCCGCGATGGCGTAGCGGCCATGATCGACCGCTGCTGCGCGCACGCCGTTGCCATTGCCGACGGCATCGGCGCGCTGGAGGGGGCGGAACTGGTGGCGCGCCCCACCCTCAATCAAGGGCTGATCCGCTTTCGCGATCCCAGGCCCGCGGCCAACGAAGCGGATCACGACCGCTATACCGAAGAAATGGTCGCGGCCATCAATGAAGACGGCACCGCTTTTTTCAGCATGGGCGCCTGGCAGGAGCGCCGGGTGATGCGGATCAGTGTGGTGAATTGGCGCACATCGGATGACGATGTGCGCCGGACGGTGGAAGCGGTCGCGCGGGTGCTGGCCCGGCGGCGTGCCGCCTAATTGCCGAACGGCGAGACGCGGATGCCCAAATGGGTGGCGCTTTGCACCGGTGTCATGCCGGCGGCAGCATCCATGTCCACATTATTGTCCTGATGATAGGGCGGCAGGGCTTGGGCCATGGCTGTCTGAATCGCCGCCGGATATGAGGTGCAGCCCGTCACCGACATCAGCGCAACCGCCGCAATCCCCAGAAGCATCAATTTCATGGTCCGCCCCATCCCTTTGTGGAAAAAGGATTTACCTCCTGGAACGGGATTTTATCAAGGGTGGCCTGGCACGGCGCCACTGATCGGGTTTTTTACGGATGGCTCAAACTGGCTTTTTCCCCGATGGGCCCTCCGCCGTGAATTTAGTTAGATTTAAATCTATCAGGGCATTCTCGCAGCAGAAGCGCGGAAAAGCTCAATCGCCAATTTGTTAGTCGCTTTATGGAGGACGGGTCGTGCCAGACGATCTTCCCAAATCTGTCGGTTTTTCGCGCCGCCACCTTCTCAAGGCGGTGGGTGTCGCTGTCGGCGCCCTGAGCGCATCGCTGCCCGGAAGGGCGAGTGCGCAATCTCAAGATGACGGCCACGGATGGGGATGGGGCCATTGCTTCCTCCGCGGCACTCTCATCCGTGGCGTGGATGGTTATCGTCCGATCGAAACACTGGCTGTTGGCGATCTCCTGCCGACGCGCTTTTCCGGTATTGCGGCAATTCGCAAAGCCATCCGCTACACCGTGTGCCGCGATGACGCCGGAAGCTGGCCGGAGGAGTGCAGGCTGGTCTGCATAAGCGCAGGCGCGCTGGGCGACAACATTCCCGCTCGGGATTTGTTTGTCACCAACGCCCACGCGGTGTTCCTGGACGGCGTTTTGGTGCCGGTCGGGAGTTTGGTGAACGGAAAGACCATTTCCTTTGACGAGCGGACCGGCCTCGCTGCGCTCGAATATTTCTATGTCGCATTCGACAGCCATGACGTCATCGATGCCGAAGGCGCCTTCTGCGAATCGCACAGAGACGCGGCAATGCAAGCATGTGCGCCTGGGCTGGCGTTCAATGGCGGGCGCAGCCAGCTTTCCTCGCATCTGCGCAGCGCCATCGCGCCGCTCATCGACAGGCGCCGGCCGCTCGACCGGATACGTGATGGTTTGGAAGCACGCGCCGGCCTCTGAGGTAGGCCTGCGGCGGCACATATCTGTTTTATGCTGAGAACTGGAGCGGGCGAACGGATTCGAACCGTCGACCCTAACCTTGGCAAGGTTATGCTCTACCCCTGAGCTACGCCCGCGATCCAAGTTCGAG
>Ga0182024_10012358_pt1 | contig 16912 bp, 15 predicted proteins | sample P32metaG_FD_120480 | JGI IMG/M metagenome (GOLD analysis project Ga0182024, IMG submission 120480) | Permafrost microbial communities from Stordalen Mire, Sweden - P3-2 metaG (Illumina Assembly) | ecosystem: Environmental > Terrestrial > Soil > Wetlands > Permafrost | place: Sweden: Stordalen...
CATGGAACGAAGAACTCTCGAAGGAGCGCCATGTCCAACATGACCACCACCAGCGTGAACTTGACCAAGAAGGATCCCAACCCGATCAACTTGACCGATGGCGCCGCCGTGAAGGTGGCCGAATTGATCGCCGCCGAAGGTGTTGACGAAGTGTTGGCGTTGCGCGTATCGGTGAAACCGGGCGGCTGCTCGGGCTTCAACTACGACATGTTCTTCGACTCGGAGTTCGCCGAGGACGACATCGTGCGCGAGTTCGCCGGGGTCAAGGTCGTCGTCGACGCCTCGAGCGCGGAACTGCTCAACGGCTCGACGCTGGAGTACTCCGACTCGCTGCAGGGCGCCGGATTTCATATCACGAATCCCAACGCGACGCGCACCTGCGGCTGCGGCAACTCCTTCAGTTAAGCGTCAGTCATGCCCGAAGCGTTCGGTCCATACTCTCATTGGCGTCGCGCGGGCGACCTGGTCGTGATCTCGGGTCAACTGGGCGTCGTGCCCGGTCACGACAAGCCGACCATGATCGACGGCGGCGCGCCCGAGCAGTTACGCCAGGCGCTGGTCAACGCCCGAGCCGTGCTGGCCGATGCCGGCGCCACGTTTGATCAAGTCGTGAAGGCGACGTTGTTCATCACTGATATGGCCGTGTTCGCCGCGTGTAACGAAGTGTGGATCGAAGCGTTCCAACCGCCGCGCCCCACTCGTTCGGCCGTCGCCGTCGCTCAACTCCCCCTCGGCGCTCTCGCCGAAGTCGAGCTCTGGGCCTACGCGCCGCTGGATTAGACCGAGTACTCGTTCGGCGACGTGCCGAACTTGTAGCCGACCGAGCGCACCGTCTGGATCAAGTGGGCGTACTCCTCGCCCAACTTCGCGCGCAGTCGCCGCACGTGCACGTCCACCGTTCGGGCCCCGCCGTAGTACTCGTAGCCCCACACGCGGCTGAGCAGGGTCTCGCGGGTGAAGACCCGATTCGGGTTGGTGGCGAGGAAGCGCAGCAACTCGTACTCCATGTACGTGAGGTCCATGACCCGTCCGGCGATCGAGGCCTGGTAGGTCTCTAAGTTCATCGACAGTCCGCCGTGCTCGATGCGCGGAGCCACGCTCTCGTTGCCGGCGCGACGCAGGCGATGGCGCAGACGGGTCGCCAACTCGCTTACGTCGAAAGGTCCGACCACGAAGTCGTCGAACAGGTCCTCGCGGAAGGTGAGCTCGTCGAGTTGGTAGTGGTCGAGGAGCAAGATGATCGGGCCGACGCCGCGACTGCGCGCCCGAAGTTGTCGACAGAGGTTCATGGCCTCGGTGAAGGGGTACGCGGCCGCGTTGATCACGGCGCCGGCGAAGCCGTCGGTCGGTTCGAGCGCGGTGACCTCGTTCAACCGTCCGGTCACGGCCACCGCGGGCGTCACCCCCGTGACTTCAAACGCTTTTCGCACCGGCCCTTCGCACGAGGGAACGCAGAGTACGACGTCGAAGTTCACAGCAACGGGAGGTAACGCTCGAGTTCGAAGGGGGTCACTTGCCCGCGGTAGGCGTCCCATTCGGAACGCTTGTTGCGCAAGAACCACTCCACCTGGTGTTCACCCAGCGTCTCGTGCAACAACTTTGAGCACTCCATGAGATCCAACGCCTCGGCGAGCGACTGGGGCAATGGTGCCGTGCGTTCGCCCTCGGTGGGCAACTCGTAGTCGCCTTGGACTCCGCGAAGACCGGCCGCGAGAATGACCGCGAAGGCCAGATACGGATTGGCGGCCGGGTCCGGCGAGCGGTACTCAATACGCGTCGAGTCGACACGCCCGGGCTTGACCGACGGGATACGCACGAGGGCTGCGGCGTCGAAGCGCGCCCACTTGGCTTCGACCGGCGCTTCGGCGCCGGGCACCAGTCGCTTGTAGGAGTTCACCCACTGGTTCGTCACCGCGGTGATCTCGGGCGCGTGACGCACCAGTCCGGCGATGAACTTGGTGGCGACGTCGCTGAGACCGTACGGACCGTTACCGATGAAGGCGTTCTGGTCGTCGCGCCAGAGCGACAGGTGCGTGTGCATGCCCGATCCTTGGACGTTGGCCAACGGCTTGGGCATGAAGCTCGCCGAGACGTCGGCCTGGCGGGCCAGTTCCTTCACCACGTGGCGCACTGACATCACGATGTCACCCATGGAGAGGGCGTCGGTGTAGCGCAGGTCGATCTCGTGTTGCCCGGGGGCGTCTTCGTGTTGCGCGTGCTCGACGCCGATGCCCATTTCCTCGAGGGTTAAGACGGTACGACGACGCAGTTGGCTCGCGATGTCATCGGGTAGCAAGTCGAAGTAGCTGCCCCGGTCGATCGGCACCGGCGCCGTCGACGTGCTGAGGCCCTCGAAGTAGAAGTACTCGATCTCGGGCGCGACGAAGAAGGTATAGCCCTGGGCGCGGGCTTCGCCCAGTACCCGTCGCAACTGCTGGCGGGGACAGCCGTCGAAGGGCGTGCCGTCGATGTTGACGATGTCGCAAAAGACGCGCGCCACGCCGGCCCCCTCTTCGTACCAGGGCAAGAGCTGAAACGTCGTGAGGTCCGGACGGGCCAGGACGTCGGACTCTTGGGTACGAGAGAAACCGTCGATGGAACTGCCGTCGAAGGTCATGCCCAGGTCGAGGGCGTCCTCCAGTTCGGCCGGGGTGACGTGGAACGCCTTGTGGCGACCGAGCACATCGGTGAACCACAGTTGGACGAAGCGGATGCCGCGCTCCTCGACGGTTCGCAGTACGTACTGAGCCTGGCTTTGCATAGGGGCCATTCTCGCACCTTCCCGCCAGTCCCACTTCTGGTCCGCAGAGTACGAAACCCGCCGCACGTCGGCGGCGGGTTTCGTACGCGGGTCTTAGCGTCGACCGGCCGCTTTCTTCGCCGGAGCCTTCTTCGCGACCACTTTCTTTGCCGGCGTCTTCTTGGCCGCCACTTTCTTCGCGGGCGCCTTGGACGCGCTCGCCGCGCCGCAGGCCGTTTCCGTGATCAGACGAGCGACCACGTACGGGTCGACGTTGGAGTTCGGACGTCGGTCCTCGATGTAACCCTTCTTTTCGCGAGCGACCTGGCCGGGAATGCGCACCGAGGCACCGCGGTCCGACACGCCGTAGGAGAACTTCGACCAGTGTTCGGTCTCGTGTACGCCGGTGAGCCGATCTTCGATGCCGTCACCGTAGTTGGCAATGTGCTCCTTGATGCGAGTGCCTAGTGACTCGGCCGCCGCCACCACGGCGGCGTAGCCGCCAGCCGCGCGCATCTGCTTCGTCGAGAAGTTGGTGTGCGCCCCGGCGCCGTTCCAGTCACCCTTGATGGGCTTGGCGTCGAAGCTGACGTCAACCCCGAACTCCTCGGCGATGCGCTCGAGCAGCCATCGCGCGAGCCAGAGTTGGTCGCCGATCTCGACCGGGCCGAGTACGCCAACCTGGAACTCCCACTGGCCCATCATGACTTCCGCGTTCGTGCCTTCGATACCGAGGCCGGCGCGCATGCACGCCAACGTGTGCGCCTCGACGATGTCGCGACCGGGCATCTTCGCGCCCCCGACACCGCAGTAGTACGGGCCCTGCGGCGCGGGGAAGCCGTCCTCGGGCCATCCGTAGGGTCGACCGTCCTGAAAGAACGTGTACTCCTGTTCGATACCGAACTTCGGTTCGAAACTCGCGAACTGCTTGGCGACGGCGGCCGTGGCGGCGCGCTCGTTGGTGACGTGAGGTGTAAAATCGGCGTTCAGCACTTCGCACATCACCAACACGTCATTGGCACCACGTAGTGGGTCGGGAACCGTGAAGACCGGCATCAGGACGCAGTCCGAAAAGTGGCCGGTCGCCTGATTCGTGCTCGACCCGTCGAAGCCCCATACGGGTGGCTTCTGTCCAACGGTGACGATCTTGGTCTTGCTGCGCAACTTGCGGGTTGGCTCGCTTCCGTCAATCCAGATGTATTCGGCCTGATACTTCAAAGTCGCTCCTCACAGATGTCATTGCGCACCGCGTGCGTTCCCATCCAGTCTGGTCCAGCGTCGTCGCGTCTCACCCCCAGTTTTGTTAACCGCGTGTGAACGTTGGCCAGAGTTCCCAGAGCCGTGCCCCATTAGGCTCACGTTCGTGCCGGTGATCAGACTCGCAATGGCCCAAATGAATGCGGTGGTGGGCGGATTTGCGCAGAACGTCGAAACGCTCGGGCGTTTTCGCACCCAGGCAGCCTCGGCGGGCGCCGACCTCGTGCTCACTCCTGAACTGTCGTTGATGGGCTATCCACCGGAGGACCTGCTCTTGAAAGAGGGCTTCATTGAAGCATCTCGGGTGGCGTTGATTGAAATGGCGCTCTTGGATAACGTGCCTCCGGTCCTGGTCGGCACGGTCGTGAGTGAAGGTCTGGAAGATGTTGCCCTGGCGCCCTCGAGCGACGGACGCGACGTCGCGCGACCGGCCTTTGGCGAACTCGGATCGCCCCATATCGCCAACGCCCTCGTCGCCTTAAGCGATGACGGCGTCGTCGCCATTGCCACGAAGCGACTGCTCCCGAACTACGACGTTTTTGACGAGCAGCGCTACTTTCATCCGGGCGTCGGACCCCACACCATAATCAACGTTCGCGGCGTCGCCGTCGGACTTTTGATCTGCGAGGACGTCTGGATTCGAAATGGTCCGGCCGCCGAGTTGGCCCGCCAGGGCGCGACGATGTTGGTCGTCGCGAACGCCTCGCCGTTCGCGCGCGGACGGCGCGAAGAACGTGAGGCAGTTCTACGCGAGCGCGCTCTCGAGACGAACTGTCCTATCGCGTACGTCAACCTCGTGGGCGGTCAAGACGAACTCGTCTACGACGGCCAGAGCGTTGTCGTGAACGCGCAAGGTGAGGTAATCGCGCGCGCGACAGCGTTCAGCGAGGAACTGTTGGTCTGTGACATCGACGCGCGCGAATCAACCCAAGGCGTTCCCCTCAACATCGGTTACGCCCGTGACGACGAACGCTTGACCGCGCTGCACGTGAACCGGATCGCCGAACCGATAAGCGAAGTCGAAGAGGTCTACCAAGCTCTGGTGATGGGAACCCGTGACTACCTACGGAAGAATGGCTTTCGAACGGCGGTCATCGCACTGTCGGGCGGCGTCGACTCCTCGTTAGTGGCCGCGATCGCCGTCGATGCCGTCGGTGCGCGCGCGGTCCGGGGCTTCGCCATGCCGTCTCGCTACTCGTCGGATCACTCCGTCGCCGACGCCGAAGAACTGGCATCGCGACTGGATATCGACATCACCACCATTCCGATCGAGGGTGCCCATTCGGCCCTCGGCACCGCCCTCGGCGACGTCCTCGACGGAGAGCCCCAAGGAATCACGGACGAGAACCTGCAGTCGCGCATTCGCGGCGTTTTGCTAATGGCCATCTCGAACGACACCGGGGCGATCGTGTTGACGACGGGAAACAAATCCGAGATCGCGACCGGTTACTCCACGCTCTACGGCGACTCGGTAGGCGGCTTTGCGGTCATCAAGGACGTTCCCAAGACGCTGGTCTACGCACTCTGTCGCTACCGCAACGAAATCGCCGCCAAGGCCGGCGACCCTGAACCGATTCCGGCGGACGTGTTGACCAAGGCTCCGTCGGCCGAACTTCGACCGGACCAACGAGACGACCAGTCGCTTCCGCCCTACGACGTGCTCGATCCCTTGCTCGAGCTCTACGTGGAGGACGACGCCACCGCCGAAACCATGATTGCCAGCGGCCACGATCCCGATCTCGTGCTGCAAATCACCCGACTCGTTGACCGCAGTGAGTACAAGCGGCGCCAGATGGCGCCGGGGGTACGGATTTCCAAAAAAGCCTTTGGCCGAGACCGGCGAATGCCGATCACCAACGCCTTTCGCCAAGAGACCCTGTGACGCCGACGAATCGCGAGATCGGCGAACACCTCCTGGCGTGCTACGACACTATTTATATTGTCTTGGGCGAGAGTGCCCCGGCGCTCACTAATGACGCCTACGTGGTGCGCGCCTACGAGACCGCTCGCGCCTACGGCGAACTGGCGCTGGAGATGCGAGAGCACCTGGGCGATCCGAAAGTGGCGCCGCTCCCGGTGCTCGAAGACGTCCTGCGTCGCGCCGTCGCCGGCGACGCCTCGGGCGCATTGGTGCTCTACGCCTTGGCGATGGTCGTGGGGCCCAGACTCCTGGTGACACTGTTGGACGCGCGAACGGCGTTGACGAACGATTCGGAGCTGACCGAACTGAGCAATCACGCCTCGAAGGTCTGCGTGAAAGAGATCCGAGCGACCGGCGAGGTCGCGAAGGATCAGGCGCCGATCGAGGACATGGAGTGGCAATCGTTGGCTCGGGCGCTCTCGGAGACGTTCGACGCGGCCGGAAACGCTGAGAGTTTGGACATTTCCCGGTAGGTTGCCTAGGTCCGTATAACTAGTAGTACCGGAATCTCCGGTGTCGGGTATCAAGGGAGAGCCATGGCAAAAGATCGTGTTGATAGGGATGACGAAGACCTCGTACGTCTCTACCTCTCCGATATTGGTCAATACACCCTTCTGACCAAGGACGATGAAGTTCGCCTGGCCCAGACCATCGAAGAGGGTCGTGACGCCAAGGCCGAGCTCGACGGCGCTGAGACCGACAAGAAGATCAAGCTCACGCCGAGCAAGAAGATGGCGCTGAAGCGCTCCGTTCACCGGGGGGACCAGGCCGAACGTGACTTCGTGCAGTCGAACCTGCGACTGGTGGTCTCGATCGCCAAGAAGTACCAGGCCTCGGGCCTGCCGCTGCTCGACCTTATTCAAGAGGGCAACCTCGGGTTGATGCACGCCGTCGAGAAGTTCGACTGGCGCAAGGGATTTAAGTTCTCGACTTACGCCACGTGGTGGATTCGCCAGGCGATCACCCGCGGCATCGCTAACACCGGACGCACCATCCGACTCCCGGTGCACGCCGGGGACACCCTGGCCCGGGTCCAAAAGGCCCAGTCTCGCCTCGAACTGAAGTTCGGTCGCCCCCCGACCATCAAGGAACTCTGCGACGAGTGCGAGATGCCCGAGGACAAGCTGATCGAGGCGTTGCGGTTCCGTTCCGAGCCGATCTCACTCTCCGAGCCCCTGCGTGAGGACGGTGACGCCGAACTGGGTGACGTCGTCGAAGACCGTTCGGCCGAGTCGCCCTTTGACGTGGCCGCCGTGAAGATGATGCCGGCCGCGATCGAAAAACTCCTGCAGCCGCTCGATGAGCGTGAGCAGAAGATCCTGCGTATGCGGTTCGGTCTCGACGGAGCCGGGGAGATCCGGACCCTCGAAGACGTCGGCGCCGAGATGAACTTGACGCGCGAGCGGATCCGCCAGATCGAGGCCCGGGCGATGAGCAAACTTCGTCACCCGTCTTCTGACACCGGCGCGCGCGACCTCTTGACGCTCTAGCGGCGTTGGTAGGTCCGTCCTAGGACGGCCGCCGCCCCGATCACGATGGCGCTTAGTAAAAACGGCGTGTGCGACTTCGCGCGGTCGTGGGCCCGAACCGGGTGCGTGAAGTTTAAGAGCGGCCACTGGCTCTCGTGGGCGGCTTTCGCGAGGTGACGATCGGCGTTGACGGCGTAAGCGTGTCCGACCGATTCGAGCATCGGTATGTCCGTCTCAGAATCGGAGTACGCGAAGGATTCATTGAGGTCGATGTCGCGCTGCTGGGCCAACTCGCGAATCGCGATCGCCTTGTTCTCGCCTAGGGCGAAGAACTCCATCTCGCCCGTGAACTTGCCCTGCTCGTCGATCCTCGCGCGTGACGAGATGGAACCCGTGATGCCGAGTAGTTCGGCGAAGGGCTCGACGATCTCGGCTGGTGACATGCTCACTAGCCACACTTCGTCGCCCTGGGCCATGTGGTGGTCGATGAGCTCGAGGGCCTCTTCGTAGATCAGCGGCTCGATGACGTCGTTGATGGTCTCGGCGACGAGTTTCTTTATCTCGAGGTGGTCCCAACCTTTCGTGATCTGTAAGACCGATTCGCGAATCTTCTGGAGCTTCTCGTCGTCGGCGCCGAATCGATTGAACATCATCTGACTCAGTACTGCCCAGACCAGCGTGCGACGGTGCAACAGTCCGCGGGCGTGGAATTCCGGACCGAAGGCCACCAGCGACGACTTGGCGATCACGGTCTTGTCTAGGTCAAAGAAGGCCGCTCGCACCCATCCATGCTAGGTCCCGTCAGTTTTTCGCGGTCCGTCGATCAAGCGACGAAGGCCGACGCGCACTCCTGTGCGGCGTCGGCTCGAGTGATCAGTATGACGTGATCGTGTTCCAAGAAGTGCATGGAGGGCGAGGGCACCAACGGCTGACTGCTGCGAACGACGGCCACGACGCGCACCGAGTCGGGCAGGTGCAGTTCGTCGAGCGTGAGGTGATTGGTGACCGCGGGCGCGTTCTCCGCGAGCGTCACTTCGATGAGTCGCATTCGTCCCTGGGCCAGGTCCATCAGGTTGATGATCGCGCCGACCTCGACGGCCTCGTCGACCAGTGACGTAATCAGCGCCGGCGTTGACACCGAGACGTCCACGCCCCAACTCTCGTTGAAGAGCCATTCGTTTCGCGCGTTGTTGATGCGACTGATGACGCGGGGCACCCCAAACTCCTGTTTGGAGAGCCAGCTGACGACGAGGTTGTCTTCGTCGTCGCCGGTGGCGGCGATGACCACGTCGACGCTGCGCAGGTCGGCCGCGGCGAGGTTCGCGTATTCGCAGGCGTCGGCCGCCATCACGTTGACGCCCGGCAACATCGCTTTCAGGCGCTCGGCCGTCGTCGAGACCTGCTCGAGCAACGTGACGTCGTGGTGGCGGTCCACCATGTCCAGCGCGATCGAGACGCCCACCGAACCTCCGCCGGCGATCATCACTCTCATCGTCGACCGCTCTCGATGAGCGACTTCAACTCTTCGAGCCCCTCGGTGGTGACGAGGAACTCGAGCACGTCGTCTTCTTGGGCGAACAGTCCTTCGATGTTCACTCGGCCCTGACCGCCGCGAATCAATCCGACGACCCGGATACTGTCGCCGTGGTCGTAGAAGCTGATCGGTTTGCCGGCGAGAACGTCGGGCACGATGCGCTCCACCAAATGCAGCGTGCCGGAACTGGCGGTCCACTCGACCGAGTCGTCGGCCGGCAACAGCCATCGCTTGACCTGCTGGGTGGTCCAGAGCGACGTCGCGACGGTCGGGATGCCGAGTTTCATGTAGATGTCAGCGCGAGCGGGGTCGTAGATGCGCGCCACGACGTTCTTGATTTCGTAGTTATCACGCGCGATGCGCGCACAAAGGATGTTCGTGTTGTCGCCGCTCGTCACCGCCGCCAGCGCGTTGGCTCGGCGGGCGTCGGCTTGAAAGAGAACGTCACGGTCGAATCCCGAACCCACGATGGTTTTCCCGTGAAAGTGGTGCAATCGCCGAAAGGCATCGCGGTTTTTGTCGACGACGACCACCGAGTGGCCCTCTTCGGAGAGCTGCATCGCGAGCTCTGATCCCACTCGACCACAGCCGATGACAACGATATGCACCACGTCATCAGAACACACTTCACGATAAAGGTGCAACTAACGAAGTGCCTACACGGCGTCGCCAAAGACGGTGGAGGGCCTCGTTTAGTATCGAATGAGTGTCAGACGCCGATAAGCAGATATCCAATAGTTCGCTGATTCTGACGTCTCACGCGAATCTGACTGACGTCTATCCCGAGACCCTGGGCTATCGGATCAAGCGGATCTTCCTGGGCAAGCCGTTCGTCACCGAGCAATTGAGCGGAGAGCGGCTCAATCGGGCGATCGCGCTCGGCGTCTTAGCGCCGGACTGCATCTCCTCCTCCGCGTACGGTACCGAAGAGATCCTCACTCAGATGACGCCCTATATCGGCATCGCCGCCTTCGCCCTCGTGGTACCGATCATGTTCGTCATTCTCGGCGTGTTGTTCTTCGTCACCACGAGCTACATGGACGTCATCAAGTACTACACGACCGCGGGTGGGTCCTACGTGGTGGCGCGCGACAACTTCGGTCCCAAGATCGCCCAGATCGCCGCGGTGGCGCTCTTGATCGATTACACCGTCACCGTCGCGGTCCAGTGCTCGGCCGGCACCGCCGCCCTGACCAGTGCCATTCCCGGACTTCGGAACGCGCCCGATCCGTTGCTCATCACCGTGGGCGTGGTGCTGATCCTCATCTACGGCAACCTGCGTGGACTGAAAGAGGCCGGGAGTTACTTCGCCTTCCCGACGTATTTCTACATACTGATGATGTCGGGGACGATCATCTTCGGGGTCTACAAGAAGTTCGCCGGCACCCTCCATCGCATCCCGCTGCCCTTGCAAAAAGACCTCATCGACCATCACCTTGGATCGAAGGGCACCGGAATACTGATGGGTCTCGCGTTCATCTCGTTGCTGCGCGCCTACGCCAACGGTGGCTCGTCGTTGACCGGTCTCGAAGCGATCTCGAACGGCGTCGCCAGTTTCCGTCGTCCGGAGTCGCCGAACGCTCGAAAGACTCTCGTCACGATGTCGAGCATCTTGGCCTTCCTGTTGCTCGGCATCACCCTGATTGCGGCCTGGACCCACGCGATTCCTTACGCCCGCGGTTCACCGACCGTGGTCAGTCAAGAGGTGCTCGACATCTTCGGCGGCCACGGGTTAGGACACGCGATCTACTACACAGTGTTATTGGCGACGATCCTGATCCTCTACACCGGTGGCAATACGTCCTTCAACGGCTTTCCGTTCTTGGCGAACTACGTCGCCACCGACAAGTATCTGCCTCGCCAGCTGACCAAACGCGGACACCGCCTCGCCTTCTCCAACGGCATCATCGTGCTGGGTATCGTCGCGCTCACGCTCATCATCGTCTTCAACGCCAGCGTGAACGCCCTCGTCGCGCTCTACGCCATCGGCGTCTTCACGGGGTTCACCCTCGCCGGAGCGGGCATGGTGGCGCGACACCTGCGCGAGAAGACGGGCAAGTGGCGATTCGGCGTCTTCGTGAACGGGCTCTCCGCGACGGTCACCTCGATCGTGGTCTTGATCTTCTTGATCGCCAAGTTCAAAGAAGGCGCCTGGATCATTGCGGTGGTCGGACCGCTGATGTACGTCGCGCTGATTCGACTCAACAAGCAGTACGTGCGCGAAGAGCGGGCCTTCGAAGCCGTGAGCGGCAAGGCCGCGACCATGAACATCCGGATGAATCGGGTCGTCGTCTTCGTCGACACCTACGACCTGGTGACCGAGCGCTCGCTGCTCTACTGCCTCTCGTTGAATGCCTATTCCATTCGAGCGGTCCACTTCGATATCGACCCGATCGTCACCGCTCGACTCGAAGAGAAGTGGGGATCGCCCGGAACGGCGTCGGCCGGCATCACGCTCGAGATCGTCGAATGTGACGACCGCCGCGTCGACCGCGCCGCCTTGGAATTGGTGGCCGACATCGTGCGCGACCCCGAAGTCTTTTGCATGGTCATCCTGCCGCGCCGGGGCTACGTCTCACGACTGCAACGGTTCTTGCACGATCGCAGCGCCGACGCCATCGCCGCCGCGGTCATGCACGTCCCGCGCACCGCCGCCACGATCGTGCCGTATCGCGCGGTGCGCAAGCTCTCCGAAGGGGCCATGCAAGAGGCGCCGCGCAGCGACGAAGTGGTCCGCGGCGGTGTTCGCGATAGCGCGCACCTTGTGGCCGACGTGAAGCTGGCCCAACGCTCCGCCGCCTCCGAACCGATCGGTGGATTGGTCGAGCGTCAGTTCGCCGAGATCGCGGGACGGGTTCGATCCATGGCGATCAATCACGAGAGTGGCGGCCACGAACTGCGCTGCGTGATCGCCGACAACTCCGGTTCAGTCACCTTGGTGTTCCAGGGGCGATCGAACATTCCCGGCATCGAACGCGGTACGCGACTGCTCGTTCGTGGCACGGTCACGTCGCTTCGTCGCGAGGCGGTCATTCTTAATCCCCAGTACGAGATTGTGGCCGCGCCGGCTGACGCATAAATTTCGTCAGAGAACGAATCGCCAGTACGCGCCCACTGTTTGACGCGGCCGATGGGTCAGGGCGCCGAGCATGACGCCGGTAAGGTCGAAGACCTGTCTATCTTGTAGAGCGCAAGGAAAGGTGGCGAGCACGCCGCCTCGTCAACCGAGGGAAGGAGGAGCATGGCCCGGGCCCTCGTTATCGTCGAATCGATCGCGAAAGCGACTCGTATCCAGGACATGCTCGGTCCCGACTACATCGTCAAGCCCTCGATCGGTCACATTCGTGACCTCCCGCAGAGCGCCGCGGACATCCCGGCGTCGGTGAAGGGGGAGAAGTGGGCGCGTCTCGGCATCAACGTCCACGACCACTTCAAGCCGGTCTACGTCGTCTCGAGCGACCGCAAGAAGATCGTCGCCGAACTGAAGGCCGCCCTCAAACAGGTCGACGAGCTCTATCTCGCGACCGACGAGGACCGCGAAGGAGAGGCCATCGCTTGGCACCTCCAGGAAGTCCTCAATCCCAAGGTGCCGGTGAAGCGCATGGTTTTTCACGAGATCACCCCGGCCGCGATCGCCAAGGCGGTCAGCGAAACGCGCGACCTCGACCTTCGACTCGTCGACGCCCAAGAAGGCCGTCGCTTCCTCGACCGCCTCGTCGGCTACGAAGTGTCGCCGGTCCTGTGGCGCGCGGTCGACAAGGCTCGTTCGGCCGGTCGAGTCCAGTCGGTCGCGATTCGACTGGTGTGCGAGCGCGAACGCGAACGGATGGACTTCACGTCGGCGACCTGGTTTGACGTCACGGCGAACATGGACGCCAAGGGGAACGACTTTGACGCAACGCTCGAGTCGGTGGACGGATCGTCGCTGGCGACCGGCAAGAACTTCGACGCCGGCGGAGTGCTCGACGCGAAGGCGAACGTCCGGGTCCTGAGCGAGGATTCCGCGACGTCCATCGCCGAAGTGTTGCCCGGCGCGACGGTGACCATAACGTCGGTCGCTTCGACCCCTCGTACGCAGCGCCCCCAGCCACCGTTCATGACCTCGTCGCTCCAGATCGAGGCGAGCCGCAAACTGCGTTTCGACCCGGAGCGAACGATGCGCGCGGCCCAGCGACTGTACGAACAAGGTTGGATCACCTACATGCGCACCGACTCGACGACGCTGTCGGACGAGGCCATTCGCGCAGCGCGCGTGACGGCGGCGTCGATGTTCGGCGACGACTACGTCGCCGATGCCCCGCGACGCTACGACCGCAAAGTGAAGAACGCGCAGGAAGCGCACGAGGCGATCCGGCCGGCCGGCGAATCGTTTCGCTCCCTCGATGAGGCGCAGTCCCAACTCGGGGGCGACGAACTGGCCGTGTACGACCTGGTGTGGAAGCGCACCCTCGCCTCCCAGATGGTCGACGCCCGTCTGACCCAGGACAAAGTCCGTTTGGAAACGACTTTGAGCGGCGTGGCCGGTTTTGACGGCGACCTGAACGTCGGGCTGAGCGCGACGGGGCTGCGCATCGAGTTTCCCGGCTTCCGTCGGGCCTACGTCGAAGGGACCGACGACCCCGAAGCCGAACTGGCCGATCAGGAGCGGATCTTGCCGCCGCTCGCCGAAGGCGAGGTCGTGCCCGTCACCCGCGCCGAGGCCAAGGGTCACGACACTCAGCCACCGGACCGCTTCTCCGAGGCGACGTTGATCAAGAAACTCGAGGACCTCGGCATTGGACGACCCTCGACCTACGCGTCGGTCATGAAGACCATCGATCGTCGCGGCTACGTCTGGAAGAAGGGCAAGTCCCTGGTGCCGGCCTTTCGCGCTTTCGCGGTCGTCAATCTGCTCCAGCAGTACTTCGCCGACCTGGTCGACTATCAGTTCACCGCCGCCATGGAAGACGAACTCGACGAGATCGCCCAGGGCAATCAGGACCTCGAGCCGTGGCTACAGAAGTTCTACTTCGGCAACCCGGCGGCGACGACCGAGTTGGCCAAGCTCGGCCTCGAGCACATGACCCACGAACCGCACGAGTTCGACTTTGCCGCCATCAACTCGATACCGCTCGGCGTGGCCGACGACGGCGTCGCGGTCAGCGTTCGCTCCGGTCGCTACGGTCCCTACCTCGTGCACGGCGACCAACGCGTCTCGATTCCCGAGGCGACCGAGCCCGATTCACTCAGCGTGGCCAAGGCTCTGGAGCTGCTGTCGGCACCGAGCAACGACCGTGAACTCGGGCTCGACGACGCGACCGGACTGCCGATCTTCTTGAAGGCCGGCCGTTACGGCCCCTACGTCCAGGTCGGCGAGATGACCGACCCGAAGGACAAGCCCAAGACCGTCTCGCTGCTCACGACCATGTCGCCCGAATCGGTCACGCTGGCCGACGCCCAGAAACTGCTGTCGCTGCCGCGCGTGGTCGGAGTTCACCCCGAGGGCGAGGCGATCATCGTCCAAAACGGACGCTACGGCCCGTACATCACGTGGGGCAAAGAGACCCGTTCGCTCGAGGACGAGGAACAGATCTTCTCGATCGATCTGGCCGGGGCGCTCGCGTTGTTGGCCCAACCGAAGCAGCGTGGACGGCGCGCGGCCGCCGGACCACTGAAGGATCTCGGCGAGGACCCGGTCACCAAACGCAACGTCGTCGTGCGCACCGGCCGATACGGACTGTACGTCACCGACGGCGAAACGAACGCCACCCTTCGACTCGGCGACACGCCCGAGACCATCTCGCTCGATCGCGCCTGTGAGTTGCTCGCCGAACGGCGCAACGCCGAACCGTCGAGCCGTCCACGAAAGGCCGCTCGTTCGACAAAGAAGGCCACCAAGAAGCCCGCCAAAAAGACGACCAAGAAATCGCCGGCGAAGAAGGCGACGGGCACGGCCAAACGAACAGCCGTGGCCCAGGGCGCGAAGTCCAACGCCGCCCTGATCGCGGCAACGCACCCGGAGGAGTGATGCGTCGCGGCCTCTTCGTCGTGTTTGAAGGGATCGACGCGAGCGGCAAGAGCACTCAGGCCCGTCGCGTCGCGGAACTTCGTGACGCGCACTTCACCTTCGAACCGGGCGATACGCCCCTCGGGGTCGATCTTCGCCGCTGGGTCCTCGACGCGGCGACGCCCATGACGCCGATCACCGAGGCGTTGCTGATGCTGGCCGACCGGTCGCATCACGTGCGCACGGTCATTGAGCCGGCTCTGGCCCGTGGCCGGTCGGTCGTCAGTGACCGCTACTTCGCCTCGACGCTGGCCTACCAGGGTTACGGTCGCGGCGTCGACCTCGCGAGGCTCGAGGTCGCGACCGAACTCGCCATCGGTGACTGTCGGCCGGACCTGACGGTCCTGATTGATACGCCGCTCGACGTCGCGAACGAACGCCGGGTCCCGAACGTCCGAGACCGCTTCGAATCGGCCGACCTGGCCTTCCACCAGAGGGTGCGCAATGGCTATCTGGCGATCGCGGCCAAATGGGGCGATCTCTGGTGCGTGATTGACGGTTCGCGTAGCGAGTCGGAGGTGGCCGATTTGGTCGACGACCGACTCGCCTCTTTACCATGGTGAGATGACTGACGTCTTCGATGTCCTCGTCGGACAAGAGTCGGCGGTGGCCGCGATGCGCCAGTACGTCAAGTCACCGGTGCACGCTTATTTGATCAGCGGACCGGTTGGATCGAGTTTGCACGACGCCGCGCTCGCGTTCGCGGCCGCGTTGCAGTGTCCCGAGAACGGCTGTAGTCACTGCGACATCTGTCGATTGGTCTTGAGCGAAAGTGACGCCGACGTTTACGTCGCGGAGCGAGCGGGACTGTCGTGGCGCATTGACGAGCTGCGCGAAGCGGACCGCGTGAGTCGGCGACGCCCCCTGGGGTCGGGGTATCAGATCGTGATAATCGACGACGTGGAGTTGACGACGACGGGCGCGTCCCCGAGCGCGCCGGCCCTGTTGAAGTCATTGGAAGAGACCCCCACTCGAACGATTTTCCTCCTTACCGCCGAAGACGTACCGCCGGCGCTCGACACGATCGCCTCTCGATGCGTGGAACTGAAACTGAAGGGCCTGAGCGAAGAGGCCATTGCCGAAGTGCTGATTCGTGAAGGCTCGACGGCACTCGCCGCTCGAGCGGCGGCGAGTGCGGCCAACGGCAACCTCCGGCGCGCGCGGATCCTCGGACGCGACGATGAGTTAGCCCAACGCATCGCGCAGTGGCGTTCCGTTCCCGATCGACTCAACGGGACGCCCGCCACGTCGGCCGCGCTCGCCACTGAGATCGCGCGCGCCCTGGAGGACGCCGCGGCCCCACTGCAGCAAGTGCAGGACGAGGAGATGGAGCTGCGCATTCAAGAGTCGCGTCAGATGGGCCAGCGGTCGGTCTCGAATCGCCGTGACATCGAAGCGCAATTCAAGCGTGAGCAGCGACGATTTCGCATCGACGAACTGCGCTTCGGACTCACCGCTCTCACGAACGTGTACCGCGATCGCATGGTCGAGAGCCTGGAGGGTAGTGAACTCGGTGAGGCTCGTGATCAGTACCGCGTTGGTGCTTCGATCCGAGCGATCGGCGTCGTGTCGGAGGCGTCACGTCGCCTCTCGTCGAACGTCGACGAGACACTATTATTGAACGATCTCATGCTCTTGTTAATGGAGTTCTAGCGGCCGTCGAGGTCGCGCGAGGAGACCCATCAAGTAAGGTTGCTTCTTGCGCCTGGGTAGCTCAGTCGGTAGAGCAACGCATTCGTAATGCGTAGGTCGTGGGTTCGATTCCCACCCCAGGCTCCCAGAGGCTCCCAGAGGTGTATGTAAAAGTCCGGGACGTCTGTCCCACATTGGCCTCGGGACCTCTGTCTCACTACTCGGCCCGGCTTCGGGACATCTGTCACGGTGGCTTCGGGACCTCTGTCCCACTAACTCCACCTTCCCCATTGACCTAAGCGTCGTTCTCGTC
>Ga0182024_10012359_pt1 | contig 16912 bp, 11 predicted proteins | sample P32metaG_FD_120480 | JGI IMG/M metagenome (GOLD analysis project Ga0182024, IMG submission 120480) | Permafrost microbial communities from Stordalen Mire, Sweden - P3-2 metaG (Illumina Assembly) | ecosystem: Environmental > Terrestrial > Soil > Wetlands > Permafrost | place: Sweden: Stordalen...
CACTCGGCCATGGGCTACCTCGGCTACCTCTGCGGCTATCGATACATTTTCGAGATCGCCCGGGCGCCTGAATTTATTCCCTACATCAAAGCACTGATGGACCTGGAGGTCTCCCCTCTCATCGGCACCATCGCTGGTGTCAGCTTGCCCGACTACAAGCAAAGCTTGATGGAAAGATTCGCCAACGAAACGATCAAGGACCAGGCACTGCGGATCTGCATGGATGGCTCATCCAAGATGCCAAAATTTATCTTACCCTCAATAGAAGAGCAGCTTGATGGCAATGGTCCGATCCGCAAACTGACGCTTTGCGTGGCCAGTTGGATTCGCTTCTTGGATGGACAAGATGAGAACGGGCAAGAGATACCCATTCAAGATCCGCAAGCAGACCGGATTACGCAGATAGTGCGCGCAAGCAATCGCAAAGTGAAGCCGGTTTTGGAGATGACTGATATTTTCGGAAACCTGGGCAGCAACGAACGGTTTGTCACCGAATTGCAATCGTTGCTAGACATGCTGTACGAGCTGGGCGCTCGCGGCACGCTCGAATACGCGAAGCTGTAGATGCCGCAGCCGAAAGTATTTGCCAGAGACAGGCTGACCTGGCTTGGCTACTTGCTCGGCGCCAGCTTTGCTTTCTCTTCGTCTTCGCTGGGCCCGCTCATGCCCTTTCTGCGAACGGATTTGCATCTCAGTTACACCGAAGGCGCTTACCACTTCAGCGCCTGGGCACTGGGCTCGCTAACAAGCGGCATCTGGGGCGACCGCTTGATGCGCAAATTCGGACGCCATAAGACTTTGTGGGGCGGCGCCATTGCCGGATGCCTTGGTATATTTTTGATTGCCACCATGAATCAGGTCTGCCTCACCGCATTTGGTGCCCTGGTGGGCGGCTTTGGCGGCAGCATCATGGGACAAACAGTGACGACGATTATGGCTGACAGATTTGGAGAGGAACGCACGATAGGCATCACTGAAGCCAACATCGTTGCCAGTCTGGCATCTTTTATGGCTCCTCTAATGGTCGGCTTTTGCGTGAAAATGGGCATGCCCTGGCGCCTGGCGTTGTGCTTTCCCATGGTCGCCTTTCTCATCGTTTTTTTCAGCTTCCGCGGCAAACCCGTTCATATACCGCCGCAAGCCGTACTGCAAGAGAGCGAGGGCAGCCTGCCACGCGCTTATTGGATATTTTGGACGATCGTAACACTGAGTGTTGCTTGTGAATGGTCGATAATTTTCTGGAGCGCAGATTTTCTGGAAAATTCCGTCAAGCTGAGCAAGGCAGACGCGGCTCAGTCGGTATCAGCATTTCTGGTAGCCATGCTGATCGGACGCCTGGCAGGCAGTCGCGCCTCCAGAAAATACAGCATCCGCGTGCTCTTGCCTATTGCTGCCTTCCTTGCTCTGTCTGGCTTTCTCACATTCTGGCTGGGAACAACTGCAGCAGTCAATCTGTTTGGTTTGTTCTCTTCCGGTCTGGGCGTGGCTAACTTCTACCCCCTCACCGTATCAGCAGCTATCGGTACAGCTGGAGAGAACACCACCAGGGCCACGGCAAGACTGGCTCTGGGCACAGGTCTGGCTATTCTTGTGGCACCGTTCGTGCTGGGCGCGGTGGCAGACAGAACCAACATTTTCGTGGCTTATGGAATGGTGGCAGTTTTGCTCACGCTATGCAGCATCATGGTCGTGGTCGCCAATATCTATTCGCGGCGGCGATAGCACGCGGCAGTGAACCCACTTGGCAATGAGCCCACTTTCATGCCCGCAATCACTCGCCACCTCCACCGGGACCAGTGAGGTTTTTGGTAGTCCCTACCTCCAATTGCCGAAATCGGCAATTTTCTAGAAGGTCAAAAAGAAGAAGAAGGATCGCTAAAACAATGGACTGGCATGAGTTTCGGGGATTTGAAATGCGAATTTTGAAAATTGCCGATTTCGGCAACTCAAGGGAGGGCCGATTACTTCATAGGTTAAGCGGGGCAAGAATCAGGTCGATTTCTGAGCCCGATTGCTGAGCCCGATTTCTCAGCCCGATTTCTAAGTCGATTTCTCAGCCCGATTTCTAAGTCGATTTCTCAGCCCGATTTCTAAGTCGATTTCTTAGCAGCGTTGATCTCTTGCAAAACTTTCAGGGCCTCATCGACGTGCTTTTTCGCATCCAGCATGCTGTTGAAGACAAGTCTGACTGTGCCTGATGGATCGATGACATAAGTTACACGCCCGGGCAACATTCCCATCGCCGAAGGCACGCCATAGAGTTTGCGCACCTCACCTTTTGCATCGCTGAGCAACTTGAACGGCAGATGTTGCGCCTGCGCGAAGCCTTTGTGCGATTCGACAGAGTCAGAGCTGACACCGAGAACGACTGCCCCTTTCTCTGAAAATACAGAATACGAATCTTTGAACAAACAAGCTTCTTTTGTGCAAACGGAAGTGTTGTCTTTAGGATAGAAGTAGAGCACCACGCTGTCTTTGTTAGCGAAATCCTTCAAAGAAACAGTGGCACCATCTTGCGCCGGCAAACTGAACTCAGGCGCTTTGTCGCCGACCTGCACGTGCTCTTTCTTGGCCATTACATTCATTCCTATTAAAAAGGTGAGCAGCAAAGCAGCGAGAACAAAAAATCCGGTCAATCTCAATTTCATAATTACCCCGCTTTGTTTAATTCGTGGACTATGCTAACACTTGCTGCAGACTCCCTGATCCTACCTATCTCGTTACACCAAATTTGATGTAGATCTCACTGCCGGCAGAATCAGCCGAAAGCATTGCCTGGAGCAGCTTACACAGGATCTGAACTTTTGTGGATCCTGACCAAATTTGGTGTAACAAGATAGGTAGTCAGGACAGACCACCGCAGGTGCGCTCCAGACGTCGCCCGCCCCCGGTTCCAGACGTCGCCCCGCAGGTCCCAACGGCTAGTGGTGAACTGAGCTTGCCACAAGGCCATCCAGCTGCTGCAAGTCGGCGTTCAAGATTTCTCGCTGAGCCAGGCTCAGATAGCCCCGCTTTTCCCGCATTTTATCCATCTTGGCCGTGGTCTCATCAAGCTGCCCTCTCAATGAGCTAAAAGTGTCATCGGAAATAGCTCCTGTGTTCCTGGCCGTGAGAATCTTGTTCAAGAGAATGTCTCTGTGCAAGTCTTGCTCGTAAAGTGGATAGGCAATGGTGGTGACAAAACTAGCCGTTGGCGTACCTGACTCATATGAGTGCGTTAAGTCCACCATCAAACTCTCAGTCATATCGATAAGTTGCTTCGCTTCCGGGTAGGTGAGCAATTTATCCTCAATTGAGTTCGCTTTCAACTCTGCCAGGCGATTCAACTCGCCTCTGTAATGGGCCGCCTGATCGGCAGACAGGCGTCCATTATGCAGCCCCATTGAGATTACCGTTTCAAGGTGATTCTCTTCCTCATCAATATTCTTAAGCAACTCCAATTGCGCAGGGGAAAGATTGTACTGATTGTATGCAGGTCCCTTGCTCGAACTGAGCAACTGATCGACGGCTTGCTGCCACGCAGTTTCAGCGCTAGCCAAGGCAGAAGCTGCCAAGACCGACATGGCAATAACAGAGACAATGAAAGACCGGCGCAATACCATGATTTGACTCTCGTGTTAGTAAACTTGATCCGCGAACCACATTATAAGCCTGCGCGGCGCCTTGCGCTGCGCCTGAAAACGATCCAGACTGTGAAAAGCAGGTAACCTGAGCGAACAAGATTTCGTTGATTGTGTTTCATTTCATGATCGAAAGTACTTTTCTGCCGCAGGGCAGGAACTATGTTAGCAAGCAGCTCATCATTTAGAACTTGCTTCAGTGGAAAGAAGTGAGCGATAACTCAAGGGAACGATTCAGTAATGCCTCAAATGCCAATCTCTGATGCAACTGATGACCTGGCTCATCCAATAGTTTGTCCAGACTACACAATCGACACTCGCCCTTTGTGCCAGGGCATGCCCTTTGTCTTGACCGACGCCGCCCATCCGCGCCTGGTCTTGAAGCTGGGCTCAGGCTTTCTGGTTATGGATCAATCAGCCACCATCCCCGATTGCAACACTCTGGGCTATGGCTACTACCGCTATGACACCCGTCACATCAGCCAGTGGGAATTGACTTTGAACGGTGCGCCGCTGTCGCTTCTATCCAGCTCGGTGCACGAAGGTTATGCGGGACTATTTCTCTACACCAATCCGGGCACCGAAGGAACGCCCCAGCAAAAGATTACAGTGCAGCGTGAAACTGTGCTCGGTGATTTGCTCTGGGAGAAATTTACTCTGCAAAATTTTCATACGGATGCCCTTGATGTCGAATTGAAAATGATCTTCAACTCAGATTTTGCCGACATGTTTGAAGTACGCGGTTTGAATGTGCAGAAGCGCGGCACTAGAATGCGCCCGGCGCCCGGCAAGAATGGTCGCTCTCTCTTTCTGGCTTATCGCGGGCTAGACGACGTGCTGGCTGAAACTGTAATTGAGTTTTTCGGAATCAAGCCGGATCAGATCAATGCGGACGGCGAGGTAACCTTCAAGTTGAATTTGCCTGTGCATCAAGTGAGAGAGATTCAGATCTGCATCAGCACTCGCTGGGAAGGTCATGCTTTGTCAGATGTGCGCAAAACCGGCTATAGCGAAGCCCGTCGCACAGCAGACGATCGATACCGCGAGTGGTGCAATCGGTCAACCATCATTGCCACCGGACACCAACTGTTCGATATGGCAGTCGAACGGGCTTTCCGAGACTTGTACATCCTCAGGCAACCGACTCCCAAAGGGGCCGGATTATCTGCGGGAATACCCTGGTATTGCGCCTTGTTCGGCAGAGACAGCGCCATTACGGCCTGGCAGATCTTGCCTTTCTTGCCTGACCTGGCCCGCGAGTGCATAGAAGTGCTCGCTGCTTATCAAGGTCAAATCGTGGATGAATACAGGGCTGAAGCTCCAGGACGAATATTGCACGAGCTGCGCATCGGCGAAATGTCTCGCACAAAACAGATTCCGCACAACCCTTATTACGGCACCATCGATGCCACTGAGCTCTGGCTCTATGTGTTTTGCGAATACGTGGAATGGTCAGGCGATCTGGAGTTTGCCCAGAAGTTATGGCCCAACGTCAAGCTGGCTCTATCGTGGATTGACAGCAGTTTGACTGGAGCGGGCTACCTCGCTTACATCCGCGAAAGTGATAAAGGACTGGAGAATCAGGGCTGGAAAGATTCAGGTGATTCGGTCATGCACACCGATGGACGCCTGGCCAGAGCGCCAATCTCATTGTGCGAAGTGCAAGGTTATCTCTATGCCGCCTGGGTGGGAGTGGCTCGAATAGCCAAATTATTGGGCAATGAGCCGATGGCGCAAAATCTGCAAACCAAGGCTGATAGCTTAAAAGAGCGGTTCCAGCGCGATTTCTGGATGGAGAACGAGGGTTTCATCGCCCTGGCACTGGATGCCGACAACAAGCAGGTCGGTGTGATCAGCTCTAATCCAGGGCATCTTCTCTTCACTTTGATCCTTGACGATGACAAAGCCAATCTTGTCGCAGATCGGCTTATGAGCAATGAGCTCCAGTCAGGCTGGGGCATTCGCACCTTGTCCAGATCGACAGTTGCCTATAACCCGATGAGCTATCACAATGGATCCATCTGGCCGCACGACAACGCCATCATCGCGGAAGGGATGAGAAAAATAGGTCGGGTCCACGACGCTCACAAAATCATGCTCGCTCTTTTGGAAGCGGCGCAGTTCCAGCCTGACTTCCGCTTGCCGGAACTGTTCTGCGGCTTTGAACGCAACGGCTATCGCCCGATCGATTATCCTGTTTCTTGCTCTCCCCAGGCTTGGGCAGCAGGGGCGATTTTCCAACTGCTGAAGACGTGCGTTAACTTCCAACCTGATGCCGCCAACAACATATTGCGCGTGGTTGAACCCAGCTTGCCGGAATGGATGGAAAAATTTACAGTGCAAGGCTTGCGGGTCGGGCAGGCAGTGGTTGGGCTGAGCTTCAGCAGTCATGATGGCACCAGCGCTTGCCAGGTCCTCAACAAATCAGGTAAATTGCGAGTCGTGATCGAAAGTTGATGAACCACCTCTTGCAAATCGAAATTGGCGACAAGAAAGACTCTGAAAAAGCGGATCAAGTAGCACGCGCAATTGTTGCACTGGCTCAGGGCAAGCACCTTTTGTTCGGCATCGATCGTGATGGCACGCTTGTTGCATATGCAGACCGCCCGGAAGTTGCAGTTTTGCATCCTTATGTGCATGCGCTTATGTGCAAACTGGCCGATTGCCCCAATGTCACGGCGGCAGTTGTGAGCGCGCGCAGCACCGCCCAGCTGCGAGGCGAATTTGATGAGCAGAAGTTGATTCTGGCGGGAAACTATGGCTTGGAAATTTGCTACCCGCAACGATCGACTAACGGGACTTTGCACAAAAGTGCGGCTAAGGCACTCAAGCAAACCAATACAAAAGCGGCGCACAGCGCCCCCACTTTAAAAGCAGCTCGCGATGAACTCGCGGTTCTCATTCGTGCGGAAACCGCAGCGATCTTAGAGGACCATGGCTATTCGCTTTGCCTGCATTGGCATACTGTGCCAACGGAAATGCGACCCAATCTTCATCGCCTTGTCGCTGACATAGCAAAGAAATTTCCCGACTTGCATTGGCGCGCCCAACCGACTAGCTATGAAGTCTTGCCGGCACTGGATTGGAGCAAAGCCAGTGCGCTTGCAGCCATCGCCGGAACTATTGCCGCCACCTCTGCCACCGTTTCCGCCGGGACCGATGCCGCCGCGCACGATGCCACTGCGGACGATTCGACCCCGCTGCTAGGAGGTCAGAACACCATGCCATTAGCCTACGTTTTCATAGGAGATTCAGCAGCAGACGAGCCGGCCTTCGCCTGGGTAAATGAAAGAAACGGCATCAGCGTCAAAGTGGGCTCCGCCGGTGGTGGCACGGTCTCGACTTATCAACTGGCCGACACGAAAGAAACTGAGGCATTGCTGGCAAGACTGGTCGACTATCTTAAACAAGCCGGTTGATGCTAGAACGGCTTGGGCGGATGCAGAAAGATCCGCTTTCTTGATAGAGAGCGGATCTTGATTGACTGCTGCCAGTTCGGCAAATTTGCTGACGCCAGCCTTACTTGTTTGTATTCTCTTGTCCGTTAACTCCTTTGGGGAGAAAGTCCAGCGAGCCCGGATTCGTCACTAGAGTGTGGGCGGTGCGCACAGCGCTACCCTTGAGTCCGAAGAGGGCGCTTCTCACTGCTGATGTGCTCGGATTCTGCAGTTCAGCCAGCATGCCCTTGAAGTTCGGTGAACCCCAACCTGTGACTGCATCGAATCCAGGACCAGCATGATAGCCAGCTTTGCCCATGCCGTTGTCACCATCAGTAATGTCGAAGAAGACCTTGCTGGCGACTTTAGGGTCCAGACCCCATTTGTACAACTGGGTGTTGATGAATCCAATCGGTTTGCCGCTTGCTTCAGAAAGTTGCCTGGTCATAGCGTAGAACAGTGGGTTGGAGAAGCTGGTGCCACCAACTCCTGCCATACCCAAAGAGGTAGGCACTTCCACTGGTGTTCTGGGCGAGGCATCGGCCGCGATATCAGGCACAATTCTGCCTTTGGCGCCAGCAATTAGGCTCTTGACCCAGGTAATGGGGCTTTGATAGCTCGGCCGGTCTTCTACGGCAGAGACTCCGCCGCCTGTGGCACCGTCTTTGGGGTTAGCTGTGCCCCAGGTAGTTTCTTTGGTGCGAATGACATTCCCTTTTGCATCTTTGTTGGCCAACAATTCCGTTCCGCCGACGGCTACACCATTACCTGACGAGGCTGGATAATCAGTCTGGGCTTTCAATGAACCTCTGTCACTGACTCCATCGTCACCAGAAGAGAAGCTGTGCATCTTGCCTAAAGCGATACCATCCTTGAGCGACTCATCCATCGCCGCGCGACCCTGTGCGTTCCAGCCTTGTTTATCCGGTCCGCCCCAGCTGGTGCTGGAACCATCGTATTCAATGCTGCCACCCGGATGGTTGACGAAGTCGACAGCGCCGACGAAGCCCTGGGTGCTGTTGTCGTTGGCGGTCATCGTGATCGTTGCTTTCCTCAGGTTGCGTGCTTGGGTGATGAAATCAAGGTCGTTCTCAACGTTGGCGCCTTTAGGATCTGCCACTGGTGCTTCACCAGAAGAGGTGAGATTTTTTACGCTGAAGTTCTTAGGATTGAACCCGGCTGATTTTGCATCGGCTATGGTGGCGTCGTCTACTGTGCCAGCGAAGGAGTTGAAAACATGGTTTCTGCCTTCGTTTGTATACATGTCAGGATTGGCGCCATAAGCTTTGGCTATATCATCTGCGGCCATCGGCGGTTGCAGTGCGTGCGGCTTCGGATGCGGTTTCCCAGTTGGCGGCTTACCAGCTGCTTCCTCACGCACAAGTCCGGCCGGCTGGTCTGGATCTCCAAGCAGGCTAACCTTCTCGGTTGGATCGACAGCCATGATGTATTGCGGTTTGACGATATCTCTTTGGTCGAAGCCCAACACTGATTGAACATGATCAGCCATTTCCGTAGGTACTGAATATGTTCCTGTTCTGCCGCGGAATGATCCTCCGTCGTCAGGATTGAGATAAGTCACGAGCCTAGTGGAGAAGGCATCTTGCATTTGCCCAATCGTTCCCTTCAGTTCAAAACTACGAGCACCCGGGTTAATTTCGCCAACTTCTAAGCCATGTGCTTGCGCGAACTGCTTGGCTGCTGCCACCGCTCTTGGATCAACGGAGTACTTCTGCATGAACTCTGCTCGCGACATTGGTTCATCGGTGCCATTTTTGATGCGCTCAACATAGCGATCGAAGGTTCCCTGGTTTTGACGAGTGAGCTTCAGTTTCACACTGATCGGCTGATTAGGATCGATCTCTTGTTCCGGCAACGCCTTGCCCGCCTTATCTAGTGGCACTGCTCGTTCGCTGCCCTGGAACTCGGCTCTGTTGGGTGCACCGTTGGTGCCCTGGACCTCTTTCGGCTTCAGAATTTCATTTGGATCGGGAACGCCCATAGCCCGTGCGAAACTCGGCAGTTTCGCATCGACTGCGTTCCATGAATTGGTCTTGATCTCAGCGAAACGATCCATGTCTAAGCCGAGGAAGCTCTCGCGGGCGAGGATATTGCCAGCGCCGGCGGTACCAAGCTTATAACCGATAACACCAGGAACCAAATTGTCGATCATGCCGCCGACTGTATCTCCCAGATGTACGCCGGCAGATTGAATGCCAGAATATGATGTAGCACCCAATCCTTCCTTGTAACCACTGTAGATGCCAGGCGCAGCTTGCCCTAAGAACATCGCGCCCATGGCCAGACCGGCTACTCTTGCCACAGGACCTGTTTCAGGCAGAATGGCTTTGACGGCAAAACCGATGGCGGCTGATTCTGCCACTGTTTTGACCAGATCCATGGGGTGGTGAGCCCACTCTTCGGCCTGATGGAGCATGCCAGCCGGTGTATTCTTGACGGCCTCAAATGTCGTATCGCCAAAGCGTGTGGCAAACCCACCAACACCAGTACCGCCGTAGAGTTCGGTCGACAGCTTCGCTGATGCGTCAGCGGGAGCGGGAGTTCCTGCAGTTTGTGCGATTGCAGCTTCGCCGGTTTGTGGTGCTTGTCCTGCCATGTTTCTTGCCCTCGTCCCATTAAATGTAAAATCGATGCCCAAAGAAGGACCATGACGAGACAATCTGTCTTGGCTTGCTCTTGCGAGGCGCTCTCTGTGCTTATGTGAAGAGAATAGTTCGAGACAGCAAGCGTGTCGATTGGGGAAAGTACGATAAGTTGTTAAATCCCAAAAGAGTTTATCGAATTAAGCCTGAAGGAGCACGCAGAAAGATCCGCTCCTGGTGAGAGCGGATCTTAATGAGATAGCGGACTTTTCGGACCTTTTCGGACTTTATCGCATCGTCCCAAGCATGCTTGCTCTAGCGACCGTTACTTGTTGTTGTTGTCGTTCGGCACTACGCTGGTCTGGAACGGAACTGCCCATACATGGTTATTGTTCTTGATGTAGTCTGGCACTTGAGCCGTTTCGCGTTGGAAGAAGTTGCGAGAAGCTTGTTTTCCGATGACATCGATGTACTTGCCGATGTTGATGGAGCCCCAACCGGTTGTGGCATCCCAGCCTGGTCCGGCTTTGTAGCCTGTCATGCCGGAATCGGTGTTGTTGCCGACAGTGATGTCGTGATAGACCTCAGGATTGGATTTGCCCAGGGCGTACAGCTTCGGATTCCAATATCCGGTGTTCGTACCCGTGCCCTGGCTGATCTTGGCACCGGCGATTGCACCTTCTGGAGCGGCAGCGCTTGTGCCACCAATTGGCTCAATGCCACTTTCAAGTGGAGTGTTGATGCCGCTTCTTGGATCACCATCGAAGGCGAAATCAGGAACGCCTCTGCCTTTAAAGTTTCCTCCACCCAGATTGGCAGGAATCTTGACGCCAGCCTGGAAGTCTGGAATTGGGGTCTTCAGCGATACACCACCGCCTGTGGCGCCCATGCCGCTCCATGCCTTCTCAGAACCCCATGTTCCGTTTGGCTGGAGAATCAACATCGTACCGCCAGCGCCCGTGAAGTGCTCCAGACCGGCTGGAATGTCCACTTGCGGTTTACCGCTGCGGGAACCGTCGCCGACGCCGTTGTCGCCGGAAGCGACTGTGATGGTGATACCTTTAAGAGCAGCTCTCTTACCAGCATATTCCATAGCAGCCCGAGCCTGGTCGGTCCAACCATCTTCAAACATGCCCCAGCTAATGCTGCCGTGCGTGATTTGAGATTCGCCGGCTTTCGGGAAGGTCATTCTGTCGATGCCGTCTGGCATACCGGAATCGCTGTTTGCAGCCTGAATCATGACTGTCTTAGCCAGAGGCATGCCCATTTTGTGGATGACGCCGTCAAGAGCATTCTCGCCATCAGCCCCATTTGGATCTGGAGTGGGATCGGCGCCTGCAACAAGGCGTTTCTCGAATGTTGATGGATCGATTCCCTTTGACTTCATATAATCGTTCCAGGTGGACGGCATATCGCCACCAAGGGACAGATAACCAGTGGTCATGCCCTTTCCTGTCAGTGATGGGTCAGCATTGTAGGCTTTGAAAACTTCATCCACATCGAGGGCTCTTGCTCCGGCGGCGGGTTTGGGACCGGCTTTTCCAGCTGCGTCCACAACTGCTTCTGCTTGCGTAGCGCCTGCCGGCAGATCACTCAACTTGACGTAGTTAGTTTTGAACTGTGGTCTGTTATCCAGACCCAACACACCTTTGATGTGCGGAGCTACTTCTGCCGGCACATTTAGTGCTCCTTCTCGACCGCGGAATTTGACTCCTCCGTCTTCAGTCTCGAACTGTTGCAATTTGACGCCAAATGCGTCTTGCATCTGAGCAGTAGATCCCTTGAGGATCATGCGACCTGATGCCAGATTCTCATCGACCATTGTCAAACCATGATCGCCGGCGAATTTTTCAATCGCTGCCTTGGACGTTAAATCTGTTCCAAACTTTTCCGTGATTTCAGCATCAGTAAGCGGTGCTGCGCCCTCACCCATACGCTTAAGGTATCTGTCCATCAAGAATGGCGAGCCCTTGGTCTGGGCCAAAACGGTGACGCTCATCTGATCGTCCGGATTGAGATCTCCCAGGAGCTTGGCGTTTTTCGGCGCTTCTCGCATTGATTTCATAAGAGTTGCTCTGTCGCCGTTGACCACGAAATCAGGAGCGGCCTTGCTTTCAATAGCTGCTTCAGGGGCTGTTCTAAGTACTGTAGATTTGACTGAATCGAGCCCGGAGTTGACCTTGGTCTCGACGCCGTTCCAGAAATTGGCCTTTTGTTCGGCGAATCCGTCCATAGTCTGGCTGTCCATTATGCGACCGCCAAGACCAGCACCGATTTTGTAACCGACCATACCGACACCGGAGTTAACGATGAATGAACCACCAGCCATGCCCAGATCGTTGGCTGCCTTGTTCAGGTCACCCATGGTTTTTGCGCTGCCGGCTTCTCCGTAAGCGGAGATAATTGGACTGGCTGCTTTGCCTAAGAAATAACCGCCAATTGCCAGACCGGCGATCTTGCCGACTGACCCGCCTTCTGGCAGTACCATTTTCAGCGTCAATCCTAATGCGGCCGATGTAGCCACCATTTTCGCTGTTTCGACTGGATTAGTGACGTCATCGATAATTGACTGGCCAATGCCTCTAGGCAGCTCAAGCAAACCTTTGCCGGTCACTTCAGCATATTTACCGATCTGGGTGCTGGGTGCAGCCGACTGATCGTTCTGATTCAAAGCCAAGAAATTTAATATGCCGCGAGCTTCTGGGTTCTGATGGGCTTGGGCTTGATTGTTTGTTGCGTCAGTTAGGTTATCACCAGGCATCTTCGTTGTCCTCATTCCAGCAGTAGAATCTGTGTGCGCAGTCGAGTGAGCCCGGGGGCATCTGCTCCCTGCTTCGTCCGACTGGTTGTCGCTATCTGTGGACAGAATAGGCGCAACCGCAACTCCTGTAATGGGGGAAAATACGCAAAGGCAAAAACTTTTTCAAAACCAGCGAACATAAGCTAGCGAAGCATCTCAGCATTTTCGACAAGCCTAAAATGGGAGGAATACGCAGCGCCGTACACAACTAATTCACACCACCAGATTCGTCTGGTGCGCCAGATCTACAGGCGGCGATTCATTGTCCGGTTAGCTCCCGCATCAGCTTCGCTTCTTGCTCACGATAGGGCTTGCCATCACCGTACAAAACATCGTGAAACCAGACAGGCGGCTCTTGCAAAACGTAGGGCTTCTGCCAGGAATCCCAGGGCAAGTTTGTTTGCGTTTTGCCTACCACAAAGCCCCAGTTGATGGCGCCGACATGGCGGCGTTTGGCAATCGGAAGAATGGCATCAAACGTGCTGCCGACGCCACGCGCCATAAACTCCGTACATATGATTGGGCGATGGTACGACTGCAGCCAGCTGACCCGCTGCTCGAACTCTTCCGGCCAACCATAATTATGGAAGGAGATAAGATCCGATTCTTCCAGCTGCACATGTTGTATCGGGCTCAATTTCGCTGGCGTTGACCAATCTCCTTGCCAGACACCTGACGTCAGAGGCTGGGTCGGATGCGCCGACCGGGCCCAGGCGAAGACCTGCGGCAGCAAATTGAGAACCAGCGCTTCCTTATTCTTCACTTCCACCTTAGCGTAAGACTCTGTGTTGCCGTTATCAGGCTCGTTCCAGACATCCCAGGCGAGAATGCGGGGGTCATCGGCAAAGGCGCCGATTACACCTTCCACATAGCTCTTCAAGCGTGGATATTCTTTTATATCTGTGAGCGCCTCAGCGCCGGGGCTTTGCACCCAACCCGAATTGTGCACCCCGGGAATAGGCGGGTGCTGCATTCCCAAGACTGGGTGCGGATCCCAGCAGGAATCGAAGAGCACGAGCATGGGGTGGATTTTGTGCTTGCTTGAAATCGTCAAAAATGTATCCAGACGCTTCTTGAATCCATCAGGATCTTGTTTCCAGAGCAAATCATGCAAAAATACGCGCATCGTATTCATGCCCAGACCCTGTGCCCAGCCCAGTTCTTGATCAATCTGGGAAGGATCGAAAGTGTCGGCTTGCCACATCTGAAGCTGATTGATTGAGCTTTTGGGGTTGTAATTGCTGCCCATCAACCACGGTTGCTCCTGATACCAGGAGTTCGCCTTCTCTTGGGTCCAGCGTGACGGGGTCGGCTCAGTAAATGCAGGCATGCCCATCGAAAAGAAGAATCCTAAGAGGAAGACCAAAAGAATCGCCCGGAATCGCTGCAAAGCTGAAAGCTCCCAATCTGCGCGAAAGATAATAGCACACTCAATGTTGCCGAAACTGCACCGGGCATCCAGCACCGCATATGACACCACAATCAGGAAGAGAAAAACTGTCGTTTCCCCTATAGGTTAGGACTGGAATTTCAGGGACAATGTCAAAGAATGGTGCTGAGGAGATAATCCATGCTTACTAAAGTTGGCGAGAGAGCAATCACGTTTCCTGTTCACAACGTAGAGCGAGCTACCGAGGCACTGGCGACATCAAAGACTCGGTATGCCGTCAATTCGTTGCTCACTGTGGTTGAGGAATATCGCAAAGCCAACATTTTGGCCTGTTCCGGCTACAACTCCAACGCCGTCAACGGAGTCGACTATCATCCACTGGTAGCCTCCGTGCATCTGGCATTCAGTGAGCATCGCCCTTTGGTTCTGTCGCCCGACATGATCTGGATCACCATTGTGCAAGGTTTTGCTCAGCATGTGAAGAACAATGCGGAAAAGCTGAGATGCAAATTTGTCGCTCATGCAGGACGAATCCCTCTCGTTTGCCAACGCAATGATATCTTCGAGAACTCGCCAGAATCAGCCTGGGACGAAGCCATCCTCGATTTATCGGCACAATTGGAAACGCAGCTCGGTCCGATTCACGGACAACTAATGACTGATTTCAGCACAACCGGCCACATAGAACGCACTGCCTGTGCGGTTTCACTTCTGGATGCCTTCCAGCCCTACTTTCAATATGTCGTTTATTGCGTCTGTGGAATTCCGGAAATAACCCTGGAAGGCAAGCCTGAAGACTGGCTCAGGTTGCGGGAAAAGATCGATGCATTGAGGGGTTACGAGATTGATTGGTGGTTGCCTCATCTAGATAAGATTGCCGACCAGTTCCATCGTGCCTCCACAGGCGATATCGATGTCGCTTACTGGCAAAACATCTATAAGCAAAAAGATGCCTACGGCTGGCACCTTATGAATGGTTGGATCTTGCATCTCATTCCCTACATGAAAAATCATGCCTCCGGCAGCTACACAGTCATCAATCCATTGTTTGACGGAAGCGAAGATGACATTGCCGCCGCCAACGCCTGCCCATTTGCAGCCAGAGTGACATCGCGAGATCTACCGGGCGGCATTTCAATGGCTCCTTTCACTCTTGCCGGCAAAGACAAAACAACCAAAATGCAATTTCTGGGCGGCTTCCTGGGAGTGGAGCAAAACAGTGAAACCATGGCGCTGAGACCAAAGCTAGGTTGGGCTGTGAGAAAGACACCGGCAGCAGATTCATCGATTGAAGAAACTCTTGCCGGTCATTCCACCCGACCACCGTTACCATATGACCAAACTGATTCCTTGATCTGCAAATTGGTTTCTGTGCGTGGGTTTCACTGTATGCCTGCTGAATTTATCTCCTTTTACAAGGCTTGTGACGGCTTGGACTTTCCCGCATCGAGCCCCGGGCGCGCAGCCGTCTCGCCTGCATCGATCCTGTCTTGCACAATCAGATCTTTGCACGATGTAGAACCAACTCCCGCTCCTGATCACGCCTGTAGCGATCCACGCATCCCATCACCCGACGAAATAATGGTGAACCCTGAATTCTTTCTGCGCATTGGAGATGTTTCGGATGGCAGTTACATTGCTATTGCCATGGAACGGAACCCGCGAATATGCCACGTAGCCCCTGCCCAGAAGAGCTGGGGCGTGCTGGAAGATTCGTTCACAGTCTTCCTCAGCAAGCTGATAGACAACAACGGACGATTGTACAAAGATTGCCTAAGCTGAGTTGCCTACCTACGCGATTTAAACGAATTCGTTTAAGTCTTTTCAAATCAAAATCAGCCGCAAAATAAGTCCTAAAAGCCTTGGCTGGAAGAGTTTTGCGGTGAGTTTCGGCTATGGCAATTCTGCAAAAGTTTTAAGCGAATTCGTTTAAATCACGTAAGGAACTCAGAAGAGATGCCCGACCTCCAAAAAATCTTCTGCTGTATTCGCTGAAGGAGGTTTGTTATCTTTGATCAGTAAATCTAAATCGTAGGCACAGACCACAATGATTCACTGGCAAATGAGCAGGATGAGCAGGATGACGGCAAATTTGATACTGCTTCTGTCAGCGCTTATGGAATTCGGCGCCATGGCAACGGCAACAGCCGCACCTCAATCCACTCATACGCAAGGTGGGCAAGCTCAAGAAGCGCACCATGAGCCGAATATTGTCATCGAAACGAGCGACGGAGCTATACACGTCGAACTGTTTCAAAGTAAGGCGCCGGCGACAGTGGCAAATTTCTTGAGGTACGTTGAGGCAGGTGCCTACAGCCACGGGTCATTTCATCGGACGGTTCGAGCGAACAACCAGCCAACAGATCAGATTCGGATCGACGTCATTCAAGCCAATGACAACAACGATTTCCAAAAACATGAGTTCGCACCAATCCGTTTGGAAACCACGAAAACCACTGGCCTCCACCATCTAAACGGAACATTGTCGATGGCTCGAGATACACCCGATAGTGCAACGGCGAGCTTCTTTATCTGTATCGGAGAGCAACCGAGTCTAGACTTCGGCGGAAAGCGCAATCCTGACGGACAAGGCTTTGGGGCATTTGGCAGAGTCACTGACGGCATGAAAGTGGTGCGTGCCATTCAGCAAGCTAAAGCTGAAGCACAGCTCCTGCAGCCACCAATTGAAATATTGCGAGTTTCTCGCTGCCAATAAATCATTGTTGACGCCTAATTTAGTCCACCAGGAGCTCGTCTGATTGAGGTTCTTTGACCTTGCGCTCAGTTTCCTTTTCCTTTTTCTTCTCTTTCTCCTCGAGTCTATATGCGGTCCAGGTTCCTGTGACCGGCAAGCCGCTGGCACTGTTGATCGTCCATGTGCCTCTCATTGTCTTTCCGTCTTCGCTCATCGATCCTTCGTATTCAATAGGATCGGCGAACGCTGTATACATCATCACTTGATTGGACTGCTTGTCTACTATATAGTCACGGATTGGATAGCGATAGACCTTCGTAAATTGAACCGATGGAAAGAAGAAAGAGCCTGTGACCGACGCTTCTCC
>Ga0182024_10012360_pt1 | contig 16911 bp, 19 predicted proteins | sample P32metaG_FD_120480 | JGI IMG/M metagenome (GOLD analysis project Ga0182024, IMG submission 120480) | Permafrost microbial communities from Stordalen Mire, Sweden - P3-2 metaG (Illumina Assembly) | ecosystem: Environmental > Terrestrial > Soil > Wetlands > Permafrost | place: Sweden: Stordalen...
CGACGCCGACAGTCGCGAAACGACCGACGAGGTGATCGAGACGCTCGCGAACGTCGAGCTGCTGCACATCGAGGACCTGCGCGTCGTGCGCCCAACCGAGTGGGTGCTGGAGCAGCTCTACCTAATCGTCAACGCCCGTTACGAGGGACAGCGCTCGATCGTGTTCACATCCGACATCGACTCCGACGCCGATGGACCGCTCGCACCCGAACCACGGGAACTGGAGGAGCACATCGGCAAGCGCACGTTCTCACGGCTGATGGAGATCTGCAGCGATCCAGTTGTGATCGCCGGCCACGACAACCGACTCGACCGGGATGTCCAGCGCCCCTCCCCCGAGCCCAGCGTGCTCTCAGCCGCGTACGCCTGAGAACAGCCTGAGAACCCTTCAGCGCTTACCCGCAAATGTGCGCTCGCGCCTCCCGTCGAGATGACGGGCGCGCAGCAGCTTGAACATCAACGTTCCCAACGCTGCATCGGCCAGCAGCAACCCGACCTTCATGAGCGAGGTGAGCGGCGCGAGAACGAGCACCAAAGGGGCGTCGAGCACAATCACCGCCAGCAGCGTCAGGATCAGGGTGTGTGAGCGATATCCGCTCAGGTGCTCCCGCAGCGTCACCTCGATCGTGCCGATCAGCACCGCCACGATCCCCGCGGACAGTGGCGCGACGCCGTGTGAGATCCCCCTGCCCAGACCGATCACGACGCCGATTGCGCCAACCAGGATCAGCAGCTCCGAGAGCGGCAGCGGGTGCCACGGCGCCTGAGGACGCTCGCCGACGGACAGCGGATCCCGATAGGCGCCTGCGCTGCGCCCCGCCGCGCCCCGAGGGCGCGTCCGCTTACCGTTGCGCCGCGTCTGGAAAGAGGACTTTTGCTCTCGCTTCTCCTCCCTCGCGGCCGGCGGCGCCTGTCCTGTCGCAGTGTCTGTCGCGGCCTCCCCGGCTGCCCTCGCGACTGATGGGCGTCGCTTGCGCGAGCGTCCGCCACGGCCCCTGTTGCGATTCGCCACGGCGTTAGGAGCCAGGCCGGGGTCCGCTGCACGACATCTCCGTCGATGCTAGCGCCTATCCTGGATTTTATGTCCACACCAACTCCGCTCGACGATCCGGCAACACCCGCCGCGCCCGGCATCCCCGGCAGCGGGCTCGCCGGCCCGTTCCCAGTTGGGGAGTACACGGCCGCCCTGCGCCGGCAATTGCGCTCGTTCACCCGTGTGCAGCTCGTGGGCGAGCTCGTCAACCTGCGCATCGCCCGCGCGCGCGCCTACTTCGAGCTGCGCGATCCCTCAGGTGCAATCCCGTGTGCGGTGTGGCTGAAGGACTGGGACTCGATCCTCGCCCGCATCGGCGGCGGTGTTAACGAGGGCTCGATCGATGGCATGCAAGTAGTGGTGGCCGGCGGCTGTGACTTCTACCCCGGAAGCGCCACCTCCTCGCCCAGCTTCTCCTTCTCCGTGATCGATCTGCGCGTGGCCGGAGACGGAGACTTGCTTGCCCGGATCGACCGCCTGCGCAAGGTCCTCGATGCCGAGGGGCTGCTCGAGCGCCAAAAACGCCTGCACCTGCCGCTCCTCCCCCGCACGATCGGCGTGATCACGGGCGAGAGCGGCAAGGCACGCGATGACATCCTCGCCGCGCTGCACCGTCGGGGCTGGGCGGGACGACTCGTATGGGGCTTCGCCCCCGTGCAGGATCGCCACGCCGCTCCCGCGATAGTCCGCGCATTGGGAGACCTCGCCACCGTGGGTGATGTCGAGGTGGCGATCGTGGCCCGCGGCGGCGGCTCCCTGGCCGACCTACTGTGCTTCTGTGACGAGACTCTGTGCCGCACGGTCGCGCTGCTCGGGGTGCCGGTGATCGCCTCGGTCGGCCATCACACCGACCGCACGCTGCTCGACGACGTTGCGGCGATCAGCGCGTCCACGCCGACCCATGCCGCGGAGGCCGCCGTTGGCATCGACTGCCTGCGCGCCCGCTCTGACGCCGCCGCAGCAGCAGCGCGGCTACTAGATCACGGAAAACGAGCGGTCCTGCCTCAAAGGAGCCTGCCGACCGATGCGGCGCGACTACACGAGCATGGGCGGCGAGCCGTGCTCTCGCGCGCCCGTCTGCTCGCAACGCTTTCTCGCGCGCCCGCCGGACATCTGGCCCGCCAGCGTGCGGGGCTGCACCAGCAGCTGCGCGAGATCCGCGCCGGCTCACGCCGACGCCTTCAGTCCGAGCACGCCCTGACTGCGCGGGGTCTACTTGGATTGCAGCGCAAGAGTCAGTCAGTGCTCCTGGACTGCCACCGACGACATCCGCACGAGCTCGGACGGCTCGCTCTGACGCTGGCCGCCCACGACCCTCAACGCACACTCGAGCGCGGTTATGTGCTTGTGCAATCCTCCTCTGGCGAGGCGCTCCCGACAGCCATCTCCGCACGCGCGGCGAATGATCTGCGATTGCGCTTTGCCGACGCCACTATCCCCGCAAGGATCCTCGAGTGACCGACACCAAGCTCACCGCTGCTATCCAGCCTGTCGCCGACTCCCAACCGCAAACCTACGAGACCGCTGCCGCACGCGTGGAGGAGATCATCCGTCGCCTGGACTCAGGCGATGCCAGCCTGAGCGAGACCGTTGCTCTGGTCCAGGAGGGCAAGACACTGATTGAGCTGTGCGCCGGTGAGCTGGAGGCGGTCGGCGCGGCACTCGAGGAGCTGCGACTCGACGAGCTCGTCGCGCGCCTGGAAGGAGAGGGGCGGGCGGGGAATCCATGAGCACCTACGAGCTGCTCGCCGACCTGCCGGTGGAGATCGACAGCTACACGCTCGAGGGACTCCAGATGAACCTCTCCGCCGAGTTCGTGCGCAAGACGACGGTCATCCATCTGTATGGCAAGGGCGAGGAGGGCATCGGTGAGGACGTTACTTACGCCGTCGAGGATCAAGAGGCCCTGCAGCGCTCCGGGCCGGAGTTGCCGCTGGCCGGGAGCTATACGCTCCAATCCTTCGCCGAGCATCTACGGTCGCTCGATCTATTTCCACTTCCGACGCAGCGTCCGGAGTTTCGCCTGTATCGCAATTGGGCGTTCGACTCGGCGGCACTGGATCTGGCTTTGCGCCAGGCCCACAGCACGCTTCATGCAGCCCTTGGACGTGAGCCTCGGCCGGTCGTGTTCGTGGCGTCCCTGCGCCTCGGTGAGCCGCCATCGCTCGACCCCCTCAAGCGGCGCCTGGAGATCGCACCAACGCTTCGCTTCAAGCTCGACCCGACACCATCTTGGGATGCGTCCCTGATCGCCGAGCTCGTGGCGCTTGACGCTGTGGACTCAGTCGATCTGAAGGGCCAATACGAGGGCACGATCGTCGACAATCCAGCCGATCCGGCTCTCTACAGGCGCGTGGTGGACGCCTTTCCGGACGCCTGGATCGAGGACCCCAAGCTGACGGGAGAGACCGAGCCGATCCTGCTCGGACATCACGATCGGATCACCTGGGACGCGCCGATCCATGGCATCTCAGACATTCAGGCGCTGCCGTTCCCGCCGCGCACGCTCAACATCAAGCCCTCGCGCCTCGGCGGACTGCGCTCGCTGCTAGACACCTACGACTACTGCGCCGCACAGGGCATCTCCACCTACGGTGGCGGCCAGTCAGAGCTCGGTCCGGGACGCGGGCAGATCCAATATCTGGCCTCGCTGTTTCATCCGACTACCCCCAACGATGTTGCACCCGCGGGCTTCAACCTGCCTGAGCCCCCCGCGGACCTGCCGTCCAGCCCACTCGCCCCGACGCCCTCGGCCTCGGGCTTCCGCTGGGGCTGACGCAACTTCTATCCCGCTGGTCGGTTTCTGCAGACACAGCGGCTAAGGTCGGTGGCCGCCCGTTGAAGCAACCAGATTTTCCGGCGCGAAGGGAGTTTCTTGGCGAACTGCGCCACTCAGCGATCCATGTTTGTACTCGCGGCAGTCGCTTCCGCGCTGCTGTGCTGCACTATCGGCCAACCGCAAGCAAACGCCGCCAACGCCGGCGGCAGTGCTGCTCCCTCCGGCGCGGCCAGCCCCGCACGGAAAGCCGCCCCGCGCAAGACGACCTCCAGGCAGGCATCCAGTCCGCACGTCCTCACCGTGCGCATCACGAGCGTCAGCTGCATGCCCACCGTCAGATGCAACAGCAACCCACACGAGGTCACCACCCATGGGATCCTGCTGCTGACGGGCAAAGGGCTGACGAAGGGCATGGTCGTGGCCTTCCCCCACACGCCAGGCGCCCGCATCGGCCCCACCTCGCCGCACTCGCATCTTCGCACCACAGCACAGGGCTTGGTATTGACCGTCCCCAGCAAGGCTCACTCGGGACACATCATGGTGCTGCTCAGCCACGGACGCCACACGAGCTCTTATGGGCCGATCACCGTTGTGCGCTACGCGCTGCACCCGCCCGCACCGCCCAAGATCGCTCCGGCTCCGACCGCCACCGCTGCCAGCGGAACGGCCTTCGAAGGCCAAGGTATGTGGATCTGGTACGTGAGCCAATCAGATGGTGGCAACGTCGCCTCGATCGTGGCGCAAGCGCATGCGGCGGGCGTCACCACCGTGTTCGTCAAGAGCTCTGACGGCTCGAGCAACTACTGGAGTCAGTTCAGCCCCCAGCTGGTGGCGGAACTGCACGCAAACGGCCTGAAAGTGTGCGCGTGGCAGTTCGTCTACGGGACGGACCCCGCGGGCGAGGCTGACCTCGGCGCCGAGGCGGTCGCCAATGGGGCGGACTGCCTCGTGATCGACGCCGAGGGCGAATACGAAGGGCGCTATGGCTCGGCCCAGACCTACATCACCGAACTGCGCGCCAAGATCGGGGTCACCTATCCCCTTGGCCTGGCGTCATTCCCGTATGTCTACGACCACACCTCCTTCCCCTACTCCGTCTTCCTCGGGCCAAACGGGGCGCAGTTCAATGCGCCCCAGATGTACTGGAAAGACATCGGCAATTCGGTCGACACCGCCTATGCGAACACCTATATCTCAAACCGCGTCTACGGGCGCCCGATCTATCCGCTCGGCCAGACTTACAGCCATCCTTCGGGCGCCGAACTCGTGCGCTTCCGCGAGGAGGCCGTCGACTACGGCGCGACAGGCCTGTCGTGGTGGGACTGGCAAGAAACCCCCGCCAGTGAGTGGACCGCACTGTCAGAACCGCTGGTACCGCTGACCAGCGTCACCCCGAACCCCGGCTATACCGAACTGACGCAGGGCAACCGCGGCGATCCGGTGCTGTGGATGCAGGAGCATCTCGCGAGCGCAGTCCCAGCCCAGGCGACGACGGGCATCTTCGACGCGACCACCGCCGCCAACCTCGCACAGTTCCAGTCCGCGCACGGGATCGCCCCCACCGGCAAGACCGAAGCCGCCACATGGCAGGCACTGCTGGCCCTCCCGCCGGTCGCGGTCAATTGGACCGGCGGGGGACCTAGCGGCGGTTGAGACTCCGCCGGCTCAGACGCGCTGGATCAGCGTGCCGGTGCCCAGCCCGCCGCCGCAGCACATCGTCACGAGGCCGATCTCCTTGTCGGAGCGCTCGAGCTCGTGCAGCAGCGTCGTGATCAGCCGCGCGCCGGTGGAGCCGAGGGGGTGACCCAATGCCATCGCACCGCCATTGACGTTCACCCGGTCCATGTCGGGGTTCAGCTCACGCCGCCAGGCCGCAACCACGGGCGCAAAGGCCTCGTTGATCTCGATCAGGTCGATGTCCTCGATCTTCATGCCGTTGCGATCGAGGATTTTCCGTGTCGCCGGGATCGGCCCCTCGAGCATTTTCACCGGGTCACAGCCGACGGTCGTCTGGTCGACGATCCGCGCGCGGGGCCTCAGCCCGAGCGCCTTGGCCTTGTCCGCGCTCATCAGCAGCACAGCCGCGGCGCCATCGGAGATCTGCGAGGCGTTGCCCGCGGTGATCTTGCCGTCCGGCTTGAACGCCGGCTTGAGCTGGGAGAGCGTCTCCAGATCGGTGCCCGGGCGGATCCCCTGGTCGGCGACGAAGGTATCGCCGTTGACCTGGAAAGGCACGATCTCGCGCTCGAAGCGGCCCTCCTCTGTGGCCTGGTGGGCCAACCGGTGCGAGCGCACCGCCAGCTCGTCGAGCTCAGAGCGGGAGATCTCCCACTGATCGGCGATCATCTCGGCGCCCAAGCCCTGGCCGACGATGTTGTGCTTGGCCATCAGCTCCGGCGTGAAGGCGAAACCGAACTCTTCCTGCGTCTTCATCCCAGCCGCGAACGGGAAGTGGCCCATGTGCTCGACACCCGAGCCGATCATCGCGTCGTGCACGCCCGCCGCGATCAGCGCCGCGGAGAAGTTCACCGCCTGCTGGGCCGAGCCGCACTGGCGGTCGACCGTGGTGCCGGGCGTCTCGATCGGCAGCCCCTCCTGCAGCCAAGCGTTGCGAGCGATGTTGAAGCCCTGCTCGCCGAACTGCTGCACACAACCAGCGATTACGTCCTCGACCTCCGCCGCGTCGATGCCGGAGCGCTCGATGACCTCCGTGTAGACCTTCCCGAGCAGCGCGTTAGGATGGGTGTCCTTGTAGTAGCCCTTCTCCTTGTGCCCGCGGCCGATCGGCGTCCGCACTGCCTCGACGATCACGACCTCGCGGCCCTCTGCTTGCCTCATGACTGAAGTCCTCCTAAGGTCTTGCGCGGCATGTTGATGGGGATATCCCTTACTCTACCGCGCCCACCCAGAACTAGATTGACCAGTCAGTCAATATGAAGAGAGACCGAGAAAGATGAACGAGCGTCTCGCAATCGTCGGCAGCGGCGCCATCGCCTGCGGCCTCGCCGCCACCGCCGCCCACCATGGGCCCGTGCTGCTGCTGGCACGCTCGGAGAGCTCAGCCGACCGCGCGCGCGCGAGCGTCGAGAAGACGCTCAGCCGGCTCAAAGCGGAGGTCGATCCGGAGCACGTGCAGATCGTCACCGACCCACAGGAGCTGGCGCAGGCGACGTTCGTCGTCGAGGCCGTCGTCGAGGATCATGACGTCAAGGCGGGGCTGCTCGGCGAGCTGAACGCACTGCTCGACGCCGACGCGATACTTGCGAGCACCACCTCCTCGCTGTCAGTCGCTCGCCTCGCCGAGGCCAGCGGGTGTCCGGAGCGCTTCCTCGGGCTGCACGTGTTCAACCCAGTGACGAAGATGGCGCTCATCGAGTTGATCTTTCCCAGTGGGGCGAGCGAGGACACGCGGCAGCGGGCGCTCGCGCTGTGCGAGACCTTCGAGAAGACACCCGTCGAGGTCCCCGACATCCCGGGCTTCGTCGTCAATCGCCTGCTGTTCCCGTATCTGTTCAGCGCGGTCCGCCTACTCGAGGAGACCGGCATGGACCCCGCCGATGTGGACACCTGCATGCGCCTCGGCGCCGGACATCCGCTGGGCCCGCTCGCGTTGCTCGACCTCGTCGGGCTCGACGTCTCGACGGCGATCGGCGAGACGATCGGCGAGACGATCCCCGCGCGGATCGAAGAGCTGGTCGCGGAGGGCGCGCTCGGTCGTAAGAGCGGCCGGGGATTCCACTCCTACTAGGACTCTTCGCCAGAATTTATCTCGACTCAGGCGACTTTTAGCTCGTCTTCATCCAGCTCGCGATACTGGTAGCTGCGACACAGTAAGTCGCACGCACACCCGCCTCCTCCCAGTGCGCACGTCCGGCCCGCTCCCCCCGCGGGCCGGGCGTGTGCTTGGGGCGGGTTTCCTCTAGGAGTCAGTGCGCTCGCGGGCCTCGCGTGGCGGCACGGGCCGACGTTCGCGGATGCGCACCGCCTCGATCCTGTTCTCCCGCACCGACTCGACGCGGATCGAGAAGCCATCCGCGTTGACCGTATCTCCACGCTGCGGCAAGCGCCCAAGCTCGGCGAACACGAAGCCACCGACGGAGTTGTACGCGTCGCTGTCCACCGGCAGGTCCAAGCCATAGTCGGCGAGATCGGTCACCGCCACGTGACCGCGCACGAACCAGTCACCACCGGCGAGCTGGCGCACCTCACCGGCAGCAGGGTCGGTTTCGTCGGTGATCTCGCCCACCACCTCCTCAACGATGTCCTCGACCGTCACGATCCCCACCACGCGGCCGTACTCATCCACCACCACCGCCAGCGAGGTGCGCTGGCGCTGCAGATCAGCGAGCAGATCGTCCAGCGGCTTCGTCTCGGGCACGATCGGGGCGTCGTGCACCAACGGCTCGAGCGTCGCCTGCGGACCCTCCTCCATCAGCTTCCTGATCAGCGAGTTGGCGTGCACCAGACCACGCACGCGGTCGCGATTCTCCTCCTCGGTGACCACCAGCCGCGTGTGGCCTGAGGAGATGCAGAGTTTCAATGCGCTCTCCACATCCTGGGACACATCCACCGTGACAACCGCCGGAATCGGGGTCATCACCTGGCGAGCCTCTTGCTCGTGCAGATGGAACACGCCCGTCAACATTCCCGCCTCGCCCGGGTCGATCTGCCCGCCGGCATGGGACTCGGCGATCAAGCGCTTCAGCTCATCGGGCGAGCCGCCCTCCCGCTCGCGGGTCATGTCGACCCCAAGCAGCCGCAGAATGCGATTGGACACGGCTGTGAGCACGACGATCACCGGGTGGAACAAGACCCTGAACGCCTGCAGCGGTCGTGCCACCCGCCGCGCCACGGCCTCGGCGCGGTCGATCGCGTAGAACTTAGGCACCATCTCGCCAGCGACCAGCTGCACGGAAGTCACGATCAGGTAGGCGAGAATCACCGAGATCGCCACGGACACGCCGTGGCTGATCGTGGCGCCGAACGCTTCCTTCAGGATCTCCGCGAGCGCGGGCGCGCCCAGGGCCCCAATCGCGATCGAGGTCATCGTGACCCCAATCTGGACGGCCGAGATGTAGTCGTTGATGCTCTCCAGCTGTTCCAACGCCAGCGCCGCGCCCCGCGCGCCCTCCTCTTGCATCACTTCCAGGCGCGCGCGTTTGGAGCGCACGAGCGCGTACTCGGCGATCACAAAGAACGCGTTCACCGCGACCAGCACGACCGCGAAGATGAGCTTCAAGCCGTTCACGCGAGCGTGTCGATGCGTGCTGCCATGCCGATGTCGGCCTCGGTCAGGCCACCCTCGGAATGGGTGCTCAGCTCCAGACGCACCTTGTTCCAGCCGTGCACCGTGATGTCCGGATGATGGTTCGCGGCCTCGGCGGCCTCGGCCACCCGGTTGACAAACGCAATCGCCTGCGCGAAGTCCGCGAACGTCCACTCACGCACGATCGCTCGCCCGTCATGGCGCCATCCGCTGTCCGCGAGACGTTCTTCGACTTCCTGGTCAGTTAGCACTGTCATCCGGTAAGGGTAAGCCCTTCGGACGATGCCACCGCTGCCGGAGGAGCGGCGAGCCGTCGCTGGATCTCGTTGTCGGTGAGCAGTGGCAATACAGTCACGGGATGCGCATCGTGAGCCTCGTTCCTCACGCCACCGAGCTGCTGTTCGCGCTCGGTCTGGGCGATCAGGTTATCGCGGTGACTCACGAGTGCGACTATCCACCGGCAGCCCTTCAGCTTCCGCACATCACGCGGGACGCGCTGCCCAGAGGACTGAGCGCCGCCGAGATCGACGCGGCGGTTCGTGAGCGCACGCAGAACGGAGAGGCGATCTACGAGCTCGACGAGGATGCCCTGAGCGCCCTGGAGCCGGATCTGATCGTCACGCAGGCACTATGTCCGGTCTGCGCCGTGTCATATGAGGATGTCGCCAAGCTCGCCGCCAAGCTGCGCTCAAAGCCCAGGGTCCTCTCGCTCGACCCGCATACTTTCGGCGAGACCCTCGGAGACGTGCGGACCGTGGCCGAGGCAACCGGTCGCCGCGAGCGTGGCATCGAGCTGGTGGCGGAAATCGCCGGGCGCATCGATCGAGTGAAGCTCGGCGTGCGCTCGGCCGTGCGTCCTCGCGTGGCGGCCCTAGAGTGGCTGGATCCGGTCTTCGTGGCCGGCCATTGGACGCCCCAGATGATCGAGCTGGCTGGCGGGAAGGACGTGCTGGGTCTCCCCGGCGAGCACTCGATCACGGTCTCCTGGGCGACTGTGACGGCCGCCGAACCGGAGATCGTAGTGGTGATGCCCTGCGGTTGTGACGCACCGCGCGCCTTCGTCGAGGCGCTCGAGCACGCCGATCAGTTGACGGCCCTCGGCGCCCGACGCGTGGTGGCCGTCAACGCCTCGGCCTACTTCTCCAGGCCCGGCCCACGGCTGGCCGACGGTGTAGAGCTGCTCGCGCACATCCTGCATCCGGACTGCTTGCCCGAAGCGCCCGCCGGGGCGGAGGCGCTCACGGTGCAGCTCTCAGATACCAGCGGTGGTGGGGATGCCGTGGGTGCTGGCGTGCCTCACTAACCGGGTTCGACGAGCTGGGTGGGAGTTGTAGGTTCAACTTCAGTGGACTTCGCGATCGAGATCGATCCAGCCAACGCCGCAATCCCGATCGCCGCACAGCCGACCAGCGCGAGCGCCTGCGAGCGGTAGCGGGCGCCGAGCTGGATCACAAGCGCCGCTACCGCCCCGCCGATTAGGCCACCGATATGCCCGCCCCAGGAGATGCCGGGGAGCGTAAAGCTGATAACGAGGTTGAGCAGGATCAGACCGCCCACGCCGCTCTGCATGATCGGGATCTGACGGGCGCGCATCTCGACCGCGGCTGCCCCCATCAGACCGAATATGGCCCCCGAAGCGCCGACCGTGGGCGAGTGCGGCGTGACGAGCAGCGCGCCGAAGGAGCCCGTCAGCAGCGACACGGCGTAGATGGTTCCGAATCTCAGACGTCCCAGCGCCGGTTCGAGCATCTGGCCGAGGACGTACAGGACATACATGTTGAAGCCGATGTGGATCAGGTTCTCGTGCATGAAACCGCTCGTGATGATCCGCCACCACTGGCCGTGTGCCACGCCAAGCGTGGGGACTCCACGGATGCTGCCGAACAGGGCACCTTCTTCGTAGATTTTGCCCGTCGGCTGACCGCTCAAGGTGAAGCTGCCCTCGGTCAGGAATACCACCCCGTTGATCGCGATCAAGGCGAAGGTGACCTCGGGCCGGCGAATCGTGTTGCGCAGCGTCTTCACCGGGGTCCGCTGGCGTGAGCACTCCGGGCAGCGCATGCCGACCGGGGTGGTGGTCATGCAATCTGGGCAGATTGGCCGCCCGCAGTTGGAGCACGAAACCCCCGTCTCGTGCGAGGGGTGGCGATAGCAGGTGGCCATGTCCGAGCACGTAGCCTATCTCGGCTCCGCGTCGGTCTACGGAGATCCGTTAGGCGGGCGTCTACACCGAAGCGACTATCACCGGGCTGTGCGTCGGCTCGAGGCTGCCGCCGGCAGGCTCTTCGGTGACCATCACCTTGCTGACGCCCTTCAGGTCACCTGGCACACCGACCGTGCCGTTGCCTTGGCCGGTGACCGAGAACAGCACATCGGTGGGTGTGGGCGGCTGAGAGCCGTCTTTCAGCCACACCTCATAAATGCGCCCGAGCGCCGGCGCGGGCATGCCCGTCACCTGTAGCTGGACATGCGAGCCGACTTTGCGCAGCGCCGCCGTGGCATCGTGGCCGGCGGGCGCAAGGACCTGCGCCTGGATCACCTGCGTCCGCTGGCTGGAGCCCTCGTTGAGCACGAGCGCGCCGATCAGCACCCCCGCGGCCAGGGCGCCCGTGGCCGCCAGCGCCGGGAGCAGACGCCAACGCCAGCGGGATCTCGCGGGTACCGGGCGATCAGCCTCGTGACCAGCGGCTCGCAGCAGTTCGGCCTCACCGCGCACGACGGCCATCAACCGCGCACGCACCTCAGCGGGCGCCTGCGCGCGGGGCACCGCAATCGCCAGCGAGTCGGTCACCCCTTGCAGCTGGGCCAACTCCTCGCGACACTCGGCGCAGGTCGTTAGATGCTCCCGGAAGGGCTCCACCTCGTGCTCATCGAGCGCGCCAAGAGCATATGCGCCGACATCCATGCCTCGCTCGCACAGATTCTCGCTCGCGCTCATGAGAGCACCTGCATGGGACCGAGCTGCAGTCGCATCTTTTGCAGTCCTAGTCGCATACGACCCTTGATCGTTCCAATCGGCGTGTCGAGCATTGTGGCGATCTCGCTATGGCTGAAGCCGCCATAGTAGGCGAGCTCGATCACATGGCTCTGCTCAGCGGGTAGACCGTCCAAAGCGACCCGGATCTCGCGCGCTTCGTCGCGAGCACCAACCTCATCCTCGGTACGCTCGGGCGCCTCTAGGCGCTCCTCGATGCCCTCGTCGCTGACCCTGCCACGGTCATGGACCATTCCCCGGCGCAGAGCGTCGATCGCCCGGTTGTGGACGATCCCCAGCACCCACGTGCGTACGCTGCCGCGCGTGCGGTCATAACGCGTGCCGCTGCGCCAAGCCGAGAGAAACGCCTCCTGGACGACCTCTTCGGCGATCGCCCGCTTGCCACACATGCGGAAGGCCAGTGAGAACGCGACATTCGTGTGGCGCTCATACAGGATCGCAAACGCGGTGTCATCGTTCTCAGCCACGAGCTGCATCAGATCCTCGTCGGCCAGCCGCCGCAGGGGGGCCGAGGCGGACTCGGCGGAGCGCTTGTATCGGATCATCTCGGTTATAGATACGCAGCCGGGCGGCGCGGTGGATCAGCGGTTGCCAGATGGTTCAGCGATCGCCGAGCAGCTTGCGCGTCTCGCGACCAAGGTCGTGGACGGTGCGCCGCGCCGTCTCACGCGCGCCACTGAGACCGCCGGGCGAACCATGCGCCCGCTGGCGAGCGCGCAGTAGCACCAGCGCAACGCCCGCGCCGCCACCCGCCACGAGCGCCGCCGCCGGCCGCACCCAGTTGCGCGGGTCGCGCATCGCCGACAGCTCCCATGCCTCCAGCTCGTCCGCGGCCATCTCGGTGATGCTCGTGAGCGTGCTCTCCAAGCGCCGAGCCAGGTCCTCAGGCGGCTCTACGGGCGCAAGCGCTTCGCGCAGCAGGCCCTCGAAGTTTCCCACTGCCTCAGTCATCGGAATCCTCCTCGCCGGGACTGTTCACGAGCCCCTCCAGCTGCTTGACAGCGCGGTGGATGAGCACCTTCGTGGCCCCATCCGAGCGACCCAGCGCGCGGGCGATCTCGCGATTGTCCATTCCCAGCGCAAAGCGCATGATCAAAGCCTCGCGACGATCCTCCGGCAGCCGGCGCACCCCACCAAGCACGCGGGTCAACTCCTCGCGCCCTTCCACCAGCTCCTCGGTCGTGTGGGGCGCCGCCAGTGTGGTGTTCTCGTCGATCGGGGTGGCCGGCTTGCGCGAGCGGTCGCGGTAGAGGTTGGCCGCCAAGTTGTGCGCAATGCGGATCAGCCACGGGCGCAGCGGCCGTCCCCGCGATTCGCGCCCAGCTCGCTCGAAGTGGCGGTAGGCCTGCAGGAACGTCTGCTCTGTCAAATCCTCCGCGTCGTGATGATTCCCTACGCGGTAGTACGCGTAGCTGTACACGTCGCGCAGATGAGCACGATAGAGATCGGAGAACTCCGCATCGAGCTGCGTCTTGGACTTCTGCTTGACCTGCTTGTCCACTCATCGCACCCTATCCTCGCGCTCGACTCGAGCCCACCCGCCCACTCAGGCGGCGCGCGATATCTCGCGCCGTGGAGCCTCGTGGATGAGCTCAGGGGGCCGAGCCTTGGCGCCGCCCAGCCAGTCCCACTGCAGGCTGACGCACGCCCAGATGCGCTCCGTTACGGCCGCCGCAAGCACGGGCGAGGGCTGCTCGACGGTCGGGAACCGAAGTGCCCGCCCCACACGGATGCTCACCTTGCGCGGACGCACCCGCCAGCCACGGCGTACATACTCGGTGCCGATCACCGCGATCGGCACCACCGGCGCGCCGGTCTCGAGCGCGAGGCGACCCACCCCGCGCCGCGGCTCGCCGAGCGGCCCGGGGCGTACACGGGTCCCCTCGGGAAAGATCACCACGCAGTCGCCGCGCCGCAGGATTGCGCGAGCGGTGTCCATCGCGTCCCGGTCGCCGGCGCCGCGATCGACCGGGAACGCGCCGAGCGCGTTCAGCACCCATGCCTGCCAGCGCTTCTCGAACAGCTCGCGCTTGGCCATGTAGTAGACGGGACGCCGCATCAGGGCGCCGATCACGAACGGGTCGAGAAAGCTGCGGTGGTTGGCCGCCAGCAGCAGTGGGCCCTTACGCGGCAGATGCTCGCGACCAATGCGCGCCAGGCGAAAGTAGAGGAGGAAGAACGGGACCAGAATCGCCCGCAACGACCAGTAAAGGATCGGGTTCACACCGCTCTTCAGAGCGTGCTCGCGAAAGGAGCTCAGGCTCACCTGCCGCTCGCCCAGCTGGGCTCGTTCGATCTGCAGCGGATTCATACCTGGGATACCCGCGCAGCGGGACCGCGTTACAGTTGACCGACGATGGGGATCGATTATTCAAAGACGCTCCGCGGGGCAATCGCGGGCGCTCTGGCCGCAAGTGTGTGGGCGGCGCAGATGCCGCTCGACAAGCGTGCCTTCGGATCGGACTTCGATGACGTCGCGCTGCTTGGTAAGGCGGTCACGCGAGGGGATGCCTGGCCGGCTGCAGGCTGGGCGCTGCACCTGCAGAACGGAGCCCTCTTCGGCGCCGTTTACGCCAATCTCGCGCCGCGCCTGCCGTTGCCCTCATGGGCACGCGGCCCTGTGGCGGCGAGCGCGGAGAACGTCATCACCTGGCCGCTCACGGCCCTCACCGATCGCTTGCACCCAGCGCGTAAGGAGCTGCCAACCCTGTTCGCAAACCCGCGAGCCTTCGCCCAGTCCACTTGGCGCCATCTGCTCTTCGGCGTGCTCCTAGGCGAGATCGAGCGGCATCTGAACGCGCAAGAGCCAGTTGGCGCGGCACCGCCCCCCATGCCCATCGCTTCCACCAATGGTCACGGTACCCTCGAGCACGCGATTACCGTCGCGCCGGAGTAGCTCAGCTGGTAGAGCGCCTGTCTTGTAAACAGGGGGTCAGGGGTTCGAGTCCCCTCTCCGGCTTTCGTGGCTCAGGCTTTCGTGGCCGCTAGCTCAGGCGGCCACCGCACGAGCCTCCAGGTGCGCGCCGACCTTGCGCTTGACTCGCTGCAGGGCGTTGTCCACCGTCTTGGTGTCGCACTCCAAACGCTCTCCCACCTGCTCGTAGGAGTAGCCATCCAGATACAAACCCAACACGCGGCTCTCCAGCTCTGAGAGCGCGGTCGACAGGCATCCCACCAGCGAGCGCAGCTCCTCGGAGGAGATGACCTGATTGACGGGGTCGTGCACGCTCGGGCCAGGAAGCACCTGGTCGAGCGTCGGAACATCGTCACCGGCGCCCGCCGGCGTCGAGGAGAAGGAAACGTACTGGTTCAGCGGCGTGTGCTTGTTGCGTGTGGCCGTCTTCACGGCGGTGATGATCTGGCGGGTGATGCACAGCTCGGCGAAGTTACGAAAGCTCGACTCGCGATCGAAGCGATAGTCGCGGATCGCCTTGTACAGGCCGACCAGCCCCTCCTGGATCAGGTCTTCGGAGTCACCACCCGCCAGGAAGTACGAGGAAGCCTTCAACCGCACGAAGCCGTGGTAGCGCCTGACGAGACGCTCGTACGCATTGCGATCACCCTGCTTAGCAAGAGCGATCAAGAATCCATCCTCAACCTTAACTTCAGAGTTACTGTTGCTGGTGATTCGTGCCACGAGCAGATCCTTTCTCGGGCTGCTTGCAGCCCAAATTTGCTCAGTGGCGCACTCCTCCCCTGGCGCCAAAGCTATGTAGTTCTAAGGCTTCATCAACCTTAGGTTCAGCGTTATGTCGGGGCGAGCCTCGCACAGTTATGGAGTCTTGTCAAGACCCGCGACGCCGGTTCTGCAAGATCTCGTACAGCAGCGCCGCGGCCGCGGCGCTCACCCCTAAGGACTCCACCGCTCCCAGCAGCGGCAGCGCGATCAGCTCGTCGCACGCGGCCGCCACTCGCGGGCGCAGGCCGTCCCCCTCGCTGCCCAACACCAGAACCACCCCGGCGCCGCTGTAATCCGGCGCGTCGTAGGCCACGGTCGCCTCTCCGCTCGCCCCGTAGCACCAGCACCCCGCGCCACCGGCATCCGCCAGGAAGTCGGCGATGTTGCGCACCCGCGCCACCCGCAGATGCTCGACCGCGCCCGCCGAGGCCTTGCAGACCGCCGGCGTGACCTCGGCCGCGCGCCGTTCGGGAATCACCACGCCGGCCGCGCCTGCGCACTCGGCGGTACGGCAGATCGACCCCAAGTTCTGCGGATCCTGCACCTGATCGAGCGCCACCACCAAGGGACTCTCACCAGCGAGCAGTTCCTCGGCCGAGGCATATGGGTATCCGCCCGCCTCTGCGCAGATTCCCTGGTGCCCGGCTGAGCCGCACCGCGCCTGCACCTCCTCGGCGGAGGCGCTCTTGACGCGTACGCCCTCGAGCCAAGGCTCGCGCGCCACGCCCGCTATCGCCCAGACATCACCCACCGCGTGCTTGCGACGCCCACGCAACGCCTCGCGCACGGGGTTGCGACCGTAGAGGATCACAGCGGAAGCAGCTCGAACCCGCCCGCCACGTCGCGTACTTCCCATCCCATCGCGGCGATTTCATCGCGCAAGCGGTCGGCGGCCGCGAAGTCGCGCTCTGCTCGCGCCAGCTCGCGCGCTGTCGCCAACTCCTCCACGTCGGCGGGCGCCTGTTCGGGCGCAGCCAGCAGACTCTCCAACCCCAAGACGCCGAGCATTTCGCGCAGGTGCTGATCGCCTTTATTCGTGAACATCGAGTGCGTCGCCTCGCGAATCCATTCGTTCAGATGAGCAAGCGCTTCGGGCGTGTTGAAGTCGTTGGCCAGCGCTTGGAAGAAACGATCGCGCAGCTCATCGAGATCATCGGGC
>Ga0182024_10012361_pt1 | contig 16911 bp, 12 predicted proteins | sample P32metaG_FD_120480 | JGI IMG/M metagenome (GOLD analysis project Ga0182024, IMG submission 120480) | Permafrost microbial communities from Stordalen Mire, Sweden - P3-2 metaG (Illumina Assembly) | ecosystem: Environmental > Terrestrial > Soil > Wetlands > Permafrost | place: Sweden: Stordalen...
CCTCGGAAAAGAGGAGATCGAAGGCAAGCGTCGATTTGCCCGAGCCGCTCAGGCCGGTGATGACCGTCATTTCGTTCAGGGCAATATCGACCGAGATGTTTTTCAGGTTGTGATGGCGCGCCCCACGAATCTGGATGGCTTGCGGCATGGCGTCGAGACGGCGCAGGGCGCGGGCGTTGCCGTAACCATTCAAGGTTTCGCGGACTCGCGCGCCCGATTTGCGCGAAGCAAGTTTGGGCTGCAAAAATTTTCCGGTGTGACTGCCCGGCGTCGATGCGATTATTTCAGGCGTGCCCGCCGCAACGATACGTCCGCCCTCCCTCTCCGCCTCGGGACCGAGATCGATAATCCAGTCGGCGCACTTGAGCACCTCGAGATTGTGCTCGATGACAACAAGCGAATCGCCTTGATCGACCAGGCGCTGCAGCACGGCGAGGAGAAGGCGGATGTCCTCGAAATGGAGGCCAGTCGTCGGTTCGTCGAGGATGAAGAGGCGGGTGGTTTTGGTAGCCACACCCATCGATTCTTCGCTCAAATAACGGAGGAGTTTGATCCGTTGCGCTTCGCCGCCGGAAAGCTGGTTGAGTGGTTGCCCGAGCCTGAGATAACCGAGTCCCACTTCGGCAAGAAGGCCGAGCTTGGCGCTGATTTTTTCGTGGAGCTTGATCTCGATTTTGCAGAGCCCAGATGCAGCAGGATCAAAATGTTGTCGCGCTTCATCGACAGTCATTTCAAGCACCTCATTCACGTTGCGACCGCGATAGAGCACCTGGAGCAACGGCGCCTGAAAGCGGCGGCCTTCGCAGACCGGACAGGTCACGAAGACGTCGGCGAGAAATTGCATTTCGATTTTTTCCGCGCCCGAACCGTTGCAGCGGGGACAACGTCCCGTGCCGCCGTTGAAAGAAAAATCGCCCGCCGTGTAACCCTGCGAACGCGCCGCTTCGGTGCCGGAGAAAAGATCGCGGATGAAATCGTACGCACCGAGATAGAGCGCGGCATTGGATCTCGGCGTGCGCGACAAGGGCGACTGATCAACGCGAATGACCTCGGAGATAAAATCAGCCCCGCGCAATTCGCGCCAGGCGGATGTTTCCTCCTTGTCCTCGGTCTGCATGTGCTTCGAAGCGAGCAACGCCGGATGAAGCACCTGGTGAACGAGTGTGCTTTTGCCCGAACCGCTCACGCCGCTGATGCCGACGAACATGCCCAAAGGCACTGTGACGTCGATGTTGCGCAGATTGTTGGCTGAGGCTCCGATGAGCTGAAGCTGAAAGGCCTCGCTGGGCGCGCGCCGTTTTTCGGGCAGCGGAATCGTTTTCGTTTCGTTGAGATAAGCGCCGGTGAGAGAATCCTTGCTGCCGAGCATTTTTTTGAAATCACCTGCGAAAACAATATCGCCTCCCTCCGCGCCACGACCTGGCCCCAGTTCGAGCAAGTGGTCCGCCTCGCGCATGACGGCTTCCTCATGCTCGACGACGAGCACCGTGTTGCCGCGATCGCGGAGCCTTTTCATCACGCCGACGAGCTGGCTCATGTCGCGCGGATGAAGTCCGATGCTCGGCTCGTCGAGGACGAAGAGGGTGTTGACGAGCGAATTGCCGAGGCACGAGGTGAGATTGACACGCTGGATTTCGCCGCCGCTCAGCGTGCGCGTGGCGCGGTCGAGCGTGAGATAGCCGAGGCCGACTTCGAGCAGGTAGGTGAGCCGCGCGAGGATGCCGTCGCGGAGTTGTTCCGCCGCATCGTCGCCAGGAGGTAGCGGAAGCGACGCAAAAAAATCGCGAGCCTGGGTGAGCGGGAGGTGATTGATTTCGGGCAAGGTCAAACCTTTGGCACTCGTGTTCGCACCGAGATGAAAATGGAGTGTCTCGGGTTGGAAGCGCGCGCCGTGGCACGTTGGACAGGTTTTGTAAGCGCGATAACGGGAAAGAAAAACGCGCACATGCATTTTGTAGGCTTTCGTTTCCATCCACTGGAAATAACCCTTCACGCCGTACCAGCCGCCCGCCTCCCAAAGCTCGTTCAGCGTCGAGCCTTCGCGCAATTCGCCTTCGATGACGAATTTCTGCATCCACGATTTGAGATCGCAAAACGGTTTGTTAACGGGAATGCCTTCCTTCGCGCAGTGCTTGAGCAAGTCCCTTTGGCATTCGAGCGAGACGCCGCTTTGCCACGGCTTGACCACGCCATCTTTGATACTGAGCCTTCGATCAGGCAACGCGCGCTCATAGTCGATCTCGATGGTGCGACCGAAGCCGCGGCAGACCGGGCAGGCGCCCTGGGGATTGTTGAAAGAAAAGAGCGCGGGCGACGGTTCGCGAAAAATGGTGCCGTCGTAGGGACAAATCCAGGCGCTGGAAAAGCGGAGTTCGTTTTGTACTTCCTCTACGGAACCGTCGCCCGGAGGTCGACGGCTACCAACTGCACCGCCGCGAGGGCCCGCGGCGGCTACCTCAAAAACCTGTACCTGGCCCTGGCCGTGACGCAAAGCCGATTCGATGGCCTCGGCCAATCGCGCGCGGTTTTTCGCCGAAACAACCACGCGGTCCTGCACCACGCGTAAAATAGGCGGCGCGGTTTCGCCTTCCGGCACGGGATCGTCCGTACGACGCAATTCACCGTTAAGCCAGACGCGTAAAAAGCCCTGTTGCTTCAGCGTGGAGAGCACAGACGTCAGCGAGGGTTTGCCTGGCAACAGGAGAGAAAAGCCGACGAACACTTCTTTTCCCGCGCGCGCTTCGAGCACCTGGTCGGTGATCTGCGTCGCACCGAGCGGCCGGACCTGCCGTCCGCAATGGGGACAGGTGAGCGAAGCCAGGCGCGCGAAGAGCAGCTTCAGGTGATCGGCGATTTCGGTCATCGTGCCGACCGTGCTGCGCGAGGTCTTGACCGAGTTGCTCTGCTCGATGGCGATGGCGGGCGGAAGGCCGTCGATCCGGTCGACGTCGGGCTTGTCCATGCGCTCCAGGAATTGCCGCGTGTAGGGCGAGAAGGTTTCCACGTAGCGACGCTGGCCCTCCGCGTAGAGCGTGTCGAAGGCGAGCGACGACTTGCCCGAGCCGCTCAGACCCGTGACCACGGTCAGGCGGTGATGCGGAATATCGACGTCGATGTTCTTGAGATTGTGCTGGCGCGCGCCGCGCACCGAGATGTGGCTGGAACTCATGGGATGGGGGCAGTGAATCTAATGCGAGATCGGCGAATAACAATGGATGACGGCAAAATTCCTGAAAACAGGTCTTGCCACGTTTGGTAAACTCCGAAAAAAGTTGCGGGGAAGCTGGCCGCACCACAATGTCTCTAGCCAATTCATGGCTTCATCTTCTTCTCCGGTTCAAGCGCCGCCGCGCGCGTTTCATTTCATGGGCATTTGCGGTTCCGCGATGGGCGCGGTGGCTGCGATGTTGCGCGATCAAGGTTACACCGTTACCGGCTCCGACGAGAGCGTCTACCCTCCGATGTCGACTTTCCTCGCGGAGAAAGGCATTGCGATTCAGGCGGGTTACAAGCCGGAAAATCTGCCCGCCGAAGACGTGATTCTCGTCGTAGGCAACACGATCAAGCGCGGCAATCCGGAGCTGGAAGTGGCGCTCGAAGCGAAACGTTATTACCTCTCGCTGCCCGAGACGCTGAAGAATTATTTCCTGCGCAAGACGCATAATCTGGTGGTGACCGGAACGCATGGCAAAACCACCACGACATCGCTCCTGGCGTGGATTTTTGAACACGCGGGCCGCAAGCCCTCCTACCTGATCGGCGGCCTGCCGCAGAATCTGCCGCAAGGCTGCACCCGGCAGGAGGGGCCCTACTGGATTCTCGAAGGCGACGAGTACGACACGGCCTTTTTCGACAAGCGGAGCAAGTTCCTTCATTACCTGCCCGAGCTGGTCATCATCAATAATCTCGAGTTTGATCACGCCGATATTTTCGACAACCTCGCGGCCATCCAGAAATCATTTTCGCACCTGGTGCGGATCGTCCCCCGCAACGGCATGGTGCTGGTCAATGCCGACGACGCCAACGCGCTCGCAGTGGTGAAGGAGAGTCCCGCGCCGATTCTCGAAGTCGGTTTTTCAGAGAACGCCGCCGTGCGGATTCAAGACGTGCGCATCCAGGGCGAGACGCAAACGTTCCGGCTTCTGAACACTGAATTCACGCTGGCGATGTCGGGCACGTTCAATGTCCGCAACGCCGCCATGGCGATCGCTGCGGCTCACTTTTACCAGATTCCGCTGCCGGAAATCGTCAAGGCGGTGGCGGAATTTCGCGGAGTTAAGCGGCGCCAGGAAGTTCGCGGCGAAGTGCGGGGCGTGACGATCATCGACGACTTCGGCCATCATCCGACGGCGATGCGAGAGACCTTGCAGGGTCTGCGACATCGTTTCCCTCACCGGCGGCTCTGGGCGCTCTTCGAACCGCGCAGCAACACCACCCGGCGCGCGGTCTTCCAGAAGGATTTGCCCTCGGCGCTCGCGCTGGCCGACGGCGTTTTCGTGGCGCAGGTGGCCGCGCTGGAACAAATCCCGGTCCACGAACGGCTCCATCCCGAGCAGGTCGTGGCCGACATCAATGCGGCGGGCGTTCCGGCCTACTACGAACCCGACGCGACGGCCATCGTGGCCAAGCTCAATCCTCTGCTGAAACCGGGCGATGTGGTGATCGTTTTCAGCAACGGCGGCTTTGGCGGCATTCACCAGAAGCTGCTGGCGTCCTGATTTTTTGCTCGAATCACCTATAAGAGCTTGATTCCCCTCCAGAAACCTTTACAAATATGAGTACACTCTAAATTGCGTGGGGGCACTTGAAAACTAACAAGTGCCCCAACGCAATTATTAGGCATAGCCTGAAATTTTTCCCTCAAGAAACTCCGTTTCGCGCTAACTTGCTTCCCTCAATCGCGCATATTCCATAACATCTTGGCGTGTCCGAAGATTCCCCTCTTCATATCTTGATTTCCGGCGGAGAAGGCGACCTCGCCCGCGCCCTGCAAAAGGAATTTCCCCGCGACCACGTGCACGCACCGGGACGCAAGGAAATGGATGTGCGCGACGAAGCGCAAATCGAAACTTACTTTTCGCGGCTTGAGCGCCTCGACGTACTGATCGCCAACGCGGGTCTGACGCGGGACGGGGCCGTAACGAGCCTGACTTCGGACGATTTCAACGAGGTCGTGAACGCGAACCTGCGCGGGGCTTTTCTCTGCGCGCGCGCGGCCCTGAAATTGATGATGAAGCAACGTAGCGGCCACATCGTGCTCATCGGTTCGCGGGCGGCGCGACACGGCACGCGCGGCCAGAGCGCCTACGCGGCGGCCAAGGCGGGGCTGGTCGGTCTGGCGCAGAGCATCGCGAAGGAATACGGCGCGCGCAACACCCGGTGCAACGTGGTGCTGCCCGGCTTTCTGGAGACGCGGATGACAGCGGGGCTTTCCCCGCAGCGCCGCGAAGAGGTCCGCGCGGAACATGCGCTGGGCCGGTTCAATACGGTCGGAAATGCGGCGTGCGCCATCGCGTTCCTCGCCCGGCTCGACCACGTTTCCGGCCAGGTCTTCACGCTCGATTCGCGGATGGATCGCTGGACGTGATGCTCAGCTATGCTCCCGCCAGCGGCTCGGGGCGGATGACGCCGCGTTCGGTGGTTTTGAGAAAGCTCACCAGATATTGGACATAGGTATTGGACGCATCCTCGGAGGCTTCGATCTTTTCGACGGACTGGGAAAAATTGAGGGTCTTGTCGGCGAGGATGCGGTAGGCGCGGCGGAGCGCCTTGATGTCCACTTCGAGAAAGCCGCGCCGTTCCAGGCCGACATGGTTCACGCCGCGAAGCTGGGCCGGGTTGCCGTCGGCGATGAGGAAGGGCGGGACGTCCTGAACGATCTTGGCGCAACCGCCGATGATGGAATGCGCGCCGATGCGGCAGAATTGATGCACCGCGCTCAGGCCGCTGATGACCGCGTGATCGCCCACCACGACATGTCCCGCGAGTGTGGCGTTATTGGAGAAAATAGTTTTGTGGCCGACAACGCAGTTGTGCGCGATGTGCGAGTAGGCGAGGAAAAGATTCCCGTCGCCGATGATGGTCTTTTCGCCTACGCCGGTGCCGCGATGGACGGTGCAAAATTCGCGGAAGGTGTTGCCCTCGCCGATTTCGAGATGAGTCGGCTCGCCCTTGTATTTCAAATCCTGCGTCTTAAAGCCGATGGCGGCGTAGGGAAAAAACTCGTTGCGTGGGCCGATCTTGCTCGGGCCGTCGATGGTCGCGTGATGCCCGACGCGGCAGCCATCGCCGAGTTCGACTTCGGCGCTGATGACGGCGTAAGGGCCGATTTGCACGCCCGAGCCGAGCCGGGCCTTGGGATCAATGATGGCGGTGGGATGAATTTGAGGTTCGGTCATGGCAAGTGAAAGGGAAGGTTCCCCAGGGTCTCACGCGTCGACGATGCCGAACATGAGCTCGGCTTCGGAGACGATGTCGTTTTTGACGCGGCAGACGCCAACGGCTTTTGCGATTTTGCCGCGGAACTTGATCATTTCGACTTCGATGATGAGCGTGTCGCCCGGCAATACCGGCTTGCGCCATTTCACTTTATCGGCGCTCATGAAGTAGCCGATCTTGCCGCCAACGCCGGTGTTCTTGAAAAGCAGGATGCTCGCGACCTGCGCCATGGCCTCGACCTGCAACACGCCGGGCATGACAGGATGACCCGGAAAATGGCCGGGAAAAAAGGGCTCGTTCATGGTGACGGCCTTTTGGCCCACGATTTTGTTGTTGCCGTCGAAGCTGAGAATCCGGTCGACGAGCAGGAACGGGTGCCGGTGGGGCAGCACTTTCATGATGTCGGCGGCATCCATGCTGCCTTCGCCGATCGGCGCGCCCTCGAACGGCATTCGCTGCGACTGCCGTTGCTTATATTGCTTGTAAATTTCCTTGGCCAGTTCGACGTTGAGGGCGTGACTCGGCTTGACCGCGTAGATGTGGGCCTTGAGCCGCACGGGAAAAAGGCTCAGGTCACCGATGACGTCGAGGATCTTGTGCCGGACAAATTCGTCGTCGTACCGGAGCGGTTCGCGGGACAAAATCGCGTCGCCCCGGATGACCACGGCGTTCTCCAGGCTGCCGCCCTTGATGAGGCCCTTCTCCATCAGCGGCTGGACTTCCTCGTAAAAAACGAAGGTGCGGGCCAGCGCGATTTCCTTCACGTAGTTGCCCGTTTCGGGATTCCACGTGCGATATTGCGTGTGCTTGCCGAGATGATTCGCGTTGGTGCAGCTCACTTCGAAGCGGTCCGAAGGCCACGCGATGATGTAGCCGCCGTCACGACCGGTCACGCGCACCGGCTCGTGCAGTTCGAACTCGGCCACCGTCGCGTCGAGTTCCTGCTTGCCCGCCTTTTCGAGCATCTCGACAAAAAGCTTTCCGCTGCCGTCGCCGATGGGCGGCTCATTGGCGTTGATCTCGATAAGCGCGTTATCGATGCCACAGCCGCGCAGGGCCGAGAGCAAGTGCTCGACGGTGTGAATCTTGACGCTCCCCTCGCCGAGGGTAGTCGCGCGTTCGACGTGCTTGACGTTGTCGATATGCGCAGCGACGGTCGGCTCGTCGGGCAGGTCGGTGCGCTTGAAAATGTAGCCGGTGCTCGCCGCCGCCGGGTTGACAGTGAGCGTGACTTCGGCGCCGGTATGGAGCGCGGAACCGTGAACGGTGGCGGGTTCGCGCACCGTGGTTTGCTTGAGGCTGGCCATAAGGGTTAACCGTAGCCGTTTTCGGGCAGCGTTGGCAATCCTGCTCCGAAATTTCGCACGGAGGGCGGAAGAGGCCGGCCCGTTAAGAGCTCTTGCGCGTGGCCAGGACTTTCGGCTTTTCCTTCTTTGGCTTTTTGACTTCCCTCTTCTGACTGTTGTTGCCTTTACCCATAATAAATTCCTGGTTTGGTTGGTTGCGATGAGGGTGACGATGCGCGTCGAAAGTGCAACTACTTTCCCGAACGATAGGCTTTGGCGAGAAGCGTCACGGGATGGACGACCTCGATCTTAACTCCGCGCGCGGCGAGACCGTTTTGGATTTGGAGCAGGCAACCCGGATTGCCGGTGGCGACGACGGTCGCGCCGGTGGCAGCGATGTGATCGAGTTTCCGCTGTAAAAGTTTGTCCGCCATTTCGGGCTGGATGAGATTATAAATTCCCGCACTGCCGCAGCACCACATCGATTCGGTGAGCGGCGCGATTTGTAGGCCGGGGATTTTCGCGAGGAGGTTTCTCGGCTGGGCGGTGATTTTTTGGCCATGGCAAAGATGGCAGGCGTCGTGGTAGGTCACGCGCGCTTCTGTGCCCGGTTTTTCCGGCGCACGAAAGTCGATCTCGACGAGCCATTCGCTGATGTCCTTCACTTTCTCCGACCATCGCTTCGCCTGGGAGGCATAATGCGGGTCGTCGTGGAGGAGGCGATCGAAATGTTTGAGGTGCGAGCCGCAACCGGCGGCGTTGGTGATGATGGCATCGAGACGGTCGAGATCGAAATGGTCGAGGAGCCGACGGGCAAAATCTTTCGCCAGTTCATATTCGCCATTATGGGCGTGGAGCGAGCCGCAACAGCCTTGCGCCGATGGCGTGACCACCGTGCAACCGTTGGCAAGGAGGACGTCGGCGGTGTCGCGGTTGACATCACTGTAGACCAGGTCCTGCACGCAGCCGGTGAGCAGGCCGACGCGATACGCACGCCTTTCCGTGGTAGCCGTCGCGGGCCCTCGCGACGGTGCCTTCTCTTCGGGTGGCCCGGACAACTTGTTGTCCGGGTTCGCGTAGCGAACAGGAAGCGATCTGCCTGCACCGCCGCCCAGCGTGCGGCGGCTACCAGGCTCCTCTTCCGACGCGATGAGATCGGGCGAGAAATGGCGTTTGATCGTCGGTGTTTTCGCTTCGAGCGCGCGCAGGGATGGCGGCAGTAATCGCAGCAGGCCAGAGCGGCGCATGAGGGCCTGGAAGCCGAGAGCCTGATAAAGCCAGAGGAACCGTCCCACCACCCGCAATCGCCATTGTTTATAGAACAGCCCATCGAGCACGAACCAGCGCAGGAGCTGCCGGGTGGGCGACGGCAAGACGTGACTCCGCTCCGCCTCGGCGCGGGCCATCTCGAAAAGCTGGGTGTAATCGACTCCGGCGGGGCAGGCCGTCTCGCAGGCCAGGCAGCCGAGGCAAAAATACATTTCGTCGGCGAAGGCCTTTTGAGCTTCAAGTCGGCCGTCGGCGATGGCGCGCATGAGAGCGATGCGCCCGCGCGGGCTGTTGCGCTCGATCTTGGTCTCCATATATGTGGGACACGTCGGCAGGCACATGCCACAGTGGATGCATTGCTGCATCACGGAGTAATCGAGGTCTTTGAGATAGCTCACCGCCTCCAAAATGACATTTATCGAGCGGGGCACAAGCTTGCGGAGTTGACATAAGCGAAGCGGATGCTTGGTTCAAAGGCATGAGCGAACTCGTTGTTGGCGCGAAGGCGCCCGCTTTCTCGGCCCCGGATCAATCAGGTAAAGCGGTTTCCCTATCCGATTTTAAGGGGAAGAAGGTCGTGCTTTATTTCTATCCGAAGGACGATACGCCGGGCTGCACGGTGGAGGCCTGTTCCTTCCGGGATGAACATTCGGCTTTCCAGAAAAAGGGAGCGGTGGTCTTGGGCGTCAGCCCCGATGGCGCGAAATCGCACACAAAGTTCATCGAGAAATTCTCGCTGCCCTTTCCGCTGCTGTCCGACGAAGACCACAAAATCGCCGAGGCCTACGGCGTCTGGGTGGAGAAAAGCATGTACGGAAAGACCTACATGGGCGTGGAGCGCAGCACCTTTGTCATCGATCCCCAGGGGAAATTAAGCGCGATTTATCGCAAGGTGAAACCGGCGGAACACACCGCCGAGGTGCTGGCGGGATTGTAGGGGCTGAAAAATCCCTTGGCAATCGGCCTCGCCCTCGCAAACATAGTGGCCATGGCATCGGACCTTTTCGCCAACGCGTCGCTGTTCACCCCGCCCGAACCCGAATCGCGAGACAAGCTCGACATCAGCGACCCGGTCATCGCCGGGTTGATCATGCGCCTGATTTACATGAACTCCCGGATGGTGGCGCATGAGATCGCGGCCGAAATCTGCCTGCCGTTCTATAACATCGTCGAACCGATCCTGAACGAATTGAAGGAAAGCCGGTTGATCGAGATCACCCACGGCGAGATGGCGGCGATTTCCTATGTCTATTCCATCACGGACGCGGGCCGTACGCGGGCGATGCAGTATTTCGAGCAGACTACCTATGTAGGACCGGCTCCCATTTCGGTGGACGCCTATACCCAGATCATCGCCGAGCAGAGCCTGCGGCAAATCACAGTCCACGCCGACCGCCTGCACGAGGCCTTTCGCGGCCTGGTCTTCGACGACAAAATCCTCGACCAGGTTGGCCCGGCGGTGAATTCGGGACGCTCGATCTTTCTCTACGGCCCGCCCGGAAACGGCAAGACTTCAATCTGCGAGCGAATCGTCAAATCGTTCGGCGGCTCGATTTTCATTCCGTTTGCCGTCGAGGTCAAAGGCTCCATCATCCGGGTCTTCGACGAGTATAATCACAAGCAGATCATGCCCGGCTCCGATATGCGGCTGCAGGGCAAGTACGACCGGCGTTTCCGGTTGATCGAGCGGCCCGTCCTCATCGTCGGCGGCGAGCTGAACATGGATTCGCTCGACCTGATCTGGAATGAGGAGTCCCGTTTTTACGAGGCGCCCATCCAGATGAAAGCCAACGGCGGCGCGTTGATGATCGACGACTTTGGCCGCCAGCGGATCGATCCCAAGACGCTGCTGAACCGGTGGATCGTCCCGCTCGAAAAGCAGGTCGACTTCCTGACCCTCCACACGGGAACGAAAATCGAGATTCCCTTCGATGAACTGATCGTCTTCTCGACCAACCTCAATCCGCGCGACCTGGTGGACGACGCGTTCCTGCGCCGTATTCGCTACAAGATTCCGATCAACGACCCGACGCACGAAAATTACCGGGCCATCTGGAGGATCGTCAGTGAAAACCGGAGCGTCCCTTACGCGGATGAAATCGTCGATTACTTCGTAGAAAAGCACATGCGCACGTTTGGCCGTCCGCTGCGGGGCTGCCAGCCCCGCGACATTATCGACAATATCCTCGATGTCTGCCGCTACCGGCAGATCGAACCGACGGTCACCGCGGAAATGTTGGACGACGCGGCCGACGCCTACTTCGTCAAGTTCGACGACAAGAATTATTCGAGCATCAAGTAGGTAGGGTATCACCCTATTGTGGCCACCCAAGGATGACTCCATTTTAATCTCTGGTCGCAGATTCTTTCCTCGCGGCGGAGCGCACGTTACCGAAGCAACCGGCGAATTAATTGAAGCGTCTCCGCCACGAGGGCGTCCAAGAAACACGATTCGTCTTACCCCTCAATCCATCTCTCCATGAAAATCCTCTTTAAATTTCTCGCCCTCCTGACGGTTCTGGCCTTTTCCTGCGCTCCGACTTTGATTCGCGCGCAGGACGTTCCGCCGCCGCCTGATCAGGGAGCCCCTCCCACCGATGATCAGAGCGATCAAAGTGATCAAGGCGATCAGGGAGCCTCCTTCCAAACCTTTTACGATCAACTCGGTTCCCAGGGCAATTGGGTGCAGACGGATGATTATGGCTACGTCTTCCAGCCCAATGTCTCCGATCCCGACTGGGCTCCTTACACCAACGGTCACTGGGTTTATACTGATCAGGGCTGGATGTGGGCCTCGGACGAGCCCTGGGGTTGGGCCACGTATCATTATGGCCGCTGGGCCAACATCGACGGCTTCGGCTGGGTCTGGGTGCCGGGCTATCGCTGGGCGCCGGCGTGGGTCAGTTGGCGCTACGGCGGCGGTTATTGCGGCTGGGCGCCGTTGCCGCCCGGGACCTTCATTGGCGCGGAGTATGGCGGCTCCGGCGGATGGGCCACTTTCCACTTTGGAGGCGATGTCGACGTCAGCTTCGGTATCGGGGCCGGCTGTTACAATTTCGTGAGGGTCGGCGATATGGGCGAGCCCAATTATCGCGGGCATTTCATCAATCGCAGCAACAACTTCGCGATCATCAATAACACGACCAACATCACGAATATCAACATCAGCAGGAATGGCGGCGCGACGGGCAATTTCCGTGGAGTGGCCGCTGGCGGTCCATCCCTCGCCACCGTAAACGCTCATTCCCAGCAACACGTCTCCACCGTGCAACTCACCGCGGCGAATCAAGCAGGCCCAAGCAGCCTGCAAGGCAATTCCCTGTCGGTTTACGCGCCCAGGATGAACCCGGGCAGCGTGCACACGGCCAGGCCCGCAACGGTCTCCCAGACCCTCTCCCACCCGACGTTCAATCGCGGCACCTCGATCACGAAGCCTCTTGCCGTCACCGCCAACGTGAAACCGGCTGCGCCCACGGCCGAAGCGATTCAGGCGGCCAAGACCGCACAGGCTCATGCTCCGGCCACGGCCAGGATCGCCACGACAAAAACCAAGGTGAAGACGTCGCTGAGCAAACCGCTCACATCGTTGGCGCCGGTCACCCAGGTCCACCATACGACGACACCTTCCAGCGTAGGTAGCTCCAACAACGCGAACACGGAACACTCCGCGGCCGATGCCTCGTTCACGGGTGAATCGGTCAAGCCTGCTGTAACGCAACCGAATGAAGTCAAACCCACGGAGACGTATCATCCGGAAAGCGAGCCCAAGCCGCAGACCGAAGATAAACCTGCCACCACTTATCATCCGCAGACTGAAGAAAAACCTGCCACCACTTATCATCCGCAGACTGAAGAAAAACCGGCCAATACCTATCAACCTCAAACCGAGGCCAAACCTACGGAAACTTATCACCCGCAGCCTCAGGTCAGCCATGAAGCGCCGCCGCCGACTCACACCCAGTCAGCTCCCGCCAACAAACCCGCCCCTTCCGGCGGCCAAGGCAACAAGCCGTCCGGCGGCAATGGGAACAAGGGAGCCGCAGACGATAAGAATAATCCGCAGGGCCATTAAGGCACGGCGGCTCCTCATTCCCAAGTTTACTGCCCTCCGCAGGAGCTTTCGGCGTGACCCGCGCCGATTTTTCGGACAGCCTTTACAGCTTATGGCCGACTCTCCTTCCGAAAGCATCGACGTCACGTATGTCGCCGACCTCGCGCGGCTTCGCCTCTCCCCGGAGGAAATCGCGACCTTCCAAAAGCAGTTGGGCGATGTGCTGGGCTACGTCAGCCAGCTCGCGGAAGTTGACGTCTCGAACGTCTCCCTCCTCGGCGAACCGGACCTGAAAAACCGTCTCCGTACCGACGAAGTGCAACCCAGCCTGCCCGTCGCCGAAGCGCTCGTCAACGCTCCCAAACAGGACAACAACCTTTTCGTCGTGCCCAGGATCATCGAATAGCCATGACTAGTCAGACCATCCCGGAACTCCGGCAAAAACTTTCCTCGGGCGCGGTGAAAGCGCGCGAAGTCGTCGATCAACTCGCCAACCGCGTCGCAACAGTCGATCCGAAACTGAAGGCATATCTCCACGTGGACGCCGACAAGGCGCGCGCCGAGGCGGATAAAGCCGATGTCTCGCTGCCGCTCGGCGGCGTACCGGTCGCCATTAAAGATGTGATCAACGTGAAGGGCGATCCCTGCACCTGCGCGTCGAAGATTTTGCAGGGCTACGTCGCGCCTTACGATGCCACAGTCATCACCAAGCTGCGCGAAGCGGGCGCGGTCCTCTTTGGCCGCACGAACATGGACGAATTCGCCATGGGTTCCTCGACGGAAAATTCGTCGTGGGGCGTGACGCGCAACCCGTGGGACCTCGACCGCATCCCCGGCGGCAGCAGTGGCGGCTCGGCGGCGGCGGTCGGCGGACACGAAGCTTTCGCTGCGCTCGGCACCGATACGGGCGGCTCGATTCGCCAACCGGCGGCGCTCTGCAGTTGCGTTGGGCTCAAGCCGACTTATGGCCGCGTCTCGCGCTACGGCCTCGTGGCGTTCGCGTCGAGCCTCGACCAGATCGGCACGTTCACCAAAACGACGGAGGAGGCTGCGCTGCTGCTCGAAATCATCGCGGGCTTCGATCCGCGCGACAACACGAGCATCGACCGGCCCGTGCCGAAATATAGCCAGTCGCTTCATCGGGGCATCAGAGGAGTGCGGCTCGGCGTGCCGAAGGAATATTTCATCGAGGGGATCGACCCCGAAGTCGAGAAAGCCGTGCGCGCGGCCATCGACGAATACAAGAGCCAGGGTGCGGAGATCGTTGAGGTTTCGCTGCCACATACGAAGTATGCGGTCGCGGTTTATTATATCATCGCGACGGCGGAGGCCTCGGCGAATCTCGCGCGATTCGACGGCGTTCGTTACGGCAAACGCGCGGCGAACCCGAAGGACATTCTCGATATGTATGGCCGCACGCGCGCGGAGGGTTTCGGCGCGGAAGTGAAACGCCGGATCATTCTCGGCACCTACGTGCTCAGTTCCGGTTACTACGACGCCTATTATAACCGCGCGCAAAAAGTGCGGCAGATGATCGCGCAAGATTTTCGGCTCGCGTTCCAGAAGTGCGACGCGCTGCTGACACCGACTTCACCCACAGCAGCGTTCAAGATCGGCGAGCGGACGCAGGACCCGCTCCAGATGTATCTCGCCGATATCTTCACCATCGCGGTGAACCTGGCCGGCATCTGCGCCGTCTCGATTCCGTGCGGGTTCACCTCCAACAAACTCCCCATCGGCCTCCAGATCATCGGCAAGAAGTGGGGCGAAGAAACCATGCTCCGCGTCGCCCACGCCTACGAGCAGGCCACTCCGTGGCACAAGGAGAAGCCGCCGCTTCTGTAACGTCCATGAGTTATAGCGACAGCTTCGTGACCATTGTCCTGGCACTCGGAATACTATTGCTAATTTTCATTGTCCCAATTGCGTTGGCCTTTTTTATCGCAAGGCAGTTGAAGAGTTGGCTGGCACGTGCACTTTTTATCTTTGCAGTTGTAGCTACGCCCTCTGCCCTTTTATTTTTCTCGGGTTTAGCTGGCAGCTCCGCCAAGCGGATCGGAAAAGAACACTGCATCTCTGTGCCAAGTTCCGCGTCAAATATTCAATGTGAACCATTTTTTGCGATTTCGATTTTTTTAGATGGAGGTGGAACAGCCTCATTTGAGATGCCTCGGAATGACCTGCCATCCTTTCTTACCCAATTTAAAAGCCTTCGCACTATACCCGCTCCAAATGACACGACCGACTGGCGAGTTACTCACTCGGTCCCAGACCGCTTTGGTCAGAGAATCACAAGCTTTGATGGCGTTTCACGTGATGGTAATATCATTCATATGGACGTTTATAATATCGATAGTTCGAGAGTAGGCGTCTGGGTCGGCACTATTTCGAACTAAGCACGATTCTTCCCTCGTTCCCAAACTCCAATTTGGGAACGCAATTGCCTGCGCAACTCTGTTGTTCTCCTCTTCGGCCCTCTTCAGCCCTCCGTGCGAAATTTCCCCTTCGCCCTCGACACGGACAAGGCTAGATTATAAAGTTCTCTCGATGACCCTCGCCGCCGTCAAAAAACTCGCGATCAAGCTTCCTCTCCGGCAAAGGATGAAGCTGGCGGACACGCTACTCGAATCGATCCCACCCATGCGCGAACCGGTCACGTTGGCCGAACTGGAACGGCGGGCCGACGAAGTCGAAGCGGGCACGGCCAAGACGATCTCCTATCGCACCTTCGCCGCGGATCTCGCCAAAATGAGGAAGTCCATCGGTCAGAGACGTCCGGGCCAGCGTGGTTGAAGACCCGGTCCAGCAAACTCAAGGACTACCGGAATTCCGTCGCTCCGGATGAAGTAAAAAACCTGCATGCGGAATCTGGGAAGCTGCACGCGACGGACTCGCTGACTACCTGGCGCAAAACTCCACGTTTGAGGATTGCGGCTGATTTTGGCCAGGGCCTCTTCCACTTCTGAGACGAGCTTGTCCAGGGTCTCGTCGCCGGCGTGAGATTGTTGCAGATAGTGAAACTGTCTTTGGAGATCGGCCCGAGCCGCCGCGCGAATTCTGATCTTCATAAATCGGTGCTTGATGAGAAGCCTGCAATACCCTTTCAAAAAGGTCGAGCACGCCAGTAGACTCAACGCAACCTGAACTGATCCCGCCACACGAGTGTGCGACAAGCTCGGTATGACCAATTCACAATCCGTTAGTTTTTCATTCCGTTATTCCGTTATTCCGTCAAAATTCTCTCATGACAGCCCCCGCTCCCCTCACCGCCGCCGATTACGAAGCCGTCATCGGCCTTGAAGTCCACTGCCAGCTCAAGACGAATACGAAGATGTTCTGCTCGTGCAAAAATGAGTTCGGCGGCGCGACCAACTCGCATGTGTGCCCCGTCTGCCTCGGCATGCCCGGCGTGCTGCCGGTGCCGAACGAGGAGGCCATCGTGAAGACGCTCCTCACCGGCGAAATGCTCGGGTGCCAGATCGCCACGCGCTGCAAGTTCGACCGGAAGAATTATTTTTACCCGGACATGCCGAAGAATTACCAGATCTCGCAGTACGACGAGCCGCTCTGCCAGGGCGGCGCGGTCACGCTCGACCTGCTCGCTTATCCGAAGGACGCGCAGAAGGACCCGGTCACTGCCGCCGACAAGAAAATCCGGCTCGTGCGCATTCACCTCGAGGAAGACGTGGCCAAATCGTTCCACTTCGAGGACGGCACCAGCGGCATCGACTTCAACCGCGCTGGAACGCCGCTGATGGAAATCGTCAGCGAGGCCGATATGTCGTCGCCCGAGGAAGCCTTCGCCTACCTCTCGGCGCTCAAACAAATCCTGATTTACGGCGGCGTGAGCGATGCCGACATGGAAAA
>Ga0182024_10012362_pt1 | contig 16911 bp, 17 predicted proteins | sample P32metaG_FD_120480 | JGI IMG/M metagenome (GOLD analysis project Ga0182024, IMG submission 120480) | Permafrost microbial communities from Stordalen Mire, Sweden - P3-2 metaG (Illumina Assembly) | ecosystem: Environmental > Terrestrial > Soil > Wetlands > Permafrost | place: Sweden: Stordalen...
CGAACTGGACATGCTGGGTGGCGACGCCTAGACCGGTCTAGGCGGCGCCACCATACAGCGACCAATTCCGTCCGGCAGAGCGGTTGTTGTATTCCAGCAGCTGAACCTTGTAGCCGGCGTCGCGCAATTCGATCGCCGCCACCATGCCGGCGATGCCCGCGCCCAGAATCAGAACTGAGGTGCCAGGCCGGGGATTTCCCAATTTGGGGGGGCCCGCATAACCGGATTCCTGGGCAAAGCCCAACTCGGTCATCGCGTTGTACATGGCGGTCGAGCCCGCCACAGTTCCGATCATATGCAGCAATGACCGGCGGCTGATCGCCGATTGTTCCGACTCACTCATGAATGTCCCCATGACCCTTAGTTTATTTGATTAGCGCCCCATTTTTCGGGTCGGTGTGATGACCTTAACGCGGCCTCATCGCCAAACTTTGTCAACGCGGCGCAAGGAAAGCGCCCGCATTGGGGTCAAGTGCGGTCATACAAAGACATCCTGAGAGCTCTTATAACCGACTGTATCAACGCGCGAATTTTAAGCTCAATGGTGCATTTTTCGGCACTGTTACAGTTTGGAATAGCCCCGCCTTGAGGACAACCCCCGTCAGTCCTAGGGTGTTCGTGGGGAGGGATGCCTTACCCTAACTTGGTCTCTAGTCCCCCTAGAGGCCGCGTCTCTCCCCAGCCATTAAGGCGAGACTGAATGCCTAAGACCATGGACGAACTTATGCGCGAGTTTCGGCAGGACGTGGATCGCTGGCGGGCTGAAATCAAAGAGCTAAAGGCGGAAGGTCAAACTAAGATGGCCGAAAGAGTTGAGGAATGGGTTGCTGGTACGCAGCGTATCCTCGAACGTTGGGGCAAGTAGCCATGCCACCCTCACCCTCGCCCGCAAGATCATCGGAACGCAATGGTCCTGGCATTGGAGCTTTGGATATTAGAACCGAATTTTGGCCCGCACCTCGCCCCGGCGCTGAGATTGGGTGGTATGGCCGCCATCATTCTGGCCCTCTTTTGGGTGATCAGGCCCGTGTTTGGAAAGCCCCATGCCTAAAGGACCCCAAGGCCAGAAGCGCCCCGCCGATGTGATCCGCAATATCGTTCAAGTCATGCGGATTGCGACGGGAGAAGAGCAGGAAAGCCCGGGTTCATCGGAGAAAAACGTGCATGCGGTCAAAGCGGGCCGCATGGGCGGTAAGAAGGGCGGAGAAGCTCGGCAAAGCCCATGACGAAAGAGCAGCGCAGCGCCTCCGCAAAAAACGCTGCAAAAGCACGCTGGCGCTAAGCGTCTCCGTCGCTCTTCTTCTCTCCATCGGGATAAAGAACTTCGCCCGGCGTCTTTCTTCTGAACCGTCCAGGGTTCGAGTACCAAGAAGCGAACGCCCAAGTGCCCCGTCCCACGCTTATCACCGCTCCATTCGGCTTTACGGACTCCCGATGTAGGACGGACCCAACGGTATTGGCGGGCGTGCTTGTGCTAGGCTAACTACATAGCCAGCAGCTTCGTGGTCGCCGCCTTCTCCTCTTTCGTCATTGTCCAGTGCACGCCTTCCAGGGTCCTTGAACCAGGCCTTCGCCTCATCGGGCGGTCCTGACTACTTAAGTCGTGCAGAAAGTGATCAACCTTTTCTGGGGCTAGAAAGCACAGGAGCATCGAAATACCAAAGACAAAAAGCGAGCGGAATGATAACGCCAAATCAAATTCTCCCACGACATAATTCGTTATTTGTCCTCGGGCTCCGGTGTGAGGTGTAAAGAATGCGCCAACGAAAACATTGTGGCTGGCATGAAACAAAGCATGCATTTTTGGAAAAATACACCATCGCGCTGGAAATTCGGGAATAAGAGCAACGGCGCTGGTGATCGCTTGGGCCACAGTGATCGTCCACGCGGCGCATGTTGCGAGGGCCAATCCTATCCATGCGTTGCGATATGAGTGAGGGCGCGGTGGCAAAGGTTCATTTTCTCGCAGCCTTCTTTTGCTGATAGCCGGGACGGCCCCGTGCCACAGATCAGCCCTGGATGACTCAAGGCGATCCTGCTGTGGTGCGGAAGATCGTTCATTTCGACAATGGTAATGTCCATCTAACCGGCACGCTGTTCATGCCGGTAATTGGCGATCATGCGCGATGGTCACGACCAATGGGGTCTCCTATGTGGAAGTCTGTTCGACCGATTCCTCAAGCATCCAAAGCCTCGAACCCCGGCACGCCGCCTTGGTCAAGGAATTTATCCGTGCGCATCGCCGCATGAATGGCGGCATCGGCTCCATAGAGCTTTCGCATTTGATCAGCGGCGCGCCAGATGTCGATTTCCGAGACGGGCACCAGTCTTCCCAATCCTTTTCACCGCACCTGCTCGGGACGTAGTTCATCGACTAGGACTAGATTGCTGGTGGTCGTCCGATGGCGCAACGCGAACAGCGGCTGCACATCTGGGTCCTTTAGAAACGCCGTTGCGTTCTCGCGCGAAGGAAACTCGATGACAACCAATCGCTCCGGCGCCCAGTTGCCCTCTATCACGGTGGGCTCGGCTCCCTGAATGACGTACCGCCCACCGTGCTTTTCAATGAAAGCCGGGATGGCGGCGACATATGGCAAAAAACCGCGCAAGTCGCGGATGGCAAAGTCGAGCACCAGAAAAGCCTTCATCGCCCCCACCCCTAAACCTCACGCACGTTCATGGCAGCAAACGCAAAGTTTATTGCCGTCAGGATCACGGAAATATGCTCCATAGTAGTTGGGGTGATATTGTGGGCGCAATCCGGGCGCGCCCTCGGAGCGCCCGCCGTTGGCAAGCACGGCTTCATAACAATCATCGACAGCTTCACGGGTCGAGGCAAGTAGCGCAATCATCTGTCCGCTACCCGGCGATGCCGGTTGACCATTGTATGGGCGGCCAATCAGAAAAAGAGGGCGTTCTGCATTTATAGGCTTCCAACCGGCCCAGAATTTTTCCGGCTCCAAAAATTTTAGTGGATAGCCAAGCGTCTCCATCAGGGCACGATAGAACGCGAATGCACGTTGAAAGTCCGTAACTCCGATATGGACGTGTGACAGCATAAAGTCATCCACTCTTTCAGGCGGCTAATGCCTGGCCTCACCATCTGGCGTCGTCACGCGGGCCAATTCATTGATAGCGTCGACGACACGCTTCCACATATTGAAGCCCTCAACCTCACCTTGATCCATTAGCTTGTCCACTCGCAACGCCGCATGAATGACGTGCCCGAGAGAATTCAATGCCGAATGTTAGGTGCAAGCGGACAATTCATCGCTGAGTTTGGGTCCGTTCTTTTACTTCGAAGCATTTGCGAACGAGTTTCCGTTATCTTTCTTAACTTCAGGCCCCGCGGCGCGCCGGCGCCAGACTGCAAAGCGCGTGTAAAACAGGAGCCAGGATACGCGGCCCGGACCGAGCGTTGATCTTTGCCATCACGCCTCCCGGTTTTCGGAGCTTTAGATTGAATCTCCCTAACGGAACCGTCAATTGCCTTTTCGGTAGTGACGCATTTTAAAATCTCTGGCTACCAAACCAGAGCCATTTGAACGAGATCAACAGGCTTACCGCCCAAGATAGCTGCCTTCCGCTTCAGTCCCTCACTGATAAATCCAGCCGATTCATAAAGCCGGATCGCTGGCTCATTCCACGGAACCACCTCAAGTTCAATTCGGCAGAAGTCCGGCCAATTGTTTGCCTCATGAATTGCGCCCTCCAGCAATTTCCGACCAATCCCTCTGCGCCGATATGGGGCCAGCACGCTTGCTCCAAGGCGTCCGGTATGGCGATTGCTGGGTCTTTCACCGGCCCAAAGGTCGAGTACCCCGATCACCTCGTGGGCATCCAGAGCAATAAGAAAAAACGCGCGTCCATTCTTAGCCGCCTTTTCAATGAACTCGAGCTCCTCCGCTGGGGTTGGTCGTAATCCGGAGATCGTATCTAAGTTTTCATCGGCAAGCGTATTCATGAATTTGGCAAGAGATTCGGCGTCATTTATGACCGCTGGGCGCAGAATAATGTTAGCGGTGGTCATGACTCAGGCCGCCCTCTTTTTATACGGCCCGCGCTTCGCCACTGGCGCTTCCTGAGCCGCGATAAGTGTCCCCACATCATTCATGTCCCAAGCCCGATCTGTGATCGCCAGCGGCCATTGCAGGGGTTACGCGAAGCGTTTTGTGAATGCGGCAGAAATCATAATGCATGTAGTGGAGCGCCACGGAAAGCGCGTGGTTTTCGAGCTTTTTTGAGAAGGCATTCGTTAGCCGAGTAAAGCGACGTATGCACATGCGCATCGTGATGTTCTGGCGCTCAACAAATGATGTGCGGACGTTCCGAGCGTCTGGGTTGCCCTCGATTTTCCGCTTACTGGCCCACCGCCAGCCCACGCGAGATTTCCTCACGCTCATCGGGCCTTAGTGCTAGACGGGCTCGGCGACGTGGCGGCGGTATAATGCCGCCGGAGGCGGCCAAGATCCGATAAACTCCACTCTTGTTCCGCCTTCCGAGCGCCCGTGCAATCGAGGCAACGCTTTGTCCGCTCCTCCAACGCTCCCAAAGATCAGCCTTCTGCTGCGGCGTGAATGAGACCCTGGACGTCCATTCCATGTGCCCACCTCCTGATCTTGACGTCCCCTCTCCTGTGCCGTTTTTTGGCCTTTGCCGCGCGCCATTTATACTCATCAGCAAGAACCGCTATAGCCACTTATCCTTTTCTGTCGCGTGGTCATAAGCGGAGGAGGCGGATAGACTTTCCTTGAGACATTCCGCCAAAGAAAAACCCACCCATCCCGGCAGGGATGGGTGGGTAATTTCCGTTAGACCTGATCAGAAATTGTAGCTGATGCGAGCGTAATAATAGCCGCCATTGGGATCGAACGCGGTACCCAGCGGGCTTTGATAGACGTTGCCGTTGGAGGCGGTCTGCACCTCGTTGCTGGAATTGAGGGGGCCATTCGGTGAACAGGATCCGCCGGGGGTAATGACGGTGCCTGCAGGCTGCGCCGAGCAACTCGGCGACGCGCCGTAGATGTCAGGCCTGATGTTGAAGATATTGTTGGCGCCGATCGCGAACTGGAGCTGATCGGTGATGCTGTACCGTCCTTCCAGGTCGGTGAGCATAACGGCTGCCTGGTTGGCAGGGAGTTCCTCGCCACCACCATTCGGGCTGGCATAACCGTGGACGGAACCATAATAGGTCTCGCGTAAGGTGGCTCCGAACTCGTCCAGCGACCAGTCTGCCGTCAGACCGATTTTCAAGTTGGGAATCGAGTGTGTGTAGGCGAACTCGCTTCCGAAGTTGAAGAAGGTTGCGGTCGAACTTGCCAGCAGAACAGGCGCCGGCGGGGGAGCAATGCGAGCAATTGTGGTCTCGTTGAAATTGCCCGCCAAGGTCCAGTTGACCAAACCCTTGTCGCCAAAGTCGGTGGGATAGTTGACCGTGGCATCCACGCCCTGCGTGAGCGTGGAAACATCGTTCAAGAATGCCGTCACGCCATACTGCGTCACGGTGGGATCGAGCGTCACACCATCCAACGCGATCGCTGGATTCACGATCGATGGCGCAAGCGGCGTTCCGCCCTCGCCATAGAGTTCGCTTGAGGCGGCGATGCGGTTGCCGATGGTGATCGAGTAGGCGTCCACCGTGGCGCTCAGATCTTCCAGCGGGTGGGCAACAAGGCCCACGCTATAGCTGGTGGAAGTCTCAGGCTTCAGATTGGTGAGGCCCAAAAAATTGGCCGCCGCTGAGTCGGCGGGCAACTGCACCGTGGCATTGGTCGGCGACACGTTGACGGCAGTGAAGAATTCTTCCGCCAGGGTCGGCGCGCGGAAGCCGGTCGAGAGCGTGCCACGGATCGCCCATTGCGGGCTGAAATCGTAACGCGCGGTGATCTTGCCGATCTGGGCGTCGCCGAAGTCGGTGTAATGCTCGACGCGGCCTGCCACGTCGAGCTGAAGGGCCTCGATCGGAGCCAACGCGAAGTCCACATAACCCGCATAGTTCTTGCGGCTGTGGTCGCCGGTGCCCGAGGGCGGAAAGCCCGGGTAGGATTGCGCGCCTTCCTTGTAATAGGAATCCGGATCGCCCGCGCCAATGGCGTAGGTATCCTCGCGTGCTTCGGCGCCGATCGCCACCGTCAGAGGCGAGGCCATGCCCACATTGAAGGGATGGGTGGCGTCGATGGTGCCGGTGAACTGGCTGGCCGTGAAGCTGCCGTCATAGAAGTTGGTGGGCGAGGTGTGGGTGTCGATGAACAGCGAGCGATTGCCCGAGTTCCAAGTAGAGATGAGATCAATGTCCTTGCCGTAGCCCACACCGGCGTCCACTGCCCAGCCGGCGACATTGAACTTCATGCCAGTGTTGTATTGATAATCGTCTTCCTTCAGCACTTCCATCGGGCGGAAGCCGGCGGGAGCGAAGACCAGTTCGGCTGCCGTACCGAGCGCGGTTTCGCCCGTGGCCGTCGGCAGAAGCGCGCCGGTCTGGGCATTGATCAGCCTCGAACTGAACAGATTGCCGGCATTGCCCGACGAGATTACCGTGCCGGTGGAAGGGTTTAGGCCCGCGCCGGCGGTGCCCGGTGCGGCGCTGAAGCCGTTGGCGGTGTCGAGCGCATAGGGGCCGGTGCACGACGCGGTAAGACCGTTGGCCGTGCTCGAACCGGTGTTGTAGCCGTCCGGATTGGTCGCTGAGCAAGGCTGGTTGGAGCCCATCGTCGCCATGATCTGAGTAGGTAGACGGTCGTTTTCGTATGACTTGCCGAACTTATGGCCGATGGTGCCGAAGGCATAGAACGAAAGATTGTCGCTGAAATCATATTCCGAATTCACCTCGGCCATGGTGAGCTGATATTCGGGATTGCCGTCGATCGGATTCGCGCGCGGATAGCCGGTGATGCCGGGCAGCAAGGTGTTGGGGACGCCATTGCCTGCCGAAAGGGTCGCAACCCCAGCTGAGTTCACGCCGGTGACGTTTTGCTGAGCTACGGGTTGGTTCAGATTGTTCACATAGCGGTTGTCGGCGCCGCCATACTGGGTGAAATTCTGATATTGCTTGTCGATGGTGAAATTGACGAAGCCCTTGTCGAACAACGGCAAGCCCATATTGAACGAGACGTCGTACTTCTGCCCGTCATTGCCTAACCCGGCGCTGGAATTGCCGCGGTCGTAATAGTCGCCCATGGTGGCAGAGAGCGTGCCGCCCGAGGATTTGTTCTTCAAGATGATGTTCACCACGCCGGCGACGGCGTCGGTGCCGTACTGGGCGGCCGCACCATCCAGCAGCACTTCGACATGGTCGATGGCGCCAGAGGGGATCATCGAAAGGTCGGCGCCCGAACTGCCCGCGGCAAAGCCACCGGAGTCCACATGAAGGTTGCCCGTGTAGTGACGGCGCTTGCCGTTCACCAGGACCAGCGTGTCGTTGGGGGAAAGGCCGCGCAGCGCCGCCGACAGCGTCAGGTTCGCGGTGTCATTGCCGAATTGCTGGGCAGTGAAGGAAGGGACGGTCTGGCCCAATTGCTGGCGCAGGTCGGTCGAACCGGTGCCGTGGGTCAAGGCGTCGGTGCCCAAAACCGTGATGGGCGCGGCCGAGTCGGCGGCCGTCATGCCCTGCACGCGGGTGCCCGTGACGATCACGGTTTCCGCTTCCGAAGTGGCCGTTTGCTGCGCGAAGGCTGGCGCCGCGATCATGGCGAAAGCCGACACCGACGCGCCGACAAGCAAGCTATTCCTGAGATTGAACATGATTCCCCCCTTAACTGGTTGATACTAAGAAGTTATTCTTATCCCCTTAGGCCGAAGGCGCCGCATAGGCGTCGGCTCGCGTGCGTTGCCGCGTCCCCTAACGTGCGTATTGATCAGCCCAATGTAAACTAGGGGGGGAGTTATTATGATGTTTTATTAAGCAGATGTGGCGCAGAAGCCGCATAAGTTCGGTGCGCGCGCGCGACATTTAATTGCAGATGAGCTCCCGCACCCATGAGCCCCTCGCCGTTGGCAGTCGCGCACGTGATGGTCCCCAGCCATCACCCGCAACCAAGCCTACCGCATTTATTCAGTGTTACCGCGACGTGTGATCCGCCGACCGGAAAGGACGTATTAGGATACCGATTGTCCATGCACCAAGTATGGAAAAGCATACCTTCAACGATAGGCTAGTTTTCAAAGCTGATCTTGATGCGCACCGTTTTGATTGGTACGCCTGCCGCAAGTGCGATTCGTCGCCGCGCTTCGTCGATCTCCTTCTTCACTACAATCCCGCGACTACTCGGAGCACTCACGGTCCGTTGAGCTGCGATGATCGAAATGTCCAAGCGATATTGTGACCACATCGTCTCAAGATCGCTAGCATTCCCGCCTTTTTTCTGCCCGAACCAAAGTTTCCAAGTTCTGTTGTTTCGCACCCTGTCTGGCTTGCGTGCAAGCCAAGCTTCTCGGACGCAACGTGCCTCGGCGGCGAGTACATTCGTCGGCACGAGATAGCAAATTGTTTTGCCCAACTTGCGTCGAACTTCCGGCATGACCAACAGGACCCAATCCGTTCCCTCGATGTTGAGCTTGGCGTCGAGCGCATCTGTCCAGCTGACGACAACCACTTTTCGATCATTGCAAGTACGCATACGGACGGTTTCGCCGTTCGGCATCACATAAATAGTCGCTCGCGCTTCCCTACGCAGGGGGGCCAGTGGCTTCCCGGTCCGTTTCATTGCCGCTAAGCCGGAATTGACGAGGATCTCGCTGTCGATAGGCTTCCCTCGGTGCACCATGAGGATTTCTGCTTTCAATCGCTCTTGTTTCGCCAACTTCGCCCGACTTTACATTTTTGACAACGCCATCTTCCAGCGTTACGTGGGGTGATTGGCAGCGCTGGTCAAAGAAACCATGATCAAGGCGAAGAAGCATACTCGCTCTTTAGGATCGCGGCGCCGGCGTCGAGCTTCAAATGAAATTTGCCAGGGGTTTTATGCGGCCTGCCGAGCATGCATGGCGACCGAGTCCGATCCGGTGGGCGAGCTGAACACACATATCGCGGCCTAGTTTGACTGGCCGCGAGTGGTTTAGAGGCAGGCAAGCTCCGCTGACACGGCATCCGAATGCGCTGAGTAAGGTCAGTAAGTGCGGTAGATGCTGCCTTCCGAAGTCAGAGATCCAAAGACTCGAATTGTTCGGGCGCTCTTGTCAACAACGGCTTAGGAACGTAGGTCACGGAAACGCAGGGATTGGCAAGTTTACAGCTAGCAGCAGGCTTCGTTGAAATGCTCCTGCCGCACAAATTCGTGGACGTCTTGTTACGAGTATCGCCAACCATCATGACGGCAGCACTTATTGCCGCGTTATGAGGAGTTCTAAGCGCCAGGCAGAGTGTGCCCCGCGCGGCCGGAACTGCGGGCATTCGCGCGTCAGAGTTCAAATCGAAGTCAGCCCCGGCTATTGTGGTCAAGGCATTGCCTCTTAGTCGGCGAAAGCTTACTTGGAACTAGCTAGGCCGGGGCTGGCGCCCCGCTGGTGGTAGATGGCCCCAAGCCGATCAAGGATGTGGTGCTACTCTCCAATTCCTTCGCGTTCGGTGAATTGAACTTGGTCCTGGTGCTGTCTTCAGTTTGAGGCGCGCTGACGCTAGCATGAGGCGATGAATTCCCAGGCGCTTTTCCAACAGGCGGTGACGCTGCACGGCCAAGGCCGTTTCGCGGAAGCCGATGCGATCTATCGCCGGCTGCTTGTCGACGCGCCCGCCAATTTCCAGGTCCAGTATCGCTTGGCTCTTTCGCTGTTTCAGCAGCAACGTCCCGCCGAGGCGCTCGCCGCGGCAAGCGCTGCGTTGGCGTTTCATTCGCGTCAGCCGGAGGCGTTGATGCTGAGAGGTACGCTGCTAGCATCGTCCGGACGGCGCGAGGAAGCGCTCGCCGATTTCGATCAGGCGCTGGCAGAGAAGCCCGACTTTCCGGGCGCGCTCTTCAACCGTGCCGTGGCCCTGCTCCAATTGGGGCGGCGCGTGGAAGCAGTGAGCGCCTTCGATCGTTTCCTGGCGCTGGTCCCCGATTCCGTCGAGGCTTGGCTCAATCGCGGCGCCGCTTTGCAGGAGCTGGGCCGTATCGACGAAGCGCTTGCAAGCTATGAGCGCGCCCTCAAACACAATCCCGGCCACGGGCTGGTCTGGCTCAATCGCGGGACCGTGTACAAGGACATGGGCCATTTCCAGACAGCGCTGGAAAACTTCGACAAGGCCGTGGCGCTGATCCCTCGCCATGCCGGCGCCTGGCGCGGTCGTGGTTCCGCGCTGGTGGCTCTTCTTCAATTCGGCGAGGCGCTGAAAAGTTTCGACGCGGCTCTGGAGATCGTACCGGACGACATCGAGGTTATTCGCGAGCGAAACAATCTTCTCGACCTCATTCGCCTTTTCGCCGACATGCTCCCGGGAGCAAACCCGGCCGAGATCTGGCACCATCGCGCGGCTTTTCTGCAAGTGCAGCAACGCCGGAAAGATGCGTTGGAGGCCCTTGACCAGTCGCTCGCCGTCGATCCGGACTATCTTCCGGCCCTGATCACCCAAGGCCAAATCCTCACCGAGCTCGGTCGGACGGAAGAAGGAATGGTGAGCTATCGCCGCCATGCCGAATTGGCCTATGGCGGGCGTCGCCCGCACGTGCCCGATGATCCGCCCCACAAGCAGCGCCATGACCAGGAGCAGAGCGCTTACCTGGCCGAGCAAGGCATTCGGGACAATGATTTTCATCTGGAGGCCGGCGCCCGCGTCTTAGTCGCCGTCAATACCACCAATGCCGAGAACGTGGCGGAGCAATGGCGCCAAACCAATCCGCAGATCGCGGTGATCGACAATCTCCTCACCGAGGAGGCGCTGGAAGGGCTGAGGCGCTTCTGCCATATCTCGACCATGTGGCGGCGCTCCTACAAGAACGGCTATCTGGGCGCGATGCCGGAATATGGCTTTGCCTGTCCGCTTCTGGCCCAGATTGCCGATGAATTGCGCACCGTCTTTCCCGGCGTGGTCGGCGATCACGCCCTGCGGTTGCTGTGGGGCTTCAAATATGACAGCCGCCTCTCCGGCATTCCCACGCATGCCGACCAGGCGGCGGTGAATGTCAATTTCTGGATCGCGCCGGAAGACGCCAATCGCGATCCCGCAAGCGGCGGCCTGAAGATATGGCCGGTGAAACCGCCCCCGGGCTGGCAGTTCGAGCGCTACAACAAGGACGAGGCCGCCATCCGCGCCTTCCTCGCGGCGGCGGGGGCCGAACCCGTAGTGATCCCCCATCGCACCAACCGGGCGGTGGTGTTCGATTCTGATCTGTTCCATGAAACCGACCGGATCGATTTTGCCGATGGCTATCTCAACCGCCGCATCAACGTCACCATGCTGTACGGGCGGCGCACCTTTCACGGCGGCTAGCGGATCGTGACGATTTCTAGATTGTAGCGGGGAGCCCTTCAAGCCGCGAAGTCTTTCAACTATAAGGTCGCCCGCTGGCTTATCATCGCCCCCTTGAAAGCTCGTTGGCAAACGTACCATCGTTCAGGGCGATCTCAAGAAGGTCCTCGCGGTGATAAGTCCCAACCTGGCCCAAGGTCCCGGTGCCAGGAGGTCAGTGTGCGGCCGTTCACGTTGATTGCGATCAGCACCCATTTGGCTGGAACGCTATCCGTTTCTAAGGCTATGATTGGTGCGCCTAAACCCAAATTGGCCGTGGCGGAATTTTAGATTGGTAAGACTCCCAGAGGAGGCTCGCGGTATCCCGGGAGCGCGATGGAAGCGTGGGCCAACACTCCGGTTCTGGGCTTGCATGTTTCGCTTCCTGTTTCGAATGAATATGCCCCGGAATGGAGTCATGTTGACTATCAACGCCGACCGGAAATTTCTCCTTTTTTGCCACGGTGTAGTGACCGGCGAATGGCATCCACCAGCAAGTCCTGCTCGGCGATTGTAGGGTGTCTGGATTTTAGCAATACCAATGAGGACGGCCTGCGTACCGCCAAATGGCTTACGGTGTTATATTCGGCCCGTTAACAACAAAGTCCGGTTGATGTCTGATAGATTTTTTAGAACGACAACCCATTAATCCTCTATGAGATGCGGACGCGACCGTATAGGCGCCGAAACCTTCGTAAGAGCGGGGTTGGTGGGAATGGAGCGGGCTGGAATGCCGCTCATACCGCTTCCGAGCATTGGACGAGCGATGATTTACGCGATGCCTAATGGCGAAACCGTGCGCATACGTACTAGCAATGACCATATGCTGCTTGTCGTCGGATGGACCCGGGCGCCCGGCGCCAAACTCAATGTCGACGGTACCGACTGGCTGCTACTAGTTATGCCAGAGGTTCGGCGCACGCTTGGAAGAGCGATTTGCTATCTGCTGCCCACCAGAGAAGTCGAAGCCGAGGCGCGGCGCGTTCGAGAGGCATGGTGTGCACGTAACCGAAAGACAGAGAGCAATAACAGAACGTTTAAACTGTGGTTCAAGAAGGACTCGCGCACTTTAGCTAGCGACTATGCGACGAAGTGGTCAAAATATCGGTTGGACGTGTGCGTCGTGACGACTTAATCGATACGCTGGTAGCTGCCGATAATGCAGTGCGGCACTATGATGGCCCGGACCTAACCTCCCGCCAACAAGAAAAAAGGCCCGGACCTTGAGAGGTCCGGGCCGAATTGTCTGCACCAACAGGGGGGCCGCGCAGGCCGTGTCAGAAGTTGTAGGTTATGCGGCCATAATAATAGCCACCATTGGGATCGAACTGGGCGCCGCCAACCGGCGTGTCGAGCACGTCACCGTCATTGGCCGGGCCGCCGCAGCCGGCACCGTTACAATAGGCATTCGCCTCCCACGGATTGGTGTCCGGCTTGATGTTGAAGAGATTGTTGACGCCGATCGCGAGCTGGAGCTGGTCGGTCATGTTGTACCGGCCTTCCAGGTCGGTGAGGATGATGCCCGCCTGAGGTGTGAAGTAGCAGGTACTGAGCGCGCCGCAGCCGGCGGCACTGGTATATTGGTGGTCCGGTCCCCAATACGTTTCACGCAAGGTGAAGCCGAACTGATCGAGTGACCAGTCGGCGGTGAGGTTGATCCTCATGGCAGGCACGTAGTGCACAGAGTTGAACAGGGTTTCCGGGGTGAAGAAAGTTGCGCCCACCGCTGCGAGCGCCGGCGGTGTGGGAGCAACACTGGAGATCGCTTCGTTGTTGTAGTTGCCCGCCAGAGTCCAGTTGACCAGGCCGTACGCGCCGAAGTCGGTCGGGTAGTTGGCGGTGACGTCGATACCTTGGGTGAGGGTGTTGATGGCGTTCAGGAAGGCTGTCACACCGTACTGCGTGACGGTGGGATCAATGGTGACATGATCCAACGCAATCGCCGGATTCACAAGCGCCGGCGCGAGCGGTGTGCAACCCAAGCCGCAGACCTCGCTCGAGGTGCTGATACGGTTGCCAAGGGCAATCGAATAGGCGTCCACCGTCAGGCTGAGATCCTGGAACGGATGGGCCACGATGCCGGCCGAAAAGCTGGTCGAGATTTCCGGTTTCAGGTTCGAGAGACCCAGGAAGTTGGCCGCCGCGGAGTTGGCAGGCAACTGCACCGAAGCGTTGGTAGGCGAGACGTTGACGGCGGTGTAGAATTCTTCCGCCAGGGTGGGGGCGCGGAAGCCGGTCGAAATGGTGCCGCGGATCGCCCATTGCGGATTGAAATCGTAACGCGCCGTGACCTTGCCGATCTCGGTGTCGCCGAAATCGGTGTAGTGTTCGGCGCGGCCCGCCACGTCGAGCTGGAGGGCCTCGATGGGCGACAGATTCAGGTCGATATAGGCCGCATAGTTCTTGCGGGTATGGTCGCCGGTGCCCGAGGGCGGGAAGCCGGGGAAGGAGTTGGCGCCTTCCTTGTAATAGGACGCCGCGTCGCCCGCACCGATGGCGAAGCCGTCCTCGCGGGCTTCGGCCCCGATCGCCACCGTCAGGGGCGAGGCCATGCCCACATTGTAGGCGTGGGTGGCGTCGATGGTGCCGGTGAGTTGGCTGGCGGTGAAACTGCCGTCATAGAAATTGGTCGGCGAGGTGTGGGTGTCGATGAACAGCGAGCGGTTGAGGCTGTCCAGGGTATAAATATTGTCGATGTCTTTGCCGTAACCGACACCAATGTCAAAGGCCCAGCCGGCGAGGTTGAACTTCTCGCCGACATTATACTGGTAATCGTCTTCCTTGAGGGCTTCCAAGGGACGGAAGCCTTCGGGTGCGGGGATCAATTCACCAGGAGAGGTATAGCTGCCAGCGGCGCCTGACGAGATCACCGCGCCTGTGGCGGGGTTCAGGCCCGCGCCCGGCGTGCCGGGAAGGCCGGCGAAGCCGTTCGAGGTATCGAGCGCGAACGGGCCAAGGCAGGACGGCGTGTCGCCATTTGCCGTACTGGAGCCTGAGGCATAGCCGTTGGGATTGGTCGCCGAGCAGGGTTGGCTGGAACCAGGTGTGGCGATGACCTTATTCGGCATGCGGACGTTTTCATACGACCTGCCATATTTGTGGCCGATGGTGCCGAAAGCATAGATCGAATAATTGTCGCTGAAATCATAGCCCGAATTCACTTCCGCCATGGTGAGCTGATATTCGGGATTGCCATTGATCGGGTTGATCCGCGGATAGCCGGGGATATTTAGCCCTACTGCGGCGGGGATGCCGCCGCCAGACGTTGGGTCCAGCCCTTCGCCATTTGGACCAAGGCCTGCCACGCGTACGTCGGCGCCAGCATATTGGGTGAAGTTGCCATACTGCTTGTCGATAGTGAAATTGACGAAGCCCTTGTCGAACAGCGGCAGGCCCATATTGTAGGACACGTCATATTTCGTGCCGCCATCCTTATTGCCGTTGGTCGTGGTTTCTCCGCCGCGGTTAAAATAGTCGCCGGCGCTGGCCGAGAGTTGGCCGCCCGAGGATTTGTTCTTGAGGATGATATTGACCACGCCGGCAATGGCGTCGGTGCCGTATTGGGCGGCGGCGCCGTCCAGCAGCACCTCGACGTGATCAATGGCGGCTGAAGGGATCAGCGAAATATCGGGCGCGGCGCTGCCGCCGGTAAAGTCGCCGGAGTCGACATGGAGGTTGCCCGAATAGTGGCGGCGCTTGCCGTTGATCAGCACCAATGTGTCATTGGGCGAAAGACCGCGCAGCGCTGCGGAGAGCGTCAAGTTCGCAGTGTCGCCGCCGAATTGCTGGGCAGTGAAGGAAGGAATGGCCTGGCCCAATTGGGCGCGAAGATCAGGCGTGCCGCTGCCGTGGGTGAGTGCATCGGTGCCCAAGACCGTGATGGGCGCGGCCGAGTCGGCGGCTGTCATGCCCTGCACGCGGGTGCCGGTGACGATCACCGTCTCCGCTTCATTCGCTTGAGATTGGGCACTTTGGGCAAATGACGGGCCGGTTGCCATCACGAACGAGGCGATGGACGAGCCAACAAACAATGATTGCCTGAACGAAAGTTGCATGAATTCCCCCTGCTTACAGTCGCTAATTGGATGCCGAATACTCAGCAATAAAACGGGCTATCACATTCGACGCGAGAGGCGTCGTCGTCCCATCCGCTGGCCCCCGCATCCGCAGCTTCTTTCCTCCGAAAACCTGAGCGCTTACTTGTCAGATGTAACTACGCCTAAGGTATTAACTCTAGATTTTTTTGCGTGCTGTTGCTTTTCAGCAGCTTATACGTGGGCTGCATCGAGCGGCCGATGGCGGGTCATAGCGTTACATGCTCGATGAGCCATTCAGCCAGTCATGTTGAAAGTCGTTTCGCTTAGTGCGGTGCGGGCCCCGGGGGGCGGCCGCGCATTCCGTCATGGGTCTTTATGAGCAGTGGCTCACCATGAAGGCTGATCACGCCACGCTCTCGGCGCGGGTATTTCCAGCTTGATGATGAGCGGCCCCTGGTGGGCGTAGAATGGAAGGGTCAACGCCTGGCGACACCCGCCGAGATTGATAACGCCGTGACCGGGCATCCGCTGGACGTAGTGGAGGTGGCACGCGCGCATCTTAAGGTGCAGCTCAAACGCGCGCGTTCAGATGCCTTTGTGAAGCGGAAGGAACGCGAAAAAGCATTGGCCTTTAAGCGGATGGAAAATGCCGAGAACGGGCAATCGCGTGCACATCGTCCCCCTGGATCGCCTGATGCTGCAAATCTTGGTATCCTTCGAGATGGGAACGATTGGTGTGCAACAGTCTTCGTTGATCCAGTAATTTCGCTGTTCAGTTGTGGCGACAGTCCGAGAGCTGCTCATGATCGTTGGCTCGACCGTGCAATGAAGGATCTGGGCTGGCCGACTCATTCCAGGGTTCGAGGAATTCAAGATCGAGAGATAACATGCCCAAAATTTCCAACCAATATGTCCGGAGCCGCTGTCTCGCGACATCTCAAGATCGTCGAAGCCAACGGCCTATAACAGCCGAGTAGTTTCGGCGATGAAACGAAAGCAGAAGACGCCTATCGATTTGCAGGTGACGGTGGCGAGTTGAAGCTCATTCCTTTACGCTCTGGGCGGCAAAGCGTCTTCGAATGCGGCCTTCATTTTCGGTGCTATGATGTGCCATTGCTGGATCGTACCGCAACCATTTCGAACTAGGGTCACGACTCATAAAGTCCACCATACGATAGCGGCGACGAGGCAGACCGTGCGAGGAAGGTTCTGGCGAGCCTGTCGTAGCGGGTTGCGATGCGTCGGAAGTCCTTGAGACGACAAACGGCGTTCTCGATGCGGTGACGCTGCTTGTGTCCGGTATGTGTTCTCAGCTTTTGCAGGATTCTGATCGACTGGCACGCAAGCGGAACTTTCTGCTCAATTCGCCCTTTCATTCGGCAAGCTGGCATTGTCCAATATGGCTGGCGCGATACATCGGGTCGGCTGTTCGCTGGGCGCGCGTGGCTGCTA
>Ga0182024_10012363_pt1 | contig 16910 bp, 6 predicted proteins | sample P32metaG_FD_120480 | JGI IMG/M metagenome (GOLD analysis project Ga0182024, IMG submission 120480) | Permafrost microbial communities from Stordalen Mire, Sweden - P3-2 metaG (Illumina Assembly) | ecosystem: Environmental > Terrestrial > Soil > Wetlands > Permafrost | place: Sweden: Stordalen...
AAGACCAAGAAACCAGCAGATACAGAGGACAAGACCAAGAAACCAGCAGATACAGAGGACAAGACCAAGAAACCAGCAGATACAACTAAAGACGCGGCAAAGCCTGTTGCGGACATCAAAACTCCACCTGTTTCAAAAGATGCTTTAGCTACAGCGGCCGACCTGCAGTCGGCTGTTAACCAAGTTGTTCCAAAGATCAGTGAAGCACTCGCAGCGAAAAATCCGAAGCTTGCCAGCTCGCTATTGCAGCAGGCAGTTGCCGAATATCTGGTTGCTAACGAGCTGACTAATCCAGCCCAAGATCGGCTGCACTTCGAGTTCGGCGAAAAATCCGGCGTCGAGCATTACGTTCCCGGAGCGAGCGGTCAGCCACCAGTGGCGGTGACGATCAATGGTGAAGGGAAATTCGTAAATCCGCAGACTTCCGCAATAGTCCCGCCGGAAATTGTACACACCCGTGTAACACTCTCGCCGGCTGACGCATCCGCAAATGGCGGGAAGGCGCTAACCAAACAAGTGGTTGAATCTGTTCTCGTGCAGACGGTACCTGATGCTGAGAGAGCTGGAATAGATCGAGCTGCAGTGGCCAAACTGGCCGATGCCAAATTAGGCGAAGCCCCCAAGACGGAAGTTGCCAGCACGAAAGAAGGGAAGGGACTTCACAGCACCGCACCTGTTGAGCAATTGGCTCGAGAAGTTCCCAGTTTTGAAATCACACCAACGGGCGTGAAAATCGGCGACAAATCGAAAGAAACTGTGTTCGACCAAATGTGCAAGAAGTGGGGCGAAGAGGTGGATCGCGACCGCAAGGCGCTCGAGCTGGCTAAGTCGAAGACGACCAATGAAAAAGAACTCGCCCGCCTCAACGCAGAGTTGACCGAATTGTCTAAGGAAGAAACTATCTTGAAACGTTTGGAAACTCACGATCGTAGCTCTGTAGAATACGTCGCGGCAGTCGCCGACGCGGAGAAATTCGTCAAGGAAGGCGTAGAAAAGAGTACAGCAGAGGGCCGTACAGGTGGTCACGAAACGATCGGCGATCGAGCCAGCCGTGCTCGCAACGTCTTCGTCTGGCTCGGCTTAGTGTTGAAGGCCGCACTCTAAAAAGCGGTGGAAGTGGGACTGAGGCAGTCCCACTTCCGATCGCTCTTCGCACTAACCAGTTTCTCAGAGGGTTCCAAGGCATGCTCACTGCACCAAATACTTATCCACAAGACGATCAAAATCACAAAAACCTAGGGCGACATTCAGCACTAACTGATGGCGTTTCAGGCATTGGCAGTCTGCAAAATCCTGAGGATGATACATTCAATCTTGTTTCACTCTCCGGCGTTTCTTCACAGAAAGATCTTGCAGCGCTCATTCAGTTGATCAACCAAGAGTTTGGAAAAAACAACGACATATGCCTGCCAAATCTGAAGCTGACGGGCAAGCCAGACGGTTCTCCGAAGGACACGATCGTGCTGGTTGCTGCTCAGTTGCCGGGTGATCCTGGACAACCAGCACCAGGAAAAGATGACGACGCGGCAGCGAAGGCCAAGCCCAAAGATCAAGTGGCTCGAGCCGATGATAAAGTCGCGCAGCCTAAAGACGCAATCAGCCTCTCTTCAGTGCCGAATATCGAGCGAGTCAAATCTACTTTGCTGACTTTGTTGCCCGCGTTCAACGAAGCGCTGCAAAAGGAAAAGGAAGCCGCGGCCAAAGACAAAAAACCAGAGGTGACTAAATTACCGCTCGATAAAGCAAGAATCGAAGCAGAATGGCGGCAAGGCATCTGGGGACCTGAATCACTACGTGCGTGGAACGAGACAGCCAAATTCATTCCCAGCGAAACTGAACACGCTGCGAAACTATTGGACGCAGCAGGCAAGCAGTTGCCTCTAGGCATTGCCATTAAGCCACGACAATCTGAGACAGGCAGCGGCTTTCCCGAGGGAGATGCTTTAACAAGAGCCAGGCTGCGCGATGGGCAAATTAAAGTCGATGTCGACATTCCGCAGCTCAAGCCGGGTCAAACACCCAGTATCGACGATACAACCAATTATCTGAACGCAGCTAGTTGTCTTGGTAAAGGCAGCAAAGATCTGGTCGAGTTCGCCGTAAAGGGTCGCGCCGACTATGCAATGTTTCGCATAAAAACATTGCAGCTCACTGAAAACGGACTCGATTGGAAACCACCAGAAAAAGCATCAGTCGAGCAGCTGCAAAAATTTTCCGAGATTGCGCTCGGTGTAACTGACTCCGCCGCCGAAGTGCGCAGCCTGGCACAGTCAATCGCCATGATGAATGCCGCCACCAAACGCAAAGGGTGGGATCCAAGCTTCCTAAAATGGTGGAATGATTTACCGCAGGATCTCGGAACTTTCAAAACGGAAGCGCTCGATCCCAAGAACTTTCCAGGCACATGCACTTTCAACCCGGACGGTTCTCTCAAGAGTGTAGACGAGAGATTGCCCAAGTCCCTGGACAAGCCCGAAGATGTGCTTGCGGCAAAAGAAGAGCTCGACGCATGGCTGGTAAAATATGGACCTGGTGTGTATCAGGCGTTGGCTAAATTCTCAGAAGGCGCGACGAAAGATGGCAAAGCCCTTCTCGTCGCTGAAGACGACTCGATTGAAAAGGGTCCTGATGGCTGGCCTAAATCGCCGAAAGAACAAAAACCGTACAACTTGAAGCGCTATGGATTCGACGCTGAGCCGTGTGACGAAAAGGGCAATCCGAATCCCAAAGGTGACTACGTAAAATATTCTGCTCACGAAGACTATTTTTGGGCTCGCTGCTATGCGTACAACAACTGGAGTTTTTTCGGCTCAATGCAAAAAGCAGAGCGAGTTGTGACTCATCCCGAAAAGATTGTTCATAAGTCAGAGCCTATTTTGATCATCGATGACGGGCGACCAAAGCTTGTTCCGGCTGAACAGCTGCAGCAGATCGCCAAGTATCAAGAGCAGTCGCGACAGGTGGGCAACTACGTAACCGCCGCCGTAGATGGTGGCATGGCGGTGACTGGAGCAATCGAGGCAAGAATAACATGGAAAGCGGCAGTAAAAGGCGGCGAGAAAGTGATGTGGTCCTTTGTCGCCAAGGAACTGGCTAAGTCTACGTGGCATATGGGTCTGGCTGGGACTGGTTTCTTCAAACGAGGAATTGAAGACAACTTCAGCTGGGGCAAGGATTTCATGAAATACCGCGGATACGCGGTCATGGCAGACATGACCCTGCAGATCGCACCTCGAACAGTGCAAAACAAGGTTTGGGACACCGCATACGGTGCGGTCGGGCTGACCAGATCCAGTACATTAGGGTCAATCGAAACCCTTGGTAAATGGCTTGAAACTGCCGCAGCCGAGCAGAAAGCGGCAGCGGCGGCCAAGGCCGCAGGCAAGGTCGCGGAAACAGGCGGCAAAGCGACAGAAGCTGTCGGTGCTGCCGGCAAAGCTTTATCTGCGGAAGAAGCGACTAAGGCCATGATCGCCACATTCGGAGCGCCGACCCGTTTAGACAAGGCACTTCATATCGCTCACCGAGTATATGATTTCCCCGGCATCGGCCTCTTTACCTTGGCTGACTATCATTATTTGCGTGATTCATGGATCCCAGTCGGCAACAAAGTCTTTGTCAAAGAAAATAAGATCGATCCCGTATCCGGCGCGCTCGATGTTCCTATATCCAAACCGCAGGACGCTTCGCACTTCGACTCGAAACGCATCGATGCGGAACAGCTTAAAGCGGCATCGCATACGGTGCTATCGAATTATAGCCAATATCTGTCGGTCAAGCCATCTGCTCCTAACGAGCGAAGCCTGGCGATTGAAGAGGGAACAAAGCAGGCACTGCGCCAAGAACGCGGCAGTGAAGCAAGAAATAAATATGGTGAGGAACTGCTAAAAATCTTCGTCGGAGCTGAGACCACTCGCTCGGAGAAATTGGCGGCGGCGAAAGGCATTCGCGAGCTGTATAAGGATAACGAGGGAAAGCTGCCTGAGACCTTAGGAAAGACTACCGTCAAGGGCAAAGACATTTCCGACTATCTGGCCTATGGCGTTGATGGTTTGCTCGCATCGACCCAAAAAGCGCTTGATTCCTCAGATAAGCAAGAGCAAGCGAAGCAGAGAGAATTGTTGGTCAAGATCTTCAACTCGTCGTCGGATTCGGAAACTCGAGCCGTGGCGGCAAAAGGCTGGTTTGCTCTCTCTCTGGACGATAAAGGCAAATTGCCTTCTGACCTCGCCGACAGTGCCGAAGCGAAGAGCATGCGGGTTGCTCTAGAGCGTTCGGGCGAAGGGCTGATGAAGCAAGCGCAAGAAATATTGTTCTTGCCGGCGACTGACAAGCGAAAAGAACAGTTCGCTCAGCTGGCAGCCAGCGTCTTCAAGTCGGCAGACAATGAAAGAGACAAAACGGCTGCGGCAGTCTTGCTGCTGCAGATGCGCAAAGGCAACGATCTCGCCGAGACCGTCGGTGGCGACCGTGGAGTGCCGGCAGAAGACCTGCTTAAGTATTTGAAGGCACAAGCCAGATCGACTCGCAACAATGCAGATACTCGGGTTGCCGCCGGCGAAGCGCTGTTCCGTCTAAGCTATCCGGTCAAGCTCTCGCTCGGTGCGCAGGGCGCCGATATCGAGAATCTTCAGGCACAAAAGGACAAACCAGACAACAAGGACGCGACGCTCAGCGTGCAAATCGCTGACGCAAGAAAACGGGCAGACACGACACGGGCGTTTCTCAACGTGGCAACTTTTGATCTCGTCGATATAGGACAAACTTGCACCGGCATATTGCGCGACAGCAAATCGACAAAAGCACAAAAGCTAGACGCAATGGTTTCTACCAGCGGTCCAAGGCTTGACGTGATCATTGACGCGATGCGCAATAAAATCGAACCAGAAATCAAACAGCTTGCCGATGGACAACTTCGCTTCTCTGAAACGCTGCGTATCTACGGGCGAGATGCCGATACCATGGAAAAGAGCATTAGAGATACAGCCACCAACTCGAAGGAAGACCGTGACGTACGCGCTGTTGCCGTGCAAACGTTGCGAACTAATGCACCGACTGTCAATCTGACGGAAGAACAGCGCTCGCGCCGGTTCGACGTTTTAAAAGGTGTTGTGCAAGAGATCGCGAAATCACCGGACGGAACTTTGGCTGACAAATACTTTGGTGCAATCAACACTGATCTGTCGATCGACACCAGCAAAGTCGAAGGCATAAAGGCGCGAAAAGACGCCAGATGGCAAAAATTCGAAGCAGCAGTACTGGGCAAGGAGTATGGTGCCGTAGTGACTGGCACCGATGATGCCACTCACGCCAGTCGAGTCAATGCAGCCTTAGTCGATTGCGTGCAGTACAACCAGCCGGATCTTGCGTTGCGAGCACTCGACCAACTGACACCAGAGGGAATCGCATCTCTCGACAAAGACAATGCGAATGCGTTGCGAAAAACTGCGATGTTCATTTTACGCAGTGGCGGTGAGACTGCCGAGATTATGGCGCTGAAAGCGGTGGTGCTGGCAAAAGCAAGTGATATCTTTGCCGGCAGCGTTGCGGACAAAGAATCGGCTGTGACTATGGCTCAGTGCATGCTCATTCCCAGGATGCGCGAATCGTTGATGGAAAAACAGCCCGGTCACTATCCTCCTTTTGCCGAATCAAGTCCTGAGACACGGCTTGCTGCTTTGCAAATGCTTGCGGCGATCGCACCGGAAAAAGGCAACACCGTAGCAAGACAGTTGTTGCTTGGCGGAGAGTTCGATGGTAAACCGTTTGCCAAAGACGTTTCTCCTGATCTGCGCCTGGCAGCAGCCGGCGTCATCGTCGCGTCGCATCCCGACGATTTGCAAAACGTCATGTTCGAAGCGATGAAGAAAGAAAATGATCTGACCATTCTCGGTGTTCTGAGCACCGCCGAATATAAAGCCCGTCCCGAGCTGGATCCGGTAAGACTGCGTAGAGAGTTGGCAGTGATACAAAGACGGATGAGCGATCGCGCCGTGCCCAACTACCTGCAAGACGGAAAAGCCGAGCTTAGCAGGCAATATCCCAAACACATCGACAGCGGTTTTGGCCGAAATGTTGTAATCGATCGCGAACCATACAGCGATAAATCGAAGCTCAGCAGACAGGCAATCATATACGCAGCCACTATGGATCCGGCGCCGGGATCACCACATTTTCAGGAGCTGAAAATGTTCTGCGCAAGAGAAGGAACAAAGTTGGCCAAAGAGCTGAGCGGACCGCTGGAAATGGTGTTGCAATCGCATCCCGGTATGGATGCATATACCAGATTAATGCTTCTCGACTGTTATATGAGTCTAAAGCCAGGCGAAAACGGTCTGGTTACGAAAGACGAGACGGCTTTGCTTTTAAGCAACATGCTTCAGAATGAAATTCGCAACATGCCCAAGCCGAACAAGTCCAATAGTCTGGCATACCAGGGCAGCCTCGAACTACAACAACAAATTTTGAAGTATATGAGACAGTTTCCCTCAGAAAAAGTGGTGGCATGCCTGGAGGCACTCGGCGGGGGCGAATCCATTCAAGCTAAGGATACGCAACTGCGGCCGGCGATCGTTCGATATGGTGATGTAACTAGATCATTCACTTACGAACGATACGATCTTAGGCTCGAGGGTCTCGTTCAATTCAAAGAGATGCCGAGCGGCAAAGTATTCAAGAAAGTCAGCGGGGACTTAAACGACAACGTCTTTGTCTGCGGTGACGAGCGCATCTCCGGTGTCAGAATCGACATAGGCTATCCCGATTCCATACCAGCCACATTTACATTTAAGGATTCAAAGGGCGTATTTCACCAATTCGGGACCGACGGCAGCGAGAGGCAAATCATCAATGACAAATCCACGGTTGTGACGCCGGCGATATCAGTTAAAGGTATTCATTCGACGCCTGAAATACGTTTAGCTGCGGCCATGCAGACCTTGGGTTTGAAAGACACCACCTATTTGTCTCGCCTGGCTGCCAAACAAGAGTTAGACGAAACAGCCCAAAAAGTAAAGGATGATCCGAAGTTCAAACCCACATATGGACCGATGGTTTCCACACAGCAGTTGGCAGATCAGATGGCTGCTGTTCTCGGCAACGCAAAGAACGATGCGAAGACAGTCTGCACAGCTTTGTTCATCAATACTGACTCCAAACCCTTGGAAGGCGCAGACGATCCCCGCCTGGTTATCTTGGTTGCAGCTACCAGGGATTCGAGCGAGCGTGTTCGGCTGGCAGCAGCGCAGCTTCTCTTGCAGAGCCGCCGTCGAGAAGATGTAGACAAGGCCGCCGCGGTCGTGGCAGATGCGTCAAAGAATTCCCCGAGCATCGGTTTGCAATGTGAAGCCAATGACATTGCGCGAGCTAAGTGGCGAGAAGTTGCTGCGGTTTACGAAAAAACGCTTGAAGCTCCAAGAAAAACCGCTACATCAGGCAGGTCTGAGGGTATCGATCTGACGTATCAGGCCGCATATGAGAGCATGAAGACAGATTTGATCAAGGCGCCGCATGGTCGGATGTCTTGGGCCAGTAATGACTTAGCCGCATATTCGTCACGTCATGGCGCGCCTCTGCTTGATGGGGGCGGATTGAAACAAGGTATTCTGACGGCCCAACTGCGCAACTGCGATCAGCAGAGTTTTTACTACAGATTGACGACTGGCGACAAGGAACTGCAGCGTCAACGCGATGAGCTCGCGCAGTCGGTGACCAGCGATATGTGGAAGCAAATGGACAATCTGATCGCCAACGGCATCAAATCAGATTCTGAGACAGACTCCGCTGATCTGAGTAACTATCTTGCTTGGACGGCGCTTGAGGATGCCCCGCAGTTCATCATGAAGCCGGAGTTGCGCAAGCCGATGGCGACTAAATGCGTCGACGGAATTCACCGATTGGCGACTAGCGAATCTAAATATAAAGGCGATCTCGAGTGGGCTGTTTCCACTCTTCTGACGCAGAAGCCCGATCTCGATCGCACCGGCAAAGACAAGTTGATCGACGCACTGGATGCGCTCACTTTGCCTAAAGGCAAAATTCAGCACGCACTCGCCGCCAAAATAGTGCTCGTCGCCCTGGAGCATGAGTATCGAACCATGCCAAAATCAGGTTCAGAAGGCTATAGCGCCAGCGTAGATCTGCAGAAAAAGTTGCTGCGCAAAATCGGTGACTGGGGCAACAAAGAAATGGCACCGACTCTAGATTTTTTCTGCACAGCCTCTGATCAGTCAATACGAGACGCCGCCAAAAAAGTGAAAGAGTCAGTCAGCCGTTACTAGTCTAAAACCAGCCGAGCAGAGGAACAGTTCCCCTGACGAAGGTGGCATGCCCGGTATCAAACAATTTCCATATTCTGACTGCTGGTTTGAGTCTTCAATTGCGCTTTGGTAAGGACAGCGCATGGACGACGACAGATCTGCAGCACGATCAGCCAGAAAGGTCCCGGCCGCTACGCACTTGCTCCGGATAGAGCTTGCCCAAACTGGTCCGATGGGACATACCTGTACGGGCAGCCTCGAGTGTGTGCGCCCACTGCTCCTTGTTCTGCAATCTGGCGTCTGCTACGTCCTGATCCTTGACAGAAACCGCCGAACCAGGTCTTCCTGGAAATCTCACAACGCAGAATGGAGCGGGTCCAGACGCATATGAACTTGGGGGCGTGGCATAACCCTAATGTGTCGGTGAATGGTGAGGTACAATGCATTTCGAATTTTCCGAATCTACTCATCAGTGGTGCTGCCAATGCGGTGGAAATATTCGTAAGGATGCCCCATGGTGCCGTTTTTGCCGCAAGCACATAGCAAGCAAATTTTTGCGCGATGGTCGAGGCCTCTGTCCATCGGGAATCATTGATGCTACAGCTCGTTGGCTGCCCCAATTCAACGACTTGATTTTACGCTGCGGACCAGAACTACAAGAACGTTTCCGTCAGGCTGATCTGGATACTGCTCAATCATTCCGTCAGTCCGACAGAGAATATCTGGCTCAGTGCATTGCCGAACGTTCTTCCACTCTTTGTTATGAGTTTCCACCAGACGCAAGGGCAATAGGACTCGTTCAGGACATCTTGCTCAACTTCAACCAGCGTGCAGTCGAGCTAGAGTCCCTGTGTGCAGAGCCACGCCTGGTTCTTATAGAGGTGACGGCTGCGAGTATTATCAAAGAAGGAGATTTGCGATTGTTGGAAGAATCAGACGGTGAACAGTGTAAGTTTTGCCACGAATTCACATTACGCACCGCCGAATGTTGCCGATTTTGCACAGCCAAGGGAGGCGAGCCACCCGAACATGAGTCCAACTTGGGAATGGCAAAGCTGGATCAAGAGTTCTTAGCTTCGGTGTTGTTATGGGAAGCGGCTCGGGTGCAACTCGAGTCGCAGCCATCGTTGCCACCTATTGTACTGGCATCATACTGCGTCACCGATGATGATATCGAAACAGAGATTTCGCGCCAATCCTCTGATTTAGGAAGGTTTCCCAGGTCGCCATGGCGAACGAAAATATTGCAGCTTAATCTGAAAACTAAGAGATCTTTCGAGGAGACTGAGATCCAGGATCTCCTGGATCTGGGCTCTGCCTGCAGCAGCCAAGATAAAAATCTGGAAGCTGAAATAGTCTTCAAACACGGACTGCGCAGATTGAAAAATGGAGATTCGCATGGCTTTGCGAAGTCGCAAATGATCAGCGGGCTCTCAATAGTCTACATGGCGCTGAAGGACTACGAACAACATCATCGGTTGAAGGAAGAAGCTCTGCAAGTACGGCTTTCAGCTCTTCCGGAAAACAGGCGTCAGCAGGCGATTAAATTCGAACAAGCCAAAGACTCTATGCTCATGCGCCTCACAGTGCCAAATAATTTGGATCCGAAACAAGCAGTGGAGCAAGCCCAGGCGCGTTTGAAAAAAAGCCAAGAAAAGGCGGCTGAAATGATTGAACAAGCTTCATCGCCGGAGATCAGAAAATTTCATGAAGAACTAAAGTCGCGGATAGATCGCGTGGCTGGTGTGGGTTCGGAAATCGCCAAGCTTCGTATCGCGGCGGCTGAGGAGCGAAACAAAGGAGATTTCGCTAGGGCATGCGAGTTGCTTGAGTTAGCAATTTCAAAACTGGGAAGTGATGCTAGAGACGTTGCCACTCGCTCCAGATGTGTGTCATTTCTAGCGAAACTGCAATGGTCGGATGGGAAGCCCGATCTTGCGGATAACACACACCGGCAAGCGATTGCGATAGCCGAAGAACTAGAAGAACTTTACGATGGCAGCGAATATGCTCCGTTGCGCGATGCTTGCTCTGAATATGCACGGTTTCTTATGCACCTGGAGCGCTATGAGGAAGCCGAGCAAAAGCTTATTAAGGCGCTTGAGTTGGACAGGAAATATGAAGCAAAATGCCCATTATCGGGAAATGGCGATGGCACCGTCCGACCATCTTACATAGAGCCAGGCATCAGGACAGAACTGGCAAAAGTCTTACGAAAGACGGGACGGATCGCTCAAGCAGAAGAAGAGGAAGCACAAGCTGCGGACATTAAGAAACGGCTTGAAGAAAATGAACAACGGATTGCCAACAACCGCCGCAACTATCTCGAAATGGTCTCCGACGACAAGCTGGCGGAAGATCCGTAAACTGCCCGCCTTCGCAATGGCCTTCGCAATGCCCTTCGGCCGCCGCGATAAGCACTTTCAAAGGGAGTAACATTATGAAAGTGACTGCAGTCAAATCCGATCCACCATTCTCTTTCCATTGTCTCGCGCATAGGTTATGCCACCATGAACAGTGGCAGGCGGGTCGGATGTCTTGGGTGACTGGATGCGCTCACTTTGCCTAAAGGCAAAATTCAGCACGCACTCGCCGCCCTGGAGCAAGAGTATCGAACCACGCCAAAACCAGGTTCAGAAAGCTATAGCGCCAGCGTAGATCTGCAGAAAAAGGTGCTGCGCAAAATCGGTGACTGGGGCAACAAAGAAATGGCACCAACTCTAAATTTTTTCTGCACAGCCTCTGATCAGTCAGTACGAGACGCCGCTAAAAAAGTCAAGCTTCTCTCAACCGCTAATCGAATTCTCTGACCGCGATATTCTAGACAATGATGATAACTAGAGCGTTCCGCGCGCGGCACTAGCTGTGGTGAGATGATGCGAATTGGCAGCGAGAATCGTGTGCGATTCTAGAGCTTCGCTCTCCTGGCAGACTGCTTCCACTCTTTGTCTGAGACCCTTAAGCGTGCGCGGCAGCTCGCCTTTGACGCCTTCTCTCATGATCCATTGCGGCACGAAGAAACCGGGATCGATGAACATCGAATAGGTTAGCTGTGTTTTGTTGCCATTGTCGATCGGGCTCATTTCCCACGATCCTTTGAAATCTCGAAGCACTCCGCCGATTCGTTTGAAGTCGATACGCTGTCCATTCTGATATTTGGACTCGACGACATAAGTAAAGTTAGGATAGAAGAACGACATATCCAGTGTCACCTTCAAGACCGAGAGTTCGGCTTTGTCAACGACGACCTCAACGGTCTTCATGCGCGGTGAGATCTTGCCCTGAAACTCGAACGGATTGACCATCACAGGCCAGACACGATTGGGCGGCTCGTTGATGATTACCGTACCTGTAACGTAGCGGGTATCCCCGTCATTTTTTTGGCCGACTATGACTTCGCCCTGGTTCAGTCGTTTCTGGTTATCTATAGAAGGATCCACATTGCGTGCGCTTAATGGAAGCGACGCCAGTAATGCCAACGTTAGTGCGGCAACCACTCGGCTGCCGAGTTTCCTGGTTATGTGCATGAAATATCTGACCTGCCTGGGCGTCAATGAATAGGAAGTGAGTTTATCCTTGACATGATATTGCTTCTTTGTCTCGGTTGGCAGTAGTTTATCAAAAGCTAAACTGAGGAAATAGTCGAATCGAGCTGTGCTGTTGACTTCGGGGCACAAGACAGATCCTGCGAGAACCAGCACGCCATATGGGTTTACAAGGATTGCCCAACGACCAAATTAGTATTCATACATGCAAGAGATAGAAGATTTAAACACTTTATATATGAACTTGACATCAGACGCAGCAGTCGCACCACATACAGTGGCGCATAATTTATCACTGCGGGCTGTCACCATAGATGGTGTCATGCGCCGTGGCAGCGCCGGCATTCCCAGGCCGCCCGGTTCGCTGCCACCGTGTATTTGTGTAAAACGCCCGACTTTTCAGGCAATGTAATTACTCGGAGTCAGCCTTGAATGTTTCACCTATAACCAGGCTCCAGCCGAGCCCAGTGGTTGACTGTTTGAGTGGGAATCCGTCGACAGGCTCGGGAAGCCTCACAGGCGCATTCCGACAGAAGCAAAGAGGCTATATAAAAGCGGGCAAGCCTACAGTATAATTTCGATCTCTACAGGCGCGGGCGGAATCATCAATAAGGGTGGGGTACAGATGGCAGGAAGAGATCAACTTGATCCGCTGTTCGGCAGGGAATCGCTGTTCAGAAAGAAATTGAACGAACTGCGCACCACCGGGCACATTTCCCAAATTCCTCAATCCGAGGGTCGCGCGCGCTCTCGAGAGATTGAACGCAATGTGTATCTAGAGCAAGTAGCAAATACGCTGGCGCAGACCGACCAGAGCGACATGGAACGTCTGACGCTGCTTGACACGCTGACACAGCTTTACAACCACAGCACCATCGTTCGCATGTTGTCTGTAGAAGTGAAACGGGCCAAGCGTTACCGCATGCCCATGAGTGTGCTGCTCATGTCAGTTGACGGCTTCCGCGAAATCAATTCAAGATTTGGACCGCTGACGTCGGACTCGATTCTCAGGGGTGTTGCCAATTTCCTCATCGGCGCCATTCGAGATGTGGACATTCCAGCCAGATATGATGCGGAGAGTTTCCTGGTGATCTGCCCGAACACGGACGCCGCCGGCATCGGTGTGTTGTCGGAGAGAATTCGCAATAAAATCTGCACGGAGCGCGTTTCGGATATCGGGCAAAACTGGACGATCACGGTCAGTATCGGCGTCGGCTCGTACCCGATCGCCGGAACCAAAGACGAAGACCTGATGCACATAGTGCAAAACGCTCTGGCCCAAGCTGAAGGCGAGGGCGGCAACCGCTGCATCATCGCCCTGGGCGAGCAGCAAGTTTAAATCGAGCTGGAATAGGTTCATTAGCCAATCGGCCCGATCTCTAAGAAAATCAGGCGGAAAATCTTTGCGATCTGGGCTTTTTCCCCATGGTGCGAGCCTTTGATTCGTTTCGGTCGTTTCGTGCCTATTGTCTAAGAAAATCAGACGGAAAATCTTTGCGATCTGGGCCTTTCCCGGTGGGGCGGGGCTTTGCGGGCTCGTTTGTCTCAAGGGGCATGTACGCCCAATCCACAAGAAAACAAGACGGAAACTGTTTCAACCTGAGAGCTTCTGCCGGATTATGCGAGCCTTGGTTTCGAGCTCGGTTGCTTCGGTCAGCCGGTCGTTTTTGCGCAAGAACCTGGCGTATTGCTCCATCACGACAGCGACTCGAACATCGTCAGCGCCGAACGCTCGCTGCTTCAGCAACAGCGCGCGTTTGAACAACACTTCGGCTTTTTCCGGCTTACCGTGCGCGTCATAAAGAACGGCCAGATCCGGCATCCAGTCAGCGAAACGAGGATCGGTCGGACCAACCAACCCCTCCAGATTTCGCATGGCTAGCTCGTAGAGCCGCTCCGCTTCAGCAGGGTTGCCGCGTTTCTCATAAACATTGGAGAGCCCTACCAGGCAGGTTACTACCCCCGGCTCAATGTTGCCGGATTGCTCCGCCAGGGTGACCGCATCGCGCCAGTCCTGTTCAGACTCAGCCAGGTTGCCGGCAGCGAAGGTCTGTTTGGCATGCGCCGCAGCGGTCTCCCAATCGGATGCCGCTGGCTGAGCACAAACGCCGGCCCAGGGCAGAAACGCCAGAAGGGCGACTGCGCTTGAAACGATCAGGGTTTTGAACTGTGGCATAACGAATGCTCCTTTCCGCATCTTAACCGCCGCCGCTGGAACCTTCAATGTTTGGCAGAATTGCCCCTCGGGTAAACTGCTGATGCAGATTCTCACGTCGTTGTAGATTACGATGAGTTCGATCATTCGGCAGACATGCACCTTATCAGCCGCCGTTGCAGTCGCGCTTGGCGGCGTTGCAGTCTCGCTCGCCGCCGTTGCAGTTGCGTTCGGCGCCGTTACTGTGTGGTCTGTGCCCTGTTATGCCGGTGTGCCCGGCGTATTGGTTGCTTTTCACAGCGCCGATGATCCGGCAGCAAAGAAGATACTCAACGATGCTCTCGATATGATGCGCGCGCACAACTCACAGTCAGCTGTGTCACTGTTGCAACAAGGCGTGACGCAATTCCCACAGTCGGCCTCAATGCACTTCGAGCTGGGCAATGCCTTGTCGGATTGCCACGAATTCGATCAGGCGATCAACCAATATCAGCTAGCTTTGAACATGGATCCGCCGTTTCCAGAAGCGCTTCTCAACATCGCCTACGCCTATTGCAATGCCAATCAAAATGCTCTGGCGCTTCCCTGGTTCCAGCGTTTTTTGACGGAGAATCCGAATTCGTCTCGTGTTCAAGAGGTTCAAAGCCAAATGCTTATGGCCCAGGCGGCCGATCTTTCCGGCAGCCATCGCTATGATGCGAAGAAGCTGCTCGAGCAGGCAATCGTAATCAATCCTCGCGATACGCGCGCGCACTTTAAGCTGGCCCGGATTTGTGATGAACTCGGTGACACCACGCGCGCCATCAAAGAATACGAGCAGGTGCTGGCGATTCAGCCTAATCATTCCGCCGCCGTGTTCAACATTGCCGGCTGCTATCAATCGCTGGGTCAACCGGCTCAAGCGATTGCCTGGTTCGAGCAATATCTGCAAAACAATCCCAATGCACCTGACGCAAGCACGGTGCAAAATATGATCTCGAAATTGCACGAGAAAGAGGGAGAGCATGGCTCCAGTCCCCAGAGTCTAGACTTCGTCTCGGACGTGCTTGAACGCGGAAAATGTTTTATTTGGCCGCGTGAACAGTTGCCTTTGCGTGTCTTTGTTCAGAACGGCAAGGGCACATTAGGCTTTCGCGAGGCGTTCGCCAAAGCGTTGTTCGATTCTTTCGCAGAGTGGTCGCGCGCTTCCCAAGATCGGATCGCCTTCAACTTCATCAATAATCCACGACAAGCTGACATCGTCGTCAGCTGGACGGGCAACCCTTATGACGTCCGCCAGACTGGCAGCGACGTCGAGCAAGGCGTCTGCGTTTTGCGGGCCAGTGAGCGCTCGAATGAAGATCACATTCGCATCGATCATGCCGACGTTCGCCTACTGACAGTCGACAGAGAAACGCGCCAGCCGCTGAGCGACGACGATATGAAGAAAACATGCTTGCACGAACTCGGGCACGCGCTGGGACTGCACGGCCACTCAACCAACAATCACGACATCATGTTCTTCTCGGTATCGCCGACGGTGTGGCCGGTGCTGTCCAAACGCGACAAGGCAACGCTGGTGAGAATCTACGAGCAGTATCCGCCTGTGAGGGCTTCGTTCTAAAACGTGCCGGACACGACCGTGACGGCACGTTGCGGGTGGAAGTATTTACGCATCGCCGTGTCTGCGTCTTCCTTGGTGATGGCCAGATATTCGCTGGAAACATTATCCAGCTCCGCCACTCCCAGTCCGAGGAATTCGAATTCAGTCAAGGCACGCGCGATGCCCAATGATGAAGCTAATCCCACCGTGAATGAACCCACCGCTCGTCCGGTTTCTTTCAGCAACTCGTCCTTGCTGATGCCTTGCTGCAGATAGTCATCCAGCACCAGTGAAACCAGTTGCAGTGATTTATCGATGTTCATCGGGTTGACCGAGAGTGTAACCGCCCACGGTGCGCTGCCGAAGGCTGTATCCGAGAACGATGAATAGATGCCGTAGGTGAGACCGGCTCGATCGCGCACGACATTGCCGAGGCGCGAAGTGATCGTATCTTGACCAAGCGCGGCATTAGCAAGTTTGGCCGCGTAGTAGTCGCTGTTCGAGCGCAGCAACGATGTCGGGTGGGCAATGACGATGTCGACGCTCTTCTTGTCGGGGAGGAACAGGTCGAACCGCTGTTTCTTCGCCGGCATTGCCACGGCAGGAATCTCGATCGCTCTGGGCTCGGCGCCCTGCCAATCGCCGAATTTGTCGCGCATCAGTTTGATCGTTTCATCGATATCGATATCACCGACGATCGTGATGATCGACGATTTCGGGCTGCACAACGACTGATGAACAGATCTCAATTGCTCTGCCGTCAGCTCTTGCAGTTCGGTCAGCTGCTCTTCATATGTTTTTTCGAAGAACAGATGTCCCGGTTGATAGAGGCTGCGGCGCAGGCGGTTCCAGGCCATCATCCGCGTATTGTTGAGCGCCTCGGTATAGCGCGACTGCCATTCGACTTTGCTCTTGACCAGTTCGTCTTCAGCGATCACCGGATGTCGAATTACGTCGTTGAGCAGATCCAAATAATGCGGCAGATCCGAGGCCACCAGATGCGAGCCAAAACTCAATCGGTAGTTATCGACGGAAAACTCGAGACCGGCTGGGATACCCATTCCTTCCAGGGCTTCGGCGATCTGCATCTTCGAATACTTAGCCGAACCTTTCGGCATCAGATCGGACATCACCTCGGAAAGATTGCTGCCCAGATGGTGAGTGAAATATTTGCCGGCGCGCAGATAACCGGTCAGTCCGACCGATTCGGTGCCCGGGTTGCGCATCAGCAAAAGAGTCATGCCGTTGGGCAGCGTCTCTTTCACGACCTGCGAAGCAAAAGACTTGACACGTTTCTTCGGCTTCTCCAGCTTTACCCTGGTCATCGGCGGCTTCATCTTCATCAGCTCCGACAGGTCTTCAGCCGGCTC
>Ga0182024_10012364_pt1 | contig 16908 bp, 14 predicted proteins | sample P32metaG_FD_120480 | JGI IMG/M metagenome (GOLD analysis project Ga0182024, IMG submission 120480) | Permafrost microbial communities from Stordalen Mire, Sweden - P3-2 metaG (Illumina Assembly) | ecosystem: Environmental > Terrestrial > Soil > Wetlands > Permafrost | place: Sweden: Stordalen...
CCATAGACGGTGCGTACGACGTGACCATCTTTGAGGATCTCGGAAACGGCCAGACGAAACTCACCTTCATTGGAAATGAACCCATGGAGAGCGCGAAAAATAGCGGTCAAATGGAGGGCTGGATCGAGATACTCGATAAACTTGCCGCAGTTGTTGCGGAGCTAGCGCAGGCGAAATAAGAAGTTCAAGTTCGGCGATCGGCATGCGCGAGATACAGCGAAGGCTGGCGGCGGAGGCTTGGTTACAGCGGGCTTCTCGTCGCCTGGCCGAATCGTTGCTCTTTCGGACGAGTGATCCGTGGCTCAACTGCTGCCTTCAGACCAAAGCGCTCATTGACAACGGCTTACGCGGAATTCTAGCGATTACTCCCCGAAAACGCCCAAGCGTTTACCAATTCTCTCTGACCCAAACTTCCGGTTTGCATGAAATCTACTTGGCCGAAAAAGCCGGCTATTCGGAAACTGACTCACCCCTCGACCACATATTCGGTTTGTGGATGCAAGCTGACCCATTACCCGTCTCGCCGCCCTTGCGAATTCTTACCGTTCCTGTACTTGCCCCGGCCAGACAATGGTTGTGCCTGTAGGGTCTGGCATGAAGTCCAGCATTACATCGAAGGTCCGTTCGCAACCGACCATCGTCCAAGTCTCCCACCAAGGACGGAACCGTGCTGATGCACCTGGGTCAGGAGTGGCCGGCTCAGACCACCCGTAGCTCTCAAATCGCGTATTTCTCACGTCAAAATGAGCGCAATTCCGTGCAAGAGAGTTAGCACCGGTTACGGCATACCTCTGAGCGCCTTTTTGCAAGACGAGGTCAGTATGGGTAGAGCCGGGAGATCCGGCGACGCCATTTATTTTTACGCCATCGTTGGCCACGGAGAAATACAGATTTAGAACAGTGTCATTTCCACAGCCCTGTACAGGCACTACTTCTTTCCATGCCCCTGAGTTTGGAACTCCATCTTCGCCGAAAGTAATTGGTTTCAGGGGGTGCACACTACTCCCATTCGATACCAAGCTGGGGCAGGTCTTAAAAACCGATGGAGGGATTGTAGCCACTACCGTCGAAACAAGGTTCTTATGGCTATCAGAAAACAGATATGCGTGCATCTTATGTTCATCAACCTGCTGAGCCTTGGCCTGTGGCGGCGATGAAGGGTCAGCTGCGCCCGCACCCTTGAGGACTTGCGCCACCTCCAAGTGGCCTTTCTCCGACGCCAGCATCAGCTCCGTGATGCCCTTGTCCGCCTTGGCGTTCACGTCGGATCCGGCGGCTAGCATTGGTTTGTTACGGGGTAAGTCATCGTTGCTGGACACTATGATGAGATCGTTCCCTAGCGCGTTGGTCTGTGTACCTGCCAGAACGCATGCCAAGACCACTACGATGGTACCAATCAACAAGCGTTGCCGTGGGCGTGTCATTTCACAGGAATCCCCTTTTCGCCTTCAAACACGCCGTAAATGATATACCCATTTCGGGTATTACGATCATAGTTAAGCCGTGAATTGACCGAGTGAGCCTATCACTCGTGCTGACAAACGCGCTAGCGTTTACGGGCAGCAATGCGCGATGCTGTAAGGTAATAAGCAATCCGTAGATAGATGTGGCGAGGAGTGAGCCTTTTGGAGAGATTCACTGGAATTCTGGGAATTCTTGCTGTGCTTGCCGCGGCGTGGCTGGGGTCGACCGATCGCAAGGCCATTCGCTGGCGCACTGTGGCGTGGGGGCTTGGGCTGCAGATTCTGTTTGCCTTTCTGGTGCTGCGCTTCTCTTACGGCCAGGATGCAATGGAATGGGCTGGAGGCGTCGTGCAGAAGATGCTGGCCGCCACCTACGCGGGAACGAAGATCTTGTTTGGCGAACTGGGGCTGCCCAATGCCGGGGCTTTTGGAGACGTGCTGGCGGCCAATGGCCATCCCAATGCCGGATCGATCTTCGCCTTTCAGGTGCTGCCGACGATCATCTTTATCTCCGCGTTTTTTGCGGTGATGTATCACATCGGGTTGATGCAGATCATCATTCGCGGACTGGCGTGGGTGATGCTGAAGACGATGCGCATTTCGGGCGCGGAGAGCATGAATGTGGCTGCGTCGATCTTCATGGGTCAGACGGAGGCTCCGCTGACGATTCGGCCGTTTCTTTCAGGGGCTACGCGTAGCGAGCTGATGACGATCATGACCAGCGGCATGGCGCATGTCTCGGGCGGCATCATGGCGATGTATATTTCGCAGGGCATCGAGGCGAAACATCTGCTTTCGGCGGTGATCATGACTTCGCCGGGGACGATTCTGATAGCGAAGATGCTGGTGCCGGAAACCGGCGTTCCGGCGACTGAAGGCCGGGTGGTGATGCCCAAAAATGAGGAGCACAAGGACGAGAACCTGGTTGGCGCGATTGCGCGCGGAACGCTGGACGGTGGCAAGCTGGCCTTTAATGTGGGCATCATGCTGGTGAGTTTTCTGGCGTTGGTGGCGCTGCTGGATAGCCTGCTGGGCTGGTTCCACGCCGGGCATCTGTGGTTTCCGGGAAGCCTTGGGCAGATATTGGGATTTGTCTTTGCTCCGATTGCCTGGCTGATCGGTGTGCCGTGGCACGATGCTGGCGCGATCGGCAATCTGCTGGGCACGCGCATGGCTTTGAATGAGGTGATCGCTTACATTTCGCTTGGACAGCAGAAGGCGGGACTCGATCCGCGCTCGTTCACGATTGCTACGTTTGCGCTTTGCGGATTTGCCAATCTGGGGTCGGTGGGCATGCAGATCGGCGGCATTGGGGCGCTGGTGCCGGAGCGGCGGAATGATCTGGCGAAGCTGGGCATTCGCGCGATGCTGGCGGGGACGATGGCGAATCTGATTTCGGCTTCGATTGCCGGGATGTTTTTGGGTTGACTTCGGAGGAGAGATGCAGTGGTCAAAACTGAGGTCGCACCTACGGACGTTTGTCACGCCTGATCTACGCAAACGAATCGATTTTCATTTAACCAACTATCGAAAATTGGGGGAGGATGCGAACGAGTTCCTGATCACTTTGGATGGGCAGAAGGTATTTTCGGCAAGCTATAGCCGCCACAATATAGCGAGCTATATTGTGGCGCGAAGGACTGGCTTAAGCCAGTGGGGCGACGGCAAAGAGGCAAATAGCCTCGAACACATTCTGACTGAGCGCGAGATCCATGCGCCTACGGATATTACTTCCAGTATTCGTACTTATTTCGATCTGGACCCGCAGGTTGCGCTTAGGTCGAGCGACCCCATTCTGAAAGCACTTGCGATCATCGACAGGCGTATCGGGCTTCGGACCTTGAAAAGCCTGGAAATCGCCGACGACGAGCATTCCCTGGTGAAGACGCTTTATGCACTGCGTCTGGAAAGTCTCGATTAATTCACAGGGACTACCTGACATCTGGATAACTTTTTTCGTCGAAGAGAACGTAGCGCGGAGATGACGGATATGACTTCTGCTGGGTTGAACAAACTAGGCGTCCTGATCTTTCTGGCTGTGTTCCCAGGTTGCGTAGCAGCGCAGGCGAACCAGGCAGCTTCAAATTGTTCCTCTTCGGAAGTGGTTTTGCAGCGGTACATTGATGTGGTTGGTGGCAAGGCTGTTTTCGACGTTCAGAGCCGCGAGATGACCGCGGCGGAGTCGAACAGTTTTGGCAGCGTAACTGAGCACTACACCTACAAGCTCAAGTGGAAGGCGCCGAACAAAATCACCTCGGGAAGCACTCCCTACTTATTCAATACCATTCCGGTTTCGTATCCCAATGGGACGTTCATCTTTGATGGAGAAGGCTGGAGTGACTTCGATCGAAGGAAATCGCGTAATGAGGAGCGCGAACCGGAAAGGGTACGCGAACTAAGGCATAAGTACCCTTACAATGAGGACCCATATTTTATGGAGCTTCGCGTGGTTGCCGATCCGCTGATGATGACGCGAGCCAACGAGTTGTATGCGAGCCTTGAATTGGATACTGAATCGAACGACCAGCAAGGACTTTGCGTTCTGCGTGGGAATGGGATCGGCAAATACGGGTTCACACGCCATGATCTGCTGTTCTTCGACGCTAAGACCGGATTTCTCAAAACCTGGCAGGTCGGCATTCAACACAAGTGGTATGCCTTCGAATTCAACGACTATCGCAAGGTGGACTCAGTGATGTTTCCGTTCTCTGTCTACTTTGACTTTTACGATGCCACTTTTCGATACACGAGCGTGGTTCAGAACAAGCCGTTGGACGATTCGGCTTTTGCAGAGAGGCCCGCTCGGCCTTAGTTCGTCGGTGAGTTTCGCAATGATTCGAAATTGCGGCATTATGGTTAGTGAATGACTTATTTCGATCAGGTCAATGAAGCTACTGAGTTTTTAAGAGGCAGGCTGGACGGACTCGCTCCGCGCATCGGCATTGTGCTCGGGTCGGGGCTGGGGGCGGTGGCTGAGGCTGTTGCTTCGCCGGTCTTTGTGCCGTATGGAGAGATTCCCCATTTCCCGCAGTCGACGGTGGAGGGGCATTCGGGCCGGATTGTCGCTGGGCTGTTGGGGGGCGTGCCTGTGGTGGTGATGCAGGGGCGCGTGCACTATTACGAGGGATATACGCCGCAGCAGGTGACGTTTCCGATGCGGGTGCTGGGGCGGCTTGGCCTCGAGACTGTGGTGCTGACCAATGCGGCCGGGGGGATCAACGCCAACTACAAGATTGGCGACCTCGTGCTGCTGGCGGACCACATCAACTATCTAGGCTTCAATCCGCTGATCGGGCCGAACGAGGCGCGTTTTGGCGATGGGGCGCGAACCGGGCTGCGCTTCTTCGATATGACGGAGGCTTATTCAGTCGAACTGCGGGGGATGGCTCAGAAGGCGGCGCAGGCGGAGGGAGGGGCTTTGCATGAGGGCGTCTACCTGGCGACCTCGGGGCCGAGTTTTGAGACGCCTGCGGAGATTCGCGCTTTTCGGACGATGGGGGCAGACCTGGTAGGGATGTCCACGGTGCCGGAAACGATCGTGGCGCGGCATATGGGAATGCGGGTGCTGGGCATCTCCTGTGTGACGAATCTGGCTGCGGGGATCTCTGCGACGCAGCTCAGCCATGAAGAGGTTTTCGAGACCGGCAGCCGGGTGCAGCATCGGCTGGCAAATTTGTTTGTGCGGCTGATGCCGGCGCTGGCAGCAGCTTCAGAGGATGGGCAGAAGAGATGAGCGCTTCAGACCCCGCAATGCATCGGGAGACAGACGGGACCGGGCGGCTTCCCTTCCCTCCGGTGATGATTGGGGTCGCTGGAGCCTCCGGCTCGGGCAAGACGACTCTGGCGGCGGAACTGGCGCGGACTCTGGGCGGCCTGCACTTTTCTCTGGACAACTACTATCGCGATCTGGGGCACCTCCCGCTGGAAGAGCGGGCGCGGAAGAACTTCGACGACCCGGCGATGATCGATGTTCCGCTGCTGGTGCGTCATATTGCCGCGCTGGCGGAGGGACGGGCGATTGAGCGGCCGGTCTACGACTTTGCCGCCTACACCTCTGTGCCGGGGGAGACGGAGCTTATTCGACCTGGGCCCGTGGTGGTTGTGGAGGGGCTGTTCACGATCTACTTTCCTGAACTCAGGCCTTTTTACCAACTGAGCGTTTATGTGGATACGCCGGATGACGTGTGTTTTACGCGCCGTCTGAAGCGCGATGTGGAAGAGCGCGGGCGTGAGCCTGAGTCGGTTCAGCGGCAGTATGACGCGACTGTCAGGCCGTGCGGGCTGGCCTTTGTGCGTCCCCTGATCGACTTTGCCGATGTGGTGGTGGAGGGTACCGACCCGCTGGATTTCAAAATCGAGCAGATTGTCAGCGCCTTGAAGAAGCGAGGGATCCTGAGCAGATCCGGAATTGCGACTGGGCTTGCGAATGGGTGAGCGGAGTGCTGCCGGCGGATGTTTCAGATTGGGCCGTTATCAGGGATGGTCCTTTTCAATAAACCTTAATCAATTTTGATTGGTGCGCTACAGCAACTATTTCGCGCTGTCGATACTCTTAGTAGTATGCAGCGATTGCTCCAATCCCCCCGCGTGCTTGCAGCACAAGAGAGAGTCATTGAGTGGCTCAAGTGCGGAATCTCGCCCCGGAGGCTGGCATTCACGCTGGCGCTGGGGTTTGCCATTGGCTGTATTCCGCTGCTGGGGGTCACGACCGCCATCTGTGCCCTGCTGGCGATGGTGCTGGGGTTAAATATGCCTGCGATCCAGGCGGCGAACTGGCTGGCCATGCCGCTGCAGGTGGTGCTGCTGATTCCTTTCCTGAAGCTTGGGCAGTGGCTCTTCCCTGCCGGCTCAATGACGCTGACTCGAGATGAGATTATGGCGCGGATACAGTCAGCTCCGTGGCAGACGGTGGAGCAGATGGGCGGCCTTTTCAGTCATGCGCTGGTGGCATGGGTGATCACGGCGGCTCCCTTGATGCTGGTGATGACAGCGGTGCTCACTCCGCTGATGCACTGGGTTGCGAAGAGGCTCGCCGAGCAGCAGGTGATCGCGGGCTGAGGCGGGGCGCTCCATAAATAAGGAGTGGGGAGAGGGCTACAGAGCGTACAAGAATCGGGTTCGGCTGAGTTCTTTTGTTCGATCGAGTGGGCGAGTCGTCGATGCGGTAGTACCGAGCTGGACGTGATATACCTGCACTAAAATGGGTGCATTTGACACCGAAAAGCTAACGGTGAGAAGTTTTTTGTTGCCAATGCTGGCAGGGGTTGTAACCGGACGGAAGATAAATTGCTTGCACAAGTTACCACCGTGTACTACGGTAACACTAAAGTTGTAGACAATGCATCGCCGTTAGCTCATGCTATACGCAGGGGATGATCCGGCCACGGACCAAATAATTCATCGAGGCTTCTTGAAGACCAACAGTACAAAGGCAGTTGTGATTCTCACCGGCTGCGTGATCGGGTATCTCCTGGCCGGGGGAGCGGCTCGCTATGTCTGGGGCCCTTCGATCAACAATTTGATTGCCGCGGCCTTGTTTGCGGTGGGCCTGCCGCTGCTGCTGCTGATCCTGTTTCGCCCTCCCCCGGAAACCTCATCAAGACAGAAAAATCCGCGTGGTGAACTGGCGGAAGCACTGCTGCACTCCACCAGCCCCATGGTGCTTGCTACGGGGATCAATGGCAGCTTTACCTATCTGAATCCATCTGCCGAGCGAATACTTGGCCTTCGTGCGTCCGAACTGATCGGCCGGGCGCAGATGACGGAGATTTTCGCTCCGGGCGAGCTGGATCGGATCAGCCAGTGGCTGCGCAAACTGCAACCCAGCACGGCCACCGGGCTGGCTGCTCCGGCCGACCCAATGAGGGATTGCATCAATTATGTACTCCAGTTTCCGCCGAGCCAGTTGCGAGGCATCGACCTGCAGCTAAGGCGGCACGATGGCGGTACATTCCCAGCGACGCTCTACCTGTCGGCGGTGCGGGATGCGGAGGGAAAGCCTTCGGGAATTCTGGCCGTTGCTCTTGACCAGACGTTGACACACCGGCAGGAGCGGGCTTTGCGCGAGTCGCGGGAGCGCTATCGCGATCTCTTCGAGAATGCTAATGAGATGATCGCGACGCTGAATCCGGCGGGCCAGTTTGTGTATGTGAACCCGGTCTGGAAATCTTGCTTTGGCCTCGGGGATAGCGACTTTAACAAGCTGGAATCGCTGGAGATGGTCTTCAGCCCGGATTGCCGCCCGGAGGTTGGACGGCTCTTTCGCCTCGCGCTTGAGGGCGAGACCGTCGAACGGGAGCCGGTGCGAACGCATACGCTCGATGGGCGAGTGCTGGATCTGGAATTAAGCCTCAGCCGCAGGCAGAAGGTCGACAATCCTCTGGCGATTCGGTGCCTGCTGCGAGACATTACTCCACAGAAGCAGCGCGAGAGAAGGCTTGCGCTGCAACTGGTCGTGAGCCAGATTGTCGGGCAGAGCACGTCGCCGGAAGTGGCTGCGATGCGCATTCTGGAATCGGTGTGCCTGTCTCAGGGCTGGGACGCGGCGCTGCTCTGGATAGTCAGCGAGGACTCGACGAACGAGGCCAACGGCCGCCTGCAGTTCTATTCGGCCTGGGGTGCGCCGGGCAAACGCAGCGAGGCTTTCATTCAGGAGAGCATGGGCCAGACGCTGGAGCGCGGCCCAGATCTGCCGGGGCGTGTCTGGGTGCAGGGGCGGGCGGTATGGATCGACGATCTCGCTGCCACGAAGGTTTTGGGACCGACTTCGCCTCGGATTGAGGCAGCCCTGCGGCACGGACTGGTGACGGGCTGGGGTATTCCGGTGCGGGTGGGCAATCGCCTGATCGCTATTCTGGAGTTTTATTGCCATGAGCGTCTGCGCGAGGAGCGCGAGACGATGGCGACGCTTGAGACTGTTTCATCGTCGCTGGGGCAGATGCTGGCTCGTTCTCGTGAAGAAGACCGGGTGGAAGAGTTGCACCGTACCCAGGAGATTCTGCTTGACACCATTGAAGACGGCATCTGTGGAACAGACCGTAACGGCGTGGCCAGCCTGGTCAACCCAGCGGCCAGCCGCCTGCTGGGAGCCACTTCGGAAGCGCTTGTCGGGATCTCGGTTCATAGCCTGTTGCATGGCGCAAAGCCAGGGGGCGACATCTGCAGAGACGACTGCGTCCTGCTGCGTGCCCTGACCAAGCATTTGTCAGCGGCGGCTGAGACTACGGTCTATCGCCGTGATGGGAGTTCCTTCCCCGCCGAGTTCTCACTGACACCGATTCTGGAGCAGGGGCGCATCTCGGGCTCGGTGCTCAGCTTCCGCGATATCAGCCAGAGATTTGCGCTCGATCGGCTGAAGGATGAGTTTGTCTCCACGGTAAGCCATGAACTGCGCACGCCACTGACGTCGATTCGCGGGGCTCTGGGGCTGCTGTCTGCCGGACTGCTAGGCGAAATCAGTGACAAGGCCGCCAACCTGCTACGCATCGCTCTGACCAACTCGGACCGGCTGGTGCGGCTGATCAACGACATTCTCGATCTTGAACGCATCCAGAGCGGGCGCGAACCTCTCGCCTTCAGACCTATCGAACTGAACGAGATCATTCGGCAGGCTATCGACGGCATGCAGCCGGTGGCGGATGCGGCGGGCATTCAGCTGATTCATGATGCAAACGGCGTGCAGATTACGGCTGATCCCGATCGTCTGTTGCAGGTGATTACCAACCTGCTTTCGAATGCGGTGAAGTTTTCGCCCGAGGGAGCTACGGTTGCGGTCACTTTGCGCGAAGGCTCGAATGGCGTGACGCTTTCGGTGATCGATCAGGGACGAGGCATTCCGGCGGACAAGCTGGACTCGATCTTCGACCGGTTCCAGCAGGTGGATGCGTCGGACTCGCGCCAGAAGGGTGGCAGCGGCCTGGGACTGGCGATATGCCGCACGATCGTGCAGCAGCATGGCGGACGCATCTGGGCGGAGCGGAACGCGGTGATTGGATCGACCTTCCGCGTGATTCTTCCGTTGCATCCGCATGTGGCGGCTGTCTCTGCGGACGCACCTGTAGTGGAGCCGGATCGCGGCCGCATTCTGGTAGCCGACGCCAACCTTACGTCGCGGCCGCTGGTTGCCAACCAGTTACGCCGGCAGGGCTACCACGTGGTTGAGGCTGCCTCGGTTGAGGAGGCACTTGCGGCGGTGGCGGCCAGTTCCACGCCGGACGAAACCGGTCGCAGCGCGGAGAGAATTGAAGCCATTCTGGTCGATATTTCGCTCGACGGGCTGAACGGATGGGAGATTTTGCCGAGGCTGCGGCTGGAGCCGGCGGCTGAAGGCGTACCCATCGTGCTGCTGAGCGTCGACCATCCCAACCCGTCTTTGCCGATACCTACCGGTGCTGATGGCTGGGTCTCGCAATCGGCGAATGACGAAACCCTGTTGACCGAGCTGGCCCGCGTGCTGTCGAGTCCTGGCGAGAATGCGCGCCTGCTGGTGATTGAGGACGATGTCGATCTTGCTCGAGTGATCGGCGCGGTGTTTGCGAAGGACGGAATCGAGGTCAAGCTGGCGCATACACGGCAGTCCGCGCTTGACGCCTGCTTCACCTTCAGACCTCAGTTGATTGTTCTCGATCTCTCGCTGCCCGATGGAGATGGATTCAACGTAGTCGACTGGCTGCGCCAGCATGAGGATTTTGCGCATCTGCCGCTGGTGGTCTACTCGGCGCGCGAGATTGCTCCGGCGGAGCGATCGCAGCTGCAACTGGGGCCGACGCACTTCCTGACAAAGGCCAAGGTGCAGCCGCAGCAGCTGGAGTCGCTGGTATTGACGATGCTGCGACGTTCGCGTCAGATGGAAGAATCGATGTGCCTTGTGACTCCACCTAATGGTCCGCCGCGTGACTTCAAGACAGGCGGAGACTGAGCCAGTATGTGGAGTGAGATTTCAGAACCGTATCTATAGGAGTGCTATTTGTCCCGCCGAATTTTGATCATTGACGATGAAGACGATATACGCCAGGTGGCCGCACTGAGCCTTGAAACCGTAGCAGGCTGGGATGTGATTGTGGCCAGCTCCGGTGCGCAGGGTCTGCTGCGCGCGGCTGAGCACTTGCCTGATGCCATTCTGCTGGATGTAATGATGCCGGGAATGGATGGTCCGACGACTTTCCGCGAGTTGCGCAAGAATCCTGTGACGGCGAAGATTCCTGTGCTGCTGCTCACTGCCAAGGTGCAGGGAGCGGACCAGCGGCGATTTGCCGATCTGGGCGTCGAGGCCGTATTACTGAAGCCGTTTGACCCGTTGACGCTCGCGAGCCAGATGGAAGCGGTTCTTGGTTGGAGTTGAGGCGGAGCCGTAGTCATGACAGATAACCCTCCTCCAGCCTCGACTGATACACCCCCCGCGATGGCCGATGCGATGGCGCGGCTATGGACTAAGTTCCTGCCGGATATCGAGCGGCGGGTCGATCTTCTGGAGGCGGCTGCCGGGGCTCTCGCTGCCGGAAGCCTGTCTGATGAGCAGCGGGAAAAGGCGCATGCCGCTGCGCATAAGCTCGCAGGAACACTGGGCACGTTTGGCCTGCACCGAGGAACCGAACTGGCACGGCAGTGCGAGAACTTTCTGGCTGGAGAACACCCGGCCGCGGCCTCGTTCGAGCTTGGGAGCAGAGCGGCCGAACTCCAGGCAATCATCAAAAGCCGCGTTTGAGCGGGGCTGGCCGTTCATCAGCGGCTGCTATTTCTTCGGGCCCCTACTTCTTCGCACCTTTGACGTCGTGTCCGTTCTGGTGAAGAACCATCGCCGTGACCTGCCCCTTGTCGTCTTTCACAAACTCGAGCTGGGCGTCGACTACCTTGAGGAAGAACTCGGTTTCGGACTCGGGAAACATGGCGAATTTAGGCTGATTGGTGGCCTGCGCCATGAGCTGCCCGTTCTCAAGAGTGACGGCGATAGAGAAGGTTGGAGCGAGCTCATAACTGCCTACATAACGAGCGAGGACGGCGGGGTCGACCTTGACGGTTGTGCGAACGATGGGATGGAAGTCCGGCCAGTGATATTCGGCTGCGATGCTGGCCATGATCTCAGAGGCCAGTTGTGAGCCGCCCTGGGCGTTGGTCATGACTACAGCGCCTTCGCCATTGTTTTCGTAGCCGACGAAGAGGCTTTCGAAGCCGGCGTTGACGCCGCCGTGGGTGAAGAACGGGTTTGAAGCCGCTCCACCCATGGAGAGGCCGAGACCCCAGCCTCCTTTGCCCGCAGTCATCATCTGTTTGGTCATATCGGCGGAGAGAACGTGGTTGGCTTTTCCGAGCAGCGAACGCTGATTCTCAATGACGTAGAGAGCCAGATCCGAAGGCGTGGTCCACAGGCCGGCCGCGGCCATTTCAGGATAGGTGTGAAAGCCACCTTCGACTGGAGTTCCGTCGCCGTTGTAGGGCGTTGCGACGTTTGGGAGCAGCTCCTCCGGGAGGGGCTGCTGGTAGGTGCTGTGCTTCATGCCGATGGGTGCGAGGACGGAGTCGTGCAGCAGTTGCGGAAACGGCTCTTTGGCTACGTCAAGAACCAGTTGCTGCATGACGGTGTAGCCTCCACCGGAGTATTGCCACTGGGTGTCCGGCGCGTGTTCGAGGCGGATCGGGTCGGTATTTGCGGGCTTTTCTCCGTTGAGGACCTGAACGACTGTTGGAACGGGCTCGCCGGATGCGTAGCCGGGGAAGCCGTGAACGGTGAATCCGGCGGTATGGGTTAGCAGTTCCCTGAGTGTCACGACAGCGCCGGGGGCGGCTGTGCTGGCGGGAATCTTCCATGAGGTCAGCGCCTGGTTGACGTCGGCGTCGAGGGAGAGTTTGCCTTGCTGCACGAGCCGCAGGGCTGCCATGGCCGCGACTGGTTTACTGATCGAGCCTGCCTGAAATAGCGTCCCGGTGTCGACGGGCTTGCCTCCGACCTGCGCGACGCCGAAGCCCTGTGCCCATTCGATCGCGCCATTGTGGATGACTGCAACGCTGACTCCGGGAATGTGCATCTCTGCCATGCGATCTTTGAGGCTGCGGCATGCGTGTGGGTCGTCCTTCTCGACAATAGGGCCCGTAAGGCACGAGGCAACTTTGTCGATATGTTGCTGGACATCGCGAGATGGTGGAGAGGGTTTGGCCTGGGCCAGGGCTGCATCCGTAGTGAGAAGTGCGAGAGTCAGAATTGCGAAACAAGGGGCCAGCACGTTAGCTGGCGCGAATTTTGTTTTGAAACTTGCCATTGCTTCTCCTCTACAGGCGTCGCCGGAAGGTTACGTTCGACGAATCACCAAATCTTAGCTGAGCGGGATTGAAGAAGCCGCCTTCGCCGGATGATTATTTTGCAGTGTCGGGCTCTATATCTACGCAAGCGGGAGAGATGCGGTTCCTGCAAGGGCCGGTGGCCAGCAATTACACTTTGATCTGGTGGCTTCCAAGACTCCATCTTCGCCGCAGCTTGAATTGCTCTTTCAGGTGGCGCCTGTTTCTGAGGAACCAGCGCCGGCTGCGCCGCAGCGCAAGAGCCGCGCACGGCGCACGTGGCTTGTGCATCAGCTTGTGGCGGAGGCGCGCGAGCTGGTTGAGGCGGAGTTTGGAGATGTTTGGGTGGAGGGCGAGATTTCGAACTTCCGCCCAGCATCGTCGGGACATCTCTACTTCACGCTCAAAGATGCTGAGGCGCAGCTTCCTGTAGTGCTCTTTCGCAGGCAGGCCATATTGCTGCGCTTTCGGCCTGAGGATGGCTTGCATGTGCGCGTACGCGGCAAGGCCAGCGTCTACGAGCAGCGTGGGCAACTGCAACTGGTTGCCGAGACGATGGAGCCCGTGGGCGCAGGCAGCCTGCAACTGGCTTTTGAGCAGCTTCGCGACAAGCTGAAAGCCGAGGGGCTTTTTGAGCGGGACCGGAAGCGGGCGCTGCCGGCATATCCGCGCACGGTGGCCATTGTTACTTCGCCGACGGGCGCGGTGATTCGAGACTTTCTCAATATCGTGAGCCGGCGTCACTCGGGATTGAATGTGGTGATTATTCCTGCGGCTGTGCAGGGCGACAGCGCGCCGGCGGAGATCGTCGCAGGAATTGAGCAGGCAAATGCTGCCGGGCTTGCAGATGTGATCGTGCTGGCCCGCGGTGGTGGATCGCTCGAAGATCTTGCCGCTTTCAACAGCGAAAGCGTCGCTCGTGCTATCGCGGCTTCAGAGCTACCTGTTGTCTCGGCCGTGGGACATGAGACTGATTTCACCATTGCGGACTTTGTCGCCGACCTGCGCGCGCCTACTCCGTCTGCCGCTGCTGAACTGATCACTGAAGCACAACACAAAGTTGAAGAGTTGGTTGAGGGACTTACGAATCGATTGATTCGTGCTGCGCGCTTTCAGCTTTTGCAGTCGAGTCAGAGGCTTGATCGCGTGTCGATTGCGTATGCCGGGCAGCGCTTCGTTACCGCAATGCACAGGCTCGAACAGCGCCTCGACGATCTTGGCTTTCGCATGAAATCAGCAATCGGCGGAGTGTTGCGGCATCATCAACGGACGCTTGCGGAGTTGAGCGCTGCGGTGACGAGGCACGATCCCAGGCAGCAGTTGAATGCTGCGCGGGAATCACTGGCTGCGGCCCGACATCGCTGTCAGTCAGTGGAGGCGAGGCTCGATCGCGCTATGCAGGTTTCAGTGGCAGGCAGGCGCGCTGCGTGGGCCAATGTGAACTCAAGACTGCAGGCGCTTTCGCCGCTGGCAGTCCTGCAGCGCGGCTATGCTCTGGTTCAGGATGAGAACGGTGCGGTGATTCGTTCTGTGGTGCAATTGTCGTTGCATCAGGCGGTTTCTACGCGGCTTAACGATGGTAGTTTTTCGGGGCAGGTATCGGCGATTCAAGCCGCAAAACAAACTAAGAAGAAGGATAAATCTACTTCACGATGAGACAGCTCTTTGGCACAGATGGGATTCGCGGCATTGCAGGTACGGCTCCGCTCGACACTACTACGGTCTACGCTGTTGGGCTTGCGCTGGCGCATCAGTTGCGGCCCGGTGCGCTTGTTACGGGCATGATTGGTCCGCGCGTGATTGTTGGAAGAGATACGCGTGAGTCGAGCCCGTGGATTACGAATATGCTTGCCGCTGGTTTGCGCGCCGGCGGGGCTGAGGTTGAGAGCGCGGGCATTGTTCCCACGCCGGCGATTGCCTTCCTTGCACACACGCATGGCTTTCATGCGGGAGTAGTTATCTCCGCCAGTCATAACCCGTGGCAGGATAACGGCATCAAGCTGTTCGGTCCCGATGGCAAAAAGCTGCCCGATCAGACAGAGCTGGCCATCGAAGAGATTATCTTCAAGCATGCGATCACAGCGACTGCGCCTGAGATTGAGAACGTGACGCCGGTTGAAGATCAACCCCACTATGCTGACGAGTATGTCGCTTCATTGCTGGCTGCCGTTCCGGGACTAAACCTTGATGGCAGAAAGATTGTTTTGGACTGCGCGAACGGTGCGGCTGCGGCTGTTGCTCCGAAGCTTTTTGCGGGACTGGGCGGAGATGTGACTCTACTCAACGTCGCTTCGGATGGGCGCAACATCAATGACCGTTGCGGGGCGCTGCACCCGAAGACGGTGGCTGCTGAGGTGGTGAAGCGCGGGGCTGATCTTGGGCTTACGTTTGACGGCGATGCGGATCGTTGTCTTGCTGCGGGAGCTAAGAACAATGTGATCGATGGCGATGCTCTTATGCTGATCGCAGCGAGAGACCTGAAGCAGCGTGGGTTGCTTACGGGCGATGTTGTGGTGGCTACTACGATGTCGAACATGGGACTAGAGGCGGCGTTGAAGCGGTCTGGAATTGCGATGTTGCGGGCAGCGGTTGGCGATCGCTATGTCCTGGAGCTGATGCAGCAGCGCGATGCTGCGCTGGGTGGCGAGCAGTCGGGGCATATTCTCTTTCCGCATCTGGCTACTACTGGCGATGGTCTGCTGACTGCGCTGGTGGTGCTGGATCTGATTGCGCGAACCGGGAAGACAATCGAAGAACTGACTGCGGATTTGAAGGTCTTTCCGCAAGTGATTGTGAATGTGAAGGTGCGCGAGAAACGGCCGCTGGAGGAGATTCCGGCGGTGGTGGAGCGCATCCGCGCGGCTGAGGCTGATTTAGCTGACTCTGGGCGTGTGGTGATTCGCTATTCGGGGACGGAGGCGCTGGCGCGGGTGATGATTGAGGCTGAGAGTGAGGAGCTTATGCGGGTACATGCTGAGGCGATTGCCGGGGCGATTCGAGATGAGTTGGGCGTTTAGCCTTGACGCTGGAGAAATACACGTCGATACGTTGCGGAGTTCAACTTCGCTATCCGGACGAGGCTTTGACTGACAACTCATGGTCTGAAAATTTAGCAAATAAATTGAATCTCTTCCACAACCTTTCTACAGCTTCGGGTTTCAGTAGATGTGGGAACCTGAATCCCACAAGCGCATCTTTACTTCAGGCAATTGACTAACAATCTATCTGACTTCGGTCTTTCCTCATGAAAGACGTCGGGTATTCGCGCGTCAAATTCTCCCGTGAAGTGAAGATACTACTTCAGCTAACTCCCGGCTGTGACCGGCACACCTATCTAGCTCAGGAGATGACTCACATGAATGGTTTGATGAAGAAGCTGTCCTTTGCGGCGCCCGTCGTCGTCGCTGCGCTTACGCTCTCTGCAACCTGTGCCCAGGCTCAGGGTATCTACATAGTCCAAGGCGGCCGCACCACTGTTACGCTGTCGAAAGCGTTCCTGACCGATCTTACGACTTTGAAGATAACTCCGACCACCCTCTACTCTTCTCAACTCTTCGAGAACAAGGTGTTCTTTCCAATCACATCCGGAGAGATAAACCTGGCGAATGCTGCCGGTCAGATTGAGCATTCTGGGGGTATTGCCCTGATCGCCGGAACGAAGGAAGTGAGACTCGTCAGCTTAACCCTCACCACGACGGGCGAGCAGGCCTATATCACTGCCTTGGTGGTGGCCAATGGGAGGCTCATCGGCCGGATCAATCTGTTTGACGTTGAGCTCTCGAGCGAACTCAAGCTGCCGCTTGTGCCGGAAAACGGGGATTTCTTCCTCTCAGGCTCCAAGTTGAATCTCGACCCGGCTGGCGCCGCTGCGCTGAACGATGCTTTCGGGGTCAAGACGTTTGAGGACAATCTCTACGTCGGATATGCGGGTTCGGTGGTGTTTGTGCCCCTTGAGGCGGATGGGTTGTAAATCAATGAGGCCGGGGCAGGCCGTAGACAGCGAACTGCCCCGGTTCTCAGACGGATTGAGGAGGAAGAGACGGTGAAGTTGCCCCCGGGGGAGGGTATTAATTTTCTGGGGCAATTATCCCTTGACATCAAGTAGTACAAATGGCATACTGTAGTTGCCATGAAGCCGAAGCAATCAATTCCGAAGCACTTGCGCTTTACAATC
>Ga0182024_10012365_pt1 | contig 16906 bp, 11 predicted proteins | sample P32metaG_FD_120480 | JGI IMG/M metagenome (GOLD analysis project Ga0182024, IMG submission 120480) | Permafrost microbial communities from Stordalen Mire, Sweden - P3-2 metaG (Illumina Assembly) | ecosystem: Environmental > Terrestrial > Soil > Wetlands > Permafrost | place: Sweden: Stordalen...
CGCGCACCGGGCCCGTTAGCCGATCCCGGCTCCGCGCGCAAGCTGAAGCTCGATCCCCGGCGAAACGCATAACCATCCCGCGAACATAAGACTGCTGCTACTCCGAAACAACGGTGCGCGCCCGGTCCTTGATCTTCACGGCGGGGACGCCGGCGTGGATGGTCCAGGGTTCGAGGTCGCGGGTGGCGACGGAGCCGAGGCCGAGGACGGCGCCTTCGCCGAGGTTGACACCGGGAGCGACGGACGCGCGGGCGCAGACCCAGGCGTAGGCGTCGAGGCGCGAACGGTAGGCGAGCAGAGGGAAGGCGGGCGAGTCGTAGTCGTGGGTGGCGCCGCAGAGGTAGGCGTCCTGGGAGAGGATGACGTGCGAGCCGAGGTGGATGGGCGCGGGGTTGTAGATCTCGGCGCCGTCGGCGACGCCGACCGAGTCGGCACAGATGAGGTTCCAAGGGGCCCAGACGCGGGAGGCGGGATAGAAGTGGCAGCCGGGGCCGAGGGTCGCGCCGAAGCAGCGCAGGAGGAAAGCTCGCCAGGCGTGGAAGGGGCGCGGCGAGGGTCGATAGAGCAGCGCGCGGGTGAGGTTCCAGAGCAGGCGGCGCGCGCGGTCTCCCGTGGAGAAGGCGGGGCGGAGGTATGGGTCGGCGGCCGTCTGGGGCGGGATGTGGTGGGCGGCGTTGTAGTGGGGTTCTTTCATGCGGGTGTCGCTACAAGGATATACACTCCGCGGTATTCCAACGTGGGCGGTGATGTTTTGTTCCCACCCATGCGCGTGCTGACGCCTGCGCATGAATGGGGCACCCAAGACAGTCAGGGTTGGTAGCGCGGGGTGGAGCGGGCGAGGGCTTCGATATTTTCGAGGACTTTTTTTGAGGTGGTGGCGAAGTCGAACTCGTCGCGGAAGCATTGGAGGGCGCGGGGGCGCAAGGCGGCGCGTTGTTCGGGTGTGAGGGCGGAGTAGCGGCGGAGGGAGGCTGTTGTTCCTTCCAGCGTATCCGGGCCGATGAAACCGGCTTCGTGCTTCATCACTTCGCGCCAGATGTTGATCTTGTCGGAGAGGACGACGGGAAGGCTTGAGGCGAGGGCCTCGGCGACGACGATGCCGAAGTTCTCCTGGTGTGAGGGAAGGACGAAGAGCTCGGATGCGGCGAAGGCGCCCCACTTGAGCGCGCCCTCCAGCTTGCCGGTGAAGGTGATGCGATCGGCGAGGTCGAGGGATTGAGCGAGGGCTTCGAGCTGGCGTTGCCAGCCGACCTGATCGGGGCCGGCGATGACGAGGTGCCAGGCAGGATCTTTTGCGAGCGTGGCAGCGAAGGCGCGGATGAGGAGGTCGGTGCCCTTCTTGGGATGGATGCGGCCGAGGGTGATGGCGAGACGCTGGCCGCGCAGCGCGGGAAAGCGTGTGAGGAATTCCTGGGCGGCGATGGCGGTGTCGATTTCGGGGCCGAAGGTGCCGTAGGGGACGACGACTTCGCGGACGCGATAGCGGGAGAAGGACTGGCGGGCGAGGAGCTTCTCTTCCTCGGAGGTGAAGAGGATGGCGGTGGCGTCGCGAAAGACTTTGCTGAGGCGGAGGTGCCAGTAGAGGGATTTTTTGAGGTGCTTGAGGGGGAACTGGCGCTTGAAGTAAGGGTCCATCATGCCGTGGGTGAAGATGGCCCAGGGGATGCCGGTGCCGGCGAGGACGTGCGCGGCGAGGGTGTTGTAGTTCCAGACGCCGTTGATGAGGACGAGGTCGAAGCGCGGAGCGTTGGCGGCCAGCCACGGGAGGACGCGGGCGGAGTAGCCGTAGGTGCCGCGGCCGGGGCCGAGCGCGATGACGGGGGCGGGAAAGGGAGTTGCGGCGACGAAGTCGGGTGCGTCGAGCGAGGCGACCTCAACCGTGTGGCCGCCGGAGTGGTAGATGGCGATGCGCTGCTTGAGGCCTTCGACGGGGCCACCGGTGGCTGGGTCGATGGACGGGATGAAGTGGAGGATGTTCATCTTATGCGCGGGTTTGCGCCGAGGAGACAAATCCTCCCTCGAGGACGACGTGTGCCCAGCGGCGGGTCCAGGGGGTTCCGGGCGCGGCGAGGAGCGGGATGTTGCTCCAGGTGCGTTTGTCGGTTGCGGCGGCGAGCCACTCGGTCATGGGGACGGCGAAGCCGGATTTGGGGCGGTTGACGATAGAGTCGGGCATCGGGTGCGCGGGGGAGCGGGCGAGCATGCGCTTGCCGGCGCCACCGGTGAAGCTGGAGTGGACGGTGGAGAGCGCGTGGAGCAGTGCGGCGTCGACCAGCGGAGTGCGGAGTTCGAGGGAGTGCGCCATGCTGGCCCAGTCGCTGTCGCGCAGGAGCTGGTTGGGCAGGTATTGGGTGGAGTCGAGCAGGCAGACGCCGGCAGCGAGGGTGATGGCGTTGGCGGGAGTGACGCCGGGCGGTGAGCCGGCTAGACGGGCGAGCCCTTCGCGAGCGAGGTCGGGGCCGATGAGGGCGGGCAGCTCGTGAGGAAGGAAGAGGCAGCGCTTGAGGAAGTAGACGCCTTCGAGCGAGTCCATGAAGTCTGCGATGCCGCGCAGCTTGGGATGGCGGCCTTTGGCGAGCAGCGAGGTTGCGGCGCGGACGAGCGGACGCGCGCCGGGGACGGCGGCGAGGGCGCGGCCGCGGCTGGCGATAACGGGGAGCTCGCGCATGAGGGAGTAGCCGTAGAAGAGCTCGTCGCCGCCGACGCCGGAGAGGACGACTTTGTAGCCGCGCTCGGCGGCGGCCTTGGCGGCGAACCAGGTATTGACGCCGTCGATGGAGGGCTGATCCATGGCGTCGAGGATGGCGGGGATGTCGGACTCGAACTCGGCGCGGGTGATGCGGCGCACGTGGTGGGGAAGGCCGTAGTGCGCGGCGACGGCGGCGGCGATGGGGACCTCGTCCTCGTGGCGGCCGGTGAACTCGTCGAAGCCGACGGTGATGCCTTCGACCTGGGAGCCGAGCTGGGAGACGAGGCCGGCGATGGCGGCGGAGTCGATGCCGCCGGAGAGGAAGACGCTGACGGGGACGTCGGAGACGAGGTGGGCGCGGGCGGAGTCGGTGACAGCGGCGCTGACTTTTTCCTGAAGCTCGGCCGCGGAGAGCGGGGTCTGCGGGTGTCGCCAGTTTTCGCGGATGTCCGACCAGACGGTGGGAGCGGAGACAGGGTTGCCGTTGCGAACGAGGAGCGAGCCGCCGCAGGGAAGTGCGAGGATGCCGCGATAGAGGGTCCAGGGCTCGGGGACGCTGCCCCAGAGGTAGAAGCCGGCGAGGCCGGCCGGCTCGGGCGAAGGCGAGACGAGGCCAGAGACGAGGATGGCTTTGACCTGCGAGGCGAAGACGAGGCCGCACTGGGTTTGGGCGTAGTAGAGCGGCTTGATGCCGTATGGGTCGCGGGCGAGGAAGAGCTCGTGGGCGCGCGCGTCCCAGATGGCGAAGGCGAACATGCCGCGCAGGCGGGGCAACATGCGGTCGCGGTCGCGGGCGTAGAGGGCGAGCAGGACCTCAGTGTCAGAGGTGGTGCGGAAGGCGACGCCCTCGGCTTCGAGCTCGGCGCGCAGCTCGCGGAAGTTGTAGATCTCGCCGTTGAAGACGATGGTGAGGTTGCCATCGGACCAGTGCATGGGCTGGGTGGAGCGCGGATCGAGGTCGAGGATGGCGAGGCGGCGATGGCCGAGCACGACGCCGGAAGACTGCCACAGACCCTCGGCGTCGGGGCCGCGGAGCCTCATACGGTCGGCCATGCGACGGACGGAGTCCAGCAGAGACGGGTCAGGCAGCGACAGGTCGAGTGCAGGGTCTGCTGAGACGAATCCCGCTATGCCGCACATAGGCCCGCCAGAGTTTGCGAGGAATGCATTGCTTCCATTCTAGCGGGCATGGGCGGCGGGATGCGGGCTTTGTGGGGAGGGCTGTGGCCCAGCCCGGGAAGAACTCTGACCTCAGGGGCCAAAGCCCCTTTCAATCAATGATGGTTTACGGCACGGCTTAAAGACGTGCCCTTAACAAGACGCTTCAAAATCGGCGTGCTATTCGGTGAAGCCGGGGATGGTGGCGGCGAGTGCGGCGCGGAGGCCGTGGATGTCCTGCTCGAAGCTCCAGGCCTGGATGCGCTCGAAGGCGCCCTGGCCCATGGCTTCGGCGGCGTTGGGAGATTCGAGAATGCGGCGGAGCGCGGCGGCGAGGGCGTTGATGTCGCCGACAGGGACGATGCAGCCGTTGACGCCGTCGGCGATGAGGTCAGGGGCGCAGCCGACGTCCGAGGAGACGATGCAAGGAGTTGCTGCGTTCATCACCTCGTTGACGATGAGGCCCCAGGGCTCATGGCGCGAGGGGAGGACAAAGACGGTGGCAAGATCGAAGAATGCGGGGAGCTGGGACTGGTTGCGGAAGCCGAGGAAGTGGATGGAGGCGAAGCCGCTGGCGACGGCCTGGCGCTCGAGTGCGGCGCGCTCTTCACCATCGCCGACGATGAGGAGATAGGGTTGAGGCTCGACGCCGGGCGCGGGCGCGAGCTGTGCGTATGCAGCGATGAGTTGATCGCAGTGCTTGCGCGGCTGGAGCTTGGAGGCGAAGAGGATGACGGGACGCGCGGGGTCGAGGCCAAGCTCGGCGTGGAGTGCGGCGCGATGAGGGCGGGCGGCGAGGGCGCGGTCGGCGAAGTAGCGATTGTCGACGGCGTAGGGCATGAGGAACTGCGGAACTTCGGGGAGATAGTGGCGCCAATAGTCGGCGTTGAGGGTGCCGATGGGAAGCACGGCATCGACCATGCGTTGGAGGCCGGCGAAGAAGGCGTGTTTGAACGCGAGCCTGACGGGCGTGCGTCTGCGGTCGCGCAGCCACGACTCGGCGCGCAGAAGGACGGGGATGCCGAGGAGTTTTGCGGCGAGGATTCCGTGGAGAGCGTTGGCGGTGGAGTAGCCGTGGACCCAAAGGGCGTCGAATGCGGGCTGTGCGGCAGAAGCGGGGCCACGCAACGCGGAGAGGATGCCGCGGTTCAAGGGCGTGGCGAAGCCGACGTCGTTGCCATCGCGCAGGCGAGGAAGGAAGACGTGGCGGTAACCGTCGAGCAGAGGGACGTCCCACTGGACGCCGACGCCGCCGAAGCCGACATCTTTGTAGCCGCGGACGGAGAAGTCGGAGGCGAAGAAGACGGTGAGGTCGATGTCCGGCTCCTGCGCGATGCGGCGCAGCAGCGGGGCCTGGTACTGGATGGGATGGCTGACGAGATAGGCCAGACGCGCGCGGCGGGAGAGCGCTCCAGGATTGGACATCTTCGTCTCTCCAGTGGTGGGCGTTGTGCGAATGGCCCTGGCGCAGGCGCGAGCGAGGCGCTAGAACGTGCGGCCGGCGATGAGAATCGAGACGACTCCGAGCACGCCGCCGGAGCCCACGCTCTTGATCGCAGCCTTCATCTGATTGGTGGGGAGGAAGACGATGTCGTCGGCCTGGAGGATGGGATCGTCGGCCTTGCCGTCGCGGATCTTCTTGATGTCGAGGTTGACGACCTTGCGCTCGGTCTTGCCATCCGCGGTGACGGTGCGTATGAGACGGAGGTCGTTGTAGCGGCCCTCAAAGTTGATGCCTCCGCTGAGCGCGGCGAGCTGCAGCAGGGTGAGCGGCGCTGCCTGATCCAGCGGCACCTGGCCCTGATGGGCGAAGGCGCCAAGCACATAGACGACGCTGGCGCGCGAGATCTGGATGATGTCATGCGGGCGCACAGGGATGTTGGCGGCGGTGCTGGAGGCGAGGTCGGTGCCGAGGTTGACGACGATGGGATCGGGCAGGCCGGCGCGAACGATCTTGATGGTGTGGCTGGCGGTGGCGGGCAGGCCGCCGGCGGTGAGCAGCACCTCGCGCAGGCTCCGCTCGGTGGAGACGGGAACGATGCCGTGGACCTCTCCGGTGATGAGGACCGAGCCGTTGACGGTGTCGAACACCTGGAGAATGACCTCGGGGTCCTTGAAGAACTGGCCCGTGCGCAGGCGGTCGGCGATGCGATCCTGCGCCTCGCGGATGCTGAGGCCTTCGAGGGGAACGCTGCCGATGAAGGGAAGCTGTGCGGCGCCTTCGGAGCTGATGCGCACGGTCCTTTGATAGTCGGGCTGCTGGAAGACGCTGACGGAGATGAGGTCGCCGGGCGAGAGTTTGAAGTCCTCGCCGGGGTAGAGCATCGACGGGTTGGTGAGAGGCGCGGCGGTGGAAGGGGAGGCTTGGGCGGGAGCCTCAGAGGGCGGCGCGGCGTATGCTCCGACCGACTGCGCCGCGGGCGCATCGGATTGGGCGGATTGAGCGAGGGCCGCGCCGGATGGGTGAATGCAGCAGGAGGCGATGAGAAGGACGAGCAGCGTGCAGCGGAGCGCTAGGGGAGTGCAGCCAGAGAGTCTGTTGAGTTTGTTGATTGTCATCACCGCTTGGCCCTCCCTTCGGAGGGTTCGTCGCCGGCGGCGGGCTGGGTCTCCCATGTGCTGCCGTCCGCGGAACCGTAGGAGTATCCCGAATATCCGTAGTAGCCATAGTAGTCCGGCGAGTTGATATCGACCGCGTTGAGCACCAGCCCGGCGATCGGGGCGCCTGAGCGCAGGAGCAAATCGCGGGTGCGGTTCATGACATTGCGGTTCGTCTTGCCGTGACGCACGACCAGGACCACCGCGTCGACGGAGCGGGCAAGGATGACTCCGTCGGTGACGGAGAGGATGGGCGGGGAGTCGATGACGACATAGGTGTAGAGACTGCCGAGCTTTTTAAGCAGGGTCTGCATGGCCTCGGAGCTGAGCGATTCGGTGGGAAAGGGAGGGACCGGTCCGCTGGGGAGGATGTCCAGGTTGGGCAGCTCCGGGACGTGCTGGATCGCCTGCTCGAGGGTGGAGGCGCCGGCCAGCACAGTGGTGAGGCCAAGCTTGCCGGTGAGGCCGAAGCGGTGATGCACATTGGGTCGGCGCAGGTCGGCGTCGATGAGCACGACCCTGGCCTCGCCTTGCGCCAGGATGCAGGCCAGATTGCTGGCCGTGGTGGTTTTTCCTTCCGACGGAGTGGCGCTGGTGAAGAGGATGAACTTGGGGGGCTGGCCAGTGGTCGCCAGCAGCAGTGAGGTGCGCAGGGAGCGGAAGGCCTCAGTGAACTGCGACTTGGGCTGATTGAGCACGCCGATGTTGCGCTGCACGGCGGACATGGCCGCCGCCGGTTCCGAGCTCGACCTCCTGGAGCGGGGGATGACGGCCAGCGAGGGCATGCCGGTGACGGCTTCAATCTGCAGGATGTTGCGCAGGCCGGTGTCGAGGCTCTCAATGATGAAGGCGACGACGATGCCGCCCAGCAGGAAGAAGATGGTGTTGGTGACGATAATGGTGGGCATCGAGCGCATGGTCGGGTTGACTGGGGGGAGGGCCTTATCCACCTGGTCCACCTCTGTGGCGCTGAGGCCGGATTCCACCTTGGCCGTCTCCAGACGCTGCTCGAGGGCGTCATAGAGGGTGTGGTTCTGTTCATACTCGCGCTGCAGCAGGGTGTAGCGCACCAGATCGTTGCCCTGGTTGTAGGCCTCGGTCTTTCTCGCTTCGAGCTCCTGATCGGTAGCATCTTCAGTCTTCCTGGCGGCGAGGTAGTTCTCCCGCGCCTGGGTCTCAAGACGCGTGTGCTCGGCGTCGATCTGTTTGGTGAGCTCGTCCATCTGGTCCTGCAGCGCCTTCATGCGCGGATTGTTCGCCCCGAGCGTCGCGCTCAGCTGGGAATACTCCGCCCGGGCCATGGCCAGCTGGCTGCGCAGGGCGTAAAGCTCGCCGGGCATGGTCCCCGGCGTGGCATCGATGGATTCGCCGATGGTGCTTGCGTCCATGCTTCGGATCATCAGATAACGCTGCTCGGCGGTGATGCGCGCGATCTTGGCGACGCCTTCCGCGGTGAGCAGCCCTTCGAGCGAGGTCTGAAGCTGGTTGTGGGTGGAGTCGAAGCCCAATACGCCGAGCTTGCGCTCCAGGTCCATCATCTGCTGCTGGGAGCGCTCCACCTCGGCCTTGAGTTCGTCCAGCTCGGTGTCGAGCCATCCGGAGACCATCTTGGTCTGTTGGACGGGCACCTGGAAGGCGCGCTGGATGTAATCGAAGACGATCCGGTTGACGATGTCGGCGGAGAGCTTGGCGCTGAAGCTGGAGTAGGTGAGGCGCATCATCTCGGTGCGCGGGATGAGGGACACCCTCAGGTTGCCGTGCAGGGCGCCGACGACACTGGCGCGCACCTTGGGGTTGTCGAGGGAACGGCGCGGCGCGCCGGCTGCAGCGCCGGTGAAGTCGGGATTGTTAGCGAGGTCCATCTCGCGCGCCACGGTATACAGCAGGGTGTCGCTCTCCAGGATCAACACCTCGGTGTTCATCTTGGTCTGCGAGTCGTCGGAGTAGTCGAAGCCGGCGTCGAGCCGGTATTCGTTGGAGGCCCCGTTATGCACCTGGATGATGCTGGAGGCCTCATACAGCCTCGGCTGGGTGAGGGCCTCGTAAGACCCATAGGCGATCCCGAGGAGACCTGCGACGATGAGTACCCAGAGACGCTTGCGCAGCGTCGCCACCGCCTCGGACAACGACGTGTCGCCTGCCCCAAACCCCGTACCGAGCCGCTGCGGATCGGGGGCGCCGACGGCAGGGGGCAACTGCGTTTTTTCCGAACCCATTCCAGCTAGTCTACTCGACCTGCGTCAGTTGCCGGAAGAGGAGAGAAGCAGGGCGATTGCCTGGCGCAGCTACCTCTGCCCGAAGAGGTTTTCCAGTTGCGGGAAATCCGCTAGACTGCAAGCATTGGCCGGGAAGAATTCATTTTGGCGGGCGCGATGAGCAAAGCCGTACAAATCGCTGTGGTTGGATCGGGATACGTAGGCCTGGTGGCGGCAGTATGCTTCGCGGAGCTCGGCCACGAGGTGGTGTGCGTTGACAACGACGAGCGCAAGGTGGCGGCGCTCGAGTCCGGCGACACGCTGATCCACGAGAAGCACCTGCCTGAACTGCTGGAGCGGTATCGCAACTCGCGGATTCGCTTTACCACGGACCTCCATGAGGCGACGCGAGAGTGCGAGGCGATCTTTATCGCCGTGGGCACGCCGCAGTCGGAGACGGGCGATGCCGACCTCTCCTACGTGGAGGCGGTAGCGTGCGAGATTGCGCGGTCGCTGACCAGCTACAAGGTGATCGTGGAGAAGAGCACGGTGCCGGTGTACACGAACGAATGGATCCGCCGGTCCATGGAGCGCAACGGCGTGGCGCGACGGCTGTTCGATGTGGTGTCGAATCCGGAGTTCCTGCGCGAAGGGACGGCGGTGGAGGACTTTCTGCATCCCGACCGCATCGTAGTGGGCGCGGACAGCGAGGAAGCGGCCCGACTGCTGGCCGCGATCTATGCGCCGCTGACCAGCGGTGAATACTACAGCCGGGCGGATGCGATCCCGGGCTACTGCTCCAGCAAGCAGCCGCCGCCGCTGCTGAACACATCGACCAAGTCGGCGGAGATCATCAAGCACGCATCGAATGCGTTTTTGGCGATGAAGATCTCGTTTATCAATGCGGTCTCCAACCTGTGCGAGGCCACTGACGCCAACATCGAGCAGGTGGCGCGCGGGATCGGGCTGGACAGCCGCATCGGGCCGCGCTTCCTGCGGCCGGGGATCGGGTATGGCGGCTCGTGCTTTCCCAAGGACGTGGCGGCGTTCCGCTCCGTGGCCGAGGAGATGGGCATCGACTTCAGCCTGCTGAACGAGGTGGAGAAGATCAACGTGCAGCAGAAGAAGCGGTTCCTCTCCAAAGTGCGCGCCGCACTGTGGACGCTGCGCGGCAAGCGGCTGGGCGTGCTGGGGCTGGCGTTCAAGGGGGAGACGGACGACATTCGCGAATCGCCGGCGGTCGAATTGGTGGAGATGCTGCTGGGCGAAGGCTGCTCGATTGCGGCGTACGATCCAGCGGCGATGAAGCGGGCCGAGCAGGCGCTGCCCTCGAGCGCACAACTACGCTACGTGGACGACGCGTACGCCGCCGCGGTGGACGCCGACGCGCTGCTGGTGCTGACCGACTGGCGCGAGTTCGCGGAGCTGGATATGAAGCGGCTGCATGGCGCCATGCGCTACCCGATTGTGATCGATGGGCGCAATCTCTTCGATCCCGGGGCGATGCTGGAGCATGGGTTCACGTACATCAGCATCGGTCGGCCTGCGGTCCATCCGGCGCGAGAGCTGGACATTGCGGCCTCGGCCACGGCGTAGGGGTCGCCGCACCTGACGATGATTGGAACGAAGATTCTGGTTACGGGAGCCGCGGGCTTCCTCGGTTCGCACCTGACGGACGCGTTGCTGGCCGAGGGGCACACGGTGGTGGGGGTCGACGATCTCTCCACCGGCGATGCGGCGAACCTGGGCCATCTGAACCGAGAGGCTCGGTTCGAGCTGATCCGGCAGGACATCTGTGAGGCGTTTGATCCAGGGCCGGTGGACTTCATCTTTAACTTTGCATCTCCGGCGAGCCCTATTGATTATGCGAGACTTGGGCCGGAGACGCTTCTTGTTGGATCGGCTGGAACTATACATGCGCTGAATCTTGCGAAGAGATATAGTGCGGGATTCCTGCATGCGTCGACGTCGGAGTGCTACGGCGATCCGGAGGTGCATCCGCAGGTGGAGAGCTACTGGGGCAACGTAAATCCGATCGGGCCGCGCAGCGTGTACGACGAGGCCAAGCGGTTCAGCGAGGCGGCGGTGATGGCGTGGCACCGGTACTACGGCGTGGACACGCACCTGGTGCGGATCTTCAATACCTACGGGCCGCGGCTGCAGGCGAATGACGGTCGCGTGATCTCAAACTTTATGATGCAGGCGCTGCGCGGCGAGCCGCTGACGGTGTATGGCGACGGGCTGCAGACGCGCAGCTTCTGCTATGTGTCCGATCTGATCGATGGGATTGTGCGGCTGGCGGCGTCGAGCGAGCATGAGCCGGTGAACATCGGCAACCCGACGGAGTTCACCATGCTGGGGTGCGCGGAGGAGGTGCTGGCGGTGACGGGGTCGAAGTCGGAGATTGTGCACAGGCCATTGCCGCAGGACGATCCGACGCGGCGCAGGCCGGACATTACCAAGGCGCGCACGCTGCTAGGGTGGGAGCCGAAGGTGCCGCTGCGCGATGGGCTGGAGCGGTCGCTTGATTACTTCAAGCAATGCGTGGGGCGGGGCGCGTAGGCGTAATCGTCAATGTTCCGGGTTGGCGACAGCCCAGTACCTTATCGACGCAACACTTAATTCGCGTCCGGCCACTCAACGCTGTCGATCACGAACCTTTCGACTTGGCCATGCGTCTTCACGAGCTTCAGTCCCATTTCCGGCACGGTGTCGACAATTAAGTGATTCGCCCCATCGCCCTGGAGGTCCTCATTTGTGACGACTACATGCGATTTGAAATTGTAAAAGCCGGATAACCCGGTCTGGTCACTAACAGGTGCTCGCTGGATGTTGGCGAGTTCGTGTGCCAACTGGAGCATGGAGGCCTGGCGAATCTCCACGGGCCTTGTCGCATTTAAAATCATCAAGCCGGTCATATCAGGGGCATACTGAGAGACCTTCAGGCTCTCGGACGAAATATCGGAGTTCAATTCTGCGGGTTTCAGCCGCAGCAGGCCGTCACTCCGCTTCAGTTCGTATACGGTTCCGGGCTGGCTTTCAAAGTGAAACTTGAGATGAAAGCGCTCGACGAGCAGCGATTGCAACATTGAGCGTACACGTACGTCCTGGATGCTCCCCCACTCGGCGTGTTCGCTGCCGGGCATCGCGTTTCGAAGTCCCTCGGGCGGTTTGCCCTCGACGTCATACCATGCCTGGACGATCGGCTGATCTCCGCCAACGATCTCCCATTCGGGGATATTGAACGCTTCGGCTATCAGCATCGCCAACCGGTGAGCATGGATGACTAGACGCCCTCCCGGATATACGCTGAGGTCGATCCCTGTGATCTCATGCTGGTCGATCTGCTTAACAGTCGCCACCTCGAAGGCCAGTGGCGTGTCCGCAGATGCGGGCGATGGTTGCTGGGTAGAAGCGCTCGGAATGGCTAAGGCGACGAATAGCAATGATGCGGTGAATCTCCCGGCTACGCGCATGGCTGAAATTGTACAGTTCGGGTAGTGGCGCAGTTTGAAATCCACAGGCCCGGCGGACGGGTTTCGACCCGACCACAGCCTTGCCTCAATCGCAGCTCTGGCCGAGTCACCGGCAACCCGAAAATTGCCGCGACTATTTCGTCAAGGCGCGGTGGTTTTGAGTTTGGGGAAGAAGGTGAGCTGGACGGTGAAGGTGTTGTTGGACTGCGCGCCGGGCAGGTAGATGGGGGCCTTCCAGCCCTCGTGCTGGAAGCTGGCGTTGAGCTCGATGTCGGGGCGGAGGCGCTTGACGACGTCGATGAGGAACTGGTTCTGCGTGGTGCCGCCGGGGATGAAGTCCTTGGCGGTTTTCTTGTTGAGGTATTCGAGCTGCACCCACTCGTTGCCGGAGAGGTGATAGGTGAGCCAGGCCTGGCCGCCTTTGGCCTCGCGGCCGATCCAGTCCGCGAGCAGGACGCCCTTGTTGGTGTAGGCCTGCTTCTGGATGGCGTTCTCCACATACTCGTTCGAGCCGCCCAGGCAGACCAGCGTAGCGCAGTCGGTTGAGACGCCTTCGACGCGCAGATCGAGATGGTGTGCGTCGGGGAACTGCGAGAGGTAGATGCCGGGACGGTAGGCGGCGCGGCGCGGCGCGGAGATGGGGAAGACGTCGTCGTGGGTCTCGGAGTCGGCGTAGAGGGTGAGGTAGTTGCGCACGAAGGGCAGGCGATAAGAGAAGGAGAAGTCGGAGAAGCGCGCGCCGGGGTCGTCGCGGGAGAGCTTCTCGCCGGCGTTGGTGTCGTTGGTGTCGAAGAAGCCCTTGAGGAAGGTATGGAGGGTGACGGGCTCGTGGCCCTCGCCGCCGAAGACGATGGTGCGCTGGAGGGAGAACTGGAAGTTGCGGGTGGGCGAGAAGAAGACGGTATCCGAGTGGGTGTAGTCGTCGTTGGGCGCGGTGTGGCCCTTGAGGCTGCCGTAGAAGAAGTCGTAGCGCACGGGGCCGATGAGGCGGGAGAGATATTTGATATAGAGCGGCTCGACGCGATCGATGCGGAAGGAGTAGATGTCCTCGGCGTTGTTGGACCAGGCCATGGCGCTGCCCTGCGCGGGGCCAAGCCAGGCGTCGGATTTTCCGCCGGAGATCTCATGCCCGAGGATGTGGTAGGAGAGCGTGGCCTCGACGATGCGGAAGGGGTTCTGCGCGGCGATGGGGCCGGTGGGGATGGTGGGCTGGGGATCGTTGGGCGGGGCGAAGATGATCTCGTCGATCGAGGAGAGCTGCGAAGAGAGCGCCTGCGAGTAGCCGGCGCCGGAGGGCGCGTGCTGATACTCGCCGCGGACGTAGAGCGAGAAGGGGCCTTCTTCCGTGAGCGTGGAGAAGCCTGTGATGTTGTTGAAGCCGGTCTGGTGCGGGCGGCCGTAATCGTTGAAGAAGGTCTCGCCGATGTGGAAGCTGTCATTGAGGATGGGGCCGGAGATGCCCTGGATGCGGGTGTAGAGCGACTGCACGCCATAGACGGCGCCACGAGCGCCGCCGGCGATGGTGCGATCGGTGATGCCTTCGTCGGTGAGCTCGTTGAGCAGCGTGGCGAGGATGTCCTGCGCCTCGGTGTCGTCGCTGGTGAGGATGGCGTCTTCGGATTTTTGCAGGATGTGCAGCGCGCTCCGGCGAGTGTAAGGGCGCGCGGCGAGGTACATGGTGTCGAGATAGCCCATGGAGTAGAGGCGCGTCATCGCAGGGTAGACCCAGCTGTCGACCGGGATGTAGGAGCTGCCGAGCGGGTCGCCGGGGATGTGGGCGTGGGGCGGCTCCGGCGGGCCGTAGGCGGGCAATGCGGTGTATGGGGTCTGGGGGGTGGGCGGCTCGGGAGTGACGACAGGCGGAGGTGCGGGTTGCGGCGCGGGCTCTGCGAGTGGCGGCGCAGACTGCGGCGTGGGTGCGGGCTGCGACTGGTTTGTGGGCGGCTGAGTTGAATCCGGCATGGCATAGCCAGGCAGGGAGGGGATGGTGCTGCTGTCCGTTGGAGTGGGAGTGGGAGCTGCGGGCGCGGCGGTTTGCGGGGTGGGTGCAGGCTGCGAGGTCGGAGAGTCAGGCGCTGACTGCGGCGCGGGTGCTGATTGCGGGGCGGCTTGGGCCTGCGCGGTCCCCAGAGACAGAGTGAGGCTGGCGATGCCAAGAAGGATTTGGGGAACTGCTGTCCGCACTCGCACCCTCGATACTGTGGGAGACTCCGGTTCCATCCCCCTCTCCAGTGTAATTGCGCGGTCGCCTGCGACGGCTAGTGCATCGATCGTGCATGTGGGTCTGCGTGGCGAGCGCGGGCGCTTGCACGGGTCTTTTACTTGGATGCGGATTGGAGGCGGGCCAGGTGAGTGGTGAAGGACTTTGCTTCCTGCTCCATCCACCGCTCGGTGACAATGTGGCGGGAGAGCATGTACTGGGCCAGAGTTGCGATGGCACCGTCGGGCGAGAACGGCTTGCGGGTTGTGGGGTGGGCGGAAGAGGATTCGAGGGCGAAGGCGAAGCACTCGATGAGTGCGGGGCCGCCGCCGATGCGCGCGTGGCCGATGGACTCCTGCGCAACGCGGTAGAGGGCGACGGGGTCGGCGGCGTCGACGGGGATGGCAGGGACGCGGGCATGGTGGGCGAGGACGCCGAGGGCTACTTTGTTCGCGGCGCGGGCGCTGCGCTTTTGAGTGTGCGCGGCGGGGAGCACGACGAAGACGATGGGCAGATCGTGCTCGGCAGCGAAGGCGAGCGCGGATTTCCAGGCTGCGGCGGGGATTTCATTGGGGAGCGCGTAGAAGAGGACGACGCTAGAATCTCTTGCGGCCGGATCGGTGGGCTCCTCTTCGGAGGCAGCTTCTGCTGCGGACTTTGCGAGGGCTGCGGCGGACTTGAGCGCGGCCGCGGCACCGAGTGCGGACTGGATGCGGGCGGTGGGATCGGCGGGTGCCAGGAGACGGGAGGCGGAGCCGCAGTCAGCGAGTATGCGGCCGGAGTTGGATTTGCTCTTCGGGTGAAGCGCGCGGTTGAGCGGCGTGCTGCGGAGGAATTCGAGGACGGGAGTGGTGAATGAGTCGCTGACGAGGTCGCGGGCCGTGAGATCGATGGAGGTGCTGACCAGTGCCGCCTCGCGGCCGGCGGTGAGAGCGCGCGGCGTGGGAGAAAGGGCGCGGCCGAGCAGATGCGCGCGCAGGATGCCGCGATAGAGCTGCCGCAGGCGAGCGTTGGGGATGAGCGGATTTTCGGATGCGGCGCTTGCGTCCGCTTTCTCGGCGGTCATGCGCGGGCGGGATCGGGAGCGTCGGGGTTGAGGCCGAGTTTGGCGATGGCGGCCTGCGCCTTCTTGGCGTCGATCTGGCCGTCGCGGGCGAGGCGCGAGAGCGTGGCGCCGACGATGGATTCGGCGTCGACCTCGAAGTGGCGGCGGAGGTGCTTGCGGTTGTCGGAGCGGCCGAAGCCGTCGGTGCCGAGGGTGGTGAGGCGGCATTTGCCCCCGTCTTTGGAGTCGCTTTGCAGCCAGGGCGCGAGAACATCGGGCAGAGACTTCATGTAGTCGCTGGCGGCGATGATGGGACCTTTGGCGCCTTCGAGGACTGCCTCGATGTGGATCTTGCGCGCGGGCTCGGCGGGATGCAGGCGGTTCCAACGCTCGGTGGCGATGGCCTCGCGACGCAGCTCGGTGTAGCTGGTGACGCTCCACACATCGGCGGCGATGTTGTGGTCTTTTGCGAGGAGCTCCTGTGCGCGCAGAACCTCGTTGAGGATGGGGCCGGAGCCGAAGAGCTGGACGGAAATCTTGCTCTTGACGTCCAGGGTGGACGCGGCGCGGAATTTGTAGATGCCTTTGAGGATGCCTTCGGCCGCGCCTTCCGGCATGGCGGGCATGGCGTAGTCCTCGTTGTACATGGTGATGTAGTAGAAGCAGTCTTCGCCGAGCTCATACATGCGGCGCATGCCGTCCTGCAAGACGACGGCGAGCTCGTAGACGAAGGCGGGATCGTAGGTGACGCAAGTGGGGATGGTGCTGGCGAGCAGATGGCTGTGGCCATCCTGGTGCTGTAATCCTTCGCCCAACATGGTCGTCCGGCCCGCAGTCCCGCCCATCAGGAAGCCCTTGCCGCGCGCGTCCGCGAAGGCCCACGCCATGTCCCCGATGCGCTGGAATCCGAACATGGAGTAGTACATGTAGAAGGGAATGGTGGGGACTTTGTAGGTGGAGTAGGCCTGCCCGGCGGCGGTGAAGGAGGCCATGGAGCCGGCCTCAGTGATGCCCTCTTCAAGGATCTGGCCGTCCTGCTCCTCGCGGTAGAAGAGCAGCATGTCCTTATCGTGCGGGGTGTAGCGCTGGCCCTCGGGCGCGTAGATGCCGACCTGGCGGATAACGGACTCGAGGCCGAAGGTGCGGCCCTCGTCGGGGACGATGGGCACGACGAGCTTGCCGATGGCGGGATCTTTGAGCAGACCGCGCAGTATGGAGACGAAGCCCATGGTGGTGGAGACGGCGCGGCCACCGGAGCCGGCGGTCCACTCGGCAAAGAATTTGAGGTCGGGCGCTTTGAAGGTGTTGGGCGGGACGGTGCGCGAGGGCAGATAGCCGCCGAGCTCGGCGCGGCGCTGCTGCATGTAGACGATCTCGGGCGAGTCCTGCGGTGGGCGGTAGGGGACGCCCTGTTTGGCGGCTTCCTCAGGGACAGGGATGTTGAAGGCCTTGACGAAGGCGGTGAGCGCCTCGTCGGTGAGCTTCTTCTCGGAGTGGGTGGCGTTGCGTGCCTGCGCCGCGCCCATGCCGTAGCCCTTGACGGTC
>Ga0182024_10012366_pt1 | contig 16905 bp, 8 predicted proteins | sample P32metaG_FD_120480 | JGI IMG/M metagenome (GOLD analysis project Ga0182024, IMG submission 120480) | Permafrost microbial communities from Stordalen Mire, Sweden - P3-2 metaG (Illumina Assembly) | ecosystem: Environmental > Terrestrial > Soil > Wetlands > Permafrost | place: Sweden: Stordalen...
AGTCCGCTGCCGACCTACGCCGCATCCAACGAAGCCTCAACGGTCGACCGCGCAAGACCCTCGGCTATCTGACACCATTGGAGAAGTACACAGAGCTCGTTGCGTCCACCGGTTGACGCTGCCATTTCGTTGGCCCGACGCAGGTCTTTGTTCTCCCGTTCGAGCTCGAGGATCCGTTTGCGCTCGTCGGTGGTCAGCCCTGGGCGTTCGCCGGCGTCGATCTGGCGTCGCTTCAGCCAGTTGCGGACCGACTCCGGGTGCACGCCCAGCTTCTCAGCCACTTCATTCAGGCCGCCGTCGGTGCGGTTTCGCTCCCGGCGCCACTCGAGCACCATGGCGACAGCCCGCTCCCTGAGCTCAGGTGGGTACTGCTTGTTGGTAGGCATCGGCTCTATCCTCTCTCCGAGGGTTAGAGCCTCCAAAACCCGGGGCGATTCAAGCCTCGCGTATGCGACTGACTTGCAGGCAGGAAATGAATCGGCAACAGACCCCAGTTCAATCGTGCCATTTCTGAATAATGCGCTCGCTTATGTTCTGATCCAGAAGGGTATCCCCTGCGCTCCAGTGGGTCCTGCTTCTCGCACTACTGCTGTTAGCTCTCCATCGTACGTGTGCACAACCACCAGTTTCATCGACGCACTCCTCGAACGTTCTGTACTCAATTCGGGGACCCAATCTTTAGCGCTCATTGTGCCCTTCCATTTCATACAAGGGAACTGCCGCGTCATAAGTGTCACGTCGCAATATCTTGTTGCGCACCATGTCCCATCGGACAAGAGGTTGCGGGCCACCAACCAATGGTGATCGTCACCACCGACCGTATCGTATCGACGTGGTGGGACTCAGGCGGGTGAGTTTCCGACGTCCTTAATGGGGAACCGATGCAGCTTCTTCGATTGGCTGAAGCGCGTTACAATCTCCTCGATCAGAGCCCAAAATCCCTGACATTGATTTGATCTCGAGTACGGAATCCGGCCCTCAACTGTCTTGTCTTCGATGCGATCGATCAACTCGAGGTCAACGAGTGAGTTCAGTTCTTTGGTCACACACGACCATGGTAGTTCCTCTTGTCCGGGGAGCTTCTTAGAGAGCTCCAATGTTGTCCATTCACCCTCAAGATTTCGGATAGCCTCCGCGACTTCGACCCGGTACTGCGAGCCAAACATCCTCTTCGAATACCTGCGCAGCTCGGGAAGTTGGCGCCGCACCCGCAGAGACGACTTTGGTTCAACCAATTAGGGCCTCCTGGCCCGTCGGGGTATTCCCTTCGGAAGGTCGAACAGCTGAAGCTGAATATCCGACTTCTCTTGCCAGCCGAGATACTGCTCGATCGTAGGCAGCCGGCCGTCCTGACGACCGTTCTCGTAGACCTTGTTGACGGTCCAACACCAAGTCACTGCCCCGATGCTCGCCACTAGGACGAGCCCGGCCACGGCGGCTACAGCTAGATACAGGGCCGCGCGCCCGGAGGTGGTCGCCGCTCCGACGGCCATCGCCCCAGTGCCAAAGGCAAGGGTCGCCACCCTCCTCCATCGAGCCATACGGTGCTCCGCCCAGGAACGTTCGCAGGTTCAGATCCACGAATCATGGATCATAGTAGATGGCTTATGGAATCTGGGTCAACCGGAATCTCCGCAGGTCGAGGGACCCTTGGGGGCCCCTTGAGACGTGCGCGCCTTGGCAGGAACCCGGTGACGACCTCAGCCGAGGACGATCTCCCGGTCACGAGAACGATCTAGATTTCGGTGACCGCTCGAGCGCGAGATCGACGAGATGAACGAGGCGACGGCGAGGGCCAGGATCTCCGATCGGGAGCCACGTCGTATCGTCAGTCGTCATCAACAGACTCTGGTTTGCCCCGATTCTGTGCCAGCGATAATCAGAGTCTGCCAACCAAGGGCCTGTTCGCCATGTCACCCCACAAAGGACATGTGCCACTTCTAGTCGGCGGCTGTGACAGTGGCCCCCGACTCAGCCGCCTCAGCTCTAACGCCGAGGGTTAATTCTGTAGATCCCCCGCTTGGTTGCCCACCAGGTTGACTTTGAGCGAAGCAGGTCGACTTGGGCATCGTCGTATGCGTCCAAGGACGAACGGCTTCCGATTTCGACGCCCAACCGAGGGTCGCCGAACGAAGTGTTAGCCGACTGTCGTTCGATTCGATCCTTCGGACGGAGGCCCTGAATCCCATCAGCGCGCTATAGCAACACATCCATGCGCACTTTAAGATTGAGGAAACGGCCAATCTTGCCCATTCGTTTCTTTCGCGCCCGCAGAATCGCCGCACGGAACCATTTTCCGGACATTCACCACCGTCCCATCGGAAGGAGTCTTGCTAAATCGAAAGGGAAGGCAACCAAGCACCGTTCGTGACTTGGACAGAACCTCTATCTGTCTCGACACTCCATCAGGATCTTGAGTTGTGGATACGACCTGACCGGGCGTAACAGTCCACGTGTCCAAGAATGAACCGCAAGAGCCGCTACACGCCCCGAGGATTACCGTCTGGGCAAGGTCATTCTTGGCCCCAACGCTAAAGGCGCGGTCATTGCCGCCCACGTCAACACCGCAGGCTACAAGTGACAGGCTACAAACCATGAGAAGCCCAGCCGCAACGCTGCGGGCGTTCATTCCTCTCCCGCTGCTGTTAACCATTCGGCCGGACTCCGAGCCGCGTTACCACGCGAAATCAATCGTATGGTCTTGTCGCAGTCCCGGGAAGACCATGTGTGTTGGTACTTGACTTCCTAGCAGGTCACCCAATGCCTTACTCAGCTCGCGACCGCCTGTCTCATTCCCGAGAAGTGGCTGATCCTTCACCCCTTCTTGCCAGACGGTCTCTCCTTTTGCAAGGTTACCCAGCGTATCTACGGCCAATCCACCCGCTTCGGGGATGACATGAGGCGCCGTCACAACATGAGCGGTGATCGAACCGGCGATGCCAAACCGGCAACCGAGATCATTCACGTGCCGAGCAGCTTCGTATGTACCCCAATAGACCAGGTAGGCAGCGTCTTGTGGCACCGAGAGCTGACTGGCCGCTGTGCGGCCATTGGCGGCGCACGCCGCGTTGGCCGGTCCTCTCGACGTCCTCATGACCCCTCACCCCCTTAAGTCCGCCCACGCCGCGGACCCCCCACCACCGCCGTGACCCGGGTAATGGCACCGGGTGCGGGATCCGACGCAGGACTGACCCCGTCGGGGAGCCCCTCACGGACCCCTCGTGGAGCCCCTCACGGAAACACCCCGCGCAATCGGATCCGCGCCCACGTCCACAGGCCTGGAGGGTGAAGTGGGTGTTCCAAGGACGAGGGCGATGTGTGCTAGGCGAGTGTGTATACAGCCGACGGCGCCGTTGCGGTCCAGCCAACACAGCGACGCCGCTAGCCCGAGTCCGGCCCGGTTCACGGCGGGCCACGGCCACCACCAAGGCGTCGAGGACTCCACCCTCGATGTCCTACGCCCTCCCCTGGACAGCGCCGCAGCTGTGGCCAAACGGCCCGACCTGAGCCCGGCAGGAGCCCACCCAGGCCAGGCCAAACCCCACACTCTGCCCACCGGGCCGAGCCACACGGGCCCCCGACTACGGCGTCGCGCTGCCGTTTCGCGTGGTGCGAGTGTGACACCATCGCTCGCAACTCCCCGAGCGCCGTGGCTTGCCGCCAACGAGGCGCCGTCGAGGCAAAAGGGATGCGGACGTCTGACGAGGAGGCCGAAGTTTTCTCGAGGTCTCGAATGGCGAGCAGGTGAGGATGCGGTGAAGTGCCACGGGCAACTCCTTTCACGTCGGAGGTGGTAGATGAAGCGCAAGCCACTGGGGGCACGGGACCTCCCCGTTTCTCCCCCGGATTGACTTGCCAACCACTACCCCGCCACTACCCCGGACGGAGTGGCGGTAACGGCGATCTCGAACAGCCTGATGGTGAGCACGAGGACCCCTGGGGGTAGCCCTGTAATGGAACGGCATTTTCGTGCGGTGGAGCGCGAATAGCCCGCAGCCTCCCGGAATGCGCATTTTGGTCCATTGGTGGAAGGCCAGGTCATCAGCTGATCGCCCGTCACGCCAAGGTGCGACGTGATGGATACGCCAAATGAGTTCGCTTACCAGTCGACCCAATTCAAGTCCCTTCGTTAGTTCTCATTGTCGTCCAGACTGCCTTTGTTCTTCACATCCGCTACGTGCAGGCACGCGATGAACTGCCGACAAGCTGGATGCAATGTGGCCGGCGACTCGTCGTAGGCCTCGTGTCAGCGTACCGAATGAGCACCGAATGTGTCTTGCATTCGTCGGCGTCCGGCTGCCTCTCGCCACGGGGCCCTGTCGGTCCAGCCGGGTCCATGTACGGGAAGCACAAATGCCACAAGGTGTTGGAATGGCAGTTGGCGGCGACCGCCCGACAGAGCTCCGTGACTGGGTCCTTCCCAGGGCCGAGACGGCGCGACCCTCGGTGGTGCCAGACCACCGCATCGAACGCTGGCGTCTTAGACAACAGGAGCTGGCTTGTCTAGGTGATGCTCCTCTCAAACTGGCTGCAGCCGGATCCGCCTCTGCGGAGGTCACTTCGAGCTCCCAGCAAGACGTTGACACCGGAGGCACCGCAGCAAGCCCCCGGAGGCCAGCGGCTCGCCATCCAGCCCGGTGGTCTGACGTGGAACCGTCGATCGCGACGGAGCGCTCGGCACCAGCAGATAACGACACGCCCGGATCAACGAGCGTACTACGCGTCCCGCTCAACGAGGTCAAAGAGACACTGGCTGTCATACCTGAGCCTTCAACGTGACGGTAGACGGGAACAACCCCACCGTCATGGGGGGCACCCGGCACCTCGACAGCCCGCTGTGCAAACGTCAGTCACGCGGCGGTCCGAATGTCGACGCCCGTTGTCACAGCGAAGATCGCGTCGCGGACTTGGTTCCCTAGGATCACCAGGCATAACGTCCACCTCCTACCGGTGGCGCGAAACGCAGGTGTCTAGGCGTTACGGCGTCATCTTGGACCGTAGAACACTCGTCAATGGCAGTCAAGCAAAACGACCGAAGGTAACGAGGCAATCGCGAGGTGTGGATAACGTCCACGTGGCAGCCTGCACCACTGCCCTGCACGCGCTTCCGAGACCCCGACTCCGCGCCATGTCACTCAGGTCTTACGTCGACGCAGGCGACAGCCGGTAGGGGGCTCACAGGGCGCGTGTAACCGCATCGTTTAACATTTGAAAACGCCGTGCACAACTTCGGGGTCAGAAAGAGGCCAAAGCCGCCTTGTGGACAACATGATTGGTGCTCACCGATCCCGCGCGGTGGCGCGTTGCTTGCCGCGGTCTCCGAGCCGGACCCCGAATGTCGCCACGTGGTTGGTCTCGAACGGCAATCACTCGGCGTAGCCATATGAGTAACACAGGGGCGCACGTGAGTCATGCCGACCCTGTTCTCAGAACACACGGGAACTCAGCATCCCGCGGGCGTTGTCTTTCAAACCGGCGGCGCCAGTATCATGTCTCGACACACAACTCGATGACGCAACAACTCGGTGACGCAACGACTCACGAGTCGGAGATTGAGTTTTTTTTCTGGATATCACAACGCTCTGCGTCGCAGCTTCGACACCTCACAAGAACTCCACGACGCCCGCATTGCTCTGAATTGTCCTGCTGGGAGTGCTGCCCAAACTTTCGGGGGCTCGGTGCTTCAACGGATCGTGACATTTGAGACGCCGACAGTCATAAGCACATGACAAGAATGGGGCGGTCACACGCGTAGGTCCTCTTGACGATTCGTCCGTCGAGGAGTTCACTGTCACTCGATATCGAACCAACTGCGCATACGCGTGCAGGGCCAAGTTGGCGCCGTGTCCGCCGAGCGTGCCATCAAATTAAACGCACCCAAGAACTCAAGCTGCGCGATGTCCTCTTCGGCCCGAGATGGGGTTAAGAGCAAGAAGTGTCACGCGTACTGAGATCGTCGCGATGGTCCCGATCGGTGCCGTTGTCGACGATCCTCCCTAGAGCCATCGCGGAAAGGCTGTGCAATGGGTCCTGATCGAATCATCGCAAGGGCCGCCCATTGGCCGACACGTCCGACTCGCAGCGCAGGCGTAGCCAAGAGGCTGGGGGCAGTGATCAGGACCTTGAGATCGGCGCGCCAGGCAATTCTCGATCCCAGGATCGACGATCCGTCAACGACACGTCGACGTCCGAAGGTGCCGATCGTAGTGATCGCTCTTTGTCTGGCCCTCGCCGGGGCGGTCGCTACCACACCGTTAGTGACGCCATCGCCGCAATCCCAGGGCCTCGGGCATGCGGCATTGGCCAGCTCGATCACGTCGTGGGGGACGCAACTCAACCCCCAGCACTTGACGGCAACGTCGTGTGCCGACGCGGGTGACTGCGTCGTCGTCGGGGTGGCAGCCGACGGAACCCCGGGCTCAATCGCGACAACCGATCGTGGCCGCGACTGGCAAACCGGCGTCTTCCCATCGGGTTCAACCGGTCTGCTCAATGGTGTTTCGTGCACCGATGCCCTGCATTGCTGGGCGGTCGGCACTACGTCGGGAGGCAGCGGCGGGGATCCCACTGCATACGTAACGAGCAACGGCGGACGCACCTGGTCCTCACAGAGCGGAAGCATTCCCAACGCCTCGTCCGGCGGGGTCCTCAACGCCATCTCCTGCCTCTTGGTCTCCACCAACGACGAGTGCTGGGCAGCCGGGATCGTCAACAGCAATTCGGTCGTGGACGTCAGTACCAACGGAGGTACGAGTTGGACAGAGGACGACCTCCAACCCTCGTCTTCCCGTCCCCTCGTCACCATTGCGTGCGTCAACGCATCGGGTGTCTCGTGCTGGACATCGTCGAACCAGTATGGCGTTGTCATCTACACCACCACAAACGGCGGATCGACCTGGTCGACCGTCTCCGGACCGTCGGGCGCGTCTTCGATCAATACCTTCTCTTGTCCCTCAGCTACCCTTTGCTTCGCAGCGGGCAGTTCGGGCTACCCGAACTATGGAGCGATGTACGAGCTGTCGAGCGGAACGTGGTCCACCCCCGTCAGTGTGAACTGGAGTTCGATCACCGGTCTTTCGTGTGAGTCCACGACGTCATGTGCGGCCACCGGCTTGTACTCGTGGGGCGGCGGCGGCGCCAGCGGGGCCGCATTGATCTGGAACGGCACATCGTGGTCCGCTGGCATCTCGATCAGCTCGACCTCGGTGACCAACACCATGCCTGGATCGATGCAAATCGACAGCGCTACTGCCGTGTCCTGTCCGACTTCGAGCGCGTGCTTTGCGTCGGGGCCCGAAGGGGTCATCGGTACGCAAAACGGGGGTTCCTCGTGGGTTCAGCTCTACTTCATCCCTTTGTACGGCAGTTCCGCCGCGATCGCCTGCCCAACGGTGCGGATCTGCTACTGGGCACCCGGTGACGACCTCGTCTACAAAACCGTCGACGGCGGCGCGAGTTGGTTTCCTCAAGCTCTGCCTTCGTCTCTAGCCTTGAGCGTGAGCCAGACCGACGGCCCCGTGAATGGCGTAGCCAGCATTTCCTGTGCTGATGTCAATGACTGCACGCTTGCCGGGTACGCAGTCTCGCCAGGGAACTTGGGTCCCGACGCGGTGGGACTCGCCACGTCCAACGGAGGAAGTACATGGAGTCTGAGCTTCCACTGGATCGAGTCCAGCTCGAGTGCTGTGATCGGGTACTCCTCGATCGGGTGCCCGCCCTCTGAGGGATGGTGTCTCGCCGTGGGGGCGTATTCCCACTCGGGAAATGCCTTCGGTGCTTCTACCTATTCGGGAACGCCCGTTGTTGGCGCGACAGGGCCACCGGTGGGTTCGTATCTATGGTCCGGTATCTCGTGTCCAACCGCGACGGATTGCTGGGTAGTGGGGGAAAACTCCACCGGCACGGCGGCAGTCATCGAGGTCACCACCAACAGTGGCGTGACCTGGACGTCGCAGACCCCGGCCACGGGTTTTACCGCCAACAGCTCTCCTAACGTCTCGTGCCCCACCTCGAGTGCGTGCTTTGTCGACGACGGCCTCTCCGCAATGATGGACACCACCAACGGGGGTTCGAGCTGGAGCCTCGTGACGCTCCCCACGGGAGCCGAGCCGGGCCCCATCTCCTGTCCCGATGCCACCTACTGTGTGTTCAGCAACCCGAACGGAACGCTCCGAAGCGACTTTGATTCGACGACCAATGGCGGGACCTCGTGGACCACGACCGCCGCCCCGTCACCCGGGATAGACCCCACCGCGGTGGCGTGTGGTGACGACAGCGATTGCTGGGGAATCGGAGAAAGCCAAGCCGGTGCACCTGTCCTCTTCGCCACCGACGGCATCGCTGCCCCCGAGGGTGGCGGCATCACCCTGCCCGAGGTCTACGCGGGGCTCAACCCGTCCGAGCCGTGCTTCAGCTGTTACCTAAAGGCGCAGGGAGCCGCGGCGCAGTCATTTGTCGGTGAGCCCATCAACACCGCCACCGGTGACTTCTACGAGTCCATTCCCCTTTTCTCGCTTCCGGGGCGGGGTATCCCGATCTCCTTCACATTGAGCTATGACGCCGAGTTCTCTCAGGCGCAGGTGGAGTCGGGCGCGACCAGCCCAGGCCCCGACGGATGGGGGTGGACTGACAACTATCAGATGTCCGTGTCGATCGACCCGACTTCCTATGTCGCCACGATCGATCAGGAGAACGGCTCTCAGATCAGCTTCACGCCCTCGAGCGCCTCGGCCTGTCCAAGCTCCTACACCGCCGTGGCACCCCGCATCACGACCACCCTGAGTTGCGCCACGGTCAGTGGGAACACGGTCTACTCCCTCACCAGCAACGGCGGCCTGAGCGTCGACGCCTTCACCTACAACTCGTCCTCGCAGCTCACCAAACTCACCGAAACCGACGCCAACGGCTACGTCACGACCGTCCTGTTCGCCCAGCAGGGCTCGAATTCGATGGGCGCCAACTACAACACGGCGTGCCCCTCGAGCGCCACCACGTGCACCGTCGTCTCCGATCCCGCCACCCGTACCTTCGTATTGGAATACAACTCGTCGGACCAGCTCTCCGGAGCGGTCGATCCGGACGGGAACACGACGGGACACACCTGGAGCTTCGGCTACGACGGGAGCGGCAACCTGACGTCGATCACCGACCGCCGGGGCGAGGTCACATCCTTTGGGTACGACACCTCGAACTCGACGGTTGCCTTTGATCACGACATGACGTCGATGACACCTCCGAATGGCCAGAGCGGTGGGTCACACGCCGGCGATGCCTGGGCCATCACCTACGACTCGTTAGGCCGTGTCGCCACCCAAACCGACCCCCAGGGACTCGAGACGAGTCTCAGCTACTTCGGGAACAACCTGTCGCCCGAAGGTGGTACCACCACGATCACCGATCCCCACGGCAACGTCGAGCAAGACACCTATGCCTATGGGATCCTGACGTCGGTGACCAAGGGAGCCGGTACCGCCGCGGCGGCGACTTGGACGTATCAGCGCGACCCCGCCACACTCATGCCCACCACGGTCATCGACCCCAACGGTCATATCACTTCCTCGACCGATGACGCCAACGGCAATCTGCTCACGGTTACCGACGCCCGGCTCAACACCACCACGATGACGTACAACTCGTTCAACGAGCCGCTCACGATCCACGACCCCAGGGGGATCGTCACCACCTACACCTACGATTCCGACGGGAATGTCCAGACCAAGGTCGTCACGGGGGTGGGGGGTTCGCCCACCGAGACCACCACCTACACCTACGGCGACATGAGCCATCCCGGTGATCTCACCCAAGTCGAGGACCCCGACGGGAACATCACCAATTACACATATGACACCTACGGCGATCGCTCGTCGGTGAGCACTTACGCCGCCGCGACCAGCCCCACGGTCCCCGCCGACAAGTTCTCGTATTCCGCCATCTCGTCGGTGGGTTCGCTTGCCAGCAATCACGGGACGGCAATCACCACCCTATCGGTGTCGCCGCAGACCGTCGGCGACGTGCTCGCCGTCGGCATCATGGGCCAGACGGCTGCGGGAACCGGGGATGTCACGAGCGTTACCGGAGGGGGCGTGGCGGCGTGGCACAAAGTCCAGCAGTACTACGGGACCACGGGCAACGACGTCGAGATCTGGTACGGCGCGGTGACGACGACGGGCTCGTCGACCATCACCTTCACGTGGTCGGGCACCATCACCGGCAAGGGCCTCGAGTACAACGCCCAGGAGTTCACCGCTGGCCTCGGGAGCTCCACACAGTGGTCGGTGGACACCTCGGGAACCCATGACAGTTCCTCCTCGACCACGGTGACGTACCCCAGCCTCACCCCGGGTGGCTCGCATGAGATGTACTTCGGCTTTGCCGTGGTCTTCAACACCGGCTCGGGCGGATCCACATCGGGCTTCACCTATGCAGTGACAGCTGATGTCAACGTGGTCGCCTACGACACCAACGTCTCGGGGGCGGTGACACCCACGGCCGCACAGTCGCCGGCAGGGACGGCCAGCTCGGCGGCGGTGCTGCTGACGGCGTCGCGGGGCTCGAGCGCCCTATCGGCGGTGGGCTCTCTGGCCAGCGCCCACGGGAGCGCGCTCTCCACGCTGTCGGTATCGCCTCAGAACGCCGGCGACATCCTTGCCATCGGGATCATGGGTCAGTCCTCCTCCACGACCGGAGACGTCACGGGCCTGTCCGGCGGAGGCGTCACAACCTGGCACAAGGTCCAGCAGTACTACGGAGCCACCGGCAACGACACCGAGGTCTGGTACGGCGTCATCACCACCACGGGCTCCTCGACCATCACGTTCTCATGGTCGGGCACGCTCACCGGTCACGCCGTCGAGTACGCATCGCAGGAATTCACAGCCGGTTTCGGAGACGCCACAGTCTGGGGCGTGGACACCTCAGGGACTCATGACAGCGCTTCCTCGACGACCGTGACCTTCCCGAGCCTCACCCCGGGCGGGTCCGGTGAGCTGTATTTCGGCTACTCCGTCGTCGACAACACCGCCTCGGCCGGATCCACGTCGGGCTTCAGCTACGCCGTGACCGCCGACGCCAACGTCATCGCCTACGACACCAACGTCTCGAGTGCGGTGACTCCCACGGCTTCGCAGTCCCCGGCGGCGGTGGCGGGCTCCGCAGCAGTGCTCTTGACCGCGTCACACGCATCCACCACGATCGCCGCAGTGGGTGGCCTCTCCAGTGCCCACGGATCGGCGCTCACCACGTTGTCGGTCGCTCCTCAAGCGGCCGGGGATGTGCTCGCCGTCGGTGTCCAGGGAGTCTCGGCCGGGACCACAGGAGATGTCACGGGATTGTCCGGTGGTGGCGTGACGACGTGGCACAAGGTCCAGCAGTACTACGGAGCCACCGGCAACGACGTCGAGGTCTGGTACGGCGTCATCACCACCACCGGATCGTCGACCATCACCTTCTCGTGGTCGGGCACCATCACAGGCCACACCCTCGAGTACAGCGCCCAAGAGTTCACCGCCGGATTCGGGGGCTCCACCGTCTGGTCCGTCGACACCTCGGGCACCCACGACAGTTCCTCGTCCACCACGGTGACGTTCCCGAGCCTCACCCCGAGCGGATCCGGTGAGCTCTACTTCGGCTACGCCGTCGCCTACAACACCGGCTCGGGGGGATCCACCTCGGGCTTTACCTACGCGCTCACCAGCCTCGAGAACGTCACCGCCTACGACACCAACGTCTCGGGCGCGGTGACTCCGACCGCTGGCCAGTCCCCTGCGGGGGTGGCCGGATCCGCCGCGGTCCTCCTGACTGCCTCGAACGGGTCGGGGAATCCGACGGTCACGGGTATCAGCCCGACCTATGGATCGGGCGCGGGAGGAACGTCAATCGCCATCACTGGGACAAGCTTCACCGGGGCGACGGCGGTTGCATTCGGCACGACACCGGCCACGAGTTTCACGGTCAACTCGGCTACGTCGATCACCGCGACCGCACCAGCGGCTGCCGCCGTGACCGTGGACGTCACCGTGACGGTCCCTACGACGGCCACGACCAAGGACTCCTACGACGAACTGGGTCAGGTGTACTGCGAGGTTTCGCCCATCGCCAACGCCGCCGGCGTCTCGTGCCCGATCTTCGGTGCGTCTCGCGTCGCCGACACGAGCACGTGGGTCTACGACGATGACGGCAATGTAACGAGCGCCACCGACGCCGACGGCAACGCGACCGGATACGCCTACGACGGCGACGGCAACCAGACTCAGGTCACCGATCCGTTGACCAATGTCACTGAGACCGCCTACGACGCCGATGATCGAGCCTCCAGTGTCACAAACGGCTATGGGAGCGGATCAGCGACCACCACCACCTACACCTATGACGTAGCCCCCGGCACCTGCTCGTCAGCTCCGACCGGTACGACGTACTGCAACGAGGTGGAGAACGGGCTTTCGAACACCACCACCAGCTACTACAACGCACTGGACCAAATGATCGAGCAGGCTGCGCCCAGCACTTCCGCCCAGACTGCGACCACGTACACCTATGACGGCGTCGGGAACGTCGTGACCAAGACCGACGGCTCGGGTACCGCGACATACGGCTACAACGCCGACAACCAAGTCACCGGGATCACGTACTCCAATACCGCTTCCGGGTACACTGCACCGAGCGCTGTCACGTATGGGTACGACGATGACGGAAACCGGAACCAGATGACCGACGGCACCGGGACCACGACCTACGGCTACAACACCCTGGAGCGTCTCGACAGTGTCTCCGACGGCGCCGGCAACGTGGTCACCTACGGCTACGACGGCGACGGCAACGTCACCTGCATCTCCTACCCCAATAGCGGCTCCACGACCTGCCCATCTTCATCGGGTACCGGCATCGTCACCTACGCCTACAACGGTGCCGGCGAAGAGACCTCGATGACGGACTGGCTGGGGTCGGGCAACATCACCCTCTTCGGGTACGACCTCGATGGGAACCTCACCAAGATCACGTCACCGACGGGAACGACGACATCGACCAGCGAGAGCTACGATGACGCCGATGCGCTCACCAATACGTCCTACACGACTGGGTCGGCGACAACCGATCTGGCCGCGCTCGGCCGCAACGTCGACGAACTCATCGGGTCGACGGCACCCTCGTCTGGCGCTGCAACGACCTACAATTACGACTCGCTGAACCGAGTAACCACGGGGACGACCGCGAGCTACACCTACGACGCGGCCAGCGAGCTCAAGAGCGTCACACCCACCGGAGGTTCGACCACGGACTTCTCTTACAACTCCGACGGTCAGCTGTGTTGGACGGCTACCACCACCGGCTCCTGCTTGTCTCCGCCCACTGGAGCCACCTCCTTTGCCTTCAACACCGCCGGAGAGCGGGTGAGCAGCACGCCCTATGGGGGCAACGCCACGACCTACGGCTGGGATCAGGCGGGCAACCTGGTGTGTGAGACGGCTCCGAACTCCTCGAGCTACAGCTGCGCGAGTCCCCACAGCACCGTCACGACGACCTACGGATACAACGGCGACGGACTGCGTATGTCCGACACGCCGGCCGGGGGATCCATCCAGCAGTTCACCTGGGACGTCACCGGATCTGTGCCGCCCCTACTCGAAGACGGCACCAACTACTACCTTTACGGCCCGAACATCGGATCAGCCCCGCTCGAGCAGATCAGCATCAGCGGGTCTACTCCGACGTATCTCGTCTCAGACACGACGGGAGTTCGAGAGCAAGTCGGAAGCACCGGCTCGGTCGTTGGCTCGATGAGCTACGACAGTTACGGGAACCGCTGCTCAGGTTGTTCAATCTCGACTCCCTTTGGTTTCGAGGGTGGATACACCGACGCCACGGCTCTGCTTTACCTGGTGCACCGCTACTACGATCCGGCGACCGAGCAGTTCCTGAGCGTCGACCCACTGGTCGATCTGACGGGGACGCCGTATGCGTTCACCGCTGGAGATCCGATCAACGGGGTCGATCCGAGCGGGTTGATGATCGGACAGCCCGATACAGGCGGACTGTCAATCCAAAGCATCCTTTCGAATCCTCGTGTTTTGCAAGGTCTTTCTCCAAATGAAGTCCAGAGTGCGCTGCAGGGCACACCAGGGTGGGCGGAGACCCGCTTGTACCAAGGCAGTCAGAAGGGGCGAGGCTTGGCAATTCGCGAGCTCGTCGACCCAGAGGAGCCACCCATTGGTGACAACCTCACAGGTCAGATGATCACGTGGACACCCGGTAGTGCCCATCATCCGAACGAAGGTCCCTATTGGAAAGTGTCCTGCAATCAGAATCAGGGACCACCGGAGAGGGTGAGCGCAAGCGAAGCAACGGCACCAATCCGGATTGCGTCGGATCAATCGGACGGCTTGGGAGGGGACGTCGCGCCGGAGCTTGAGCCCGAACTTGAACCAGGGCCATCAATCTGGGAGATCCTCAGTGACTCATTCTTTGGAGGCGGTGAAGAAGACTGATGACACCACCGACCGAGCGCGATGAAAGTCGAGCAATGACTGACCCAAACTGGCAACTGGGCCTATTGGTAGGCAGCCTCAAGCAGATGGCTATGTCGGCGAATGAACAAATCGAGTCTCTCCCCGCATTTGTTAATGCCCCGAGTGAAATCGTCGATGACTTCTACAACGCATTTCTCTTGGTTGACCAGGTGATTGCAGCGGGCCTATTAGATCCAAGCGTGCGACCAGTCTTAGAGAGAATCAACTCGATCATTGACGACATTCAATCTCGAGGGGCGGCATCACAGATATGGGATAGGTCTGCACTCGCGACCAATGTTTTGTGGGAGTCATTACGTGTTGAGGCCCGCGACGCGCTTCGCAAGATCGGCGCTTAGCCTCAGCGACCCCGTCGAGGCACCGTCGGATGTGTCATGCGTTTTGCGCTTAGGCCCGTGATAGCCGCCTACCAGGTTGATCTTGAGCAAAGGTCAAGCTCGTTTCAGCAGAGGACTCCCCTCGAGTCGCTCCGAAACACGCGGCCACATGAAGGAGTAGCTCGCAAAACCGACTGGCAGGGCAGATTCTCTTGCCAGAGATACGAACGCGACTGGTTGTTCGCCATCGATATTCTGCACCACGATCTTGCGAACTTCGTCAAGTGGCGTTGCGGGCAAGCCATAATGGCGCTCGGATTCGCCCAGGAGATCGGCTACGTCGTTGACATCTTCCGGTGTAGCGGTGGCCAGCGAGAGTTGCCATTCGGTCTTCATCGCAACCGGATTTGACCATTCTAACTTAGACACGAGCGCGGTCCCATTACAGATGACGATCCGACACAAGAGCCTAAATGCACCGTCTGAGTCTGATCAGCTGGGATCACGCGCACTGGTTCGTCTGCCGTGGCGCCGGGGGCGGTGGCGTTGCCGAAACGCTTCTCGATATAGGCCAATCGAGATGATTAGTGCCAGGACGACGACGAGGATTCGTATGGAGAGGTGTCCGATGGAGTCCGACCGGCTGCCCAGGAAGTTGGTCAGAAGCGCGACTGCGACGGTGACGACCGTCAAGGCAGTTAGAAAACTGAGAATCGCGCTAGTGCGTTGAGCCTGAGCCGACGCCGCTTGTTGAACTCGGCGTTCGGTCATCCGTTGAAGGACCTCAACTTTGCGGTCGACACCATCCACCAGCGCGCCGAATTTTGTGACGTCGGCAATGACATCCCATATGGCCTGCTCGTCCCCTCCGAGGCTAGCTAATGCGCTATCGACGCGAGCCCGGGCTTCAACGACGCGAATGTAGTCGGAGAAGACACGGTCGGCATCGTCCTCGAGCTCGGTTAGAGAGTCCCTTTCGTGCCAGCGATAGCTGTCAAGTAGGGCCAGGAGTCCGCGGTCAATCTCCATGTAGAGCGCGATGTAGGCCCAATGGAGCTCGAGAACCCTAAGGGGAACGCCAACACTTGTTGGTTGAGGATCAGTGACGAGCACACTCCAGCCGATGCCGGGCACAAAGCAGCCGTCAGGTACCTCGATCGCTCGATGGAACGGGGGTGCGAGTTCTTCGGCTGCACTGTTGAGCCTGTCGTGGTTGTCGATCTGAAGAAGATGGACGGGGTGTAGCCAAAGAAGGCGTCCCCAGTCCCCTTCTGCAGGGTCGTCATCGGAGACGCGACTGGGCAGTGCGTCGAGAAATGGTGAGAGCCAGGGCTGTTGAATGGTGTGGGGAGCGGCAGAACGGATCGCGGATCCAAACTGATCAGTGGTCTGTTGTGCCAATGTTCGGAAGGTGGAGGTGATGGGTGAGAGCACTCCCGCCGGATCAGGTTTCAGCCAGACGAGGCTCTTGAGTACGAGGGCGATCTGTTCAAGTGACAGGTGTGCGGGAGCGCGTACGGCGAATGTGGCGTCGATTACGGCCATGCCGAGGTCGTAGACGTCGACCCGCATCGAGATGGGGCGCAGCGTCCAGCCGAGCGTCTGTTCTTCAAACCAGACCCTTTCCGTCGCAGGGCGGCTTTGGAGGATCTCTATCGTACGAGCCAGCGCATCGGGCCCACTACGACGAGCCAGGATCAGGGGAAGCATGCGGGCGAAACCACCGCCAGAGTGATATGTGCCGTGTTGGCGCCAGTGATCTGCATTGATTGACCAGCCGTGGTCTTCATAGCGAGCGAGTTCGCGGCTGAGATCAGCCTGGACTTGGTCGTACTCGCCTATGCGGATTCGGAGTGGATGACCGGTGAGAAAGGCTCCGGTGATTGCGACCGAGAGCTCCGTGCCGGAGACAGGATCCCCCGCCGGGCCCCCCACTTCGAGTTCCGCGGTGTCGGGGGGGGGGGGGGGGGGGGGAAAGAAGCCCCCGGGCCCCCCCCCCGTGGCGAAAAAATCCCCTCCCGCGGGGGGGTGGGCAAGGGGCGCCGCAACACGGGCGCTGCCCCCTC
>Ga0182024_10012367_pt1 | contig 16903 bp, 19 predicted proteins | sample P32metaG_FD_120480 | JGI IMG/M metagenome (GOLD analysis project Ga0182024, IMG submission 120480) | Permafrost microbial communities from Stordalen Mire, Sweden - P3-2 metaG (Illumina Assembly) | ecosystem: Environmental > Terrestrial > Soil > Wetlands > Permafrost | place: Sweden: Stordalen...
AGTTCGCTCCGGTACGAGCCGATCCTCGTTTCCGGGGATTCGCAGCCCGCGTTGGCTTGCCCGTGATTCAATAAAACCGCTCCCAATCGGTTCCATGTAACGCGTGCGTCGATACCGTTCGACTAGCCGAAACTGCCCGTTATATTAGTTCGCGGACGGTTTCTCCACGTGATCGATGACGAGCAGTTCGACTGGACCCTTTCCTGATTCCAGTTTCAGGCCGATTTGCTCCTGGACGGCGGCGAACAGCGAAGGAGCGGCGGACTCAGCCAGGGGGGCGATTTCGGTGGAGGCAATACCGCCGCTGGCGGAAACGCCCATAAAAGCCATAACGGTGCCATTTCACTCTTCGAAAAGCGGCTGAGGCGCTACAGCCCTCCGAGGCGCATGGACCGAGCGACGCTTCGAGGCGTCGCTCAGCCTTGGAGCCGGAGAGCGATTGACGGCATGCACGCCCATCGCGGACCCGGCTGATCGGCCACGGGCGAATTGCGTTCCACCCTTTGGCCGAGGGTTAGTCCCACCGGATGCCATCGCCCTCCAGGTCCTTCGCGGCCAACTTAAGGACATCGTCAGCACGGCTGTGCATCGGGCACTCGCCAAATGGGCAGTGTACAAATCGAGCAGAAGAGCGGTCACTGACAATGCGAAAGTACTCCGCGCAATTAAATAACGGGGATACCAAAGACGCCAACGGAGACGCTCGGCCATTCGAGCGGCTCACACTGACTCCGGCCTCTAGCCATCTCGCCTGAAACCGGAAGTAGAGACGCCGTTGGCCTGCATTGCCGCCAGAACGCGTCCTTCCACGCTGAAAGTGACCGTAGAGTCGAGGAAGGGCGCTGGACCGGGACCTACTGGCAGCCGGTGGTTTCCCTTCCCCGCTCATCGAACCGGACAGGCGGATTGCCCGCATCCGGCTCTCCGACAGACTTCACCACAGGCTCACGGAAGTCGCCCAAGGTGTACGTCGCGCAACCGGAGAACACCCAAATCCCCGAACACAATCGCATCCGAGAATGGGGTGTAGCCGCTTGATGACAACTTGTGGCGACGCCGGAGGAACGACCGTACGCGCTCGTAGACGTAATGATCGACCGCTCGGTAAGCCATCAGCCGCGTTCCGTAGCCGAAGTAGTTCGACCAACCCCGCAGAATCCTGTTGAGCTGATTTCGCACTTCCGGCCACGGTGCCACGTTCTGGCGCACCAGCAGGTCTCCCACTTTCTGCCGCAACCTGGAAACGCTCTTCGTCGACGGACTCGCCCCGAGATACGCGATGCCATTCTTAGTCGGATTTCTGGATGCCGCCCGGCGGATCGAGGTGGGGGTTTGGCTTGTTGTCCGCGTAGACGTAGGGCCAGCCATAGCGTTTTCCTTTTTCAATGTGGTTCAACTCTTCCGGAGGATCGTTATCGCCCAGCCCGTCCATGCCGTTATCCATGCCCCAGAGTTCGCCGGTCTTCGGATGCCAGCCCCAGCCGACGGTGTCCCGCAATCCCGATGCGAATATAGACCGGGTCTTGCCGTCAAGGGTGGCGCGTAATATCGTTGCATTCTCCGGATTGGGCTCCGCACATTCGTTGCACGTCGAGCCGACCGAGATGTACATCATGTCGTCCGGCCCGATCTGAACGGTCCGGGTATTGTGCTGCCCTGCGTCAGGCAAATCATGAATGATCATTTCAAGCGGGCCGAATGTGCCGCCCGCCATGACGTCGGCTTTGAATATCTCGTGTACGCTGGCAAGGTAAACTTTGCCTTTGGAGAATGCAATTCCGTGGAGACCGGCGCGGCTAGCGACCCTTACCGGCGATCCCGCGGCAAGGCCATTGGGACCCACCTTGAACATCAGAACATCACCCTGCTCACGGCGCGTTACATAAAGGGAGCCATCCGGGCCGACGGCCAGGATTCGCGCATTCCCGACATCCTCCGCAAACTTCTCGATACGAAACCCGTTGGGAACGTGGAGCTGGTTCGCAGCAGGCGCCGGCAATTCGGGCGGCTTAAAGATGTGACTGGTGATTTCGACGTCGGAAAAATGCTCGGGCGATCCGGCGCCGGCCGGTATCTTCTGTGCCGTTAGCAAAACGGGAAAACCGGCCAGGATGATACTGGTGATAAATCGTTTCACAGGAATTATGAAAGGCCAGGCCGGTTCTGCCGTCATGCAGGCTCCTCGCACGAATAGGTTGCCCGCGACCATCGCATCATCGGGCGGGGATATACGAGCACGTCGCTATCCATATTCCTGCGCTAACTATAGGCCGGTTTGGGGATGGAAGGGTGATTGCTGAGATTACACGCCAGGGGATATCCATGGCTGCCGATAGCAAAAACGAACATAATCTAGTCGCGCGTCGCGATCTCATTCAGGCGAGCACCGTGGCCGGAGCCGCTCTGGCCGTCGCTGCGCAGGCGCTCGCGCAAGAACGAAGCCACGGAGCGGCGGATGACGCTGCGAGCGAAAGCCGGGAGCACATCACGGCTCACGCCTCCCCGGAACCAAAAGCAGACCAGACCACGGCGGATATTCTGGTCGCGACATTAATCGAATGGGGCGGGACGCATGTCTTTGGAATGGTCGGCGACGGGATCAATCCGATCATAGAAGCTATCCGAAAACGGAAAGACGAGATTCAGTTCGTGGGCGTGCGTCACGAGGAGGCCGCCGCCTTCATGGCGGGCGGCTTCGCCAAGCATACCGGACGGTTGGGAATATGCATCGGCACGACGGGACCCGGCGCCATTCACCTGATGAACGGCCTCTATGACGCCAGCTTTGACGGCGCGCCGGTGCTGGCGATTACAGGGACGACTTTCCACGATCTGAGCGGGACGCGCTTTATGCAGGGCGTCGATACAGTGGCCCTCATGCAGCAGGTGGCTCAATATAATGTCCAGGTTACGGGTCCGGCGCATGCGCTGATCGTTGCGAACCGCGCCTGCCGTACGGCCCTGGGTAACAGGTGCGTCGCGCACCTCGCCATCGCAAAGGATGTCCAGGCGATGAAATATGCCGAGGATAAACCGTCGATGGAGAATCACGGCGCGCGCACATCGAGCTCATGGAGCCCGGTGGAGACGGTGCCAGGGCCGGATCAGTTGCGCGAAGCAGCGGCGGTGCTGAATGGCGGCAGGAAGATCGCGATCCTCGCCGGTCAGGGTGCACTCAACGCACGGGCGGAGCTGGAGGAGATCGCGGAGCGGCTGGGCGCGCCCGTCGCCAAGGCTCTTCTCGGCAAAGCGGTTTTGCCTGACGATTCCCCATATACCACGGGCGGCATTGGACACCTGGGTACGCAACCTTCGCACTGGGCGATGCAAAATTGCGACACGGTGCTCATCCTCGGTTCCACCATGCCCTGGATTGATTCCTATCCGAAACCAGGTCAGGCACGCGGCGTGCAGGTCGACATAAACGCCGACCGTATCGGGCTGCGTTATCCCACAGAAATCGGACTGGTGGGAGATGTGAAGGCGACGCTGCAAGGTTTGATTCCCCTCATCCAGCGCAAGAGCGACCGCGCCTTCCTGAAAGAGGCGCAAAACCGGATGCGCGATTGGTTCAGCCTGCTGGATCGTATCGAACAGACGAATCGATCGCCGCTAAGACCGCAAATGGTTGTCCGCGCCGTCAGCGATCTGATCGCGCCCGACGCGGTGATTTCGCTTGATTGCGGCGCCAATACTTTTTTCGCGGCGCGGCATCTCCGCATCAAGGCCGGACAGCGTCTTACCAGCCCCGGAATGCTGGCGACCATGGCGCCGGGCCTTCCTTTCGCCATCGCGGCGCAGTTCGCTTATCCGAACCGGCAGAGCGTCGCGATCGTCGGGGACGGCGGATTTGCGATGCTCATGGCAGAGTTGAGCACTGCCGTACAGCATCAGCTTCCGATTAAGATCGTGGTGCTCAAAAACAACAGCCTGTCCGAGGTTCGCTTCGAGCAGAAAGATCTGGGCTACCCCAATTACGGCTGCGATCTGCCGCCCATCGATTTTGTCGCGTTCGCGAAAGCGTGCGGCGCGGACGGCTTTCGCTGCGCGAATCCAGGCGAAGTTCGCCCGGCAATTGAGTCCGCGCTTCGCTCGCCGCGCGCGGCGCTCGTGGAGGCTGTCGTCGATCCGGACGAAGCGCCGCTAAAACCGGAAGAGTTGAAGGCTTAGGTTGTTTCTTCCGCCGGTCAAATTCGGGATTGATTCGATGCAGCGCCTGGCATCACCGGAAATGAGCGGACGGGCGGGACGCGGATTTGCAAAAACCGTTTGCCCTTGGCGGGGCCTCGGATTTGCAATGGTTTCCGGATGGAGTAACGGGAGTTTCAAGGACTTCGCGGGCTTGGCACCAATACAGGCGCAGGCCTCGTGTCCGACTGGAATCCGGTTACCTTGAACCAGCGTTTAACCACGCGGCCCTTGGAAGCTTCGGCCTTCCCCGCCGGCTTTTTGACGGCTTCGAGGCATTTCGGCGGTCGCCGGTCCGATTGCTTATTAATAATTAGAGTGTCCGCTAAAATCGTCAGGGTTGCGACTTCTTCCATTCCTTCCAGTCGGCGATGGTCGCCGCGGCCATGTCCTTAACGGCGGTCCGTAGCCATTTTCCGGAGCGGCTGTTCAGGTCTGCGGCGATTCGCGCCGCCGCCCGGGGTGTGCCCAGATGGACGTTCGCCGCCTCCCAGGCCATGGCGTGAAGCAGTCGGTCCTGATCCTTTTGACCGCTCATGGTCTCGATTTCAATCGGCGAGGAATCCGGCGCCAGCTGGCGGACCAGCCACTTGCCGCTTAGGCGCACAAAAGGGTCGGGGCAGCGGATCGCCTGCTCCAGAGCGAGCTGGTAGCAAATTCGCGACGATGCGGCGGGTCGTGCCCAGAGACACGCGGACGGTATCGCTGCCTTGGCTTCCAGTGCGATCTGGCCGCCCTGCCAGTCGGCGATAGCCACATAGCGGTGGTGTCCGAGGCTCCCGACGCCGGCTATGCGGCGAACGACCCGGTATGGCAGCTTAGGGGCCGGCAGCAGTCGGGCGATCGCCTTTCGTGCGTCCGCAGGAACGTCCTTGCGGGACGGGGGCAGAGCGTCCATCTTCTTCCAGAAATCCGCCGGGATATCGAGGCAGTCGAGCGCGATCTTGCGCAGCCATTTGTGTTTTTCCTCAAGGACAAAGGGCAGGCCTCCCTCCTTTAGACAAGTGCGGTAGCCATCCAGGATTACGTCGACGACATTACCGAGGCCGACCTTGATCTCGCCTTCCGTTGCGTCCAGGAGCGCACTGACTGCCAGGCGCACCAGATCGTTCGCATAAGGCAACGGGTAGGCTTCATCGAAATCGTCAATGCCCCAGATCAGCCGTCCAAACCCGTCGCGCCACGTGCCGAAGCTGGCGATGTGCAAATCGCCGACCGACAGCACTTCCGGCGCTTTGCGCAGCTCCGGGCAGATTTCGGGAAACGACTGCGTCCACCGATAAAATGTACCGCGCAGGAACTGCACCGGACTTTCAGCCATCTGTTCGTGTTTGTCGGAGAACTGACTCTTAACCACCTCAGTGTGGCTGCTGACCCATTTCTCGAAATCCTTCGTCGCCGTCTGGATATCCATAGCTCTCCTTGTCTCTCCTAACTGCCTTTCCCAGCCCGCCGGCCCGGCGTCCGATAGCGATTTCAGAATAACCGCCTGCGTCGTTGCCGAATGGTCCAGGCGGAAAATGAGACCAGCAGCCAGGCAACAGTAGCGCCTCCGAGCGCCAGCGGCGCCGGGTAGCGCGGGATCAGCCACCAGCAGATCCCGGCGAAAGCCACAAGGCCGATGCTTCCCATGGCGGCTCCGAGGGCGTCGAGGGCGGCGGCATCAGTGCCGCGCTCTTCGCCGTGCAGGCCTTTCTCTTGTTTTCTCTGCCGCTCATGCTTCTCGATCAGAGTGGCGCTGGCCGGGAATATGGCCGGGAAAGCGAGAAATAGTCCGCCAATTACGGGACCCCACTGCCGGGCGATCACACCGGCGATTACCGTTATGACACCGCCGGCGACGAAGCGCAGAAGGTATTCATGCCACCTCGTGTTTTTCAGTCCCGCGGGATCGATTTTAATCGTCATTCGAATTGCCGTCGATAGTCATGGGCCCTACCTCAAGAAGAGCCGCCATAGGGCGAAACTTGTCAGAAACCATAGCGGTATCGCGCAAAGCGTGGCCGTGAGAGCCGACAGCCGGAACCGGGCCAGGAGCTGGCTGACGAGAAGGCTGTAGAGGCAGAGACCAGCGGCGCCCGCCATCATCGAACGGCATTCCGTGCCGGCATAGTCCTTGCCGTCTTTCGAAATTGCGAGTGCGAGGGTTGCCAGGGCGACAGACGGCGCGGCGCCGAATAATCCCGCAAAGCTCACGGGCTTGAAAAGACCGCCGATGATCGCGAAGGCGGAAACTACGAGCCCGCCGATTATGAAGCGGACGAGCGCCTCGCTCAAGCCTCGCACTCCGGTTGATTAGCGCTGCCGGTGTCTCGTGTCATCTTTGTGCGGAAGCGTTGTCTAACGCTCACGAGCTCCCTTCGCGCTTGTTCCGGCGGGACAGGCCGCTCCCTTTGCGGCCCAATCCTTCACGCGGGCTTGAAACTCGCTCAATTTCATAGGGACGGCGGAACGGCCCTCGCCGGGATTCCATCCCCAGAGCACCAGCGGCGTCGACATGTGCTCCACGATCTGCCGGACGCTGCGATGTCCGTTCTGTTTCGGATCCTTGAACAACTCGCAGAGTTGAAAGTCACTCAGCCCTTCCCAGATCATCGGCGTCTCGGGAGGAGGCAGATGCCAATCCGGGGCTCCCGGCGGCATATGCGTCCCCACAAGGTTATGGTCCTGGTGACAAGTGCTGCATTGAACCGAATTCACTCCCTGCCCATCCGGTCCGCGCCGAACCTGCATCGTGTGCTGATGGCTGTCGTTTCCCTGGCGCGGGAAGTCTCCGGCGGAGTGACAATTCATGCACCGCGGATGGCGCAGCACAGGAACGATGGCTTCAAACGCCGCAGCTGCACCAGCCGCCCGCGCCGCGTCCGTAACGGCTGCCGGTTTGGCGTGTTCGGTTTGCGCGAAGGCATCGAATGACAGCAGCAAAGCGGCCAAGGCGTAGGAGGCGTTTCGCATATTCACGCCCTGGCGGAGCCATGACCAGCTTCGCGCAGTGCAGCACGCACACGTTCCGGAGTGAAAGGCAACTCCCGCAGGCGTCCGCCCGTTGCATCGAAGATGGCGTTGGCGATGGCCGCAGGCGTCACGGTGATCGCGGTTTCCCCCGCCCCGATTGCCGGCACACCCTCGGGCACAACAAAGACGCACTCAATGACGGGCATCTCATAATCGAGATGCAGGCTGTTGTAGGTTTCCCAATCCGTCGATGTGATCCGCCGGTTGTCCCAGGTCACCTCCTCGACTAAAGCGCGGCTCATGCCCTGCAGGATGCCGCCTTCGACCTGGTTCCTGACACCGTCAGAATTCGAGATAGGTCCGCAATCCAAGGCAATCACGAAACGGGTTGGCCGAACCTGCCCGGTTTCCAGATTTACGTCGACTTCGGCGATGAGCGCCGCGTAGCCGTTTCCGCCCTCATAATCGACACAGGCAATGCCGCGTCCGCTGACTACGCGTGTTTTTGCGGGACCTGTTTTCGCGAGACTCGCAGTGGGTGACGTGCGCTCCTTCCAATTCGCCGCTTGCGCAGCCACCTTGATAACGCCGATCACGCGCGCGTTATCCAGATGCCGAAGCCGGAAATCTACTGGGTCTGCTTTCGCGCGGACGCACAACTCGTCCATGAAGCATTCATTGGCGAAGGTGTTCTGTATTCGCAATGGCGAGCGGAGCGGGCCGGTGAAGAATAGCGACCGCACGGTGTGAGTGAGGACGCGTTCGCTGCGAATGGTCCCTCCGCCTCCGCAGGAGCCTTCGATGCACCCGGCGAAGTAGGATGGCACGGTGTTGCTCTGATTCTTAAATTTGCCGGAGGGCGGTTTGGCCGGGCCTGGTTTTAACGGCTCCGGCTCGTAGCCCAGCAACATGCCGCTGATGATGTTTCCCGGGCGGTCATAACCGGGCCGGTTGCCGAGCGCTGCTACCCAATCCTCCCGATCCCAAGCCGCGATTTTTCCGTCCGAGGACAAGCATGCGCGGTGCTCGATGACGCACGCCGCGCCGAGGTTTTCCCACATCATTTCGTCCTGGCGGGAGAACTGGAGGCGTACCGGCCTGCCCACGGCCTGCGAGAGGACCGCTGCGTCAAACGAGACGGCATCTGCGCCGTTCAAGCCGTAACATCCCGAGCCGCGTACGTAAATGACACGCACGTTATCCAGCGGCAAGCTGAGTAACTTGGCCGCGATGCTCCGTGTCGGATAGGCTGATTGGGTTGCGGACCATATGGTTGCCTGACCTGCCTTGACATCCGCCACGGAGCAAGAGGCGCCTACCGAGCCGTGCATTTGATAGGGATAGGTATAGCGCGCCCGCAGAATATTGCTCGCGGCAGCAAGCTCTTTCGCGACATCGCCTGAATCCACGCTGAGGGTGTCCTTCGAAGGCTGCCGTTGTAGATGTTCGAAGAAGCTTTTCTGCGCGGGAAGTTCCGGACCGTTGTTCCAGCGAACGGCCAGTTGCCGTGCTGCCAATATCGCAGCGTATTGCGTTTCGGCAACGACGCCGACAAAATCCTTGCGAACCACTACTTTCACCAGGCCGCTGATATGCTGCACCGAGCCCCGGTCGACCGACGCAACCGTCGCTCCCATTCCAGGCGGCCTGACAACACGACCGTGGAGCATATGGGGGACGCGGACAGAATGGATGAACTCAAACTGGCCGGTCATCAGCGCGGACCTATCCAGGGAGGGAACCGGTTTCCCCAACACGGTCCACTGCTCAGTGGAGCGCCGCTTCGCGGTTGGGTTCAGCGTGAGGTTAAAATGCCCGCCCCCGACAAGCTCTTCATAGGTAACGCGGGCGCCTGCTGCTCCGGTGACGACTCCGTCCGAAACAGTCAGATGATCGACCGGGTCGCCCCATTTCTGTGATGCCAAACTCAAGAGCGCTTCGCGGGCGGTCGCTGCGGCGAGCGCGAGATTCTGAGAATTAAAGTTGGTCGGAGTTGACTGGCTGCCGGAGGTCGTTCCCTGGTCCGGGCAAATGTCCGTGTCGCACTGGATCAGCTTTACGCGCGAGAGCGCCACGCATAATTCTTCCGCGACCAGCTGGGTTTGCGCGGTAAATATGCCCTGGCCGAAGTCGCATTTTCCCGTGTATGCCGTGATCGCGCCGTCCGCGCCGACCGCCAGCCAGGAATCCAGCTTTTTGGGGTCGATGTGAGAAGGATGGGTATCGAACGGTCCCTGGGCCATCAGCGGCGACAGGGTCAGTGAAGCGGTGCTGAAGCTCACCATCAATGCGCCGCCGCTTTTCAGAAAGTCACGCCTTGATTGCATGTTCCCTGTTCGCGTCAGCGTATTTCCGGATCGCCCGCAGCATGCGCGTGTGCGTAAAACAGCGGCACAAAACACCGCCGAGGGCGACACGGATCTCTTCGTCGGAGGCCTCGGGTTTTCCATCGAGGACAGCTTTTGCGGTAAGGATCACGCCACTCAGGCAAAATCCGCATTGCGCCGCCCCTTCGTCCATAAAGGCCTGTTGAATGGGATGCGGCTTCTCAGGCGAGCCAAGGCCTTCGAGGGTGATGATTTCCGCGTCGCCCACTGCTTTTACCGGCATCACGCAGGACCGCACCACCTTTCCCCGTATGATTACTGTGCAAGATCCGCATTGCGCCATCCCGCAACCAAATCGCGGACCTCGCAAACCGAGCTCGTCGCTAAGAACAAACAGCAGCGGTGAGTCAGGATCAACGTTGACGGTATGGTCCTGACCGTTTACTTTCAACCTAACCTGCTTCATAGGGCCGTTTGGCGACTTGAGCGATATCTAACGCCCAAGATTTTACAGCACGTGCGAGGCCAGATCGAGAGGCGCGAACCCGCCCGATCCAGGTGGTCAAATCAGAATAGGCTCATCTGGCGTGTCATGGAAGGCCGTACCGGCGCCTTGCGGCCCGGCTGAACGCTGCGGCCCCCGAGGGCGGGAGATATTGTCAGCTCGTGCGCGACCAGAGACGGAAGATCGGCCTCTGGTCGCAGATCAGTTTCGACGGCCTCGACGAATTTATTCAATCTGCGAAATCCTTCAATTTTCTCGCCGCCATCGATCTTTGCCGCGTCCAGCGATCGCCGCAGCACATCGATCGACTCATCGTAGGTGCGTAGCGGGACAGGAAAGGGGTGTCCGTCTTTCCCGCCAAGCGCAAATGAGTAGCGCGCGGGGTCGGAGAAGCGCACCGGCGTTCCATGGATCACCTCGGCGACCATTGCGAGGGTTTGCAGGGTGCGCGGGCCCAGTTTTTCCGTGAGCAGGAAATCGGCGAAGCTGTGCAGATCCCTCTCATATGCGACCGCCAGCACAGCGCCGAGGCGGTTAAGGTCGATATCCTCCGCTCGCACGGCGTGATGGCGGGGCATTTCCAGATGGCGAATCTCGCCGAGGATAAGTTCGGGACGTTCGCGCGCCATCAGGAGCAACGCATCCTGCGCCGGTCCAGCCTGCGCGTCGACCAGGTTGATAATCGGTCCGGCCGGCTCTCCCATGATGCCGGTATGGGGCTCGACCACGAAATCCCTCACATTAGCAGAATGCCAGTGATAGCGCCGCGCGAGGCCGCTCGTGGTATTCATGCCCTGCTGGACGACGGCCCATTCGCCGCTGGAAGCGACGACGAAGGAATGAAGATAAATTTGAAATCCGTCGGCGATACAGTTGTTGTCGATCCTTGCCGTCAGGCGGCTTGAGCGCACGAGCGCCTCGCCCTCGAGGCCTTGCCGGCCTGCGATCATGAGCAGCTCTTCGGGGGTTTTCCGCGATTGCCTGCCGCGGCCGCCGCAGACATAGAGGCCCAGCTCCGCGGCGCGGGGATTGAGACCGCGCTTCAGGGCGCCCATAACGGAGGTGGTAATGCCGGAGGAGTGCCAGTCCATGCCCATGACGCTGCCCAGGGCCTGGAACCAGAATGGATCGCTTAATCGCGAGAGGAAGGCACTCTGTCCATAGTGCAGGAGAATACTTTCAACGATCGCCGTGCCCAGCCGGGTCATGCGCTCGGCGAGCCACCCGGGGACATAGCCGCCGTGGAGAGCCGTGTCGGCGAATCCGGAGCGCTTCACGCTCCATTATCCCATTGGTATTGGGTCATCGGCCCATTTGATGCGACCACTCAAATGACAGTTCCACGCTCTCGATCAATTAGGTTCGTCAGGAGCCGCCTGCAAATGCAGATGGCTGATCATTTCCTTGAGCTTGGGGCGCTGACAGGCGTAGCGCCGTCGCCGGAGAATCAGTGGGGGAATAGAAAGGATCGATGCGTGAAAGTGTCTCGTTCAGATAGATTCCCCGGTGTTTCGACAAAGCCACCTGGAGTGCATCCTCGGGCAAGGTGTCCCGGCGATACTGGCAGATGCCGCTGAGTGCCGTAAGATCGCGAAACATCTCCTCAAGGCCGCATTCATACTCCATGAGCTTGCCGAAAATTCTTCTCGCTTCCGAGTTCCCACGTCATGTCGCCGGTGGCCCAGAGACCTGCGTAGCCGTGGGCGAGTGCGTCATTGACGGCGTCCGCCAGCATCCCGAGCATGCGCGCCACGTCGAACACCCCGTTCACCAGATGCCCCCGAGTCCGACGGGAGAATCAGCGATCCATTGTTTACTTCCAGCGCAACGTCGAGACCATCGGCCGCGAGATAGGATCTGATGCCGGCAACCATGGGCGGACTGTTGAGATAAAGACAACGGTTGTTCGCCCGAAGTTTCTCTCTTATGACCTGCGCGAGGCCGGGCAAATGCTTCGCAGGCGAGCCTTCATAGATCATGCACTGGTGCCGGGCGGTCTCCATAGTCGCAGTGTAGGGCGCGCTCGTTATAGGCCGCAACTCCGCCGCTAGCGTCGATCCAAAACCCCGTACAATCGTAAGGTGTCAGAGAAAGATGCGTGCGCAGAGCGATTGCAATTGTCTGAAGCGGTTGTTAAGGCAGTAGATAAAGTTTACGCCGCCAACAGTCCTGGGGACAAGTTGGCTGCACGAGAAAGCGAGCGCGCGGCAGTAAAGGCGCTGGACGCACACCGCAAACAACACGGCTGTTAGGAAGCAGCGCACTTTCAGGACCCTGCACTCCAACCTTCATTCGATGCCAGGGACGGACACGAGCGGGACGCTGGAAAATTCTTAGTATGCCGGGCGGGTCAAGTGGGCTATGGCCGCATTCTCCACTTCCTCGGCGCTTCCAAGGGCATCAAGCATTTGAGCGATTGTCCATTCGTGCCCGAAAGGATCTTTCAATCTCCCGTAAAGTTCGCCCCAGAATTGCTTCGCCAGCGGAATGGCAGGAAGAGCTCCCGCATCGAGCGCCTGTCGCCAAACTGATTCCGCATCCGCGACCTGAAGATGCAGTGTGACCGATGTTCCGCTCAACCTGTCCGGGCTGTGGAACCCGCTTTGCCCTGCCGCTAATTCCGGGATCTCATCCATGAACACAAAGACCGTTCCAAACACCAGCATTCTTACATGCATAAGACGGTTGGTCCCGGGTGCGGCGATGCGCGCCAGTTCCGTTGCTCCAAAAGCCTCAGCGTAAAAGGCAATGGCGGCATGGGCGTCCGAGACCGCTAGTATAGGCGTCAATCCGAGCGGCGGCCCTTCGGGGATGAGATCCTCATTCATAGACTTTCTCCATAAATCAGGACGTCCGCGACGCGACGTATGTTCCGTCCGCGGGTCGCAGGGCGCCATGCCGACAGGACAGGACGTGGCATCTCGGTCTCGCATTCGCAAAGACCGGAGGCTGAAGCGTGGGCGCGGATCTGCAAGAAATGAATGCTTGAGGTTCGGGCTCGGATTTGCAAGCGGTTCTGAGAAAAAGATAAGGGCGGGCAGGGGCTTGAAGGGCCGGGTATCAATAGCGGTTGTTAGCGGGAGGCATGATAAGACGCCGCTCGCTACGATCAGGAATTGACAGGCTGATCAAGCGGACGGAGCGCAAATGCTGCTGGGCACCCGGGATCGGGCCATAGCGGAAAAGGGCTCGTTATTGTCATCTTTTCGGTGATCGAAAAAGCGCTACAGCCTGGCCAATGAGGCGAAGACGGCTTCGATCTTTTCCGCATCCCTTGACTTGTCGTGTACCCACTCGCCGCGCTTGACGTAAAATTTGCCGTGATTGTGAATGAGCTCCCGGCACGGGTGCAAGGCCGCAGCCCGGGCCGGATAGGTGCAAACGGCCATCATGCGGGAATCCTGGATCGCGCAATGCACCTTGGTTTCGTAATCCATGAACCGGGACATGGCATCATCGCTGTCGACCCAGCTGACAGCGCCGGAAGCGCGAAGCCCGCGAAAGCCGTTGGCCTGCACCGTTGAGCCCATGGCAACGAACTCGTCACGCAGGGTGTCCGCCGCCTTCACCGTTCCGTCCGGGTTCGTATAAAGCTCCGTGTAATGCCGGATTTGCATCTGTCCATTTGCCCGGTAGCGCTCCAGTCCGGGCACGGAAGCCGCGAGCGCCTTCGCGGCTTCCTCGACCGTCAGATCGCCGACAAGCCACACGCAGGCGTCATTGTTCTCCAGCCCCTGCTTGAAATAGGGCACAAGCATTTTGACCAGATCTTCCTTACGCTCGTAGAACTGGCAGACATGCGAGCCCCAGGGCATATCGAGCAGCGCCTTGTCGCACGCTACAGGAAGGGTAAACGAGACCTTTGGCAATCAAATACAAGAGCAGTTCCGCCATCATGTCGAGGGACAGACCTTGAAATGAATGTGGGCTGAAATCCGCGGGCATCCTGGCAGCAAGCAATTCCGCCGTGTGCTCCGATTCCGGAATGCCGGCGACAACGAGTTTTTCACGGAGCGACGGCGGTGGGTATTGGGAGGTGCTCACTTTTTTTCCTTCCTGGCATCGGCCAAAAAGCATCGAAACCCGGCAAAAGGGGCTTTCCCGTTCTTTCTCAACCCCTGATCATAGCACCTAAAATTTCGGTTTCAATCCCCTGTCTGCGCTTGAACAAGCCGCTTACCATTGAGGTGCGAAAGCGCCCTCGCGTCGGGCAGGGGGCTGATGGAGATGAGAGTTAGGGTCCAATCGCAGCGCAGACGGTCAGCAGTGGAACTATCACGGCTGGTTGCGGGCGCCCACGAAGCCGCGGCTAACGCCCGGCAGTTGAAGCCCCTTGTCAGGCCGCAGAGAGAGCGCTGATCGTAACGTAGTACCCGTCCGGATCGCGGAGCGAGAACTCCCTGCTTTGAGTGTTCGGATTCACGTGTGGCTCCTCTTCGAACCGCGTGACGAGCGAACGTGCCCTTTGAAGCGCCAGATCGAAATCATCGACACGGAAGAACAACAGGAGGCCGTTGCCGGGTTTTGCGTGATCGGGGCTCATCAATGAGGGATGCCCGTGGGCGCCCCACTGGTGGAGGCAGAGCAAGACAGTTCCGTCCGCATCGACGATTTGCCCAAAGTCATCATGGGCAGGAAGGGCAGCCGGCTGACCGAACAGCGCCTGGTACCAGCTGAAGCTGGCCGGCACGTCGCCTACTGCTATGATCGTCCAGGTGCGCTTCATCGGTACCCCCTGTGCGGACTAATTCCTTTCCACAGCCCCGGATACGACCAATCACGGATCGCCTAAAATGAAGTCTACAGCCCTTCCAGCTCAGCAATACATTCTCGCGCCGCCGCTTCTTACGAAAGGAGAGCTTATCCATGTCGCCAAAAACGATTTCCAGCGGCGTGGTACACGAAGTGCCCGCAGATTTAAAAACAGCGCTTACGTCCGACCCGCAAGCGTTAACAGCATGGGAGGATATTACGCCGCTCGCACGCAACGAATGGATTTGCTGGATTGAGTCAGCTAAAAAAGCAGAAACGAGAAGCCGCCGGATCTCGTGGGGCTGTTCAAACCTCAGGGATGGAAAACGACGCCCCTGCTGTTGGCCCGGATGCGCCCACCGCTAACCCGCACCATGGTCAGTAGTCCGTGAATCCGCCCTCCTGGGCCAGTTAACATTAGCTCATGCCTGACAGCTCGCTCGCCGATTTCGCTTCGCCCGAAGTTCTTGCCCGCGCCCGAAAAATCAAGCTCTTCCTAATGGACGTGGACGGCACGCTCACGGATGGCGGCGTCTGCCTGATCTCCAGTACCGCCGCCGATGGGTCGGGCGCCGCGAACGTCTCGGAGATGAAGATCTTCAACGCAAAGGACGGGCAGGGCCTTTCGCTGGCAAATACCATGGGCATCCAGACGGGTTTCATTACGGGCCGGCGCTCACCGGCGGTCGCCAAGCGTGCCGAGGAGCTCAAGGTAACGTTTGTCTATCTGGGGCAAGCGAAAAAGATGCAGGCGTTCGAGGAATGCGTCGAGAAGGCCGGCGTTACCCCGGAAGAAGTGGCCTATATGGGTGACGACTTGCCGGATATACCGCTGGCGCAGCGCGCCGGTCTGGCAATCTCCGTGGCCGACGGAGCGGACGAGTTAAAAGCGGTTTGCCACTACGTCACGAAGCGAATGGCTGGCAGGGGTGCCGCGCGCGAAGTTATAGAACTGATTTTGAAGGCGCAAGAGCGATGGGAAGAGGCGGTGCCGCTGGCCCTGGCATAATTCAGCGCGTGCCTGTCCCCAGCTCGTCCGAGTATCCGGCCTTCAGGCGCGGCCATTGGGAGAGGGGGCGTCCATCTTGACGCATCGTGTCCGTGCCTTGGGGCGGTTGCGGCCAGCCGGCCGGCGAGTTCTCAAAACGCTCCTGCCGCCCGTAAACGGTCAGGTCGAGCAGGCGGTAGCTGTTATCCATGTATTCGACGCCGCGGCTGGTCGTCCAGTAGGTCTCGAAGACCTTCGATTCTTGCCGCAGGTAGCAAACGAGGTGCATCCTTCCCACCCGCCGTCCCTCCAAGAGAACCTCCAACGAGCCCAGGGCTGAATACCAGGGCATTTCCCAGCCCATGAAGTCGCGGTAGCGCCTGCTCTCTTCGTACGGGCCCTGGCAGAACACGGCGTAGGTGGCATCGCGCGCATGAATATAGGAGAGCTCGCGCACCTGCGACGTTACCCAGGTGCAGCCCTCGCACTGCTTCGGCGCGGGCTTGCCGGCGTGCCACATGAAGTAATAGGCAATGAGCAGGCGGCGGCCCTCGAACGTATCCAATAGTGTGACCGGGCCGTGCTCGCCGATCAGCGGCGTCGATGGGGACACCTCGACCATCGGCAGCCGCCTCCGCGCGGCGGCGATGGCGTCGCCCTCTTTGGTGTGGGCTTTCTCCCGAACGCGCAAGGCGTTGATTTCCGCCTCGAAGGTGCCGCGATCGACGAGCGGGGGCGCTGCCGGTTCATTTTCCATGATGTCTCCTCGTTCTCTCAGGTTATAGTTTCGTTCTACGTCGCGCCTCACGACGCATATGAGGCGATGCCGTTGCCGAAAGACCAGTCCTCCTTCGCGCATTCGACCAGATTGATGAGCACGTCTTCCGGCCGGACGCCGGGTTCCTGCGCGAGCAGTTCGGCGATTCTGGCGTAAAGCGCCTTCTTCTGATCGAGCGTCCGCCCCGCGTTCAACGTGATCTGGATGAACACAATATCGTCGGTGCGGTTGATGCCGAGGTAGGAGGGGTCGTAAATCAGTCCTTCAGCGGGATGATCCGTGATTACCTGAAAGCGGTCATGCTCCGGCATGTTGATCGTCTCCCGCATGGCGCGGTAGACCATGTCGCCGATCTTGGCGCGGTATTCCGGGGGCTTTCCCTGACGCAGGTCGATGCGAACGAGTGGCAT
>Ga0182024_10012368_pt1 | contig 16903 bp, 17 predicted proteins | sample P32metaG_FD_120480 | JGI IMG/M metagenome (GOLD analysis project Ga0182024, IMG submission 120480) | Permafrost microbial communities from Stordalen Mire, Sweden - P3-2 metaG (Illumina Assembly) | ecosystem: Environmental > Terrestrial > Soil > Wetlands > Permafrost | place: Sweden: Stordalen...
AGACCTGTGGAACCGTCGCAGAGCTTACGGGGCGTTGTCCGCTCTGCGATTCCACCGGCCCGCTGCGCGTGCGCCCCGAGTAGTCGATCGAGGCGCGTTTCCACCGGTCGAGTGGCATCGAGGTCGCGCGGAGACGCGACTCACGCGTCTTCTGTGCTATCTCCAATTGAGCCACCGGTACGGATGCTCCGGCATCCAATCTCCACATCCGAGACCTCCGCCGGCGCGAGAGCCCGAGAGCCCCTCCGAAAGACTCCCGTGAGCGACCACGATTCTCGTCTCGATACGCCCATCCAGAGCGATGCGGATTTCTACGCCGTCTTCCATGAAGCGGAGAAACCGAAAGAGAAGTGGCTCATCGGCGCCGAGATGGAGAAATTCGGGATACTCGAGCGGACGGGCGAGCCCCTCCGCTACGAGGGGGATTACGGCGTCGTTCGCATCATGCGCGACCTCGAGAGTCGCGGGCGGTGGTCGCCGGTGTACGAGCGGGAAGGAGGCCCGGCGATAGCCCTCACCCGTGGCGAGTCGTCGATCACATTGGAGCCGGGATCGCAGTTCGAGTTGAGCGGCGCGCCGCTCCCGACGATTCACGCGATCTCGACGGAGTTTCGCAATCACATGGCCGAGCTCGCGCCCATCTCGACGGAGCTCGGCATTCGCTGGATCGGGCTCGGCTTCCACCCGTTCGCCAAGCGCAGCGACCTGGGATTCGTTCCCAAGGGGCGCTACGCGATCATGCGTGAGTACTTGCCGACGCGCGGAGGGCTCGCGCTCGACATGATGCTACGCACGTGTACTGTGCAGGCGAACTTCGACTACGGGAGCGAGAGAGACGCGCTCAGAAAGATGCGGGTAGGCCTCAAGCTGTCGCCGCTGACGACCGCTATGTTCGCCAATAGTCCCTGGTACGAAGGCGCGGCGATGGGCGAACTCACCCATCGGGGGCGGGTGTGGCTCGACATGGATCCCGATCGCAGCGGGCTCGTGCCTTCGCTGTGGAGCGAGGGAGCCGGTTATCGTGAGTACATCGAGTGGGCTCTCGACGTCCCTATGTTCCTCTTCAAGCGAGGAGACAAGGTCGTCGCCAATACCGGGCAAACGTTCCGCGCGTTCTGGAAAGGCGGGTACGGTGGTCATCGGGCCACCTTGGCCGACTGGTCTCTCCATCTGAACACGCTTTTTCCGGAGGTGCGGCTGAAGAGCACGATCGAAGTTCGAGGCGCAGACTCGCAAGGCAGGGCGAACTGGTGCGCCTTGCCGGCGCTCTGGACGGGGCTCTACTACGACGATCGAGCGCTGGAAGGAGCGGAGGAGCTGACCGCGGGATGGCGCCATGAAGAGGTCGCCGCGATACGGGCGGACGTCGCCAAGCGAGGGATACGCGCCGAGTTCAGGGGCAAGCCTATGGTCGATCTGGCGCTGCGAGTGATCGAGCTCGCGGACGGGGGACTCGCGCGTAGGGCAAGAACGCGCGAAGACGGCAAAGACGAGCGAGTTCACCTCGCCCAGTTGCGGCTCCTTGTCGAGAAAGGGCTCACCCCGGCCGACAGGCTCCTCGAGGGGATGGACGACGTGAAAGACTTTCGCCGCGAGGTGATGGCGCGGGCGGATTTAGCGGGCGCTTGAACTCGCTTCCCTAGCATTCTGCACGAACGCGCGAACGCGCTCGACGTCCTTCTTCCGCGGGCCTTCGTGCCCCTCGACCCCGCTGGCGACGTCGACCGTGTGTGGACGAACGGCACGAACGGCCTCCCCTACGTTCTCCGGAGTGAGCCCTCCCGCCAGAACGAGCTTGCGCGCCCGCGCGAGACCCGCGACGAGAGACCAGTCGAACGTGGTCCCCGTGCCCCCGCGGATTCCCGCGACTTTTGCGTCCACGAGCAGATACTCGCCGCCGTACCGCTCCGCCTCGACCACGTCGGCGTGACTTCCGACAGAAATGGCCTTGTACGCGTGAGGCAGGAGCGGGGCGAGCGTCTCGGGACGCTCGTGCCCATGGAGCTGAAGGCACTCGCACCCGGTCTCTCTCCGGATGCGACGCATCGAATCGACGGAGAGATCGCGAACGACTGCGACGACCATCGCACTCCGCCCTACCGCCCGCGCGATCGAGCGCGCGGTGTCGACATCGACGCACCGCGGACTCTCCGCGACGAGGTTGACACCGATCGCATCGGCCCCCGCTTCCACGCACGCAGCCGCGTCTTCCGCGTTGGTCACGCCGCAAATCTTTACGTGTATCCGCTCGGCGCCGTTCACGGGAGTCGCTCCATCGCAGCGCTCAAGTCTTGATCTTGAGCAGCTCCTTGACCCTTGCGATGACCTGAGGCGCCTGGATGGGCTTCGTAATGTACGCGTTCGCGCCGAGATGCAGCGCGCGCTGCCGGTCCTCGTCCGAACCCTCGGTGGTGATGACGATGATGGGCGTGTCTTTGTGCGTCGGATCGCTGCGAACGCGTTTGACGAGCTTGAGCCCATCCATAATCGGCATGTTGATGTCGGTCAGGATGATGTCGTACTTCGCCGTGGCGAGTTTGCGCAGGCCGTCGACGCCGTCGTCGGCCTCGGTGACCCGCAGGTTCTTGACGCGCGAGAGCGCGAAGACGAGCAGCTGGCGCATCATCGGCGAGTCTTCGACGACCAAGCAGGAGTACTCGGCGCTCATCGCGGGATCTCCCGAATCTTATACCGGCGATCCGGCTCATTCGTATCGCAATCGGCAGCCGAGAGGCCCTCGGGAGCCGCTTCGATAAGTGAATGGGATCGAGGCGTCATTTTGCTTCCTCGAGCAAGTGCCTTCTAAAGGCCTCGATCCCCGGCAGCCGACCCTCGTTGGCCGCGTAGAGTTGCGCGCCCACCAGCGCGGAGGCGGCGTGCTGGCCCAGCATCTTGAAGAGCTCGTGATCCACCGCGACGAACTGCTCTTTCTGTGGCAGGAGCGAATGGATGACGATGACACCGATCGCACGATTGTCGACGCGCATCGACAGGCACGCGATGAGCCCCGGCCCTTCGGGTAGCGGCCCTTCGACGATCTGCGACGATCCGGTCAGGAAGACGCGCTCGATCGTTCCTGCGATCGAGTCGACGACGTCGGCGCTGCCTACGCGAACGTTCGCGAGCTTCGCGGGTTCGAGTCCTTCCGATGCGATGACCACGAGCTCGGTTTCAGCGTCATCCGCGACATAGATGGCGAAGGCCCGGGCGCCGACGAGCTGCGCCAGGAGCTCCCTCAGGTGCCTGACGACCAGAGGCAATCGGAGCGTCGAGTGAAGGTGGTAGCTCGCAACGTGTAGATTCGCGAGATTCAGTAGATCTTCTTCGATCTGAGCATGCCGGTTCACGAAGCGTGTGGATACGGCTTCGGCCTCGTATACGTGAGACAGGAGCGCCGACTTCTCGCGCTCGAGCTCGTCGATCTTGCGGAGGAGGTCACGGATCGCGGCGTCGCTTGCGAGTTGGGTTCGGAGGGCCGCGTTCTCCCCTTCGACGTCGGCAAGCGATTTGCGAAGCCGCTCGTTCTCCTGAAGAAGCTCTTCCGTAAACTCTGCGCCCTTCTTGAAGAAGGTATGAACGAACGAATCCCGCTGCACTTTGAGCTGGGCCGCGAGGTCGGCAGGTGGACGGTCGCTGCGCTTACTCTTGACCTTCTTCTCTGTCATTCGGGCTCCTCGAGCGGAGAACGGAGCTTCAGCGTACCACCACTCACTTCCCGGAAAGTTGTTCGATCCAGCGCGCGAGCTCGCCTATGACCACGCGAGGCGCTCGAGAGAGAGAGGCCAGATCACGGCTGCCGGTCAGAACCATCACGGCACGTAGCTCTCGGAGCGCGCCGTCGAGCGCCGCACCGGCACCCGCCGAGCCAGACGCGTGGAACGCTTTGAGCACCGGACGCGCGATCCCTGCGCACGTCGCGCCGAGAGCAAGCGCCTTTGCGACGTCGAGTCCGCTCGTCACCCCCCCTGTTGCAACGAGTGTGCAAAATTCCAGGGGAGAGAGAAGCGCGACGCTGGCCGCGGTGGGGATTCCCCACTCCCAAAGTGTTTCGCCCAAGGACTGCCCGGCTACATCGCCCTTTGCTTCTGCCCGCTTTGTCTCGACACCAACCCAGGACGTCCCGCCGGCGCCGGACACGTCAAGATGCTTGACCCCCACGCTGCGAAGACGGCGTGCGACCTGGGGCGAAAGCCCGCAGCCGGTTTCCTTGACCACGATCGGTAGTTTGAGGTCGGCGACGAGGCGAGCGATCGTTTCGAGCCCTCTTGAAAAGTCTCTATCCCCGTGGGGCTGTACGAGCTCCATCGCAGGATTTAGATGAATACAGAGCGCGTCCGCGCCGACCGCGGAGGCGAGGGCGTGCACTTGATCGGTCGTCATCTCGCGGGCCTGAACGACACCGAGATTGCCCAGAACCAGGGTGCTCGGCGCGACGTCTCGCACGCGATAGGTCGCGGCGGACCCAGGGCGCAGGAACATGGCGCGCTGGCTCCCGAGGCCGAAGGCGAGCCCTCGCTCTTCTGCGAGACGCGCGAGTTCGCGGTTGACGCGTCCCGCCTCTTCCGTGCCGCCGGTCATCGCCGCGATCAGGAGGGGCGCACGCAGTTTCTTGCCGAGGACGGTGCAAGAAGTATCGACGACTGCCTCATCCAGGTCTGGTAGCGCGTCGTGTACGAGCCGGACGTCCTCGAATAAGGTCCTCGTGCCGTGAAAGCCTACGTCTTCTGTGGCGCAAAGAACGAGATGGTCCGCTTTGCGCTGCCCAATGTCGCCGCTCATGGTTCCCGACGACCGTACCGTGTCCACGTTCGGTTGTCGCGCGGGCGTGCCGACATCTGCAATCAATTCAATAAAATGTGAAACCAGGCGAGTTGCTTAGCCAATGTCCTCTCGAGAATCGTTGACGGTTAGGGTATCGGGGGCCTACCTTCCGGCGAAGCACAAGCGGGGCAACTACTTCGAGGCTTTGGGGGATCAACGGAGAATCGAGGCGCTGGCGTGACGGCAATGATCGAGGCATCCACGAGGCAGCAGCCCTCGAAGGCCCCACTGGACCGGCCTGCCCCCCCCGAGAACATGCATACCCCGAGACCGAGTTCAGCAGCCGCCCTCGACGCGTCTGCCTTCGTGACGTACGCCGGACGTCTGCGCCCCAGAATTGAGCATGCCCTCGATCAGTGGCTTACGCTGAAAAGCGCCGATGTCTATGGGCTGCCGGCCGATGTCCGGGCCCCCGTGGAAGCTGCCTTCGATCTTGCCCGTCGCGGCGGCAAACGTTGGCGTGCCGTCCTGCTTGCCTGCGCCTATGAGGGGTTCGGAGGAGCCGGGGGCGGCGATAACGTCGTGCTTGCCGGCGTGGCGCTCGAGCTCCTTCAGACCTATCTGCTCATCCACGACGACTGGATGGACCACGACGAGCTTCGGCGCGGCGGACCGAGCGTACCCGCGATGATGCGCGCGCGCTTCGAGCCGGGCCTGGCCGATTCGAGCGCGATTCTGGCAGGCGACTACGCGGCCGGCGTGGCGCTCGACGCTCTCCTTTCCGTACCTTGCGCCGGCGATCGAATCGCCAAGGCGGCGCGCGAGTTCGCGCGTGCGGAGCGGGAGGTCGTCGTCGGCCAGCTCCTCGACATTCACGGAGCGCCCCCCGCGACGATCGAGAGAACCCATCTGCTGAAGACGGCCAGCTATACGGTGCGTGCCCCCCTCGTCATCGGGGCGAGGCTGGCGGGCGCCGAGGATCGCGCGTGCGAGGACCTCGAGGCCTTCGCCGACTTGCTCGGCGTGGCGTTTCAGCTTCGCGACGATCTCTTGGGCACATTTGGCGATCCGGCCTCGACCGGCAAGCCTTCGCGCAGCGATCTACGTGAAGGCAAGCGCACGGCACTCATCGCCGAGCTCGCCGACGATTCGCACGGCGACGCACTCCTCGCGGCGGTGCGTCGAGCCGGCCCACACGAGGGATCGCACGATGACGTCGTCGAGGCGTTGGCCGACTATCTCGTCTCTTCCGGAGCTCGGGCGAGGGTCGAGGCGCGGATCGAGGCTCTTCTCGATCGCGCGAAGCATGCCCTCGGAGCCCCATCGATCCCCGAAGCCGCGCGACGCCCTCTGCTCGGCGCGGTTCTTACGCTTGGTCACCGCGAGCGCTGAGCCTCCATGGTTCGTACCCTTAGTCCGTCTAACCCGAGTCCAATGCCAAAGCCGATAGCCCCAGACGCCGAGCGTTCGGAGGGAAGTGCGTGGGGTAAGGTCATTCTCCTGGGCGAGCACGCAGTCGTTTACGGCGTGCCGGCCCTCGCGGTGGGTATCGATCGTGGCGCCGTCGCTTCCGCCGTCAAAATCGACGAGGGCCCCTGCCGCCTTCGTCTGGTGGGCATGGACGTCGATATCGCCGAGACGGACCCCGATCACGATCTCGGACGCGCATTTCACGCCTTGCTCGAGGCGGAGAGGGCGCACTCGTCGAGGGGCATGCCCGAGGGCTTGCTCGTGACCGCGCGCGCCGATCTGCCGCCGGGCGGGGGCCTGGGGTGCTCCGCGGCCCTCGGCGTGGCGATCGCGCGTGCCGTGACGTCCGACGCAAGCGAAGAGCGCATCCGGGACCTTGCCATGGCGTGGGAGCGAATCTTCCATGGGAGCCCGTCCGGAGTCGACGCGGCGGTCGCCTTCCGGGGCGGATGCATGGTCTTCGAGCGCGGGAGCGGCATCGAGCCGGTGAGATTGAAGGGTTCGCTCACCCTTTGCGTGGGGAGCACCGGGCACGCGTCGAGCACCAAGACGATGGTCGAAACGGTCGCTCGCCTTCGCCAGCGTCGTCCTGCCATCGTGGCCAAGGCGTTCGACGGCATCGCTGCGCTCGTGCAGAACGCCCGGTTGGCGGTTGAGGCAGGAGACCGCGTGGGTCTCGGCAAGCTCATGGACCTCAATCAAATGATCTTGAGCGGTCTCTTCGTCTCTACGGAAGAGATCGAGCGCCTGTGTCATCTTGCTCGAGAGGCAGGCGCGTTGGGAGCGAAGCTCACCGGAGCCGGCGGGGGTGGCAGCGTCGTGGCGCTCGTGAGCGGTGGCGGAGCCGCAGACCGGGTGCTCGAGGCCTGGAAGGCCGACGGATTCTGGGGCTTCGGGACACGCATTGCCGGCATCGACGTGCCGGCTCTTGCTACGACCGAGACGTCGCTATGACCGTACGCGTCGGCGCGGCGCTGGCGCATTCGAACATCGCCCTGTCCAAGTACTGGGGAAAGCGCCCGTACGAAGGAAACTACCCGGCGACGCCGAGCCTCTCTCTCACGTTGGACGCGCTGACCACTCGCACGCGCGTCCGCTTCGATTCGTCTCTCCGCGCCGATCAGTTCACGTTGAACGGCGAGGAGCAGGCGGATGCCCCGCGCGCGCGCGTCTCGGAGCTCCTGACCCGGTTGCGTGTCGCGAGTGGCACCGACGCGTTCGCAGAGGTCGTCTCTTCCAGCGACTTCCCGGCGGCTGCGGGCCTCGCGTCGAGCGCGTCGGGGTTCGCGGCGCTCGCTCTCGCTGCCGTGAGCGCGCTGGGACTCGATTGGGAGATCGCACGCGTCAGCGATCTCGCGCGCCGGAGCTCGGCGAGTGCTGCTCGGAGCCTCTATGCGGGCTTCGTCGAGCTTCCGGCGGGCCCCGAAGAGGTCACCCGGGATCTGCTCTCCGCCTACGCGGTTGCGCCGAGAGACCACGTCGATTGGCGCCTCGTCGTTGCCGTCGCTGGAGACGGATCCAAGGCCGTCGGCTCGACGCGCGGGATGAACGAAACTTCCCGGGAGAGTCCTTACTATGCCGCGTGGCTCGACCTCGCTCCACGCCTTCACGCGGAGCTCACGGCGGCCTTGGCCGTACGCGACTTCGAGCGCTTCGGCGCGGCAACGGAACAGAGCGCGCTGGCGATGCACGCATCGGCGATCGCCATCGGAGTCGTCTACTGGAGCGGCGTAACTCTCGACGCTCTCTCCGCCGTGCGGAAGTTGCGCGCTACCGGAACCCTTGCCTTCGCGACGATCGACGCGGGGCCTCACGTGAAAGTCCTTTGCCGCGCGGCTGACGCGAACGTCGTCTGCACACACCTAACGGCCGTACCCGGTGTCACTCGTGTGATCGAGGCGAGAGCCGCCGAGGGTGCGCGGGTGATTCCTACCGAGGAGGTCCCGTGAGGGTCGCCGCGCCGGGCAAGCTTCTCTTGTCGGGGGCCTACGCGGTGCTCGAAGGGGCTCCTTCCATCGTGATGGCGATCGATCGCTACGCAGTGGCCGACTCTTCGCGGCGCGGGTCTCCGTCGGCCGAGGTAGCGGCGGCCATGCCTGCCGCCGACGCGCCTCTCGTCGATGCGTCGGATCTTTTTCGTGGCGCCAAGAAGCTTGGCCTCGGCTCGAGCGCGGCCGTCGTGGTCGCGGCGCTGGGCGCCGTTGCGGCGGCTCGAGGGGGCGACTTGGAAGACGCGGACGTACGGCGACGCCTCTTCGAAGCTGCCCGATCTGCACACGCCAAGGCGCAGCGCGGAGGAAGCGGAGTCGATATCGCGGCGAGCGTGTACGGCGGCATCCTCCGCTATCAGATCGATTCATCGACCGAATCTAGAGTCTCTCGTTTCGAGCTCCCGAAAGGGTTGTACATCGACACCTACTGGAGTGGGGAGTGCGTGCGGACGAGCGACATGCTCGCTCGAGTCCACGCGTTGAAGAGCCAAGAGCGAAGTACGTTCGACGCGAGAATGGCGGATCTTTCGGCGGCCTCTCGCGACGCCTGCTCCGCCATGGAGGAGGGCGACGCTCGGAGATTCGTCGAAGCGGCCGTCACGAACGAGTGCGCTTTGTCCGCCCTTGGCCGGGACGCGGATGCGCCCATCGTACCGCCCTACGCGCGGGAACTGGTGCGCGCGGCCCGCGAAGAGGGTGCAGCATTTTGCCCTTCCGGAGCGGGGGGTGGTGACATCTTCGTTCGATTCGCGCTCGAACCTGCGTCGGCGCGATTTGCGGAGGCTGTGCGCGATGCACGACTCGATCTTCTCTTGCTTGGTCCTGACATGCATGGCGTCAGACCCGCCGACAGGATAGGAAAGCTCTCACCATGACCTACACTTCTCGTTTCCCGGGTTTCTACAAGATCAGCGTCCTGGAGCGCCGAGCTCTCGTCAGCGAGGCGACCGGCGCGGACTCGGACGAAATGGAGCGAGCGCTCGAAGGGGGAGGGCTCGACGCAGAGACCGCGGACAAGTTCGTCGAGAATGTCCTCGGAACGTACTCCTTGCCCTATGGGGTCGCGCTCAACGTGCGGGTCAACGGCAAAGACTACGTGGTTCCGATGGTCGTCGAAGAGCCGAGCGTCGTGGCGGCGGCTTCGAGCGCAGCCAAGCTCGTCCGCGCCGGCGGTGGATTCCGCGCCGAAGTGGACTCCCCGCTCATGACGAGCCAGATCCAGATCACCGGCGTTACGAACGCCAGCGCGGCCGCCGGGAACATTCTTGCCCACAAGGCGGAGATTCTTCACCTCGCCGATCGCGCCGCGGGCGGCCTCGTCGCGCGCGGAGGGGGCGCGCGCGATTTGGAGGTGCGCGTGCTCGGCGTCCCGAGCGATCGGATGATCGTCGTCCACATCTATGTCGATTGCCGCGATGCAATGGGGGCAAACCTCGTCAATGGGATCGCCGAGGCGGTGGCCGATCGCATCGCCGAGCTGGCCAACGGGGTCGTAGGGCTCCGAATTCTTAGCAATCTATGCGACCGTCGGTGCGTACGGGTGGCCTGCAAGGTGCCCGCAGCCGTCCTCGCCACCGACGATCTGAGCGGGGAGCAGGTCATCGACGGCATCGTGAATGCTTCCCGATTCGCAGAGCTCGATCCGTACCGAGCGGCGACTCACAACAAGGGGCTCATGAACGGGATCGACGCCGTCACGATCGCGACGGGCAACGACTGGCGTGCCGTCGAGGCGGGCGCGCACGCGTTTGCCGCGCGCGGAGGGCACTACGCGCCCCTCTCGACGTGGCGAAGGGAACCTGCGCGACGCGAGAACGGCGTGAACGTGGACGGCATGTTGATCGGGCGGCTCGAGCTGCCCATGGCGCTGGGCACCGTAGGCGGCACGCTTCGGGTTCATCCAGCCGCGCGGCTTTCGCTTCGTATGCTCGGAGTCGAGACCGCAGGGGAGCTCGCTCAAGTGGCCGCCGCCGTTGGCCTTGCGAACAACCTGTCGGCAGTTCGCGCCCTCGCCACAGATGGCATCCAGCGCGGCCACATGGCTCTGCACGCGCGAAGCGTCGCGGTCGCAGCCGGCGCAGGCGGGGCCATGGTGGAGCGCGTAGCTCGTATGATCGTGGAGGCGCGCGACATCACGCTCGAAGCGGCAAAGCGCGCCATCGATCTCCTCGCCAGTGCGAGCGAGGGTGCGACCGCCAGCGGTGACTGAGCGCGCTTTGCGGCGGCGCGGCAGGGCACCGCGTGACCCTTTCGCCGATATGTCGTAGCTTCCGGCCTGTGGCACGAGACGCGGGCCTCGGAGGTGGCAACGGCGACGCGTACACCGACGTCGCAGGCGCGCTGCACGACGTCTCCAATGCCCTGACGGTCATCCTCGGATGGGCTGCGGAGGCACGGGCCGCATCGGCCAGTGCCGAGACGATGCTCCACGCCCTCGCGGTGATCGAGCAACAGGCGCAAATCGCGCGCGAGCTCGCCCGCCGCGCCATTGGTGCAGAGACCACGGTGGCCGACGAAGAGACCCCCCTCGACGAGGTCGTTGGCGGTGCGATCGAGGCCCTTGCGATCCAAGCCAGCCAAGGTGGAGTTCGTCTCCGCGTCGAGGGCAGTTCGGGAGGGATGCGCATTCGCCGCGGGGCCGATTTGCGACAGATCGTGACGAATCTCGTCTTGAACGCGCTTGCGCAGGCGCCGCGCGGGTCGCAAGTCACGCTTGAAATCGCGGTCGAGTCGGCTCGAATCCTCCTCGATGTGCAGGATGAAGGGCTGGGCGTGCCCGAGGGACGCCGCGCGAGCATTTTCGACGGAGTGTCGACCCGGACGGGTGGCGCTGGAATCGGCCTGAGGCACGGGAGGGCGCTCGCGCGCGCCGCGGCGGGCGACCTGGAGCTCGTCGCTTCGGCGGGCGGCGCGCGCTTTCGACTGACTTGGCCGCCTTCGGGACCGCGGTGGGGCGCGCCGTCCGTGCCCCCGCCGTCCGCTGCGACCTTGCCCGTGCTCCAAGGGACACGCGTGCTGGTCGTAGAGGACGACGAGCACGTGGCGCTTCTGCTCGAGACGGCGCTCGGTGCGCGCGGGGCGGTGGTGCGCATCGCGCGGAACGCAGAAGAGTTCGACGTTGCCGCTCGTCAGGGCGAGCAGGACGTTGCCCTCGTCGATTTGTCTCCGATCGCCTTCGACGTCAAAGGTTCCATCGACCGGCTTCGCAAATACTCGCCGGGTGTCTCCCTGGTCTTCATCAGCGGCAGCGCGACCGGCCTGCCTGACGAGCTACTCGCGGAGAACGTCCGCTGGGTGCGCAAGCCTTTCGAAGTGTCGGAGCTCGTATCGGCGGTGCTTGCGGCGCGCGAGGGTGAGGAGCCTCCGTCGAGCAAGCAGTGGATGGGTGCGAAGGAGGGGACTTGAACCCCTATGCCAGTTACGGCGCTAGCACCTCAAGCTAGTGCGTCTGCCAATTCCGCCACCTTCGCGTGAGGGAAAGCCGTGAGTAGTCACTGGCCCTCCGTCCGTCAAGAACAACGCGGCGTCGGCGGTCAGAAGGGGCGTCGTTTTCGCGCAGCTTTACGCTAGGATGGCCCGCTGGCGCCGTTCGAGCCCCCCATGACAGACCCCGCGACCCCTGCCGTCGACCTCGCCCCGGACGAATATGCGCGCCTCGTGGGCCGGTACGGCCGGCGGTTCGCGGCGGGTGAAGCGCTCTTTCGTGAGGGCGACGCTGCGAACGAGGCTTTCCTTCTGCAGGAGGGGCGGGTGCGGCTCCTCAAGCGCGTGCGGATGGTGGAGCGGAGTCTGATTGTGCTCAAGCCCGGCGACCTCTTCGGGGAGTCGGCGCTCATCGACTCCGCGGCGCGCAACTCCACGGCGTTGGCGCTTACCGAAGGGGCGGCTCTCGTGCTCGACCGAACGACATTTCGACCGATGCTCGAGCACTACCCCTCGATTTCGATCCGCTTGCTCGAGCAGCTCACGCGCCGTGTACGTGACGCGGAGGACCAGATCGAGATCATGATGGTCAAAGATACCCAGTCGAAGATCGTCAGCGCTCTGCTCAAGCTGGTTCAACGAAGTGCCGGGACGGCGGAAATCGCCATCTCCCCCGTGGAGCTCTCCACCAGGGTCGGGCTCGACGTGGAGACCGTCAAGCGGGCGGTCCAGCGGCTGCGCGAGCAGCAGTATGTCCGCATCGTCGATGAGCACGTCGAGATCCCAGACGTCGACGCTCTCCGACGCTTGTACGTCTTGCTCGGCACGAAGGAAGAGATCCGGGGTGACGCCCCCCTGCCAAGGTAGCCGGAGAGGCCGTTTTTGACTTGACGTGCGGGCTCTGAGAACGCTGGCCAGTCAGGGCGGATTTTGCTGATACCTCGGGACGTTAGAGCCAAAGGTCTCCATACGTTCAAGATTGACGGCGCATGAGGTCGTGGCTATTCGTCGCGGTCCGGAGAACTCCCCCCCACGATGACACTCGCTTGCCCGCTGGAGGCCTGTCTTGCCCTAATGAGCGCGTTTGCGTTCGCGGCGAGCGGATGTACCCCGGCGCGGACGACGACCTTCGCAGCCCAGAGCCCGGACAGGCAGAGCGACACGGAGTACGCCCTCGCGAAGGAGTACTTCTATAAGAGCGACCCCCGCGTGGCCCTCGACCATGCGATCAAGGCCGTGCAGCTCAGCCCGGACAACTCTCGCGCGCTTTACTTCACGTCCACGCTGTTTCTGTACTTTTGCTCGACCGACCAGGGCATGACGAGCCCGGACTGCCGTCTCGCCGAGGCCGAGAAGTACGCGCGGCTCTCGATCAAGGCCGACGAGCACTTTCGCGACGCCAAGAACCTTCTCGGCCAGACGCTCATCCTCGAAGGAAAATTCAAAGAGGCGATGCTGGTCTTGCGGCCGCTCGTCGACGATCCAGCGTACAGCTCCAACTTTCTTGCCTGGGGCAACTTCGGATGGGCGCAAGTGCTGGGCGGAGACGTCGACGGGGGTATCTCGTCACTCAAGAACGCCATCACGCAACCACGCTTCTGCGTCGGCCATTACCGCCTTGGACTCGCGTACGAAAGGAAGGGGGACCTCGTTCAGGCCGAGAGCAGCCTGAGCAACGCCGTTCAAGTCCAGAGCACCGACTGCCAGAACCTCCAAGACGCATGGGAGGAGCTCGCGCGGGTGCGCGCCAAGCTCGGCAAGGCCGACGACGCGCGCGTGGATTTGGAGCGATGTAAGGAGATCTCAACGGAATCACCGTCCGGACGACGGTGCGTTCAAATGCTGGAGGCGAAGCCGTGAGCCAAGAAACGATCGGCAGTTTCCTCAAACGACAGCGAGAGCTTCGGCAAATGAGCCAAGCCGAGGTCGCGCGTGTAACACGAATCCCCGGGTCGACACTGGAGTCGATCGAGTGCGACCGCTTCGACGAGCTACCGGGAGAGGTGTTCGCTCGAGGGTTCCTGAAGTCTTATGCCCAGGCGGTCGGCGTCCTTCCGGCGGAGGTGCTCGCACGGTACACGTCGAGGCGCCGGGTCGCCTTCGTGACTCCGCTCCCGATGACGTCGCCGGTGCAGGCCACGCGCACGGGCCAGAGCCGGCGATTCGGCGTGGCGATCGCTTTCGTCCTGCTCCTCATCCTGTTTACGCTCGCCGTGTCGATCGTGCTCAAGCCGCGAGGTCGCGACGTGCCGCCGGAGCTGTCGCAGAGTCACGCGCTCCCCTTGCAAGCCGGGTGAGTGAAGCACATCGAGACGGATGCGCTCGTCGTACGGACGATTCCGTATAGCGAAGCCGACATCGTCGCGACGTTCATCACCGAGACGAGCGGCAAGCTCGCGGCGCTCGTCCGCGGGGGGCGCAAGTCGACGCGGCGCTTCGGGGGCGGGCTCGAACCCTTTCACACGATGCGCTTGCGAATCGACGAGGGGAGCGGAGACCTCGTCACCCTGAAAGAAGCCCGCGTCGTGTGCGTGCGCGTGGGCATTACGGCTTCGCTCGCCGCACTCGAAGCTGGGGGGACCGCGCTAAGGTGGCTGCGTCACCTCGTGCAGCCCCGGCATCCGGAGCCTGCGGCGTGGGCTACGACGGTTGCGCTGCTGGACGCACTCGATCGGGGCCTTTCGGAGCCTCGAGTCGAGCTGGCGGGCGCCGCGCTTCGGCTTCTCTCGGACGTGGGCTACGGGCTCGACCTCGAACGATGCGTCGTGTGTGGCAAGCCCTGTCCGGACGAAAAGCCGGCCAGCGTCGACGGGGCGCGGGGGGGCCTCGTCTGCCATGCGTGCGGCGGCGCCCGGCAAGTCCTCGGACCGCGCGCGCGCCGGGCCGCACTCGAGGCGCAGCGCGGGGGAGGCGTGGCCTTCACGCGCGACGAGGCCGAAGAAATCCTCACGCTGGTGACGGCCGCCATGGCTGCCCACGGTGGGATCGAGCCGAAGTGAGCGGAGGTCCGGAGGTCACTCGGTTCACGCCGGCCTTGCCAACCGGTCTCTCACTGTCCAAAAGAGAGGCCATGAATCAGGCTTCGCTCCAGTGCGTCGCGATCCGCTCCCCTCGCGGCGCCACGGCGACCGAAATCGACTGGGGCGACGGTCACAAGGGCGTCTACCCCCATACGGTCCTCCGCGGATACTGCCCCTGCGCCGGGTGCCAGGGCCACTCCGGAACGATTCGCTTCATCGAGTGCTCGGGCATCCAGCTCGAGATCGAAGACTTCGAGATCGTCGGCAACTACGCGATACGCATCCAATGGTTCGACGGCCATGGCACCGGCCTCTACTCGTACCGGTACCTGCGCTCCATCTGCCAGTGCTCCCAATGCCGTCCGAACGCCTCGCCGGACGATCATCCCGAGCTTGCAAGGGCGTAACGAGTTGTTTGCCTCGAGCGTTGTTTGATGCGACGTGAAACGCGTGGAGAAAACCGCGGCCGACGCTGCTCGCGCTGAAGGGCAGGCGGAGCGAGCGAAGCTCGTAGGGCGCGCGTCGATCGTCGGCGCCGGAACGCTCGTATCACGCTTGCTCGGTCTCGGCCGTGACATGGCGCTCGCGGCCATCTTCACTCGCGACGAGACGGATGCGTTCTTCGTGGCATTCACGATTCCGAATGCCCTCCGTCAGCTGCTCGGCGAGGGGGCCGTGTCGAGCGCGATCGTCCCCGTGCTCTCTCAGAAGCTGGCAAACGAAGGTGACCCCGCCGCCAAAGCCTTCTTCGCGCGGGCACGCGGCGCCTCGCTCGCCGCCCTGGTCGTCGTTACCGTGCTCGGCATTCTGGGCGCGCGCGTTCTGACGGATCTTTTCGCGAACGGCTATCACGAGCACCCCGCGGTGTTCGAGCGCACGGTCGCGATGACACGCCTCGTGTTCCCCTATATTTTCTTCATGGGGACCGCCGCCCTCGGAATGGCGGCGCTCAACGCCAAGCGCCAGTTTGCCGTGGCGGCGTTCGCCCCCGGTCTGCTCAATGTCGCCTTCCTTGCCGCGGCCTTTGCGCTGCCGGCGGCGCTCGTCGCGTGCGGCTTCGACCGGGCCTACGCGATGTGCATCGGCGCCTTGTTCGGCGGCCTGCTTCAGGTCGTGGCGCAGTGGCCCGCGCTTCGTCGCATTGGCTATGCGTCGCGCCCTATCCTCGATTTCCACGATCCGGGCGTGCGAGACGTCTTGCGTCGAATCGCCCCGATGACCTTTGGGATCGGCGTTTACTACATCGATCTCATCCTCTCGCGCCGCTTCCTCTCCGAGCTTGGAACCGGTGCGCAGAGCTATTTTTCCTGGGCGATGCGCATCTGCGACTTCCCTCAGGGTATCTTCGTGATGGCGCTCTCCACCGCCGCGCTCCCGTCGCTCGCGACGCTCGCGGCCAAGAGCGAGAAGAGCGAGCTCGTCTTGACCTACGGACACGGAATGCGCCTCGCCATGTTCGTGGCGATCCCCGCGAGCGTTGCCCTCGTTCTCGTGGGCCAACCGCTCGTCGTGGCGCTCTTTCAGCGTGGCCAATTCACGGCGCTCGCGGCCGAGCAGACGGCGCGTGCGCTCGCCTGGCAAGGGGGTGCCATATGGACGGTCGCGGCCGTTCGCCAGACGGTCCCCGTCTTCTACGCGCTCGGCGATACGCGCACGCCCGTCATCGTCAGCGCGATCGACCTGTGCGCGTTCATCGCGCTCGCCGTCGGCCTGAAAGATTCGTCGCTGGGGCACGTTGGCATTAGCATCGCCGTCGCCGGGTCGAGTGCCGTACAGATGCTCCTGCTCCTTTTCGCGCTTCAGAGGAAACTCGGAAGCCTCGGCGCGCGCGCCATCCTCGGCTCGATGGGGCGTACGTTGGTCGCGTCGCTCGTCGCAGGCGTGGCGGCGCTGGCGGCGGCGCGTGCGCTCGGCTCGTTTCTTTCGACAAGAGCCGCGCTTCGCGCCGTGCCGGGGCTCGTCGCCGCGCTCGTGTTCGCTGCGGGATTCGTCGTGACGGCGTGGGGAGCTCGTTCGCCGGAGCTCGAAGGCCTGATGCGCGGTCTGAGGAGGAGGTGGTCGCGAGCATGACCCTCGATCCAAGGCGGCCAGGCGAAGTCAAAGTCGCGACGGCAGAATTCGAAGCGGGGGCGCCGGAGAGCGTCTCGCTTCCAACGCCCACGGTGGACGAAGTTGCGTTCGTGGGACGCTCGAATGTCGGCAAGTCGAGCGTGATGAACACGATCCTCGATCGGAGAA
>Ga0182024_10012369_pt1 | contig 16902 bp, 5 predicted proteins | sample P32metaG_FD_120480 | JGI IMG/M metagenome (GOLD analysis project Ga0182024, IMG submission 120480) | Permafrost microbial communities from Stordalen Mire, Sweden - P3-2 metaG (Illumina Assembly) | ecosystem: Environmental > Terrestrial > Soil > Wetlands > Permafrost | place: Sweden: Stordalen...
AATGCGACGATGCTGGGCGACGCGATTGTGAATATCGATGAGGAGACCCGGAGCATCATCGTCGTAGCCGACGACGATACGCAGAAGGAGGTGGAAAACGTCATCAGGAACCTGGATCAACCGAAGCCGCAGGTATTGATCAAGGTGCTGTTTGCGCAGGTGACGCTGGACAAGGATCTGGATTTCGGCGTGGAGGGTAATTACTCGTTCACCGTCGGTTCGCATCCGCTTTCGCAGGCGCTGTCCGGTCCAATAGCGACCACCGCTTCGACCATCACCAATAGTGTGGTAAATGCCATTACCGGAGGGACGGCCACCACCACGACAACGACATCCAATTCCACGCCAACAACCGTGACGACCTCGCCGATTGTCTCCGGAGTCTCCACCAATTACGGGCTGGCGAGCGAAACGACAGGATCATTCCTGCGGATCAATACCGCGAGCGCCACGGCGACGCTCTTTGCGCTGGCTCAAAAAGGCGACGTGAACATCCTGTCGCGGCCCTCCATCCTGGCCCGGAACAACCAGCAGGCCGTGATCGTCGTGGGGCAGGAAGTGCCTCTCATCACGAACAGCCAGATCACGACGGACGGCGCCACGATCAATACGGTGCAATACCAGGATGTCGGGATCATACTGCGAGTGACTCCCTTCATCTCGACCGGGAGATCGGTTGAGATGATTGTGTCGCCGGAGATATCTTCGCTCTCAAGTCAAACGGTGTCGATCTCACCGACGGTCAATGCTCCCGTGATCAACAAGACTTCGGCGGAAACTGTAGTTGTGACACCGGACGGGCAGACCGTGGTCATAGGCGGGATGATGCAGAAGCAGCAGACCTCAAGCATCGACAAGGTGCCGATACTGGGCGATATCCCGCTGCTGGGTAACGCGTTTCGCCATACTGTGAAAGCTGACGAGAAGGTGGAGCTATTGATCTTCTTAACGCCTTACATCGTGGAAGGGACCGGGAATTTGGGGGCGCTAAGCACCGACGAACTCAACCGGACGGACTTACAGGACACGGCTCTAAAGGGGAACGATATGACGCGTTACCTGGATAGTCTCCCAATAGCACCACCACCACGAGTACCGGCGCCCGTACCGGTCCAGGTGAATCCGCATCCGTATTCGGATCCACCAGACGCATCGCCGACGCCAATCTACCGGTCGAGACCGCCGAGCGGACATTAACCCGGGTGTTAAGCTATGCCGCGCTGCCGGGCGCATTTGCCGGGATATTTGCGCCAAGGAGTTTTTCGATCTTCTCGAGAAGGCGCGGGAGATTGATCGGCTTGGTATCGAAATCATTGAATCCCGCATCGAGCGCCTTTTGGCGATCCCTATCCATGCTGTGAGCGCTCAAGGCCATGGCCGGCTTGCCGGCGGTGGCGGGATTCGACTTTAACTCCTTGAGGGTCTGGATGCCATCCTTTACGGGCATACTTATATCCAGGATATAAATATCGAAGGATTCCTCTTTCGCCTTTGTGATGCATTCGCCGCCATTGCAAACGGCGGTTACTTCGTGCCCGCTGCGCACAAGCCTTGTCCGGATGATGTCGGAACTCATGTGGTCATCCTCCGCAAGCAGAATCTTAGCCATGGTTACTTATGTGCCGGCTGAAAGATCGGTTCAAGACTTTCCTCGGGGTTGGGACGGAGGTAGCGCGTTGGGGAGCAGCATTGTGAATGTGGTGCCGACGCCGGGAGTGCTCTCGACGCTAATACTCCCGCCCATCAAGTGGCAGTAGTTTTGCGTGACGGTGAGGCCAAGGCCGGTGCCCCCGTATATGCGCGTGGTCGAGGCATCGGCCTGAATAAAGGGCTCGAAAACGCGTTTCAACTCCTCCTTTGACATGCCGATGCCAGTGTCGGAAACGCGGAATTCTATCATCTCGCGGGCTTCCGACTGGCACTCGTTGACATCAATGCGAATGATTCCGTTTTTTGTAAATTTTGCGGCGTTGCTAAGGAGGTTAAAAAGATTCTGGCGGAGCTTGGTGATGTCGGTGCAGATTTCGCCAGGCTCCCCGAGGAAACGGACTTCGAGGGCGTTCTCCTTGGATTCAGCGAGCGGCTTGAGAGTCTCCGCGACCTCCTCGACAAGCGTCCGCAGATCGCATCGCTCAATGAAAATATCGACGCGGCCCGATTCGATTTTCGCAATATCAAGGACGCTGCCTATGATCGAGAGAAGATGCTCGCCTGCATTGTGGATATTGTTCAGGCGATGGATGGTCTCGGCGGCGGCATTGGCGCCGGCGAGGTCCTCGAGGACGATCTCGGTGTAACCGAGGATGGCGGTGAGCGGCGTTCGCAACTCATGGCTGACGTTGGCCAGAAACTGGCTCTTTGTGTGGCTGGCCTCGTCGGCGAGTTCCTTCTGCTGGCGCGCTTCACGGTAGGTCTCGGAAAGGAGCCGGGCTTGCGAGATCAGGAGATCGTGAAAATTAATGAGTCCATACTTTCCGCCGGGACGATGGACGATGATCGGCTCGTAGATAAACTCCTGGTCGCGGAGAAGGCAAAGTTCGGCCGCCTCTTTCACGGTCGTGGACTCGTCGACTACGAGGAGCGGAGATTGACGGATATCAAATATACCGTCGAAGAGGCCCAGTACGGGACGCGAGTAGGCGATCTCGATGCCGTATTTTCGCGCGAGCCGCTGGTTAAAGCCGTCCCTCGAGACCATCCCGTAGAGGCGATCATTCTCGACAATGAGAAGGCCGGGTAGTTTCGGCGAGGATTCAAAGAACGATGCGACGGTGCGCCCGAGGGATTTCGGCGGGATGGAATCCTCCGTCATCGGGAGACTGCCGACGATAAACTGAGAAAAGGGGTCTTTCTCCGGATACATGGCCTACTCCAGTACGGATTGGAGTATCTTGCCGGTGTTAACGAGGCGGTCAGCCAGGAGCCTGACCATGAAGAGATTAAAGGCTGAAGCGAGCGCGGGATTTTCCTTTTGCATGCGGTCCATATTGGCGCGGCTGAGCATGTAAACGATACATGGCTCATTGGTCACAATCGACGCGGTGCGCGTCTCGCCGAGATACATGCCCAACTCGCCGACGACGGTGCCTGAATTCATCGTCCGAACACGCCTGGTCTGGCCGTTTAGCAATTCCAACTGGACGGTGACCTTTCCCTTCTCGATGAAGTAAAGTTCATCGGCGGGATCGCCTTGAAGCATTAGATACTCCGACGGCGGAACTTCCTCGTGCTCGAGGAAAACCATCATCCCCTCGAAAGGCTCGCCTTGCTCCGGCCAGAATATCCGAAGCTGCTCCTTCAAAGTAACGTGGCGGGTTTCCGAGTCCTGATGTTCCTCCAGGAGGTGAGACTCGCACCACTCCTGAGCGTGATCGCGATCCCGATGAATGGCGAAACGGGATCCCGGCGCAAGAAGAAATCCCCCGCCGCTGAGCTGCGCCAATATCTCCGGGGCGACGCTGCAGAAAATGAGGGAGAAGTCGAATGGCTCGGTCTGCTGGACGAGCTTGCGCAATGCGAGGACGGCGGAGGAGTCGAGGCCTTGAACGCGCGAAAAATCGAGAATGACAAACTTGAGCGGTTCCAACTCGGCATTTTGCAAACGAGCCCGAATGTCCTTGAGGAAGTTATTTGCCGAGCCGAAAAAAATGAAACCCTGGAGCCGGACGATGTGGATTTTATGGCCGATGGAGCGAAGTAATTTTTGCTGGGCAACCGGGCGGTCGACATTGCTGTGAGATTGTGCCCCCGAGAGGACCTGGCTGACTACATGGAGACGGCTGTAGTTTACGGCGAAAAGAATGGTGGCAGTAAGGAGCCCGACGATTACACCCTGGATGTAACCCGCGGATGCAATAACCAGCAAAATGCCGATTACGGCGATATAGTCGAGGTGTGGAAGGCGGGACCAGGCCTTGACGACCCACTCGTTCAAGAAGAGCAGGCCAAGATAGAGGAGGAGGCCGCCGAGGATGAACTTGGGAATGAATCCGACGATTTGCGGGCAGGCGACGAGGCAGATTCCGCAGAAGGCGGCTACGGTGAAGCCGACGAGGCGGGTGTTGGCGCCCATGTTCCGGCCGAGGCGGGTGAGGCTGAGGGAGGAAAAGCCAACCATGCCGCCGACGCAGCCGCTCAGGAGATTTGCGATGCCGGCCGCGCGGAGTTCCTGGTTGAGGTCCATCTCCTGCTCGGTTTCAATCTCCAGGGCGTTGGAGTTCAGGAGGATCGAGACGACGGTGGTCATCGCGATGGCGGTGAATGAGCCCGCCTGGCGCGCAAGCTGTTTCCACTCGGCGGCGCGCAAAATATCGCCCACGCCCAATGCCGCGCCACTGTCGGAGGTAAACTTCGGGATGAGCCAGCCGAAGTGGCGGGCCTGATCAATTGAAACGCCCCGGGCCGGCAAAAAGATATAAAATCCGGCGGCGCAAATACCAAGAAAGACGATAAAGACCGACCAATGGTGGACCTTCAACTGGACGGCGAACAAGACTATCCCAAAGACGGCGCACGGGAGCCACGGCTCCAGTTTGCCCGATGTAACAAGGGCCTGGAGTGTCCCCCAGTGGACCGATTGCCCGGTTACCGCCCGCACAGAGCCTGTAACCAGCAGCCATCCGGAACCGGCAAGGAAGCCGCATACGACCGGGTACGGGATGAAGCCGGCAAGGTTTCCCATGTGAAAATGACCAAGGGCGTAAAGGAGGAGGCCGGTCAGGATGCTGAAAACTGCCATCGTGACGAGAAGGGTGGCCAATATGGTGGCAGGCGTGCATCGCGGCGACATGGCGGCGATGAGTGAGGCGGAGGTGAAACCGAGGATGGGGGCGATGCGATCCTGCGGGATGGAAATCATCGAGGGAAAACAGCCCTTCCACGCCATCCAGCCGCCGATGACGACGGCGGAAATCAATGTGATTTTAACGCCCCATTCTGAATACCGGGCGAGCGGCCCGGAAAAAATCAATAGGGAATAGGAACCAGTAAGGGCCAGAATCACCAGGGCGATCACCCCACCCGCCACAATATCTTGAGAACATTGGCGCGGATTGAAATTCATGAAATCGCCATCAAGCCAGCGATTATGCAGCCATGATTTTACCGGGCAACGAAAAGCCGAGTGACCGATTGTAACATTCGTGCGATCGATTGTAACAGTCGTGTAAACGACGAATGACGCGGCGAGCGCCGACTAACTGCCAAACTGCAAGTGGGCGGGCAACCGTCTCCCTGCCGGCCGCACTACGGCAGCAGGCCAGGGACTATATCAAGACCGGCAATTTATGCCCGGCGGCGGGAACGGCGCCAGATACAGAGCACCCCGATGCCGGCCAGGATTTCGGCCCAAGTGCCAGGCTCCGGGATGGCGGCGACGAGTTCGATATCGATATCGTTACCGGAGTCGAACGTGGTGTCGCCACTGCTGGCTTCGTAGTAGACAGCATACTGGTTCCCCTGGGAATCGAGCACGTCGGCGCCGGGGTATGGCGCGTTCGAGAAGACATCCGAGCCCACGCCAGATGCGCCCGCGCCGCCGTTAACCAGGACGTAGATAAGATCGGGTTGCGGCACGAATGCGGCGCTGTCAACCAGCTTGAGGGTAGCGTTATTGATTGCGATTGCGCCGGTGCCGGTAATCGCGAGCTGGTCGCTGTCGGCAGCCGAGGCTACACCGAGCCGTATGCTGAGTGTGGAGGTGGTATCCGTGAAGGCGACATTGCCAGTGGCAGTGAGGGTGCCGGATTGAAGCGCCTCGAGAGAGTCGCGACCGGGCCCGAGAGTACCGTTGCTGGCCACATCCACGTTGCTAACTGTTCCGGTGCCGTTGAGGAAGCCGGTGATGGTGGCTGTGCCGTTCCCACTGATGAGGCCGTCCACTTCCAGGTGGGAGCCCGCGGCAGCCGAGGCCGAGGTTGTCAGCCCGGAGAGGGAGCCGGAGACGACAAGCCGTCCGCTCGAACCGGTGGCCGCGGCTACGCCGGTAAAGGTGTCGTCGCCGGACAGGATGAGGCTGCCGCTTCCGGATTGATTAATGCCGCCGGCGCCGGATAGGACGCCGCTGAGCGTGATGGTATTCGCGGCGCCGGTGGGCGATGTATCGAAGGTAGGCGCCGTGCTGCCGCCGGCCGTGCCGCTATTGGCAAGCGTCATGTTGAGGGAGGAAGACCAACTGGCGGTCGCGGTAAGAACCGGCGCGGTGGATACGCTCCCGCTGCCCAGCACCACGGGCACAGCGCCGCCGCCGCCCGGCCCCCTGGCGATGCCTCCGGAGCCAATGTTGGTGGTTCCGCCAAGGGCCATGAATTCAGAGGTCGCGTCGCCCTGATTGGTGCCGCCCAAGCTGATCTCCGGGGTGTTAACCACGGCCGTGCCTCTTACGAGCAACTCTGAAAGCTCGTTTACGGTCCCGCTGCCGTCAAGGAATCCGCCCGCCTGGATACCGATTCCGGATGTGTCATTGTCCGTAAATGTGCCACCGTTAAGATCCAGCACGCTCCAGCGCGAACCGCTAGCGCCGGCGGCGATCTGGGTATAGCTCCCGACAGTGACGGAACCGCCATCCATCCGCATTTGCGCGCTGGAATTCACGCCGGCGCCGCCGACGTTCAGCGTGGTGGCGACAGTCAAGGCGGTGCCAGTGCCAGTGATATAGAGGCCGTCGACGGTGGAAGCCGCGGTGATGGCAGCGCCGGCGCCGCCGAGGTTATCGCCGTCGCGCCCGACGGTTACCGCGTTGGCGGACAACGTGCCGCCAGTAATGGAGGTCACGGAGGCGCTACTACTGCCGCCAGCGTTAACGGTGAGGTTTCCTGTCAGCACAACATTCGAGGCGCTGCCCGAGATATAGAGATCGGAGCCATTGCTGTTTTGAGAGAGGGAAGAAGCGTAAACGGTGGCGCCGGTCAAATTGAGAACGCTGCCGGCGTTGGTTACGGATATGGCCCCGGCAGAGGAGCCGCTTGCCCCGATCGAATTGGTGACGGTGAGTGTGCCGCCAGTGACGGAGGTCGTCCCGGTGTAAGGATTGGAGCCAGACAGCGTCTGCGCGGAGGAACCGGACTTGACCAACGACACGGCGCCGTTGATACCGCCCGAGAAGGAGGCGGAGGCGGCGACAGTATTGAGGGTCAAGCTAAAGGTGCCGGGTAGGGAGAGGTTTTGAGACCCGGACAAACCACCGATAACCGCGCCGGTAAGCGTGCCGGTGTTAAGCGTGCTGCCCGCCACCATATCGACGATGCTGTCCTGCAGGGCGTACGTAGTGCCGTCGGTTCCGGTAGTGGCGAGGCCCAGGGTGGCGCCCGCATCGACGGTAGTAGTGCCGGTGAAGGTGTTGGAGCCTGCCAGGGTGAGCGAGCCGCCGGTGAGGGTGAGGCCGCCAACCGCGGTGCTGACTATATTACTAAGATCGCTGATCGTGCCGTCGTAAACGGTACCGCCGCCGTCGCCGCCGCCGGTAATGATCAAGTTAGTCGGGGAACCCGCGCCAACGTCGTTGCCGAGGACGATGCTGGATACGTTGCCAGGGACATTGGCCAGGGAACTAATGATGGGGTTCGAGGAGGTGAATTCCACGGTGACCGTGGACGTGGTGGGACTAAGCAGGAGGCCGCCGGAGATGGAATTAGGATTACCGAGCGCGTAGTTACTCGACGCGATAAGGGTGCCGGAGTTCACGGTGACCAGGCCGTTGAAGCTGTTGGAGCCGGAGAGAGTCACAGAGGAGGTGCCGGCTAGGACAAGGGACAGCGTGGCTCCATTGACTGCGTTGTTATCGGTGATGTCGCCCTTGAACGTAGCGGCGGAGCTGTTATCCACGGTCAGAGTCGGGCTGCCGGTGGAAGTGGTGATGACACCAGTTGTAGAGCCACCACTGTGGAGGCCGCTGACCTGCTGAGAATTGCCGAAGAGATCAAGCGTGCCGGTGCCGCTCACGGTCAAACTTCCGCTGGGATTCAAGGCGTCCGATACACCGAGCACCAATGTGCCGGCGCTAACCGTGGTGCCGCCGTCATAGGTGTTGGTATTTTCCAGGATCAAGGTGCCGGTGCCGGTCTTGGTCAATGAATCGAGGGTGGTGCCGTCCCCTATCGTCCCGGTGACGGTCAAAGGATTGGAGGTGTCAATCTCCCAAGCCTGATTGCCGCCAAGATCGATGTTTGCGCTGATGGTGTGAGCGGCGGAATTAGCCTGGTCGACCAGCCCGGTCCCCGCATATTCATTGCCATTCGTATCGGTGAAACCGTTGGAGCCTGTAATCACGAGGGGTGCGGTTGCGGAGCCATTCATCAAATTGATCGATGCGTTGGCCGCGGAGGTATTTCCGGAACTGTCGGTGCCGGTGAAACTAAGGCTGTTGATCGTGTAATTGCCATCAATAGTCTCGTTGGTGAAATTGGTGGCGGAGTCGGTGGTCAGGAATACATTGGCCTCCGCGTTGAGACCGCCGCCCTGCGCGGTGGAGCCCGTATGATCGGTGGCGAAGGGTTGACTCCAGGAGCTTCCACTGTGTCCCTTGAAGTAGTAGTTCGCGGACGACCCGCCGGTCAGGTCCAAAACCAACTCGGTGCCGCCCCCCGCCAAGGCGAGACTCGCGGTATAGTTGAAGCCGCCGATGCTGACAGTCGGCTCGTCCAGGGAGAAATCTCCAAGGAACAGCGAATTGCCGGGCGCCAAGAGGAGCGGAATATTGGTGAGCGAAGCAGGCGACCCGCCGCTGAGGGCAATGATGTTAATATCATCCAGCGGGCTGGCGGCCAAAGAGAGGGTGCCACCGCTAAGAACCAATTCAGCCGCCCCTGTCGACCCGAGGTCGAAGCTCAGATTCGAGGGCGTCACCGTGGTGCCACCGAGGGTCAGGATCGCGCCAGTGCCAGAGAGCGTGGTCGTGCCAATGGCGCCGTTGCCGATGGCCAGGGTTCCACCGGCATTGACGGTAATGGAAGCGCCGCCGCTGCCAATCGAGAGATTGCCGCCCGAGCTGGGAGCGGCCACGAGAGTGCCGCCGGATCCCGTAGTGATGGCTGTATTGCCCAAGCCGCCTGTTGAAGCGATTACCAGAGTTCCGCCACTGCCAATGGATGTCGCGCCGGTGTAGGTATTGCTGGCAGTGAGGGTCAGGCTGCCGCCGCCCAGCGAGTCAATTACGTTAAGCCCGCCGGTATTCGAGCCGGCAAATGGGGTGGCAAAGATTACATTTTGGCCATTCGTATCGACCGAAATCGCACTGGTGCTGTTTGCGAACGATCCGGAGAGGTCCGTGGTATTATTTGAGCTGTACTGGAGGGTGCCGCCGGTGAAAGTAACAGCGGAAGTGGCGCCGAGCGCGCTGGCGTTTCCGAGGTTCAGTGACCCGCCGGAAAGCGTGGTAATGCCGGAATAGCTGTTGGACCCGGATAGGGTCAGGATGCCGGTGCCGGCAGCGGTCAGGCCGCCATTGCCGGACAGGATGCCAGTCAATGTGATATTATCGCCTGTCGCCGTGAGGAACGTGGGCGCGATGCCGGTGGTGCCGCTATTGGTGAGCGTCATGTTCATGGACGAGGACCAACTTGCGCTCGCGGCAATGGTCGGCGCGGTGGTGACGTTTGTGCCGCCGAGGGCGACGGTCACGACGCCAGTTGGATGGCCTGTAACAAAGCCATCGCCGTTGCCGCCGGCGCCCAGAGTGGTCGTGCCGCCAAGCGCGAGGAATTCGAGAATACCACCAGTGCCGGACGCGGACGCGGTACCGAGGGTGATCTCCGGCGCGTTCAGGGAGCCGCCGGTGACCAATAACTCGGCGTCGAGCGAAACGTCGGCATTTGCGCCAATGAGAATGCCCGTGCCAGAGGTGTCCGAATCCGTGAATGTGCCGCCGTTGATATTGAGAATGGAGAATCGGGACACGGCGTTGTTGGTAATGGTCGTAACACCGCCAATAGTGACAGCGCCGGCATCCACCCGCATCAGGGAGGACGACGCCTCGCCGCCGCTGCCTATGGACAAGTTCGTCGCGACATTGAGAGTGCCGCCGTCGACGTAGATGCCGTCGAGGCCGGGTGTGGAAACCGGGGCCGTGATCACGCCGAAGTTAAGAATGACATTACCGCGCCCGATGGTTGCGCTGTTGGCGGAGACTGTTCCGCTAAGTATCGAAATAGGACCGTTCAGATCGCCATTGCCGCCGTCCGCGTTGAGCGCGCCGCTGAGGACAATGGTCGAGGCGGTCGCGGGATTTGTGCCGCCGATGACGATGGAAGAACCTGCGCCGTTGCCGCTCCCAGGGCCGCTATCGGAGGTAAGCGAGGCCGCGTATATCGTGGCGCCATTGATAATCATGGAACCGCCATCCGCGGTAATGGCCCCAGTGGCATTACCGAGGGAACCGAGGCTCCCGGTAATGGCCAAAAGGCCGACTGAAATCGTGGAGGACGTGCCGGAATTGGTCGTGCCGGTGTAGGAATTGACCCCTGCGAGCGTGAAGGTTCCGTTGCCATTCTTGACAAGGCTGCCACCGCCAGTGAGGCCGCCGGTGAAAGTGGAAGTTATGTTATCGTTGCCGACGATGAGCGTTATTACCCCGCTCGTATTGATGAGCGGGAGCAGACCATTACCCGTCAATCCACCAATCGTGGCGGACGCGCCAGTCGCGGCGCCAGTAAACTGGAGCGTGCCGCTCGTCGTTGTGTAGTCAACCGTGCTGTTCTCGAGGGCGAGCGGGTTTGCAAGTTGCAGGTCAGCGGTGCTGCCGGAGATCGTCGTGGTGCCGGTGAGTGTATCGGCGGACTCCAAGGCAATGAATCCATTTTCCAGGTTCAAATTGCCGACGGCGCCCACGCCCGTGTTGCGGTCGCTAATCACGCCAAAAAATTCAGCTCCTCCATCGCTGGCGTCGCTGCCGGTGAGACCGACGATATTGAGGGTTGTGGGAGTACCATTGGTCGTGTTGCCCAACTCAACATTAACAGTGCCGGTGGTTCCGCTGCTAAGGGAGGCAATCGTCGGGTTCGAGCTGGTAAAGAATGCGGTCACCGTTCCACTGCCGGTGGCAGAGATAAGGAGGCCGGCATTGGCGCTGGGAGATGTGGGATTGCCGAGCGCATAGTTGCTCGCAACGGTCAGGCTGCCATTTTCCAAGGTTGTCCCGCCGGTAAAGCTGCTGGAACCGGAGAGATTGACGTTGGTGCCGGTCAAGAGCAGCGCGAGGCTGGAATTGGGGTTGTTGCTGTTGTTATCAGTAATTGCGCCGCTGAAACTATTTGTAGAAGTAAGTGTGAGCGTGGCGGAACCCGAGGTTGTGATCGTTCCCGTTGAGACGCCCCCATCGGACAGGCTCGAGAGCACAAGGTTGTCATTGCCGAGGTCGATCGTGCCGCCATTGACTATGAGCGCGGTATTGTTTGCCAGTTGGCCACCCGATTGCGCGAGGACCAGCGAGCCGCTGGTTACAATGGTGCCGCCGGTATAGGTATTGCTATTGCCAAGGATCAGCGTGCCGGCGCCGGTCTTGGTGAGCGAATGGGAGCCGCCGGCATTGCCGATCACGCCGGACATCGTGAGCGGATTGGAGGGAGAATTGTCTATCTCCCAGGATTGACTCAGGCCGAGATTGATATTGGCGGTGATGTTGTGCGCCGCGGAGCCGGCTTGCACGACCACGCCCGTGCCGATGGGGTAGTTATTGCCTTCGGCATCGTTGGAGCCGCTTGAGCCGGTAATGACGAGAGGAGCCGTGGCGGTGCCGGAAGCGAGCGTAATGCCCTGGGTGGCGGCGGGCGTCGAGGTACCGGTATTGGTGCCCGTAAAGTCGAGGCTGTTTATGGTGTAATTCCCGTCGAGAGTCTCGGTAATGTAGTTCGAGTTGTTGCCCGCGTTGTTGGCCGTCAGGAATACGTTATTATTGACACCCGGGAGAGTCTGCTGGGGTACGGCGCCGTTCTGATCGACCGAGAAATTGGTGGTCGTGCCGGAAATGGTGGCCCATGAGGCACTCAGGCCGCCGGTAAAGTAATAATTTGCGGAACCGATTACCGCGAGGTTCAAGAACAACGTCGTGTCCCCGTTGAGCCCGCCGAGGGTGAGACTTGGGCTGTAAACGGTGGAACCAACGGTGACCGTCGGATTCGAGATTGAGAAATCTGTGAGAGAGAGAACCGCGTTGGGAGCCGCCAGAATCGGGATATTTGTGAGCGTCGTGAGAGGGGCGCTGGGGACGACGGAAAGATTGATATCCGTCATGGGGTTGGAAGCCGCGAAGGTAATTGAGCCGTTGGGCACCAGGAGTTCATCGACGCCGGCATGACCGATGTCCAAATTTAGGTTGTCGGCGGTTGCGGAGACGCCCGCGCCCGTGCCCGTAAGGCTCAAAACGGAGCCGGAACCATTCAAGGTGCCGGTGCCGACCGACCCGTCCACAATACTAAGGGTTCCGCCGGTATTGACCGTAACGGGAGACCCGATGGTGACATTGCCCGTACCGGATTTCAAAAGCAGCGTCCCGCCGTTGGACACTGTCACCGCGGTAGCTCCAAGGTACCCGGCCGGGACAATGGCCAGCGTGCCGGAGGTGACCGTGGTGTTGCCGGTGTAATTGTTGGAGCCGGCGATCGTCAGCAAGCCGGGCCCGGACTGATTCAAGCCGCCGCCTCCGGCAATCGAGCCGGAGATAACTTGATTGGCGGAACTGGTATAAGAAAACGTTCCCGAATTGGCGGTGATGGTGCCGGCGTAGGTACCGCCGGTCAATTGACCGGTGCCGGAGACGCCCAGCGTGCCGCCATTGATGGTAAGCGCTCCGGCGTTTGTATAGTTGTTATTGAGGTTCAATGTGCCGGGGCCATTGACTACAATGGGGCCGCCTCCGGAAATTACTCCCGCGAGAGTCTCGGTAGCCGAACTTCCATAGACGAATGTCCCGGTATCGGTGATGGCTCCCGAGTATGTTCCGCCGGAGCCGATTGAACCGCTTCCCGTGATGCTCAGATTGGCGCCCGAAGTGATGTTTATGGGTCCGGTGAAGCCGCTGCTCGAGCCGCCGAGGATCAACCCGCCGCCGCCAGTCACAACCAGCGGCGCCGTGGCGGCGGAAGTTATCGCATCGTTAAGTGTCATGCTGTTCGGATTGCCGGCGGAGTCCGCGGTCTGGAAAGTGGCCGTGCCGCCCAGGAGTATGATCGGGATTGTGGAGGTGCCCGTGAAGGCCGCGCTGGCGCCAAAAAGGACGGAAGTGGCGCCGGAGGCTGATCCGAGCCTGATGGCCTGGCCATTGGCAGCGGCAGCGCCGGTACCTGAGGTGATGCCATTGCCGCCGATGTAAATGGCGCCCCCGGTTGCAAGAACCTCGTCCTGGCTGCTGCCGGCGCTGGATGTACCGTAGTCACCGTTGAATGCCAGACCGGAGGCGCTCAGGGTGCCGCTTGTCAACAGAACTTCATCCCATTCCGCGCCAGAAGTATCCGTGAAGCCGTCCAAATTAAGTCCTCCATTTGCATATAAAGCACCGCCCGTTATGCTCAGGAGGGAGATTCGACCGCTGGCATTAGAATCTACGGTTGTAGCGCCAGTTACGGTAACGACGCCGGCTGAAACAGTCATATTAGACGATGAGTTTTGGCCGCCGTCCGTCAAATTGCCGGTGAGGTTCATCGTGCCTCCGGTCATAATAATTCCGTCCACATTATCCGGGGCAGTGACGAAAGCCGACGTAGCGATGACGTTTTTGTCTTTGCCGATACCAACGGAAGCGGCGTTTATCGTGCCGCCTGAGAAATTCAAGGCGCTTGGGTTCCCGGTACTGGTGTTTCCATTGACCGAGAGGGCCCCAAGCAAATTAACCGTGGTGGCGGAACCCGAGATATTCAGGGTATTGGTGTTATTGGAATACTCCGTGAGGGATGCGGCGTAGATCGCGGCGCCGTTAGTGATGGTCATTGACGTGGAGTTGGTGTTACTGCCATTGACACCGTCATTGATGGCCCCGGCATAGGCGGTCGAGCTGCCAATGGAGCCGGTGATCATTACTATTCCCTGGCCTTGCGTAATAGCGCCGTCAAAGCCAGTGGCATCACCTGAAAATGTGGTCGTGCCCGCGCCAGTGGCGGAGATTACTCCCGTACCGCTGATAACACCCCCGAAAATGAGATTGCCGCCCCCGGCAGTAGTGGTGAACACGGGACTCGGTGCAGATGTCAGCGTGATCGCATCATTGATCGTCTCGGTATGGGTGCTGGAATTGGTGATATTGCCGGCGAGCACGAACCCGATGCTGCCGGAGGTAGTCGGGTTGATGGTGTATGCCGGAGCTGCGGAAGTGAAGGTAATGCCATTGATCGTAAACGGCCCGACAAGAGTGTCTCCCCCCACGGCGTTCACCTGACCATTGGCCATCGTGTCAATCAAGGTGGTGGGACTGCCGGAGGTTGTGGCGCCAAATATCAATGAGTCACCGCTTGCCGGAGGATTGTTGTTACCGTTCCAGTTGCCGTTGCTAGCGTCCCAGAGGCCGTCGCCCATGTATATGGATGATGCACCGGTCCAAGTGTCGGTAGCAGCCAGCGCCTGGGGATTGAATCCAAAGAGCGCGAACGTAGCCAAGGCGACAGCGGCGGCGCGTGTGGCGATCTTCCATGAAATTCGGTAAGCCCTTCGCGAGAATAGTCTGGCAAGGTGGAGGGAGCGGGCTGGGGTGAGCCGGGGGTTTGCTTGGGGTGCCATAATTTGGAGGGAGGTCGCTGAATTTGAATCGGAAAGCCGGGCTCCGCAATGGCGGAGCGCTTCCGATTATTGCATTTTAGGTCCGGGATTCTGCACTCTTATCGGGTTGTGGGAACACTGAGTAATTGGGAATAGAAACTTTATCAAACCGGCGCTAGTTGTGAAATTCGGTGAACGTTTCTCGTGCAAAATGGTCGATTCTTTTGGGGGGGGATTTACAACTCGGTAGGCCGAGGGGTAAGAAAGGTCTTTTTTTCTATCTCATGCTCCAATTCCGCAGTCAATATTATTCGGATGCGTGATATCTTTATTCCGGGACGTTCTATCGGTTTACGTGCATTTGTGATTTCGCCGACGGCAGGATGCGTTCGCGCATCCAGATTATCTTGCACTGGCACGCGGAATGTAGCGGGCGGGTGGAGCCGTTATTTTGCCATTTTGCGCCCGGGCGGCGGGGTCGGGGTTGAAGGCTCCAGACCGGCGGAGGGCGGCTGTAGCCATGAATTTGCGTCAAAGTGAACAGCTCCAGCACCGACAGATCAGTGAAGTTACGGATAGAGGAATCATGTAGTCAGTAAAAATACGGTATTAACAGGGCCATGATGAACCATGCTCTAGAAAATGCCCCTCAGTGCATAAACACCCGGTTTGCCGGGCAGAGAGCAGCGCCATCCCATGGACCTACTCAAGCCGCTTATCGACCGGTTAGCAACCGGTATAGCTTGAGATAGCCTTCGACCATTCTCGAGTAGGAGAAGCGGGACTCGGCATGCTGGCGGACGCGCCGGCGATCGAGTGCGAGCGTGGCGGGGAGCAGGTCTCCCATGGCGGCGATATCCGGGGCGTGATGGCCGGTGATGCCGGAGTCCACCACCTCCGCAACACTGCCGAGCCCGTGGGCGAGGACGGGGGTGCCGCAGGCCATGGCCTCGATCATGACGAGGCCAAAGGGCTCGGACCATTGGATCGGGAAGATGAGGGCGGCGGCGTGGCGGAGGAGCTGGTTTTTTTGCTCCTGATCGACGGGGCCGATATAGCGGACATTATTGCCGTCGACGAGAGGGCGGATATGGTCTTCGAACCATGCCTCCTCCCCGGCGTCCTGAGCCTTGCCGGCGAGGACGATGGGCATGCCGGCGGCACGGGCGATGCGGATGGCGTCGAGCGGGTTTTTGTCGTGAGACATCCTGCCGAGGAAGGCGAGGTATCGCCCGGGCTCATAGCTGGCCTGGAATGTGGCGAAGTCGCAGCCATTGTGGATGACGGGGATGTCGCGGGGGGTTCCCTGGATTAATTCAGCAGCCTGGAAATGGCTGATGGCGGTGACGGGGATGCCGGGAAAGTTGCGGACGAGCCAGCGGTCGTCGCAGGAGGGGAACGTGTGGATTGTAAAGATCGAGGGCGTTCCGGTAAGCACGGCGAAGGGGAGCCAGTGCATGCCAATGTGGAAGTGGAGGATGTCGCACCCGGCGGCCCGGGCAAGGACGCGGGCGACGGCGGCATTGGCGTAAGCCTCGTAAACCAGGGCCTCGGCGGCGGCCATGCAATCGAGGATGTTGCGCTCGCAGACGGGCTCGAGCCTCGCGCTGGTGCGGGAATCGGCCGTGCCGAAGAGGGTGACATCATGGCCGAGGCGGACCAGCTCCTCTGCCAGGAGATCGACTACGCGCTCGACGCCGCCGTACGTCCGTGGCGGGATGGAGGTCCAGAGCGGGGGAATTAGGCCGATGCGAAGCGGATGGCTCAATGCGCTCCTCCGGCGGTTTTAATGATCCAGGGGTTGATGCGGGGCATTGGGCGATATTAAATGCGCGTTCGCCATACGTCAGTCCAGATTCCGCGTGCCGGAGAAAAATCGCCTCGGGAACCAATGATTGTTCGAATGCGAAGAACCTGCCGCCGTCCACATCATCTGCCAGCCCACACCGTGAAGCATTTTTTTAGCATTTTCAGCCTCGTCATTCTCAGCCTCTCCAGCGCCCTTGCGCAGTCCACGCCGGCTGATACACCGGCTGACAGGGAGTTTCGGACCGTGATCGATCAAAACGCGCCGGCCCTCTCGCCAACTCCGGCGGGGTCCCCTGCCCCGAGCGAGCCGCCAGCCGCCACGCCCGGCGCGGAAGCCCCGCGCGCGCAACCGGTGGGAGCGCGGGAATTGGTGACGCGGCTCCAGATTTTCCTCGATCAGCAGGATTTCGGGCCGGG
>Ga0182024_10012370_pt1 | contig 16900 bp, 11 predicted proteins | sample P32metaG_FD_120480 | JGI IMG/M metagenome (GOLD analysis project Ga0182024, IMG submission 120480) | Permafrost microbial communities from Stordalen Mire, Sweden - P3-2 metaG (Illumina Assembly) | ecosystem: Environmental > Terrestrial > Soil > Wetlands > Permafrost | place: Sweden: Stordalen...
CGTCCTCCACGACGTTCGCGCGATCGAAGGCGGCGGGGCGCAGCTGACGTGGCGCGCCGAAGTCGAGCTGCGCGATGCGGCCAAGCCCGCGCTGGCGGCGCTGTGGCTGTCGCGCGTCGTGTTTTCGTGAGGCGGGCCGTCATCCGCTTTGGGCCCGCTTCCTTAGCTTAAGCAAGGAGGCGACGGTTCGTCCCAGAATCCACGCGGATGGGGCGAACTGGTCGTACAAGTCGGCGGTGTATCAGCGCTCGTGAGCTCGGTTTCGCGATCGTGCTCCTCGCTCTGACCGGGTGCCACGCCGACATCACCGAGAGGCTTGATTTTCGACCGGACGGCAGCGGTACGGTCACGGTGCGAGAAGCGATGGACGATCAGTTCGCCCAGGTGGCGCACTCGCAGTCGCCCGATCCCTTCGGTATCGAAGTAGCCAAGAAAAACGGCTGGGACGTCGACCAGACGCTGGCGGACAATGGAGACCACGTCGTGACCCTGCGGCACTCGTTTGCAAGCGGGGACGCGAACGAGGCCTTTCACGGAACCGGCCTGGGCCAGAAAACCGCGCTCAGCAACGTCGACATTCAGCAAAGCGGCAACCCGTTCAGCACGACGGTTCGCCTGCGCACGACCATCCCCAGACTGCTTCCTGCGGGCGGGTCCGGAAATCCATGGACCAGCGCGGGCGCGAACCTGGCCGCCTCGATGGTGGGCATTCACCTCGTCATCTCCGTACCGGGGCGCATCGACGACACGAACGGCGAACGCGCCTCCGACGGGTCCGTCCATTGGGACATCTCGCTGACGCAACCGACAACGATCGCGATGACGGTGACGTATCTGAACGTCGGCAACGTCGCCGTTGCGGTCGCCGTCGTTCTCATCCTGCTTGCGGCCGGCATCGCCGTCCGGCTCAGGCGCGTCCGGCAGAACGGTCCAGCGCCATGAACGGTCAACTGGTTGGTGAAAGCGGGAGTCTCGCCGGTCGCACGATCGAGTTGGACAAGCCGCGACTCGTCGTCGGGCGCGACGCGACCGCCTGCGATCTCGTCTTGCCGCAGCCGTTCATTTCGAAGTGCCATGCCGCGCTCGAAACCGACGAATCGGGAGCAACGACCGTGCGCGACCTCGATTCGAAGTTCGGCACGTTTCTCAACGGGGAGCGTATCAGCGAGCATTCCCTCTCGGCGGGCGACCGCATCGGCTTCGGGCCGGAAGGGATGATCGTCTTCCGCTACGCAGCGGCCGATTTCGCGGCCAGCGAAACCAGTGCGGTTGCGCCCGCGCGTGAAAGCGCCGTGCTGGGCCGCGCCGAGGTCGAAGGCACGACGACGATGCGCATCGAGCGCAAGCGACAATTGACGATCGGCCGCGCTCCTGACAACGACATCGTTCTGAATGCGGCGAGCGTTTCAAGGCGTCACGCCAAGCTCGACCTCGACGGGCTTTCCAGCGCGACGCTGACCGACGCCGGCAGCACCAACGGCACGTACGTGAACGGCGAACTGTTGCGAGAACCACGTCGCATCGAGCCCGACGATCTCGTGCTCATTGGCGGCTTTCTGTTCAAGGTCGACGGACCGACGATCCGCCAGATCGACCTGAGCGAAAGCCGAATCTGCGCGATCGGCCTCTCGAAGCAGATCAAAGGCGAGCCGGTCATCGACGACATCTCGCTGGCGGTCATGCCTGGCGAATTCGTCGGCTTGATGGGTCCGTCGGGATGCGGCAAATCGACGCTCATGGACGCGCTCGACGGGTTGCAGCCGGCGCCGATCGGCTCGGTATTCCTGGGCGACTTGGACCTGTACCGCAACTTCAACGCCGTGCGCCGGTCCATCGGTCACGTACCGCAACACGACATTCTTCACGACGATCTGACGGTCGAACGCACCCTGGTCTATGCGGCGAGATTACGGCTTCCGGAGACGGCGGACCGATCGACCATTCGCGCTGCAGTTGCCACCGTCTTGGAGCTCGTCAACCTGGAGCACAAGGTTGCGACGCCGTTCCGCAACCTTTCCGGCGGCGAGCAGAAGCGGCTCAGCATCGCGATCGAGCTCATCACCAAGCCGAGTTTCTTGTTCTTGGACGAGCCGACGTCGCCGCTCGACCCGGAGACGACTGAAGACTTGATGGTCAGATTCCGCAAGCTCGCCGATCAGGGCCGGACCGTCGTGATGATCACGCACAAGTTCGAGATGTTTACCTTGATGGATCGGGTCGGGTTTCTCGCCAAAGGGGGCCGGCTGGGCTTTTTCGGACCGCCGCGCGCGGCGCTGGAGTACTTCGGCTGCAGCGAGCCGGCGGAGATCTTTCGCCGGATGCACCAAGTGACGCCCGAAGCGCTCGCGAGACGTTTCCAGAGGTCGCCGCAATACGCTACATACGTGGAGCGGCGCGTACGCCAATCGAGCGCGATGATCCAATCTCCGCAGATTCGGCCGGCGTCCACGGCGACCGCACCGCCCAAGTCGTCGTTTTTCTCACAGCTCAAGCAATGGTGGACGCTGACCCAGCGTTTCTTCGAGATTAAGCTGAAGGACCGGCGCAACACCTTGCTGCTCCTCTTGCAGTCGCCTCTCGTCGCCTTCATCCTGGTAAAGATCTCGGGCAACGTCGGTGACGACGGCAAGACCGTGTCGAGGACCTTGTTCATCTCGGCCGTGATCGCCGTCTGGTTCGGCGCCAACAACGCGATTCGCGAGATCGTGGCGGAGTCGCCGATCTACAAGCGGGAACGCCGCTTCAGCCTCGGGATACCGCCCTATGTCTTGTCGAAGTTCGCCGTGCTCAGCACGATTGGCTTGGTTCAATCCTTCCTCTTCATCGCGATTCTGACGAAGTTCGGACTGCTCCAGGTGAACGATTTCGTCGCGCTCTGGGCGATCTTGTTCCTGACCACACTCGGCGGGATCAGTATGGGCTTGTTCTTTTCCGCCGCCGTCAACTCGACCGAGAAGGCAGTGAGCATCCTGCCGCTCATCCTCATCCCGCAGTTGCTGCTCAGCGGTTTCCTGACCCCGATCGACGACATATATGTTAATTTGTTTCGGGACAAGCCCGCATCTGCGGCCGAGTACGACCGCTACAACGCACGCGGGAAGCCGAAAGACATGGAAACGATCGAGAAGCGGGACGGACTGGGCGCCGGCCGCCTGTTGACGACCGTGGTGCTCGCGCGGTGGTCGCTCGATGCTCTCTTGCATGTTGCAAGCCTGGACAACGTCACGACCCGCGATCGCATCGCCGAGGGCGTCTCCATGGCCGGTTACGATACGGTGCTGAACGGCGAGAGCACGACGGCGATCGCCGAGGCGTATCGGCTTCGCACGTCGGAGGACATTGCGGTCCTGGTCGTCTTCAGCGTGGGACTGCTCCCGTTGACGATGTGGTTGCTCAAGCGTCGCGACGTCTTGTGAGACATGCGGCGTGACGATATGATCGGTGATCCGCTGCTCGGACGAGTGATCGACGACACCTACCGGATCGAGGCGGAGATCGGCGCGGGCGGGATGGCGACGGTCTACCGCGCGACCAGGCTGCGGATCGGCGACGCCGTGGCGATCAAGGTGCTGCATTCCGACCTGCTCCGCGAGCCGCAGTTCGCCGAGCGGTTCAAACGGGAAGCTCAAGCCGCCGCGCGCCTCAAGCACCCCAACGTCATAACGATCTACGACTACGGCGTCTCCAAGGACGGCGTGATCTACTTGGTGATGGAGTTGATCGAAGGCCCGAATCTGCGGTCGATCATCAAAGACACTGGGCCGATGCCGGTGGGGCTCGCCGCCGAGATCGTCCGTCAAGTCTGCTCGTCGCTGAGCGAAGCGCACCGTCAGCAGGTTGTGCACCGCGATATCAAGCCGGCCAACATTGCGGTGGAGACGACGCCCGACGGACCGCGGGTGAAGGTGCTGGATTTCGGAATCGCCAGCCTGCGAGGCGGCGACGTAGCGAATCTCACGCAGGCCGGCGCGGTGCTCGGGACGCCGGCCTACATGTCGCCGGAGCAGTGCCTGGGCGAAGAGCTCGATGGGCGAAGCGACATCTACAGCCTCGGCGTCGTGCTCTTCGAGATGCTGTGCGGGGTGGTGCCGTTCAACTCACCGGCGCCGACTGCGGTGGTGATGCAGCACGTGCAGCAGGTTCCGCCGCCGCTGCGCGTACTCAACGCGAGCGTCTCACCGCTCGTCGAAGCCGTCGTGTTGCGCGCCCTGGCGAAGCCGCGCGAGGACCGTTTTCAAACTGCGCGCGACTTCGCCGACGGGCTCACGACTGCAGTGACCCGACCGCGGCTCTCGCTGGGCGCCGATACCCTTGCCGCGCCCGCGTACTCGCCGCTGCGGCTCGACGCGACGGTCGTGCAGCCGGCATTGCGCGTTCGGGTCCCTACGGCTAGAGCGAAGAGCGGGCGCGCATTCGGCGTGGTGATCGGTCTGGTGATCGCCGCGGCCGTCGGGGCGGCGGGGATCGCGCTGCAGCGAACGCTGGTGGACCATCCTGTCCCGAAGACCGTGGTGCGCGCGACGACGCCCGCGCCACATCGACCGAATCGGCCTCACACCGCCGTCGTTCAACCTTACGCGGCGCGCCGGCCCGCGATCCTGCCGCGCTCGACGATGCCGTATGCCCCGACCACGTACGCGCACACCGCGTCTCCGTCCGAAACGGTGCGCGAGTACTATGCCCGGTTGAACGCGCAAGATTTTCCAGGCGCGTACGCCTTGTTGAGCCCGGGCTTCCAGCAGCAGATGCCGTTCTATCCGTGGCGTGCGGGATATGCGACGACGATCGCGTCGATTCCCGAAGTCGAAGATTCCGATGATCCCTCGCGGGTGTTCTTGCGGCTCATCGCGCGGGACCGCAAGCAAGGAGAGATCCTGACGACCGTCTACAGCGGAACCTGGTCGCTGATCAGCGATGGGCGCGGTGGATGGCTCCTCGACGACGGCCGGCTGCGCGTGGTGAGCCGTCATTAGCCCCCGGGCCCGCTCGTTCGGCGCGGTCGCCGCCGCGCTCGCGATCTCGGCGTGCGCCGCTGGGACGTCCGCCGAAAGCCCCGTCCCCGTGATGTCTCCGCCGGGAGCGGTGACGGGCACGGCGGCGTCGCACCCGGCGGGATCGTCCGCGTTGTCGATCGTTCCGCAGCCCAAACAGCTCACCGTCGGCGACGGGACATACGAATGGCCGATCTCAGTCAGCATCTCGGCCGCGTCGCGCGAGGAGAAGGCCGGTTCTCGAGCGTTGGAGCGCTTTGTGCGCACAGGCGGCATCACGTTGACCGAGACAACGGACCGGGCGCGCGCGGACATCGTATTTGAGAGCGCGCAGCCGGCCGACGCAGCGCTCGGCTCCGAGGGCTATCGCATGGCTGTGCGCACCAACGGCATTTCGATCGCGGCCAACGGGGAAGCGGGATTCGACTATGCAGTGCAGACGCTCGCGCAAATCACGGCGCGAGCGCCATCCGGACGGCTTGAGACCCGTGCCGTCACGGTCCGGGACTGGCCGACCTATAGTTGGCGCGGCATCCACCTCGACGTGAGCCGTCACTTTTTTCCTCTGCCGGTGGTCGAACGATACATCGATCTCGCGGAGCGGTACAAACTGAACGTCTTCCATTGGCATCTCACCGACGACGACGCCTGGCGTATCGAGATCAAGAGCCGCCCACTCCTAGCCGATGTCGGTTCGTGCACGCCCGCCCGTCGCAGCTGCGCGCACTACACGCAGGCCGACGTTCGCGAACTCGTCGCCTACGCGCGTGAGCGCAACGTCGCCGTCGTTCCCGAGATCGACGTCCCCGGTCATTCCGGTGCAGCTACTCGTTCGTATCCGGACCTCGCCTGCGAGGGGAGCACTGATACGAGCGTGCTGTGCCCGACGGAGAAGACGTTCTCGTTTCTCGAGGACGTGCTCGGAGAGGTCGTGCAGCTGTTTCCCGGTCGGTACGTTCATATCGGCGGCGACGAGGTGTCGACTCGGAGCTGGCGTTCAAGCGAAGAGGTCGGTCGCCTCATGCGCCGCAACCGGTGGTCGAGCTACGCTCAAGTCCAGGCCTACGTGACGAAGCGGCTGGCGGCATATCTGGAGCGCCATGGCCGACGCGCCGTCGTCTGGGACGACGCTTTGCGCGGGGGCGTCCCCTCGAGCGCCGTGGTCATGGCATGGCGCGGAGAGCCGGCTGTACGATTGGCCACGGCGCGCGGTCTCGACATCGTCGCTACGCCCGACGGACCACTGTACTTCGATGGTTATCAAGGCGATCCCGAACAAGAGCCCGGCGCGATGCGTTTTCGGGCAACGTTGCAGCAGGTGTATCGCTATCGACCGCCTGCGTCTGCAGCCGCGTCCGGAGGCCACGGCATCATCGGTGTACAGGCCAATGTCTGGACCGAACAGATCCGCACGCCCGAGCATCTGTTCTACATGCTGCTCCCACGGGAACTTGCGCTCGCCGAGATCGCCTGGGCCCAGCCGAACGCCCAACAGTGGCCCGACTTCGAGCAACGTTTACCGGCGCAGTTGCGCTGGCTCTCGGCGAACCGCTACGCGTTTCGCATTCCGGACGTCGGGTTCGCATTCTCCGACGGTCCGGTTCGCTTCGCGCCGAACGCCGACAGCCTTGAATCGGCGCGCGTCTTGACGACGTCGAGCTCGGTTCGACTCGTGCTCGACGCTCCGGTAACGGGCGAGATCCGTTTTACCACCGACGGAACGCCTCCCAGCGCGCGGGCGCCGAAGTATGTCGCGCCTGTGCTGCTGCGGCTCTCGACAGGCGAGGCGATGACGGTGCAGGCAGCGGCGTTCGTCAATGGGCAGCGAGGGCCAGTCGGTCGCTGCATCGTACGCAGGACGACGGTGCTTCCGCCGCTGGCGTCAGGTCGAATATACGCGTCCTGGACGGCGCTGATGTACGACCGGCCTGCGGATGTGTACGTACCACCAACTTTTCCATAGGGGTCCCTTCAGAACCATCATCGGGGTATAGGGATGCGCACCGATCCGCTGCTCGGCCACATCATCGACGACAAGTATCGGATCGACGCGGAGATCGGTGCGGGCGGCATGGCGACGGTCTATCGCGCGACCCGAGTGCACATCGGCGATGTGGTTGCGATCAAAGTGCTGCATTCGGAGCTGCTACGCGACCCTCAATTCGCTGAACGCTTCCGCCGCGAAGCTCAGGCAGCGGCGCGGCTCAAGCATCCCAACGTCGTGGCGGTGTACGACTTCGGCGTCTCGAACGACGGCGTGATTTACCTGGTGATGGAGCTGGTAGAAGGGCGCAACCTGCGTTCGATCATCCGCGAGCAGGGGCCGATGCCGGTGGCGCTCGCGGCCGAGGTCATCCGCCAAGTCTGCGCCGCGCTTGGCGAGGCGCAGCGCCAGCACATCGTCCACCGCGACATCAAGCCGGCCAACATCGCGGTGGAGGACTCGCCCGACGGGCCGCGAGTGAAGGTGCTCGACTTCGGGATCGCGAGCCTGCGCGGCGGCGCGACGATGGCGAACCTCACGCAGACCGGGGCCGTCATGGGGACGCCGGCCTACATGTCTCCGGAACAGTGCCTGGGCGAAGAGCTCGACGGGCGCTCGGACATCTACGGTTTGGGCGTGGTGCTGTTCGAGATGCTGTGCGGGGTGGTGCCGTTCAACTCGCCGACGGCGACGGCGGTCGTGATGCAGCACGTACAGCAGGCACCCCCGCCGCTGCGCGTGCTCAACGTGAGCATCTCGCGGGCCGTGGAGGCTGTCGTCCTGCGGGCGCTCGCGAAGCGGCGCGAGGAACGCTTTCAGACCGCGCGCGAGTTCGCCGACGCGCTGACGGCGGCGACTGGTTCGCGGCCCGCGTTTGAGGGCGAGACCGTCGCCGTCGACGCGTTCGCGCCGGGTCAGCTGGACCGCACGATGGTCCAGCCGGCAGTCGCGCCTCCGCCGCGACCGGCCGGCAAGCCGCAAAGTGAAGTCGTGCGCGGAGTCGTCATCGGCGTCGCCGTTGCCGCTCTCCTCGGTGCGGTTTGGTTCGCCGTCGGGCGCAGCACGGGCCACGGAACTTCAGCCACTGCCACGCACCCGCGAGCGACGGCTACGGCGGTGTCGAACGCGGCGCTGGCGGCGCGCCGCACCGCGGCGATGACGCTCGTGAACCAGTACTACCGGCTTTGGAACGCACGTCAGTATGCGACCATGTACGGGATGCTATCGACTAGGATGCAACGCAAGAACCCGTACGACCAGTACGTCAAATACCATGCGCTCGTCATGCGAATCGACGTCACCGCATCGCCGACCAAGGTTCCGGAGGTCGTCAACGTGCGGATCGTATCGCGCGATCGCGAGAAGAACGGTTCGGTCACCGAGAACTTCAATGTGGGACAGTGGTTCCTCGCGATGGAGCACGGCGAGCTGAAGCTAAACGACCAAAAGGCGCACGACGAGCGACCCTCGGTCGTGATCGCCGCGGCGCCGCGGCTTCCAAGCGTTCCCGTAGCACCGGTCGTGATGCCCGCAGCGCCGGTCGCGCCCGTTGCCGTGCCCGCGTCGGCCGTCGGCTTCGTTCAACAGTATTATCGTCTTTGGGATGCCCGTCAGTACGACACGATGTATGGGATGTTGTCGACGAGCATGCAGCGGTCGCACCCGTACGCCGATTACGTCAGGTACCACGCGATGGTCGCGCGAATCGCAGCAGACGTCACGCCGACGTACTCGCCGTACATCGTGAACGTCCGCATCTCGTCATTGGACCGCGAAAGAGACGGCTCGACCACGCAATCGGTTAACGAAGGCCAATGGTATCTGACGACCGAGAGCGGACAACTCAAGCTGGATGCGCAGAAAGCACACGAGGTGAGCAGCACCCGGACACAGCCACAGCCGGTTGCGGCGAACCCGCCCGGACTGGCGGGCAGATTGAACAACACGCCGCCGGTGGGTTCTTTCGCGTTCCGCTTGTCACCGGGGCTGTTTCAGGTCGGGCGAGGGTGCAATTCAGGCGTTCAACAGGTTCAGCTCTATAACGACTATGTCACGCCGATACACTTTGACCTATCGATCCAGGAAGTCGACTCGGATGGAGACGTAGACGCTGCGCTGGCGACCCGGGCAGGGCGAGTGAATATCCTGTCCGGCCAAACCATAACTTGGGGCGTAAACGTCGCGACGTGCAGAAGCCGCTATCAACCGTGGGCGTCGAATATGAGATTCGGTACTGACGATACGGGGCCTATTGCCGTCCCGTAGCCTGCAGGCACCGGTGGAGGGTGGCACGGCACGCAGCCCCTCACCTCACCGGACTGCCGATTCGTCGACCGTCAGCGTCCCGGCGGCACCGTCAAAGGCGACAGACATACCCAGTGGAAGTGTCCATTGGTCTTCGATGTGACCGACGGGTAGACGCGTGATCATCGGTTTGTCAAGCGTCAGTAGCCGGTCGCGCAACGTTTCGTCGATCGTCCACGAGGGCTGATCGTCATCCTCGCGCGGCACGCAATCTCGGAAGCTGCCAAGCGCGACCCCAGCGAGTGACTCGAGATCGCCGCTGAGCATCAGTTGCGTCAGCATTCGATCGACCCGGTACGGCGCTTCCTTCACATCCTCGAGCAGAAGGATGTTTCCAGCGCATGGAACCGCGTACGGGGTCCCGGCGAGCGCGGCGACGAGCGTGAGGTTGCCGCCGACGAGCGGCCCGCGCGCTGCGCCGCCCGACAACGATCCGATGGCCGGGACCCGCAGGACGCCGAGCGGTTCTGTAGCCATCATGGCGTTCCGAATCCCGGCGACCGCGTGATCAGGGATTGCGTGCCCGGCAACCGGACCGTGGAACGTGACGAGCCCGGTTCGCGTCGTTATGGCGTTGAGCAGTGCCGTGAGATCGGAGAATCCGAGAACGATCTTTGGATCCGCTGCGAGTCCGGCGTAGTCGATGAGGTCGAGAATGCGCATCGTTCCGTATCCGCCGCGCAGTGAGAAGATCGCGCGAATGGCCGGATCGCGAACGAACCGGTTGAAGTCATAGGCGCGCGCGGGGTCGCTTCCGGCCAAATAGCCGTCGTGGTCGTGGAGGTGATCGCCCAGGACGAGGCGGACGCCGAGCACTGCTGCGAGGCGCTTCGCATTGTCGAGATCCGCAGCGTGGCGAAGCGGTCCCGCGAGCGCGACGAGGCCGACTCTGTCGCCCTTCTTAAGGCGAAACGGCTTCACCGTCGCCGGAAGCGGCTGGCGAACCGCTGCCGCTTGGGGCCGCGAACGCGGCGCGGCGACCGCGCGGGCCGTTCCGCTCGCGCCGATGATTTCGGGCGAAGAGGCAGCGCCGGAGCGATCTTGCTCGTGCGTGTCGGCGCAGCTTGCGGCGAACGCCGCTCCTGCGCACGTCGCGAGAGTCGTCGTGAACGCTCGGCGCTTCATGGTCGACGGTTCGCCGCCGGAAGACGCCTCGGCCTTCCGTGAAGCCAAGGTCGCGGGACAAGGTTCCGCGTCTCCGCGAAAGTAATCGGTCTCGTGGCATGGTGAATGATCCACCGCTGGGACGGGAGATCGTCGGCAAGTATCGGATCGATGCGGAGATCGGCGCGGGCGGGATGGCTACCATTTATCGCGCGACCCGGCTCCACATCGGCGACGTCGTAGCGATCAAGGTGCTCCGTTCCGAGCTGCTGCGCGACCCGCAGTTCGCCGAGCGGTTCCGGCGCGAGGCGCAGGCCGCCGCCCGGCTCAAGCATCCCAACGTCGTGGCAATCTACGACTTCGGCGTCGCGGAAGACGGTGTGATCTATCTGGTGATGGAGCTTCTCGAAGGCCGAAGTCTGCGCACGATCATCAAGGACGCCGGCCCAGTGTCCACACCTCTCGCCGCCGAGATCGCTCGCGAGGTCTGTGCCGCACTCGGCGAGGCGCACCGCCAGGGCACCGTTCACCGCGACATCAAGCCGGCGAACATCATGGTCGAGTCGACGCCCGACGGTGTGCGCGTGAAGGTACTCGACTTCGGTATCGCAAGCCTGCGATCGGGCAGCACCTACGCGAACCTGACGCAGACGGGCGTGCTGCTGGGAACACCGGCGTACATGTCGCCGGAGCAGTGCCTGGGCGAAGAGCTCGACGGGCGCTCCGACATCTACAGTCTGGGCATCGTGCTTTTCGAGATGCTGTGCGGCGTCGTGCCGTTCAACTCGCCGACGGCGACGGCGGTCGTCATGCAGCATGTCCAGCAGGAGCCGCCGCCACTCCGCATCCTCAACATCAGCGTTCCCCCGCCGGTCGAGCGCGCGGTTCTCCGCGCGCTGGCGAAACGCCGCGAAGACCGCCCACAGTCGGCTCGTGCCTTCGCCGATGAGCTCGGCGCCGCCGTAGCCGGCGGCGCGATGCCTTCCGCTCCGCCGTATCACACGGCAGTTGCCGACCTCGACCTGACGCAGCAAATATCGCGTTTCATCGGTCCCGAATCTTCATCGCGGCATTACGGCAGGACCGTCCTGATCGGCGCCGCGACCATCGCGCTGCTGATCGTGGCGTTCGCCGCGCAGCGCTCCTTCACGGGCAGACAGGAAAGCACGACGCGCGCAGCGTCCGTCTCTCGGCACGTTGCGGCGATCGCACCGCATCGACGGGCGGCCGTCGCCTACCGGCCGCCGAGGCCGCTGCCCATCGCGCCTCTCACGCGGCACCGCTCCGCGCGCTACGCCCAGACCGCGTGCGGCGCGATCGTAGATACGCGGACCGGGCTACAATGGCTCGTCGGCCCCGATTCGAACCTCAGCTGGGACGCCGCCCAATCGTGGATTGCCGGGGCGCCCGCGTGCGGCGGCGGTTGGGGGATGCCGTCGATCGGACAGCTCGCGACGCTGTACGAACCGTCGATGTCGGCCGGGGTCGGGTACGAGCGGGGTGGCGTCCACTATCCGGCGCACATCGATCCCGTGTTCAACGGGATCGGAAGCGGGTCGTGGGTATGGTCGCGCGAGACGTACCCCGGCGGATCGGCGCGCTCGTTCAACTTCAATCAAGGGCTGGGCGTCGTATACGCACGCGACAACAACACCTACACGACGCGTGCGTTCGCCGTTCGCGCTGCGTCTGGAGGCGCTCATACGGCCGCATTGCGGTGATGCCGACCTGAAGTGCCGTGTCGGCCGAGGACCGGCCCCGTTCGAGCAGTGGCGAGTGTATGAGACGACAAGGGATACGAACCCGGCGCTCAGATGACCACACAGCCCTCCCAAGAAGAGGTCACGGAGCAAGGTTCGCCGATCCCGAGAAGCAATTGCTCGCGCAGGATGCTCTACGACCCACTGCTGGGACGGGTGATCGACGGTAAGTACCGGTTCGACGCGGAAATCGGCGCGGGCGGGATGGCCACCGTCTATCGAGCGACGCGGCTGCACATCGGCGATACCGTCGCGATCAAAGTGATGCACGCCGAGGTGCTGCGCGAGCCGCAGTTCGCCGAGCGGTTTCGCCGAGAAGCGCAGGCCGCCGCCCACCTCAAGCATCCCAATGTCGTAGCGATCTACGACTTCGGCGTCTCCACGGACGGCGTATTTTACCTGGTGATGGAACTGATCGAAGGACAGGACTTGGGAACGATCATTAGCGAGCACGGTCCGGTCCCGGCGGCGCTTGCGGGGGAAGTCGTTCGGCAAGTGTGTGCCGCCCTCGGCGAGGCGCACCGGCGGCATGTCGTACACCGCGACATCAAGCCGGGCAACATCATGGTCGAGACGACGCCCGACGGCGTGCGCGTGAAGGTACTCGATTTCGGTATCGCGAGCTTACGCTCGGACGATGCTGTCGTGAACCTGACGCAGGCGGGCACGCTGCTGGGAACACCGGCGTATACGTCCCCGGAGCAGTGCCTGGGCGAAGAGCTCGACGGGCGATCCGACATCTACAGTCTGGGCGTCGTGCTGTTCGAAATGTTGTGCGGCGCGTTGCCGTTCAACTCGCCGACGGCGCTGGCGGCCGCGATGCAACACGTGCAGCAGGCGCCCCCGCCGCTGCGCGTCCTCAACCCGAGCATCTCGCCGGCCGTGGAGGCCGTCGTCCTGCGGGCGCTCGCGAAGCGGCCCGACGACCGCTTTCAAAACGCGCGCGAGTTTGCCGATGCGCTGACCACGGCTGCCGACGGGGCTCGGCCATTGTCTGGTGCGACGACCGTTTCGACGCCGACTTTTTCAGCAGCGCAGCTTCGGGCGACCATGGTGCAATCGGCGCTGGACGTACCGTCGCAATCTTCCCGACCGCGAAATCGCCTCACGATGGGGATCACAATCGGCGCCGCACTCATGCTTGGCTTCGTTTTGCTGTGGTTCGGCGTGCAGCGGTGGACCGGGGGGCCGGGATTGGTAGCAGCGCGACGAGCGGCGGCCGTGCCCAAAGTGGTCGCGCGCCGGCCGGCGAGTCCTCGACCAGCGTCTTCAGCGTCCGCGATAGTGAGTGGTACTGCGATGGAAGGCTTCTGGGAGATCGATGAGGCCAACGTTCAGGTCGGCACGATTTCATGGGTCGGAGAGGCAGTCTTGTCCGCTGACAATACGATCGTGTTCTATATGCGTAAGCGAAGCGTTGCGGGCCGTTCCGCCGTACCGTGCGAGCGCGAGACGCGTCTGCGCCTGGAGTTCTTGCCCCATGTTGTCGCGCAGAGCGTTCCGTTCCGCGAAGTGAATTGCGAAGGCACGACGACAACGGGGGATGTGTCCGTCACGAATTTCTTCCGCAGCAGCCGGACCTTCAGCGGCAGCTTTTGGCAAGGCGGCGCAAAGCTGGGAAACTTCATCGCTCGCAAAATCGTAGCGCCCTGAAGTAAGGAATGATCCGACCGCAGATCCAATGAGTGGTCGCGTCTTTGTCTGATTAGAGGGAGTCTTCTGACGGCAGGATCTTCCGCCTTCGAGGGACTGCTGAACGATCAGCCTAGCCGACGATCGACCGCGCGAACGACGTCACGAATGGCCGCGATCGCGCTCGTGCGGCTGCTGTTACCGTAGCGATCCAGTATCGCGATGACATATGCACCGGCGTGTCCGTATCCGATGATTCCGACATCGTTGCGAACGCCGGGGAGCTCTCCGGTCTTGTTCGCCACGTCGCGGCGGCTCGGCAGCGCCGACGGGATCGTTTCGCGATCCGATTGCGCCAGTAGTGCCCGCATTGCCGCTTGCGCGACGACGGAACCGGCTCGGGACGCCTGCGCCTCATGCGCGATCAGAAGCATCATCTTCGCCGACTCGCGCGGCGTCGTCTCGTTTTCGAGTCCGCGGCGCTGGGCCGCCCAATCATAAAAGCGACGGCGAATTCGGGTCGCGCGCAGTCCGTGGGCCGCTGCCACCTCATTGCAGCGCGGCATACCAACGGCTCGCAGCAGCGCGTTGGAGGCGGTATTGTCGCTGAGCGACAGCATCGCGTCGATCAAGGTACCGGCGGGATAGCGGCCCGCCGGCGCAGCTCCGAACCGATCCGAGCCGCCGACGCGATCCTCGCGGGTCAGGGCGACCTTCGTAGCAAGGTCGACGCGATTCGCCTGCGCGTCCTCGATGAGTGCCAGGGCGATCAGCAGCTTGATCACCGAAGCTGCCGGCAACACGCCGTCCGCGTTGCGTTCGAGATGCCGCTCACCATCGACTCGCCCGGCATACCAATTCAGGGTAGTTGGCGTTCCGGCAAACGCGACCGCGGGGGTAAAAGCGATGCCGGTCAACGTCGCAATGGCGCTGCGGCGGGTCAACGCCATGTCAGCGAGTACGAGCGAGCGCGACGTCGTCCAGTCGCGTAGCACCGTTCTCGTAGACGGCCCTCCAGGTTCCCTGGTACTCGCTGCTACTCGTTCCGTACGGTGTCTGGTCGATCGAGCGCACGATCACCGCGACCGCCATCGGATCGCTGGTGGAGGCCGTTTGGACGCTGATGTGCACGACCCCCGCATGCGATGACGCCCACCCGGGGTAGGGATGCTCGGCGCGATACCGGTTCGAAAGCAGCCCGTACGCCTCCAGCAATTGATGCGCGTCCCAGAGGCTATAATAGGTGTGGACGACCGCAGCGGCGCTCTCACCTGCGCCGGTGGACGCGACCGCAACGGGAATCACCCGACCATCACGGACCGTCGACCGTTTCTCGCGCGGCCCGTTGCGCTCGACGCTCGCAACGCCGTGCGTCGAGCTCGCCGGCGTCGCGTTCCCGACAAACAATCGCTGCGAGGCGAAGGCTCCCACGGCGATCGCGAGCGCTGCTCCCAGCCCGATTACGATACCGGACATTCGGCCGTTCGCGGCTGACGGACGCGGCGGCGCGGCGGGCGCGTGCAACGCCGGCTGCATTATCGTTGCGTCTGGTGCAAACACCGAAAACCGGGGCTGCGCGACGGTCTCGGGTCCGAGCGAAATGCGAGACCCGCTCGCGGCCGTCGTGAGGGCATCGGCGAAGTCCCGCGCAGTGTGAAAGCGGTCGTCGGGCCGCTTCGCTAGCGCGCGTAAGACGACAGCCTCTACTGCCGGCGAGACGCTCGCGTTGAGCACGCGCAGGGCGGGTGGTGCCTGCTGCACGTGTTGCATAACTACTGCCGTTGGTGTCGGCGAGTTGAACGGCACGACGCCGCACAGCATCTCGAAGAGCACGACGCCCAGACTGTAGATGTCGGAGCGTCCGTCAAGCTCTTCGCCGAGGCATTGTTCCGGCGACATGTACGCCGGCGTGCCCAGGAGCGCGCCCGTCTGGGTCAGGTTCGCGAACGTGTTGCCTGAGCGCAGGCTTGCGATCCCGAAATCCAGCACCTTCACTCGCGGGCCGTCTGGCGTGGTTTCCACCGCAATGTTGGCCGGCTTGATGTCGCGGTGCACGACGTTCTGCCGGTTCGCTTCGGTGAGCGCCGCGCACACTTGCCGGATGATCTCCGCCGCGAGTGCGCTCGGCAATGGCCCCGCATCCTTGATGATCGTGCGCAGGTTCGGCCCTTCGATCAGTTCCATCACCAGATAGACGAGGTCGTCCGACACGCCGAAGTCGTGGATCGCCACGACGTTGGGGATGCTTGAGGCGAGCTGCCGCCTGCGCTTCGCGGCGAAAGCGCTCGGCGAACCCCGGCTCGCGCAGCACCTCGGCATGCAGCACTTTGATCGCGACGGTATCGCCGATGTGCAGCCGCGTCGCGCGATAGATGGTCGCCATCCCGCCCGCCCCGAGCCGGCCGTCGATACGATACTTCTCGTGGAGCACACGTCCGAGCAGCGGATCGCTAATCATGATTGCAGCGCCGGGATCTACTCCCCGAACCTCGTGCACTCACGGATTTGGGAGGGGCCGAGCAGAGCGCGGGCCGTCCGAAGGGGCATGTACCTGGTCAGACCCTTCGGGCACACCAGGCCGCCGCCGCCGACGACCACCTGCCAGCGTCCGTTCGAGCGCTCGAGTATTCTGGTATAGACTTCTCCATCCAGTGGGGTTGGGGGGACTCTGAACGACGCCGACCACACAACTGCCCAATGGTCGACGACGCGTACCGGGCCCACGTGTGTGTGGCATCCGGGGCAGTGACGAATGGAAAGCGACACAAACTCCCGGACCGCGCGCACGTCGGCGGTCGGCCCGAAGTCCTGCTTCAGCGTTGCGCTACCGAGCGTCGCGACGAGCGCAAGCGTCGCGGCACAACGTCTTATCACATCTTCACCCCTAGACCCGAGTTCGGGACGAGACAAAAAATCAAGGTTCCGAAACGACCGGCAAAAGAAGCCCACGTCCACTTCACCGAAGCGCAGATCGTCGCCTGTGCCAAGTGGTTGACTCCCCGGCTTCGGTAAGAATTCGGAGGCGACGCGCGGGCGGCTGCGAATCGGGCCCGGATGCTCGCTCGCGGCTTCCTCACCGTCGCATCGCTGGCCGCGCTGCTCGGATCGGCGCTGCCGGTCTCGAC
>Ga0182024_10012371_pt1 | contig 16899 bp, 14 predicted proteins | sample P32metaG_FD_120480 | JGI IMG/M metagenome (GOLD analysis project Ga0182024, IMG submission 120480) | Permafrost microbial communities from Stordalen Mire, Sweden - P3-2 metaG (Illumina Assembly) | ecosystem: Environmental > Terrestrial > Soil > Wetlands > Permafrost | place: Sweden: Stordalen...
AGCCGGGCGTCGAATCGATTCTGGCCCTCCGTGCCCTTCGGAAGTCACAGGACCAGCGCTGGGAGAAATACTGGTTGTCAAGGCCCGCGTACCGCAAAGCCGCCTAAAGTGCCATGCACCCCCCTGAAATCCTGAAATCACCCTGCGCATTCCGGGCCCATGGGAGTCGCCGGAACAACTGCAGGATGCGCTGGCGAAATCGCTCTCCGGCTACATCCTGCCCACTCCCGAGCCCGGCAGCGAAATGAGTCTGCTGCACGAGCCCAACGGTCAGCGGTTCCGGCTGTCGGCCGCCGGACCGGACGACGAGATAGTTGAACTTTTCGCCGGCCCAGGCCGGATGTCGCCTCAAGAGCTCAAGGCCCTGGGGAACCACAACGTGAAGGTGCTTGTCACCGGGCCCGGCGGGTCACCCGAAGCGGCAAGGGGGTTCCTCGCCATCGGCGCGGCCCTCATCAAGGCCGGCGCGCTGGGGGTCATGGTGGACAATTCCGGCAACTGCCACGGCCCCCGCGACTGGCTCGCTCTGGCCGCCGACCAGGCCATGGGTGGCATGTACTGGGCGTTCGTTTCCGTCACAGCCAGCGAAGAAGAGGCCTTCTCCGCCGGCATGCACTGCCTGGGCTACCGTGATGCCGAATTGCGCGATCCGGTCGATCCCAAAACCGCCGGGATGATGCTGCACGAATTCCTCGGTTACAGCTACCAATCCGGCGCCGCCCTGGTCGACGGCGATCCCATCGGCAGCCCCGACGGCCCCGGATTCATCCTCCGTCACGTCGAGTGCAAAAGGTTCCCAAAGCATTCGCCCTGGCACAATCCCTACGGCGTCTGGCGGCTGAACAGGGTGGCGGGCGAGGAAGAGTGATATTACGGTCCGAGAAGCCGACCGCTTCAAGCGGTCGCCCCGAGCGCGGCGAAGGGTCCATTTTGGCCCCGAGTTGTAACGAGGCGGAAGGTGGGCACTCGGACACTGCTCCCTACCTCCGCAGATCCGTCTCTTTTGCAGCCGGCGATGGCTTCTTTGGCCACCACGGATCACGCATCGTTGATTCCAAGCCCAGCCGCCGCGCCGTCCGCCGCACGCAGGCGCCGTCTGGCGAATGGCCGGCTGCGCCGGACGCACGACCGGAGTCGCTTCCGTGGCCACCATCGCGTTGACCTGCTCGACCCATCAGGCCGGCCGGGCGAGGAGGCCATTGAAGGCTGAAGGGAAAGGCGGAAGGGGGACACTCCTCCGAAGGCTGGGGGAGGCCTGAAGGGGGAGGCCTGAAGGGGGAGGCCTGAAGGGGGACACTCCTCCGTACCGCCGCGAATCCGTCTCCTCTGCCGCAGGTGATGGCTTGTTTGGCCGCCAGGGATCGCGCAGCGTTGATTCCAAGCCCAGCCGCGGCGCCATCCGCCGGAGGAGGCTAAGGGGGACACTCGGAGCGTCTCCCTTCGCGTGTTCAGCCTTCCCCTTCGGCCTTCAAATCCCGGGGCGGCACCTCGTATCAGTTCACGTCCCTTGCCACCGACGCGCCACGTCAATTCGCTGGCATATCAGGTTCGCGACGAGACCTGGGTCCATATCGAGATCGCCTACGTCAATAGACACGTAGCCTTGCGGACTGGCGTCCTTCTTTAGAATCAAGGTCTCCCGCTGTTTACTGCCATAAATTTTAATGGTCCTCAGGTTGACTTCCGTAATGTCGCTCCAGAGGATAACGGCATTACGACGGTGATCATGCAGGCCATCTGCCCTTAGGGAAAGCTTTGGCGAGCGATCCAGTAACCTGCCGCAGCATCGCAACAGCTGGAAGACGAGGAATCCGCCGAAAATTGCGGCCATGGCAAGCGTGTCAGATAACGGCATCTTATTCATCGACAAAAACACAACCAGCCCAACAAGAAGCGCGCCCCATAAGGCGATGTCGAAACGAAAGTTATTCCGATTTCCTCGGGCGTTTGAGTCTTTGCCAGCCTCTCCGTGTGCTCCCTTTTTTTCTTCAACTCATCAGCGAGTTCCGAAAGTGATATAGGTTTTTTTCCGTCGGGCGTCATGGCTGACCTCGAATGGGCTCGCAAGCAAGAGCGACACCAACCGCCGCAACTTGCCCCTTGAACGACCCTCATCGACCGTGTTGGCGTTTGTTCGTTGCCGGGTGTCGACTCGTCACAGCCCTGGACTTTGGGACGACGTTTTATTGTAATGGTCAACAGGGAGTTGTGAAATAATAACCGGGTCGAAGGTCGAAGTTCTTTTGAGTGTGCCCGAATTTTCGCGGTTCACCGTAACTTGGGTTGCAGAACGCTTTAGCACGAGGGCTGAAGGGGGGACACTTTGACACTCCTCGTTACCTCCGGAGATCCATCATCCACCTCCTTTGCCGCAGGCTTTGGCTTCTTGGGCCGCAACGGATCGCGCAGCGTTGATTCCAAACCCAGCCGCCGCGCTGTCCGCCGCACCCAGGCGTCGTCTGGCGAATGGCCAGCTGCGCCGGACGCACGACCGGAGTCGCTCGAAGCTCTTCCTTGGCCACCCTGGCATTGACCCGCTCGACCCGTCCAGTCGGCCGGGCGAGGAGGCCATTGGGCCACTTGCACGCGCTTCTCCCGTCCACGCCGGCGCAGTCGTGAGCTTGTCGAACGGCGCCGCCGCCGAGGCTCGACCACCGCAAGTCTTCCGCGCGCGCCACCGGCCTGGCCCGTAATGGGGCTGCTCCCGAGCGGCTCAGGTCGTCAACGGAAAGTAGGTGTCCCCCTTCGCGTGTTCGCAAGGCGAGTGGGGCGTATATGCCCGTAGTCGATTGGGCTGAATTGATGGACTGAAAGCAGACCGCAGGGGAGGGCCGCTGCTCAACGCTCAACGGGGCACGAATAACGGGCCGGGTGCGGGCCGGGTGCGCTTTGCCGATGGCGAATCTAAAGCGCACCGTCCCCGCACCGTCCCCGCACCGTCCCGCTATTCAGCATCGAGACGTCCAGTAGAACCGACGGTGCTCGGGGCGAGTGACCCATGGCGAGGTGACACAGCCGCCTTGAAGGCTCGAATGGCGCCGAGTCCATCATGAAAGGGTCTGGGCGTTGCTGGCCCTCAAAGCCGGTGAAGGCCCGGGCCACGGGGCGCGCGTTTCGTGTAGAATTCCCGCATGGTGACTTCAGGCAGGACGTCGTTCCGACGACACACAAAGTGGACGGCAGAAAACGTCGTGGCGGGACTCAGGGCGTTTTATGGGCCATTTCTTGGCGACCCCGATCGCAGCCGCCCGCCATCTTTGGAGGCGACCAACCCGCCACTCAGCGGAGGGGCCAAGCGGGTGTTTGGATCGCTCAAGGCCGCTATGCAAGCTGCCGGCCTACCGTATCCTCCACAGCCCCACTGCCGCCGTACCCGGGCGACCATCGTGGAGGAACTTCAGCGAATGCACGCCGAAGGAAAGGACTTGTCCTACGCCGCGGTCAAAGACCGCAGCAAAGGCAGTTTGCTCGGCCCGGCGATCCACCACTTCGGATCGTGGCGCAAGGCCATTGAAGCGGCGGGCATCGATTATGCTTCCGTGGCCCGCCAAACGGAGTGGAACAGGCAGGACGTGCTTCGGGAACTGCGGCGGCGCCACGCGGAGGGCCGGCTTGGCAGCATTCAAAAGGACGGCCTTCCCCTCTGGGCTGCCGCCAAGCGCTACTTCGGGTCGTACAGGAACGCGGCGGACACGGCAGGCGTCCCCCTTCGCAAGCCAGTGCCCGAATGGTCGTGGCCGGTGCCCCGCCTTCAGCAGGCTCTTCGCGAACTTCACCAATCCGGAACCGATCTCTCCAGCGGCAGCATTCGGCGGACCCACAAGCACCTATTCTGCGCCGCCCGGGCCCGGTTGGGATCGTGGCAGAAAGCCGTTGAGTCGATCGGAGTCGACTACAAGACCGTCTATCGCCCTCACGAATGGTCGCGGCAGGCGATCGTCGACCGCCTCCATGAGTTGCACGCCGCCGGCGCCGACCTGCGCGCCGGGGCGCTCCAGAAGTCCGACATCCCCCTGAGCGGCGCCATCCAGCGGTATTTCGGCACCCTCCGCCGGGCGATGGAAGCGGCCAACATTCCCTACACGCCCGGCCCTTCCGCCGCGTCCGGCTCACGCCGGCTGGGCCATTGGACGCAAGACCTTGTCGTGAAAGCCCTGCGCGATCTGCATGCCACGGGCCAGGACTTGCGGTACGCACGAATGAAGGAGAAGAACCAGCCTCTGTTCTACGCCGCCAAGCAATTGTTCGGCTCGTACGTCAACGCAGTCCGTGAGGCAGGTATCGACTACTGGCGGATGTCGCAGGCAAACCTGGCCCTCGAACGCGGGGCCAAAAGGCAGGCCGCGGGCGACGGTTTGGGTTGAGACGGGCCGCGAGATTCAAATGGGGTCGATGAAGCGAACCAATTCGGAGAAGAACGACCGGCGCCGCTCGTGGGACAAGACCACGATTCTCACGGCGCTGCGCGCCCGGCGGGACCGAGGCTTGGAGATGAGCGCTCGGGCCGTTCGCAGGTCGGATTCGGGTCTGGAAACGGCAATTCGGCGCCATTTCATCTCGTTCAGGGAGGCCCTGCGCGCCGCCAACATCGAATGGGTCCCGCCACCAAAGCATTGCATCTGGGACAAATCCAAAATCGTGGCGGCCCTTCGGGACCGCCGCAGCAATGGCCTTGAGATGCACCTTCGTGCAGTACGCGCTTCCGACGTGCGGCTAAGCAGCGGCATCCGATATCATTTCGGCTCCTTCGATGCGGCACTGCGCGCGGCCGGGATTGATCCTGGCGCCACGCGAAGACGTTTGATCTGGGACAAGGACAGGGTTGTCGCAGAGCTGCGGTCACGGCGAGAGAGGGGACTCGACCTGAGCACCGGCGCGATCCAGAAGTCCCAGCCCCGGCTGGCCGGCGCGATCTTCCGGCACTTCCGGTATCACGACCAGGCCCTGCTCGCCGCCGGTATCGATCCCGCGGCGGCGCGGCACGCCATCACGTGGGACAAGTCGATGGTCCTCGTCGAGCTGCGCCGGCGGCATGCTGCCGGTGAACCGCTTTCCTCCAGACTTCTGTACCAACAAGCCGCCAATCTCTACGGCGCCGCCTGGCGGCTCTTTGGGAGCTACCGTGCCGCACTTTGTGCCGCCGGCATCGACCCCGAGCAGATCAAGGCGCCATGGCCCGTGGTTTGGCCCACCGAGCGAATCCTCGCCGGGATCCGCGAGCATTATGATCGTTGGTGGTCCGTACACCCCAGAAATGAGCCGCCGAAGCCGCGCCTCGACGGCGCCGATCCTCTCCTGGCGTCGGCGGCACGGCATCGCTTCGGCTCCATGGGCGCCGCCCTCAGGGCCGCCGGCATCGACGACCCCACCTACCGCCCCCCGCATCGATGGACAGCGGATGAAGTCCTCACCGCGGTTCGCGACGCCGCCAAGGATGGTAGACTTTCCCATCGTGCGGCCGCGGCCGCTGACCGCCGCCTCCCCTCGGCGGCGCAGCGCCATTTTGGGTCCTTGCGAGCCGCCGCTGAGGCTGCCGGCATGGAATACGTTCTCGCGCCGCGCGGGCACGGTTTTGACGCCGGCCACTGGACCGAGGGCACAGTCCTGAAATCCCTGCGCGACCTGCACCGCGAGGGCCACGACCTCCGCTACCGCCCCATGAAGACGCACAGCCAGCCCCTTTTCTTCGCCGCCAAGCAGCTCTTCGGATCGTATGTGAATGCGGTACGCCAGGCCGGGATTGATGTCGCAGCATCAGCTTGCTAAAGAACGCGCTGCTACGGTTGAAGCCGGGCAGGGCGGCGAAGGGCTGGGGTGAAAACTATTTACCGCCGGACCCGCCCGCCGAGCATATCGGCAACGTATGCCGTTGTTCGGTATAGCGGCAGCGGGTAGAAAGCATCTCCATGAGCGACCTGGCGAGAGGCGGAATTCCCAACAAACCGGCCCCCGTGCCGACTCGCATTGTGGATGAGCCGGACGGGAGGCTGAAGGGGGACACTCCTTGGGACACTCCTCCTAAAGGCTGAAGGAGGACACTCCGGCACTCCTCCTTACCCCTGGAAGGCTACGCCACATACCTCTCCCCGCCCACCGGCCTCGCCTGCCCGAGCGCCGCCAACGTCGCCAGCAACTCCGCGACCCGCTCAGCTTTGGCCGACTTGAACTGCTTGCACAACTCCCCGGCGGTCGTCGGCTTGGGCCGGGTGGCGATGGCGGAGCGGACGGCCTGGGCTTGCTCGGCGAGGGTCTTGGGCCAGGGGAGTTTTTCCGCCCTTTTGGTTTTGCCGGTGTCGCCCGGACTTGATGACATTCCATTCAACATTCAGCATTCATCATTCAACATTTCCTCGGCGGGTACCCTGGCCGGCAGATTGGCGGGTGGGGTTTTGGAATTCGGGGCGGAGCCAATGGGTTTCCGGGACGGCCAGAGCGCGATAGACGCGCGTTCCCATCGACTGTGCTCGCTTTGCCTCCCCAGCCGGTCGCTCAAAGCAGCCCATCTTCGATAAGAACTTTCGGGGCGGATGCTGCGACTGAGGATTGCTGCCTCGATGCTGCTGAGGATGAGTTGTTGGGTCGCCATATGGCCTACCTCTCCAGTGGCTTCAACACGTCGAAGGCATTCTAGGAGATCTTGCCCCTCATGCCAAACGCAGTCTTTTCGAGTTGCAGTCCGTGTCTGTCCGTACTGTCCGTGGCTCGATCTGTTCCCGTCTGTTCATTCTTCGTGTTCTTCGCGCTCTTCGTGGGCGAAACGTATGCCTCATCCCCCCGGCACCTTGTTGATCGTGTTGTAAATAGTCCACTTGACCGGCGCCTTGTCTGTGGATTTGAGGTCCATCTCGATCCCCATCTGCATCACCGGCTTGATGTCCGGGATCTCCAGGAAGACGCTCCTGCCATCGTCGGAGATCTTGGCGGACTTGACGGTTACCGTGTCATGGCCCACCGCCTTGGGGTTGCTTACCTTGACTTCGGGCGAGCCGTAGGTGCTGGTCCAGCGGTAGTTCCACTGCTCGACGGCATACGACTGATCGTCAGTGGCGGACTCGACGTCGAGCGGGCAGGTGAAGTCGATCTGGATGCCGTCGTGCTTCACGTGGATGCCGATCGGCATGCGCAGCGGCTTGCCGGTGTAGCGGACGCGCTGAAGGCAGCCATCGTGGGCGGCGTTGGTCTGCCAACCCTTGAAGCCGGCGACGTAGAGTTGGCCGTCGGCGGGGCTGAAGCGCGCCCGCATGATGCCGGAGTCGAATTTCAGGGGGAGTTTGATCGTCGCGCCCTGGGGGATGCCGTCGGTTTCTTCGTAGATGACCTCGTAGAGGGCGGATTTGCCGTAGGAGGTGGAGAGCAGATGGCCTTGCAGTGGGCCCCATTTGTCGGTGGTGACCCAGACCTGTCCGCCGGTGGAATTGTCGGAGCTCATGGGGATCCAGCAGATCGGCGGGTCGTAGGTGTCGTGCTGCTTGACCTTGGAGGCATTCTCCGGCGTCACCTGACGCGGGTCAATCACGTACCCGTAGAAGCCGCCGGGTTTAAGGAGATTGATCCGACAGGCGGGGGTCCAGTGGCCTTCGTTGTCGCCGCAGACGAATTCGTCGTTGGGGCCCATGGCGTCGCCGTTGGGGGCACGCAGGCCGTGGGAAACCTGCTCGATGTATTTGCCGTCTTTGGAGACCTTCATGGAGCAGGCGTAATCGCGCTCGCCGGGCTTGACCCAGTTCCCGCCGCGGACAAACCAGAAGTTCCCGGTCCGGTCGGTCTGCAGGTCGAAGGTGAAGGCGTGATAGACCGGCAGGGTGACAAAGTCGTTGTTGAAGTTTTCGTAGAAGTCGGCTTCGCCGTCGCCGTCGAGGTCGTGCAGGCGGGTGATCTGGTCGCGGCCCAGGACATAGATCAGTCCATCCACGACCTTCAAACCCAGCGGCTCATAGAGGCCGGTGGCAAAGCGCCGCCAGGCGACGTGCTGCAGCGAATCGTCGATGTTCGTGCCGATCCAGACGTCGCCGTTCATGGTGCCGACCGCAACCCGGCCATCGGGGAAGAAGTCGAACCCGCCGGGGCGGATCCAGGCGTGCCAGGGGTTGTCGTCGGGAAGGCGGATGGTATCAACGACGTAGGGCACGACCTTGTCGTCCTCGACGCCGCGCGACCCGGCGGTGACGATCGGTTGCTTCCAGAGCGACGGCCCGCCGCGACAGAGCGTTGCAGGGTCGACGACGTCGGTGCCGACGGCAGCCAGAACTTTCGCGGCGTCTTTAAGTTCAGTTTCCGGGAGGTTGCAGATGGTCACCTTGAACGGCGCGATCGCCGGCACCCCGGCAGGCAAATTCAGCACGACCCGGCCTTCGGCGGTGACCTCCAGCGTCGCGCCGGCCGGCGCTTTGGCCACGCTCACCAGCGTGGCGGAGTCCTTATAGGTTATGACCGCGACATTGCCAGCCGCCGGGCCGGACGTCTTCGTGCCGATAGCGGTCGCCGACGGTCCCACATGCCCGACGCCTTTTTCGACATCGCAGATCAGCAGGTGGAGCGGTTCGGTGACGCCGTCAACGCGGATCGTGCGGGTAAAGGCGACATGGCCGCCCTCGGCAGCCTCGCGGCCGGTGGCGACGCTTGCCGGCAAGTCCAACACTTTCGCGTTGCCGACGGTGTAGGACAGGACCACCTGCTCGCCATGGCGGTACAAGCCGCTGTAGCGGGCCTCGCCCTGGGGCATGGGGCCTTCGCCATCGGGACGGGGGTCGGTGAAGTCGGCTTTTTCGCCCGCCGACCAGCCGCGGCCAATGCGGGTGCGGAACTGGGTGATGCCCTCTTCCAGGGCAGGCAGCTCGCCTTTGTACGCGCCGATGTTGGTCTTGGAGAGGTTCAGAAACCCGCCGGTCCAACCGGCCGCGAAGCGCATCAGGTCGGCATCGAAGCAGACCGTGGCCTCGGGGCCGACCTTGATCGTGATCCCCTTGGCCGCGACCAGCTCAGTCTGCGGCGCTACCGCCGCCGGCTTCTTGGCCGTTTTCGTGGGCTTTGTGGTGGGCTTGGGCTTCTCCGCGGGAACGTTTGCCCGCTCGGCGTCGGGATCGTCCGCGACGGCCGGCCGCTCGTCGTCGGCAGCAGGCTTGGTGGCGGGCTTGGACGTGCGCCTCTCCACGCTGTAGCTGAGGAACGGGCCGTAATCCATCACCAGGCCCGGGTTTTTCGGCTTTTTCGAATCGGCAGCGCTCGCGCCGCCAACCGCGAGAACCACCGCGAGCACAGCGGTCATGGCGGGCAAAAACGCGCGAGAAACCCGGCGGCGGCGAGGATTTGATGACTTCGTGGTGAGGGTGAAGGGCATCGGTTAGCTTCCTGAAAAGAAGGGCGTTTACGATACTGTACTGGTTACCCCTGAAGAGGGGAAACGTGGAGAACGGGGGTTAGTCGATCTCCACGCTTACGTCGCCGAATCTCTTGAAATCAGATTCGAAGGTCGCGACTGGCAACCCAGTCGACGCCGCATGGGCCGCGATAATGCAATCCACAAAATGCACCTTGCTCTTGCTGTATCGATCGAGGGCGTCAAGATGGATTTCAGCGTCCACCAGTTCGATTCCGGGGCTCCCAATTAGCGCTGACAGCACCCGCGCGACGTCTGTACGGTCTTTCTTATAGAATGACTCGAGAACAAAAACGGTTTCCGCCACGACCGGCGAGAGGAGGATCAGCGCGAGATCGCCACGGTCACAAGCTTCAAAAAGCCTGGCTGCCGTCTTGGCATGCCGCTCGTGATCCTGCACCAGGTGGCGGACGATCAGGTTCGTGTCCATCAACCGGCGCGCGCTCATCGGCTGCCTTCCCGGCGGCCCGCGACGGCGGCCGTCGCCGCGGCCTCGCGGATCTTTGCGAACGACATCCCTTTCCCCTTGTCGCTGGCCAGAGCTCCTTTGAGCGCCCTGGTGCCGGGATGCACCCGAATCGTCACATAATCTCCCTCGATCGAATACTCCAGCCTGTCGCCCGGCCTGATCTTCAGGGCCTGGCGGATCTCACCCGGAATCGTCGTTTGCCCTTTGCTCGTCACCGTTGAATGACTCATTGTAGTTCCTTACCTTTCAAGATCTCCTTACGTTCTTAGTATAAGCTACTTCGGCTCGGCTGCCACAAATTGCTCGCTTCCCCCGGGTGTCGGTCCAGGCTTGCGACATCAAGTCCCCGATGTTCGCGGGTTGCACGCAGTTGATCGCCTGTTCGGGTCAGGATGACTTCCTTCCCCGCCTTCAGTTCATCCAACGCGCGCCCGGCTGCCTCGTCCAAAGGCGCATGTTCAGCGTCCTTGATGCTGTTTGTCTTTCAACTCACGGTCAACGGCAAACTGGAGACGCCAGAGCCGTCGGCGGCGTTGTCGTCGCCGAAGGCCTGGACGCCGAGCGAGACGGCAATGTAATACGTCCCGGCGGCAATGGACGGGGGGAGCTTCACCTTGAACTTGTAGACCTTCGATTGCCTCGGCTTGAGACGGGCCTGTAGCCGCTGAGTGGCAATGCTGGTGGCGTTGCTGCCGTCGGGCTGGGTAGAAAGGGAGATGGCCAGCGGTGCCGTCCCAGTTGCCGGGACGTTGCCGGTGTCCTGCAAGGTGAACTCGACCGTCACCCGGCCGCCGGCAGCGACCGTCTGCGGCACTGGGATCGGCGCCGGCGGCGTCAAGGAAACGGTCGGCGGCGCGATCAGCGTGCTCGGCCCGACCGCCGAGACCACCGAACCGCCTGCGGAAACGCCGGCCACCAGGACGTAAGTGCCGTTGACATCCGGGAAGGACGGGATCTTCAGCTTGAACTTCGCGCTCTTACCCGACTTCAACTTCAGCGACTTGGTGATCGAGGCGAAAGGCGTGCCGCTGGAGACCGACCCGGTCGGCGATACGTACAGCGTGATGGTGACCGGGCCGGAGAAGAGCGTGGCGTTGGGGTTGCTCAAGACGACCGTGGCGGCGGCCTTGGACTTCTGTCCACCGATCACCGAACCCGGCAGACTGGCGCTCAAGCTGGCAGCAAGGCTCGCCGAGCCAACAGCGGGCGGAATGTCGATATAAAAGACCTGGAAGGCAGTGGCCGGCGCGACCGGCGCCATCGAGGGCCCCTCGAGGACATGCTCTCCATCCAACTGCAGGAAGTACGTCCCATTGTCCGCCGCGGTCCAACCCCCTGCCGGAGCGCCAATCATGTACGTTTCCGTTGCGGTGGCCGCTCCGGTAAACGTCGGCACGTTGATGCTGTATTTGAGGCTTTTGGCAATGGGGGCGGTATCCGGCGTTTTACCGGTAATCATCAGCGTGGTATCGACGTCCGCAATGCCGGTGATGCCGCCGGCATTGGTGTCCGTGTATGCCGCGGTGAGAACCACCGGCGTGGTACCGGCCGTGTTGATGTCCGTGGCCGTCAGGGTCACCGTCGGCGCCGTGCTCAAGAGCAGCCGCGGCTCGCAGGGTTCGATGATGCACCTGGACGTTCGGGCCGGACGGCATCGACTGAAGTTCGTTTCCCCGGCAGTTCGGTTCGCATTCGACATTTAGTCTCCCTTCGCTTGGCTCGCGGCAAAAGTGGTTCCCGGATTTCAGTTTGTTGAAGGATTCGGTTGTAACCAATTACTCAGAATCGATCTATCGTATCTGGCTGGAGTCATCAGGGACTAAGCATCCTGCAAACGCATTCACACAGGGGCGGGGCCGCAGGGCGCGGAGTTGACGGTTTCTTGATTGCAGCCTCCGAACGAAGTAATATCACAACGTAAGTTAAGCTCCGACATCACGATTTAGGTGGCAAGAACCATGAACGTGAAAAAGAACCGCTCAGTGGATTTTGCTCTTCGGACGCTCACGCCGGCCGACAGGCAAAAGGCGCTGGCGTGGCTCGACCATCTGGCGAACTGGGAAAACGATCCCCAAGTCCGCGAAGCGTCGAGGGCCTCGAATTACGAGAACGTTCTGGTTCTGACGACGTCTGATGACATCAGCATTTCGTTCAGCCTCGATACTGAAAACAGCCAGATCACCGTACTCGATATCACGAAACCTTCGCGGTTCGCAACGGCGAATCACTCGATGCAGATCTAATCAGCGGACTATCATTCGGAACCCACGGTGGCGAGCGTCCTGAATGTCCGGGGAATCTGTACTCTTGCTCGATTCGGTCCCAGTCCAAACGCAGCGATGTAACGGGGCTACACCCCTGCGCAAGCGGTGGCCAAATCCTTGGCCGACGAGAGCTGAGCCAGGCCCGCCTCGCTGATCAGCTTTCGACTTGCCACCAGGATGTCGAAGTACGTCCGTTCCGGTAGGTCGGTTGGAAGACGGAGGGCCGGAATCCCTTCGCCGTTTGGAACTGTATAGCGCTCGGCCAGGGCGAGCAATTCCAGATCGGCCGTCTTGATCCACCCGGCACTCTCGAGTCGGCCACCGAGCAATGCGGCCTTCTCGAGCGACGCCGAGCCTTGGTTGTATGGCGGCGCGCCTTCCGCCAGGAATGCCCTGAGACCGATGAAATCGGGCCATGGTGCCGCCGAGGCCATAATGAACTGCGCCACTGCCCAGGTGGTGAACGCTTCGGTGTTCCCGTGAGGGGCAAAGTCGATGCGTACGAATCGCCCATCAGATGCGTGGCGAAGGTCGCACTCACAGCCGTGGAAGAAGTACCTCCACTCTCCGGACTGGAAGGTGCCCCGTTGCGGACACTTGCGCGCTGCCCAGAGGTAATAGAGCTCATTGGCCGGGACATTCAGTGACGCCGCCAGGCTGGTCAGAAGCGGCCGCCGTCGGACTACGGAATCGTTACACGCGATGAGAAATTCAAGTTCGATCTGAGTCATAGATCGTTCCGCTGGCGTTCATGGCTTCCCTGGTAAACGATGCATCTGATGCAGGGGCCAAGTGGGGATTTGGCTTCCCGTCTTGTCGACTATTCTGATGTTCTCAGCCGGGATCGCCACGTTTTCCTCAACAGCGGCGCGCCAGCGATGGTTGCCATTATACAGGTATCGCTTGCCGTTGATTTCCCAAATTTCGATTGGCCCGTCCTCGCCGAGCGTCGTCGTCCAAAAGGCGGACGGGTCCGTCCTGAGCTGTTCACGCATCTCCTGGACGATGCCGTCATAAAACTCCGGCTGGGTCGAGCCAACAATGTTCAACGACTTCGGATCCACACCCTCTCCGTCCATCGCTCAGCGGCGCTCGCCCCGACTGACGTCTTTTCAGCTTCTGAAGTATACCCCCAGTGCGATATAATACGCCACTAATTATGCCCGGGCAACGCACACCCTTGGCAGCGAGCAATTCGCCAAACCGCAGGCAGAACGGCCGGTTACTGAAGAGATCAAGCGTGAGCAGTTCGACTCCCTGCTCATCGCGAGATGGGCGGGCAGAATGTCTGGCGTCTTTCTTGCCCAGCCCGATTCATCCAACCCTTGCGGGGTCGTTCATTTCTTCTCGCCCGCCGGTCGATAATCGAAATCAACTTTCTTTGTCTCCCCTGCCTGTACCTTCACCAACGCCGTCGCCGGCGTTGGCTCAACCAGCGAACCCTCGTGCAGCACGCTGATCTCGTACTCCCCCGGAGGTAAGCCTTTAATTGTGAAGGTGCCGTCAGGGCCGGTGACGGCGAAGAAAGGGTGCTCGAGCACGTGGACGTACGCCGACATCCAGGGGTGCATGAAACAGTGGAGGTTGATCTTGAGCTCCGGCTGCTTGAAGACCTTGTTGATGACGTCATCCTTGCCCGGCATGCCGACGTTGAACGGCGGGTTCTCGCGCGGAGTGGCCATGACGTTGTGCAACGTCGCGTCGCTGTTGCGGATCTCCAGCGGTTGGCCGGCCATCACGGCGACAACGTGCGGCGTGTACATGCATCCAACCTGGTCGAGCACCACGGGGTCCTTGGGCGGGTCGAATTCCTTGCCATCGAGCCCTTTGCTCACGTAGACGAGCACGTTTCCGAGCGTGACGTCATCGCCGTTCTTTCCGAGCACGATCTCATCGTGAATCGGCAGCTTGCCGTCCTTGTAGCACTGCTTGCAAAAGGCGTTGCCGGCGATCTCTTCGACCGGCTTGATCGCGGGCGCTGTGCCCTTGAACCGCACGACGCCTGTCACCACGCCGCTGTCCTTGGCATCGATGCCTCCGACGCTCTGCGTCGTGGGCTTTCCATTGGGCGGAGCGCCGACAGCAACCGCCGACGTCAGCACCGTCATCAACATCCCGACAAACAAACGAATTTGCATGCTCTGTCTCACCGATTGGACTCACACGGATAACTGACCCGCAAAACTCAGGACTCACCACCGAAGAAGGTGAACCACAGAGACCACCGAGGGCACAGAGGAAAACACAGAGAGAGAAATGCAGGGCGAACTGAAAAACTGCATCGAGCAAGGAATTGAAGCTCGCGTTGGGCTCCGGGTTCCTTCTCTGTGTCTTCCTCTGTGCCCTCGGTGGTCTCTGTGGCTGCCACTTTCTTGCCTTCGTCTCCGTGGTCAGTAATCCGCTTTAATGAGCGGCGGCCGCCGGCGTCTTGGCGCCAGCCGGGACCTTGTCGGCCGCGACGATCTTCCACACCGCGCCGCGGGCGCTATCGAAGGGGTTCCAGGTGCCGTACTGGCTGGCGGCGTTGGTGACGAACAGGTTGCCTGCCTCGTCTTCGCCGCCGCTGCTGAAATTCAGCTTGGTGTGCAGCAGCTCCTGCATCTGCCACTTGCCCTGGTCGTCCCGCTTGACGCCCCAGATCCGGCCGGTGCCCCAGTCCCCGGCGAAGTAGACGCCGTCGAGGCTGGGGAACTCGGCGCCGCGATAAATGCCCATGCCGATGATGCAAATGCCGGCGTCGGCGTGGCTGTATTCCGCGACCGGCAGGACGCCCACGACCTGGGTCTTTTCGCCGGCCTGTTCCTTTTCGATGGGGAAGGGGTGGGTGCCGCACATGAAACTCCAGCCGTAGTTTTCGCCTCCCTTGCTGGAAGCGGGCTGGAAGTCGATCTCTTCCCAGGTGTTCTGGCCCACGTCGGCCATGAACAGGTCGCCGGTCTTGCTGTCGAAGGAGAAGGTCCACGGATTGCGCAGGCCGTAGGCCCAGATTTCCGGCTTGCTCTTGGGCTTGATCTTGGAGAACTCCAGCTCGCTCTTGCCAAACAGCACCATCAGCTTCGGGTCAGCCGCGCCGGCAAATGGATTGCTGTCGGGGACCACATAGCGTTCTTTTCCCTTGGTGTTGACGTCGATGCGGAGCATCTTGCCCAGCAGCGTGCCGATGTCCTGGCCATTGTTGTCAACATCGCCTTCCCACCCGCCGTCGCCGACGCCGATGTAGAGGTAGCCGTCGGGACCGAAGGCGATTTTGCCGCCGTGGTGGTTGCAGTAGGGATAATCGATGCGCAGGATCGGCCGCGCCGAGGCCATGTCGATCTTGTTGGGGTCCGTCCCCGACACCTTGTATTCCACGATGAACGTGGAGCCGTTGAACCACATGTCGGCATAGCTGATATAGACCAGGCCGTTCTCTTTGAACTTGGGATGGAAGGCGATGCAGTAAAGCCCCTGTTCAAGGAACTGGAAGGCGGTGTTCGCCGTGTTGCTGTAGAACGGCTCGTCGAGGACTTTGCCGTCCTTGTTGATGATGCGGATGACGCCCGGGCGTTCGCAGACGAACAGCCGGCCGGTGCCGTCCTTCGGACTAGCGACGTGGATGGGGTCCACGAACCCGCCGGCGACTTCGACGAGTTGGATCGCGACATTGCCGGTGAGCTTGCCGCCGGGGTGGGCGGTGTTCGGCGGTTGCTGCGGCTCTGGGATGCCATTTCCGCCGCCTCCGCCTCCCGCCGCGGCGGGCGGGACCGCACCGGGACCAGGCGCCGGGTCGGCGCTGAGCGAGGCCACCGCAAGACCGATTGCCAGAACGCCGGTAACGAGCCTGCCGGGGAACGCGATCATGATCTGTCTCCTTCTGCCGGGGTCGATGAGATGAATGCACTCCGCACGATTGACGATACCGATCGATTCGGGCTTGTTCAACGGACTTGACCGCGCCAATTCATCTCATTTTTCGAAGACCCAGGCCCTGTCTGAAAACTCGCCGCTCCTTGCCGCGGGTCGGAAATGCCCCGTAGGCGGTGGCGCCCGAGACGAAGCGATTCAACCGAAAGAGTCGTTGAGGAGCGAGATCGAAGCAGACGGGGCGTTTCCGGCCCGCCGCGGCCCGTCGAGTTCTCAGAGGGGGCCTGAATACGCCCGCACGCGCATCGTCGTCACTCGCCGGCTCGAGGGCGCGGACGACAGTTCTCGCTCTGCATCGGCATAACTGGTGCTCGCGCAGGTTGCACACCGCGCGGTTGCGCAACCAGCAGCCAACCGGAGGCGAAAAATCGGCGGTTTTGAGCCAGGAATGGAGCTCGCGCAGGTTCGCAGGTTTTTTTGCCACCTCACGCACACGTTACAACGGCGCGAGCTCCGGAGCCGCAAAAAATTTTTTCGGCCCACTTACAACAACCTGGGCTCCCAAGGTTTCCGCCGGGAACGGACGGAGGATGTACTGACAGGTTGCTCATTCTTCGTGATTTTTCGTGAATGCGACGCACTCGCCCGTCCCTCGCCGCCGTCGAAAATCGCCTCTGATCGTGACAACAACCTGGGCGCACACCTTGACGACGGCTGAGTGCATAAATATGCATTAAAGTGAATATGTTACTTCGCACTGATGGCCTCCCCTACTAGCTCGAACGGTCGGCCTCTCTCAATTAGAAGCCGGGCCTGGGGTACACCGAGACATCCGCGATTCGCGTCGCAACGATCAGTTTCGGCGTGACAACCCCCTTTCACCCCGATCGATTCTGTCCGCTTCGTCGCGTCTTTAAGGGCCTAACGTTCACCGGGGACATCCATGC
>Ga0182024_10012372_pt1 | contig 16898 bp, 18 predicted proteins | sample P32metaG_FD_120480 | JGI IMG/M metagenome (GOLD analysis project Ga0182024, IMG submission 120480) | Permafrost microbial communities from Stordalen Mire, Sweden - P3-2 metaG (Illumina Assembly) | ecosystem: Environmental > Terrestrial > Soil > Wetlands > Permafrost | place: Sweden: Stordalen...
GGAGTCAAACAGCGGCACGACAGACCTACAGAAACGTCCCGAACCGTGTGCGATCCCTATGCTGCGTCACCAGCAACCAATCTGCGCTACGATTTCAGCTTCTGATGAATTAACCAGGCTAGGGGGCGTTTAGAATCCGGATTTCGGAGGCGAAACCAGCCAACATGAACCGAAGTACGCTTGTCTTGCCAACCGGGGGTTATTCACACTTCCCTCTCGACAATGAGAGTCGCACTATACGCACGGGTATCCACCGCAAATAACGGCCAAAACCCCGAGATGCAATTGCGGGAGCTACGTGAATACTGCAAGCACCGCGGCTTGGAGTTGGCAGGCGAGTACGTGGATGGCGGAATCTCAGGCGCCAAGAATTCCCGCCCGGAACTGAACCGCCTTAATGCCGATGCTCGGCGAAGACGCTTTGACGCTCTAGTCGTATGGAAATTTGACAGGTTTGCCAGGTCCGTATCCCATCTATAGCGTGCCCTTGAGGAGTTTCGATCTCTAGGCATCGAGTTCATTTCCCTCTCCGAACAGGTGGACACATCCACCCCGACTGGAAAGATGGTTTTCACGGTCCCAGGGGCTGTAGCGGAACTAGAGCGGAGTTTGATAGCGGAGCGTGTTCGGGCGGGCCTTCGGATCGCTAGAACAAAGGGGAAGCGACTCGGACGCCCTCGGAAGATCGCAGACGCTCGAGCAATCATCCGTCTCCGAGCCGAGGGGGCTTCATGGCGGACGATTTCGGCTGCTCTCGGCGTTTCAACTGCGACCGCCTTCAACGCGGCCTCTAGGGGGCGTTTGGAAAACCCTACTTCCGGCTCCCCTGTAAGTAACTGAAGGGGTTCACCGCAAATCCGCATATTCGGCGTTTGGAAATTATCAGTTTTCTAAACTACTTCCGAACGGTCAGCGATCAACCTGCGTCCGTTAACCCCCGAAATTCCTGTGACGACCGCTTCGGAGCGAGAGCCTTCGGTAGGTCGAAACCGATTCCCATCGACACGGAAACGTCCCGCCTATATTCGACATCGTCGCGTGAACGAGAATAAAGGTCGCTCATGGACTTTCCCGAATGCGGCATCCAAAATTTAAGCAAGCCATACGGACAGCGCGACTGTCGAAGATGTGTGTTGCGAAATCGTCGGAGGCAATGGAAACCTCGCTTGGAAATTCCCAAGCTTTCGAGAATCGGATGGAACTCTCTTTTTAAGAGGCGGTAGTAGGTCTAAATCGTTATCTCGGCTTCCTTACAGGCTTGCGGGATGGGCTTTTCGTTGGGCCAGCGCCACCTGCGGAAGTGCCACGCATCGGGTCGCTTCCCTCGCGCGACGCCTTCAAACGTTTGAGGAGTTCCAAGCACCTACCTTCGGGTGTACAGTTTCGAAGAGGCGGGAGGATCTCATGCGATTGTTGGTTGTGGAAGATGACGTGGGTATTCAGGGGTTCCTCAAACGGGCATTGATGGAATCCGGATACCAGGTGGATACAGCCAACGATGCTAAAACGGGAGAACTTAAAGCCTTGGAAGGCATCTACGATGCATTCATCATTGATCTCGGTCTTCCCGACATGGATGGGCTGGAATTGATTGTGAGGTGCCGTGCCCAAGGTATTTCTGCTCCGGTGTTGATCCTGTCTGCACGCCGTTCCGTGGACGAGCGAGTAAGGGGATTGGAGCAGGGTGGAGATGACTACCTCACGAAGCCGTTCGCCCTCGCGGAACTGGTTGCGAGACTGAGAAATCTGCTGCGCAGGTCCTCTCCGCCGCAGAATGACTCGGTACGCCTACAGACTGCGGACTTGCAACTGGATCTCGTGCGTCATGAGGCTCGACGCGGAGATCACTTGCTCCAGTTGACCCCGCAGGAGTTCTCGCTCCTGGAATATCTTTGCCGGAATGCCGGGCGTGTGGTTACCCGCACGATGATTCTGGATCATGTCTGGCGAATGCGGATTGATCCCGCGACGAATGTAGTCGATGTCCATATCTATCGCCTGCGTAGCAAGGTGGACCATAATGCCCCCATACCACTAATTCACACAATCCGCGGCGTCGGATACGTACTCAAGCATGTCTAAGTTCTTGCAGCCAAGTGCGGCTTGGCGCATTTCGATTTGGACGACGGTGGGGTTCGCTCTCGGAACGGCTCTGGCGTTCTCGATTGTTTACTTTCTTGTCGCGAATGCCATCCAAGAGCGCAGTGATGCGTGGCTGAGCGGTGAAGCGGAGGTTCTTGCTCGGGTCTCAACCGATACCCCCCGAGATCGCCTGTATAACAGCATCGTTCGAGAAGTGGCCGAACTTGCGACCCAGGAGTTGCCGGACGAACGCAATTCAAGTGGGCAAAGACTGAATTCCGTCTTCTTCTTGGAAAGTGACCCCAATAACAATGAAAGTCCGTTGTGGGTCGGGCCGGGTCCAGACGATGCTTTTCTCAAGGCAATTCTGCGGACGAAACCTATTCCCGGAATTCCGCAGTCTGTGAAAGTTGAAGGATGGCCCACAACATTTCGAGTAGTTACCCGGCAGGAAAACGGGAGAACGATCTACCTGGGGCTCTCTGGTCGCGGCGCCAGGCATTTGCTTAGGACGTTGACTCGTCGTTTCCTGCTGTTGTGGGGCAGTACGGTCCTCATGGGTTTTCTAATCTCGTACTTGAGCGCGCATCGCACGCTTCTCCGCGTTCAACGCATTACCGACACTGTCGCACGAATCGGGAGTGAAGACTTAATGGAACGATTGCCTCAGCCCGTCAATTCCGATGAGATCTCCCGATTGGCTAAGACTTTCAATCACATGTTGGATCGAATTCAGTCCTCGGTAAATGAGCTTCGCTCTGTAACCGACGCGGTCGCGCACGACCTGAAAAGCCCGTTAACTTCGATTCGCGGGGCGCTGGAATCCATCCTATCCAGCGAGCCCAACGAAAAGTGGCGGGACTCGGTCGGTGACGCAATCGAAGGCGTCGATAGACTCTTGAACGCACTGAACACCACACTGGACGTTGCGGAAGCACAAGCTGGCGCGCTTCGCCTGGATCGCAGCATGATTGACCTTTCTGCGGCGATGCGACAAGTAGCGGATCTCTACCACCCAGCTTTGGACGAACGCCATCACGAATTGATGGTTGATCTCGAAGACCACGTTGTCGTGAACGCTGACTCGGGATTGTTGAATCGCGTTCTGAGCAATCTAATCGAGAACGAAATCGCTCACTTACCAATGGGATGTCAGATAACGATTCGGCTGCGGTCGTGGGAGGGATCAGCGGAACTAGTGATCGAAGACAATGGTCCAGGGTTTCCGCCTGAGATCAGCAACCGAGCGTTTGAACGTTTCGTCAGAGGGAAACACTCACAAGGACATGGGCTGGGACTTGCGTTCGTGGATGCGATTGTGCGGGCACACGGCGGCACTGCCAAGGTCTCCAATGGTCAAGCAGGCGGTGCCGTTGTAACTCTCTCGCTGCCTGCAAAGGTGCTCCACCCCGCGTAATTTGACGGGGTGCCACCCGCGAGAAGTAAATCGGTTTCGCATAAAGTCGATCGCACTCCCACCATGTCAGCTAGAAGCATTCTTGGCGTGTTTCTTGACCAGCCCATTACGCTGGGACCGCAATTTCAGGAAGGTTTTGGCATCTTTGTACAGACGCTTGCGCGCATAGCGATCAAAGGCGGCCTTTCTTAAGATGCGGAAGACGACCTTGGGGCGAAAGTAATACTCATCATAGAACTGGTGAACGGCGGCAAGAATTTCGTCCGATGACAGACCGGGGTACTGGATGTGTGCAAGCTGGTGTCCTCCCTCATCAACCATACTGCTAGAGACCATGAAGCCGTTCTTGACGACGTATTCGTAAAGCTGGGTGCCGGGATACGCATGGGCTACAGAGACCTGGATTGTCTCGACGTCCAGTTCTTTGGCAAAGTCGATTGTTTTGCCGATCGTTTCGCGGGTTTCACCTGGGAGACCCAGTATGAAGTCACCATGGATAGTCAGATCAAGCGTGTGACAATCTTTTGTAAACTGACGGGCACGCTCGACGGTCGCTCCCTTCTTTATGTTCTTCAGAATTTCATGGTCGCCCGATTCGTAGCCGACGATGAGCAGTCGGCAACCGGCTTCTTTCATGGCCTTCAGTGTTCCGTAGTCCGTGGTGACTCGCGACGTGCAGGACCAGGTTAGGTTTAGCGGCCTCAGCTTGACGCAGAGTTCAACCGTGCGTGCTTTCTGAATATTAAAAGTATCGTCATCGAAAAAGAATTCCTTCACGTTGGGCCAGTATTCGATAGCCTTACCCATCTCGAGAGCAACATCGTCGGTCGAGCGCATACGCCAAGGATGACCACCCAAAGTTTGAGGCCACAGGCAGAAGGTACACTGCGCAGGACAGCCGCGCGTGGTGTAGAGCGCGACATAGGAATGCAACAGGAAGGGAACGCTGTAGCGCGTAATGTCGAGGTGACGCTTGTAAACGTCGGTGACGTGCGGCAACGCATCCAGGTTCTGGATCTGTGGAGCGTTAGGGTTATGCACGACCCTTCCATTCTTCAGGTAGGATACGCCTGCGATTTCCTCTATTGGTTTGCCTTCGGCATAGTTGACAACCGTGTAATCGAATTCCATACGGCACACAAAATCAATGGCCGAGCATTTTCTCAGTGGCTCTTCGGGCAGCGCCGTTACATGCGGACCAACGAAGGTAATCTTGATTTCGGAGTTTGCTTCCTTCAACGCCTGTGCAATGCGGATGTCGCCAGTGAAGCCTGGAGTGCTGGTAAAGAGAACCATGACCTCGTAATTCTTTGCGATCTTGATGACCCCTTCGGTAGAGATGTGGTGCGAAGGAGCATCGAGCAAGAGTGATCCTTCAAGGATACCTGCAGGGTAAGCCAGCCATACGGGATACCAGTACGACTCAACTTCACGTGTAGCGGGCCATCGCGAGCCGGCTCCTCCGTCGAAACGTTCGAATGACGGAGGATTGAGAAATACGGTTCTCAAGGTCATAGACCTGTCCTCCAAATGTCAAATCATCTGCTATTCTCGGGGCGCTTAGACTTGCTCCCCTGGTTGAATAATTTGTTGCGCACGTCGGGCCAGAACTCCTTTGCCACATTGAAGAATGTATCTAGAGCTATTTGTTCTCCCCACTTGTTTGCTGTATTTGCCAGTGATCGGTCGGCGGCCGGGTAGTAAACGTTGGAAATACCCGCGGCCACGGCATTACCTGCGAGCTCCGATATGTTGAAGTGGTCGCGGCCGTCATCGCCACGGGTTATGAATTCGCGGCTCATGGCGTATCCTGTTCGCTTCCAAAACCCGCCCTCTCCTCTCACAAAATAGCGAGGATCTTCGTGCAGCGCAGCCGGGAACAGCCCCTCACTCATGATGTTACCGGTTGCTTGATCGGCGAATGCCCCTCCATAATATTTGCCGAATCCTTGTGCGCCGTGACCGAAAGTGGTGTACTGACGCTGTGCCATCCCTAGCCCAGCAAATACACCTGCCACCAGAAAGGCCGAAGGGTCAAAAGAATCGTCGAATGCGACTTTCATCTTTGCGCTTCGAGTCAGCGGGAGGATTGTCGTCGTGTTCTCATCCGATCGATAGTTCGGGATCACCCAGAAGATGTGATTCTTGCTCGGTTCGTGTTGGCGGTCGTTCTGCTCAGGATTTGACTGACGAGATTGGGACTGGGTCGGCTGGGGTTTATCCGGCAGAGATGATGTTCCTTGTCCCATAGCAGCAGTAGATCCGAAAAGGAATCCAAGGCCGATCAGCAGATAGCAGGCCACTGAAACGAAGGAGCGCAAGACCAGGATACGCACAATCGATCAGATGCATCACCAGCCAGGGTCATGATTAAGATGAACAACTTGTCATCTTCAAGACGTCGCAAAGTCATTCTCGACTGATAGTGTTCCATCGAAGTCTTCGACAGACGTTTGAGAATCTCATACCTCAATGAGAGATCAACAGCAGATAGGAGTGGTCTTGGGCGCGAGCAAGGTTTGGTTGTCTTTCTGTTTTGCTTCACCATTTTCTAAAAGCGAGGTCCCACTGAGTCAGGAATCGTGCCGATCTTAAGCGGCGCTCTTCGTCCTTCATTCCGGTGCGGACTTGGGCGCCGCTGGTTTCTTGCGTTGGCATTCCTGACCGCCGTTTTGTCCGCAACCTCTGCGTGCGCCCAAGATCACTACGAAATCCAGGTGTACGGGTCCGAGCTCGGTGACCCGGGTAACGCCATGGTCGAGCTGCACAGTAACTTCGCGATTGACGGCTCGAAAACGATCGTTGATGCTGTTTATCCGACGAATCACGCCGAGCACGCGACGGTCGAGATTACCCACGGATTCACGGATTACTTCGAGTGCGGATTCTGTATTTTCACTTCGGTAACTCAAGGCCAGGCCTGGCAGTGGGTGGGCGATCACATCCGACCGTGCTTCGCCGCACCGGACAAGTGGCACTGGCCCGTCGGCGTCAGCATCTCAAATGAACTTGGCTGTGTGCGGCGGCAGTACGCGGTGGACACGTGGACGTGGGAAATCCGGCCGATCGTGGACCAAAAATTAGGTAGATGGTATTCGCCCCTGAATCAGACGCTCGACCGTTCATTCCGCGGAGAGAGCCTGCATCAAGGCGTCGTCTTTTCGCCCAATTTCAAATTCAGCTACGACTTCACCCCCAAAATTGCCGGAGGCCAAGAATATTACGGCTCAGTGCGCCCGGTCACGGGATTCGATGCGGTCGCGCAACAGCAGCACCAGATTTTTCCCGCGATTGATTTTAATATCGCGCCTCAGTGGGAGATCAATTTCGGCTTGGGCGTCGGTCTCACGAGGGCAACGGATCACCTCATTGCGAAAATGATCCTTGGGTATCGATTTAACTCTTGAGTTGGGAGCGGGACGACCAATGGTAAAGGGACTCGTGATCGGTTTTGTGCTGGCCGTAGTGATTTTGGCGGGTGGGACCTTCTACTATTTTGCGTCGGGCATGGCGCCCGTCGCCACCGCCGATCCACCAATGCCGTTTGAAAAGAAGCTGGCAAACCTGGCCCTGAACGCGCATATCGAGAAGCAACACATTGTTCAATCTCCCGTGTCTGCCGACGAACTCACTTTTCTTGCGGGCGCGGACGTGTACACACAGAACTGCGCGGCCTGTCACGGAATACCAGGCCAGCCCCCCACCGACTACGCAGCGACGATGTTTCCGAATCCACCTCAACTGTTTCGGGGTAAGGGTGTGACCGATGACCCAGCATCGGAGAGTTACTGGAAGGCGGCTAATGGTATCCGGCTGTCCGGGATGCCCGCTTTCAAGACCAAACTAACGGATACCCAGTTGTGGCAGGTCAGTCAATTGGTCGCACATGCGAACGATTTGCCTGAATCCGTTATGAAGGCACTTGTCCGTGACGTTCCGGCATCAGCAGCTCCACTGCCCCTGGCATCGGTTGGCAAATCGACCAAGGAATAACCAAACGTGAGAAGACAAACAGGGGGATCATGAGAATCTTGCTTTATAGTCCCGACAATGGAGTTACACGCAATTTCATGCCGCATCTTTGGATGTTCCTCCTCCAGGCATTGACTCCGTCTGGTCACGAAGTACTGCTGATTGACGGCAACGCACAACCGATGGATGAAGCGGGCATTGCCCGCTTTGTGCGGGAACAGAATATTGGCCTGGTTGGGATCGGCGCGATGACGCGGATGATAGCAAAGGCGTACCGCATGGCCGATGCAATCCGCGGCGTTGGTGTGCCGGTGGTGATGGGCGGACCTCACGTTACCGAACTGGCTGACGAAGCGCTGGGTCGCGGCGGCGGGCCGCGCCATGCCGACGCGGTGGCTCTCGGTGAAGCGGATGAAACCTGGCCAAGGATTGTGGAGGATGCCGCACGCGGCGAGCTTAAGGATATCTATGCCCCTGTGGATGACTTTGGTCGTGAACGCAAACCCAATCTCCAGTCGTATCCGGCGATTCCGTGGGACAAAATAAACCTGGAACAGTTCAATCTGGTTCCCAAAATAGCGACGCGCATTCTCCAGCATTTGGGCGGCGGCTGGGGCACTTTTCGCATGATTCCGATGGAGTCCGGGCGCGGCTGCCCCTATGGGTGCGAATTCTGTACGGTAACCGGCTTTTTCGGCGACTCGATCCGATTTCGCAGCAATCAGAGCGTTGTAGATGAGTTGCTTTTGCTGAAAGCTCGCGCGAAGGCGGAAGGCGGCCAGATTGCCGTCTTCTTCATCGACGATAATTTCGCCATCAACGTCAAAAGGACGAAATCGCTGCTGCGCGACATTATCGCCGCCGGCGCTCAGGTGCACTGGGTTGCGCAGATCAGCGCCAATCTGTTGCGTGACGAAGAGCTCGTGGACCTGATTGCCGCTTCGGGGGGCAAGTGGGTCTTCATCGGCATGGAATCTATCGACCCCGCCAACCTGGCCGACGTGAAGAAGGGATTTAACAAGCCCGGTGAGTATGCCGCTGTGCTGGAAAGGCTCGCCCAGCGCAACGTCTATGCCATCACCTCCTTCATTTTCGGGATGGATAACGACACACCTGGGGTTGCGGAGCGAACGCTTCAGGAGATTCGCACTTGGCCGCCAGGGTTGCCCATCTTTGGCTTACTCACGCCCTTGCCGGCCACGCCGCTTTACAAGAGACTGGAGGCCGCAGGGCGATTGACGCGCCCGAAACACTGGCAGGAGTTCATACCTTTTGCGATGGCTCATACGCCGCTGAAGATGACGATCGCGGAAGCTCATGCTGAGGTGAAGTACGGGTGGGCCAATTCCTACAGTCCAGAGGCGATAGAAAAGGCCGTCGATTCGCTCAATGATAAGCCCTTAGGCTATCGTGTGAACATCTTAATCGCACGAATGTGTTTTCGGGGAATCTACTTCCCTCAAATGGGCCGCTTGGCATGGTTGAAGGTCATTACCCAGAATCGGCGGACACTTTTCAAGTTAGCGGAAGAAGCGTTTGGTGCTTGGTACCGCCTGCGGTTGACGAGTGGTGAAAACTTTGATGCTGGTCCTGAAATCAATCAACCGAACTGAACCCACGATTGCCACGGTGCGTCTGATTGGACGCTTTGGTAGCGCCTGCGAGATCGGGAGATCACTCATTCGTTTCGAAAGGCACCGAGAATATCGGTCTTGATGGGCAAGTTTTTGTCGATTCGATTGGCACGCTGAGAAAAGTCCCGCGATGATTAGGCTGCAACCGCCGAAACCGAGACGTTGTACTTGACGTATTGTCCGCTGCGACCGTCGGTAAAATGAACAATTCGTCATCCACAAGATATTGCTACGTCATCCCTAGCTGATAGCATTCCGCTGCGATTCTGGCGAGAGCTTCAAAGCGCGTTTGAAGAACCTGTGCGTCTAAGCCGATTGCTGGACTCCGATGTCCACCAAGCCTGCGAGATCGAGAGGAGAACCTCAAATGAATTCGAAAACGGCGAAGCTCGTCCCTAAGGTGGGGATTCTAGTGTTTTCCTTGCTACTCGCGGTTCCACTGTGGGCACAAGTTGCTAGCGCGATATTGTCCGGAACCGTCACTGATCCCTCGGGCAAGGTGCTGACAGACGCCAAGGTCTCTGTCAAGAACACAGTCACGGGGCAATCGACGGAGACCCGGACCGATTCAGCCGGCCTCTACAACGTTTTAAATCTCGTGCCGGGCGATTACGAGGTTTCAGTTTCGGCAGAAGGGTTCCCCACCAATGTGGCTAAAGTGACGATCACTCAAGGTGCCAAGCAAACGATGAACTTGACGTTGGGTGGAGTGCTTTCATTGGGGGACCTAGGTTTCTCTTCGGCTCAGACCCAGGGAAATGCGCAGGATCAGGCCAGGCTCGACAAGCGGTCGCATATGCTTAAGATCCATCAGAGGCTCGGTTTGATAGATACCGCCCCTCTGCTCGCCACGGTCTTCCTGGGGACCGGCGCCGGCGGCAAAAGCACCAGTTCGACCGACCGCTATGCGCATCTTGCTCTCGGTTCGGTGACGGGGGATTTGTATTTCATGAGCGCTTACTATGCGATCCGCGCGCCCAAAATTCCGGGAACCGAAACGCGCGGACCCATCCGACTGCACAAGGCGCTGGCCTGGATTCATTTCCCAGGGATGATCCTGACGCCCATTTTGGGGACGATGGCTTTCGATCAAAAAAGCAATGGGGAAAAGGTTCATGGCATCGCGAGCGCTCATGGGGCGGTGGCCATCATTACCGCGGCGGCGTATGGAGCCTCTATCTTGTCCGTGTCCATTAAGTGGTAGAGAGGGGTCATGAATAAACAGACAATGATACTGATAGGCCTGTTGTTTCTTGGGCTCCCCGCTCTTGCCCAGACAACAGATAGCCAGTGGGTTCTCGGACAATCTACTCTCACGTACCACGTGACTCACCCGCTGCATCAAGTTGATGGCGTCAGCCACGCGGCAAAAGGAAAAGGAGTGTGCCACGAGGGACAATGCGATTTCTTGATTGCGGCGCCGGTGAAATCGTTTGATTCCGGGGACAGCAATCGCGATCTGCACATGCTGCAGGTGACGCGCGGGGGCCAATTCCCGATGGTCACGGTGCGGACACGACTGCCCGAAGACGCATCCGCGTCCGCGACGATTCATGCCGACCTGGTGGTCGAGTTCGCTGGCCAGACCGTCAATTACAAGCAGGTATTATTCCAAGAGGTGACCCAAGGAAACGAGATCCGGATATCAGGAACAATTCCAGCTACGCTATCCGATTTCAAAATCGACCCGCCGTCGCTCTTAGCGCTTCCTGTGAAGAACGAAATACCGGTACGCGTGGAAATGACGTGGCAAATGCAGAAATGACATGAAAACGGGGCGCGCGATTTCTGCGGTTTTCTTGATATTCGTGTGTGCGAACTCGGCGCCCGCTCAGGATGCTGTTTCGGCCTCCGCACCGACTTCTAACTCGCTCGTGATACACAGACTGTTGGTCACTGTTAATGCCGCAACCAATGAGACCATCCCTCTCACGGTGCCGAAGGGGACTGCGGTGCAGGTTGTTCTCGACAAGGAAGTGAGAATTCAGAAAGTCGGGCAGTCGGTCCACGGTCTGGTCGCGGATCCTGTGTATGCTTTTGACAAACTCGTTGTCCCCGTTGGAACCGAGATTACAGGCAAGATCACTAAGCTCATAGGTGCTTCGGGTGGAAGACGGACTCTCGATGCATTGAATGCCGATTTCACTCCCCCTAGCAAGGTGCAGATCGAATTTGACGATCTCGAACTGACCGACGGCCGGCACATTCCTATCCACACCACTGTTACGCCCGGCTCCGGACAAGTCATCCAGTTCGTCACCTCTGCCGACGACGAGAAAAAGAAGGGCGTAAAAGATGCGGCGTCAGAGAAGGCGGACCAGGCAAAAGAAGAAGCCAAGCGCCAGTGGGACAATGCCATGAAGCAGGTGCATGAGCCCGGCAAAATCCACAAGATTGAAAGGTATGCCGTCGCCCAATTCCCCGTCCATCCGCAATATATTGAAGCCGGAACCGTCTATTTCGCCGAACTTGAGGAGCCGCTCGATTTTGGAACCGAACCTCTAACTTCAGAAATTGCGGCTTCGATTAACGCGGCACCACCGCAGGGTAGCTCTGTGCACGTGCGGCTCATGACCGGGCTGAGCTCAGCGACGGCACAGAAGGGCGACGATGTTGAGGCGGTTCTCTCACAACCGCTGTTTCACGAAAGCCGCCTTGTCGTTCCTCAGGGAAGCCGACTGAAAGGCTCCGTGGTTCAGGTTCGGCCTGCGCGCCGCCTCAACCGCAATGGGCAGCTCCGAATGGTGTTCCACGAGCTTGTCTTGCCGGACGGCATCGAGCAAAAAGTGGAGGCGAGCTTGGCGGGCGTTCAGGCGGGCAAAGGGCAGGATGTCAAACTCGATTCTGAAGGCGGCGCTGGGGCTAACTCTCCGAGGACACGCTATTTGACGACTGCAGTTGCAGTGGCGTTGGCCTTTGTGTCCGCTCGTGGCGATCCTGACGCCCATAACGGCGACGTTAGCGGGAACACTGACAGTCGGGTAGCAGGTGGCGCCGTGGGATTCAAACTTGTTGGCATCGTGATGGGCGTCTTCGTTCACTCGCAACCGCTTGGCATGGCGATGGGTGCATATGGCGCAAGCCTGTCGGTTTATTCGCATTTCATCGCGCGCGGCCGGGAGCTCGTGTTCCCGAAAAACACCGCGATGCAAATCGACATCGGTGATCGCCCGGCGCCTTCCGCGAAACCTTCGGAGCAATAGCCTCGCCGCCCTCATCTCGCCTTGATCCAGAATTCACATTGAAATCGGCGCGGACATTTTAGGGAAGATCGAACCTTAGGCAGCAATTGTTGGTTCAATCCTCAATCTCCTATTGCGGCCAGGTCGCTTCCGGGTCGAGATTGACGATGGGCTGCGAACCGGAAACCGGAACCATGGGACGCAGGTACGGCCGGCCAACCGTCATATGGCATGAGTAGCAATCCTCGAGTAAGTGCTTGTATTCCACGACGAACTGCTTGCTATCTTTCATTTGGATAGTCTTTTTCACGGAGGCCAAGGTGCCGTTGTCAATGCCATCGAAAATTGATTGCATGTCCACGATTGTGCCGTCGGCCCTTTTCGGCCCGGGATTCAAGTGCACTTCCCATCGCATGCGGTTACGCATTTCTCCCAAGTAATAGTTTGCCAGCGGCCAGTTCTTTTTTTGGCCTGCGAACCACAGGTTGGCCGCGAACAGGGCGACATCAACCATGGGATGAGACGCGGGTGGCACAATCTCTTTCAAATGCGCCAAGTCCGCTTGCATGGTTGCGGGAGTGGCTTGTGGATTATCGCGTTGTGCAAGCACAGCGCGGTGGTCCCATACGGAAGCGAACAGGCCGCCCAGTATGCCGCCCATGACCAACAAGCTCAGACTTCGGAGCCAGTTACCATTTGCCATGTCGAAACTCTCCCTTCCGCTCAGCAAACCGCGATGACGTACCGAAAAGAATGGAGGAATTAGGAACCCACGTTTCCCCGTGTTCATTGATCCCAACCGCGCGAATAACGCGCTTCGTGCGCGGATTCTGTGACCCAACGGTTTTCTTCGACTACCGGCTGGTCAATTGAGATCACGCGACAGCATCAACTTCAACGTCAATTTGTCGGCACCAGCGGTCACGCCAACCCCCACGCCGGTTTCGATATTCAGGAACTTGCTGGAATGATCCATGACCGCCCAGACCTCGTGGAATTGATCATCCAGTTTGCGGAAGTTGCGCAGGGGTCCTAAGTCAGCATACTCCTCGAAAGCAAGAGCCCATTTGTCACTCACGTTATAGGCGATTCGTGTTGCCGGAACGAATTCGAGATTTCCAAAACCGCCGGTGTAGTTGGTGTCCACTATCGGATTGAAGATGATGTCCACCGGGTGCAGGTGCAATCCTACGATGGGCCGAACCTCGGAGGTAATGCGCTTGGACTCCCAATACCTGTAATTGACACTGAACTCGAAATTGACGCCGTAGAAGAACGTGTGGTCGTGGGCGTGTGGCCGCACGAACAGTTCGCGTATCTTAAACCCGTTAATCGACCCCCCGCGTCCCTCGGAGTAAGCCGTATACACTGGCAGATAAAGCCCCTGCTCAAACCAGTCAGCGACGCCGTAGGCCCATTCGACCGCGCCGTTGACGGAGTCGTTGGGAACGATCCCGCCCGGGAAATCCGGAGTCGTCCGCCCGATGGGGGTAAAGTTGCTGTGCACCATGACATTGAACTTACCCTGGTCCTCAATCTCACCGTCGTAGACTTGAATCTCGTCGGTTTGTGCGAAGGCTGCTTTTGGGACTACTGCAAGAGCTACCGCAATTAAAGCAAGTGCGAGAATCAAGGTTTCTTGAAAGACTTTCATGGTTTGGTTCGGAACACTTTGGCGTCTTCGTTCGCCTCCGGCTTTTTTGAGATTGGAGGGTATCCCATACAGTGCGTTGGCCGCAAATGGATTTGGCCAACGGAGAGGTAGCAATGACCGGTTTCGTTTGAGTCAGCGATGCGTCGAGAACCAGTTTTCTCGCTCATCGGCCCCTTTCAGGTCTTGCTTTTGCATGTGTTCTTTGAACGCATTGCACATGTTGATCGCGACCAAGTCTTTGCCCTGGCGAGATGACGCGGTTCGCTTATGGTTGCCCCCACCCTGCTTCGCTGTGCGTTCATGTACCGTTCTCAGCAGCAACGCGTTCAGCTCCTGATGCGACCCGCAGAGTTCGTCGTCGGAAAGTTGACTCAGAATGTGCGGCGGGACGCGTCCTTCGAGGCGGCGCCGCAGTACCTTTTTCCTCTACCACACCGTCCGCAAATTTGAGCATGCTCCTCCCGGGAGGAAACACGACGGTGAGTGAAACCAAGCATGTACAATTTGGAGAGGCCAGGCGGAGGAAACGGGATAATGTGGTCCGGAAACTGGCGGCAGGACGCAAGACGGCCGTTGAAGCGCCACTGGAACGACGACCGAGTTACCGTGACGAACGCAAGGTTCACTGGCCGCCTACGCCGGTTCTTGCGAGGAAAGGAGGACCCGAATCGGTTACTCAGGCTCTCCCCGCATACGAGAAGATTTTCTCAAAAAGCTTTCCGGTACCGAGGCGCGCAATCGCGTCCAACGTGCGTCCAGAATCCATCCCTTTGGGGCCGATTCCCAACGTCGGTAGGCCATAAGTATCGCACAATCAACAGAACTTAGTTCATACGTGCCGGTCTGTGGCACCGAGGGTCGCGGGTTCAAACCCCGTCGCTCACCCCAATTTCTCCAACAACTTGACTCGACTTTGTTCCCTCCTGAGTTGCACGCTTGGTGCACGATATTTCCGCTAGTTTCATAGTTTCGAGAATGCTCTCAGGCACACTTTTGACGTTGTGACGTTCAGTGCTGCTAACGCTCAAAGGGCGTACAAGCCCTTTGGCGGCAAGTGAGTCGGACGAATCGGCAACGGCTGTCGCCACTCCCCGTCGCAGCGACTACCATTGGTGCCATTTGGGCACCGAAGCATCTAGCTCGAAATCATATCCGCCGTCGGCTTGATCTTCAAATCGAGGCTTGCGGGAATTGTTAGAGTTAATTCTTCCACCAGTGCGACTCCATCCAAGCTATTACAAGCGTCAGTAGAAAAGCCGCAGCAGCAACGATTAGGTTACGCGTTACCGTCGATTTGGGAAGCGATCCTTCAACATAGCGAATTTTCCGAATTCGCGACAACCGCCAAGAAAAGCCTGTACTCATGACAACAAGCGTCGCCAAACACAGGGCCACGCACATCCATAGGCTCAACTTGGGCGCAACGAGAATCACTGTAATCACACATCCGATAATCGAGTCAAAGTTGAGTAGCGTGACCTTGTAGAGTGTTTTCATGGCCAATCGTTCGCTGGTGAGAGCAAATCTAGCACCTCGATTCCAACTCAGGGAGTGGCCAATCCGCCATATCTTTTATTGGGCCGACACTCTCGATGAGTACTTTTCCGGTGCCCTCGGTGGGCGTCGCAGGGTCGCGAAACCAACTGGACTTCTGCTGGTAACCAGACTTTGTACACCGTGGAGTGTCCTTATTGCCGAGAACTATTTGTGCGTTTCGCGGGTACGGCAGGAAGCTCGGTCGATAAAAAAACTGGTTCGGAAACCGCTTCTGCGGCCAGATGGGATACATCTGATAGTCGACCATTCTTGAATCGATCTATCGTAAAAGGAATTCGTTGTCTCGGTGGTGACTGACCTGTCCCAATTGACCAGATACTTGCTTCCAAGTAGGCTGAGGCCATTGCTGTAGTCCCCTGAACGATGTGGCGGCTACCTATATGGAACGAAACCAGGGCAGCGAACGTATCAATCAGCAGAAGCAGGAGGAGGCGACTTTGACATTCATTCTGTGGTGCGTTCTGCTGGTGCTGTGCTGGCCCCTGGCGTTGCTGGCGCTGGTGATCTATCCGATTGTGTGGCTGATCTTGCTACCGTTCCGCATTCTGGGGATCGCGGTCGAAGGCGTTTTGGAATTGCTGCGCGGGATCTTGTTTTTGCCCGCGCGCGTATTGCGAGGGCCGCGAAGCGCAAAGGGCTCTGCCGGGCACCGCGCAATAAGGTCTGTTGAAGACGACTCCTTCTCAGGGTGATGGCCAGCCCAACCTTGCAAGAGACGTACTACGATCCCAGCCAATGGGACGCATAGCGACAACGGGCCGCACACTTGCGATAAGCGGTTTGGCGATCCTGTCGGCCGCATCGGCATTCGCGCAGGCTCCGGGGACGCCGGATGTATCCGGCACGTGGAAATTCAATCCACAAAAGAGCAAATTCGCGAAGCGCGCCTCAATCGGCCCCGAGACGCTCATCATTAAGTGCGCAGGAAACAGCATTCACGTTGCCTTTGCGTCCGAGAGCAAAGAACCGACCGAGATGTATGTGGTTGACGGCAAGGAACACGTCGTCCTGTATGTGCCAGGCGGAGGCGCGTGAGTTTCCAAAGCGCAGTGGAAGAAATCCGTGCTGATTACAGAAATCGTAGCCCGAGTAACGGGAATTGATGGCGGCGATGATGAGATTATGGACTTCAGAGTGCGGTGGACCATATCCGCCGACGGTCGCCTCCTGACTCGCCAGTTTGAGGACCCCGCGCAACTGCTCGTTTACGATAAGCAGTAGCACCGCAAAGATACAGCGTCCAGAAGTGCCGACTTATGCTGGTGCCCTGCGAGCGTGCTTTTCTTAGGTACGCCCGAGCCTACCAAGGGCTTCCACGAGGCGTACGAATACGTCCACAAGCCTTCCCATCAAAAACAGTCGGACTACCGAGAGCGTGACGCACAATACGAGCAGGATGA
>Ga0182024_10012373_pt1 | contig 16898 bp, 9 predicted proteins | sample P32metaG_FD_120480 | JGI IMG/M metagenome (GOLD analysis project Ga0182024, IMG submission 120480) | Permafrost microbial communities from Stordalen Mire, Sweden - P3-2 metaG (Illumina Assembly) | ecosystem: Environmental > Terrestrial > Soil > Wetlands > Permafrost | place: Sweden: Stordalen...
CCCGAGTGCGGCCCGGCGGCGGTCGCCGCGGTGCCGGCCACCAGGACCACGGCTGCAAACGGCGCGAGCGCCCGCACCGCCCATACCGCGACGCGATCGGTTGTCGGCTCGGCGACCGGACTGGCGGTCGGCCCGCGGGCGCGCCAGTAGAGCGCAACCGCCGCGACCAGGATCACCATCGAGAGGCTGAAGTGCGCCATGACGAAGCCCGGCGCGAGCTTGTTCTCGACGGTGTAGCCGCCGAGTACCGCCTGCGCGGCGACACCAAGCGGTAGCGCCAACCCGAGCGCGAGCAGGTCGCGACGAAACGGACGTCGCCGCCAGGCGAACAGACCCGCCGCGACGGTCATCACTCCGACCAGGCCCGACACGATCCGGTTTGAGAACTCGATCAAGGCGTGCGTTTTGAGCGGGGGGTAGACATGCCCGTAGCAGCGCGGCCAGTCGGGGCAGCCGAGACCAGAGCCGCTGAGCCGCACCGCCGCGCCGGTGAGGACGATCAGCGTCAGCGAGACGAGCGCCAAAAGCGCCACCATCTCGAATCGTCGCGGGGTGATCTCGATGGCTGCCAGGCGCTCACGCATCGGGCCAAAGCATGCCAGGGCAATCAGCCGGTCGCTTCGCCTGAACGATCACGCCTCGTAGGTGAATGGCAGCTCGTCGGCGATGTCAGCGAGCAGCGGCGCTGCCGCGTCCTTGGCCGACAGCACCGGGGCGCCTTCGAGCGGCCAGCGCACAGCGACGTCGGGATCGTTCCAGGCGAAGGCACGCTCCAGGGTCGGCGCGTAGTAGCCGGTCTGCTTGTAGATGACGTCGGCGAACTCCGACCGCGTGGAGAAGCCGTGGGCAAAGCCAACCGGCACCCAGAGCTGATGCAGGCTCTGGTCGTCGAGGTCGAAGCCCTCCCACTGCCCGTAGGTCGGCGAGCCGCGTCGCAGATCCACGACGACGTCGAAGATCGCGCCGCGAGCGCAACGCACGAGCTTTGCGATTCCGGCTCCGACCTGGAAATGCATCCCTCGCAGGACGCCTCGAGTCGACCGCGAGTGATTCTCCTGGAGGAACCGCGCGCCCGCAAGACCGACCGCGGCGAGCGCGTCCTCACGAAACGCCTCGGCGAAGAACCCACGTTCGTCGCCGTGCACGACCGGCGCGATCAGGATCGGGCCGTCGAGCCGAGTTGGTAGCCGCCTCACGGGCCGGAAGGCTAGCGATCGCCTCGTGCGCAGGCGCGGCGCGGTCTCTGAGCTAGCCGCGCAGGAGGCGCTTCAGGGCGCGAAACGGCCGCGTGATCCGCCAGCTCGGCGACGCCAGCACCGAGTCGAGAATCGACCGGACACGATCGATCTCCTCGATCTGGTCGAGCGTGTCGAGCGTGACGAGCACGTCGCCCTTGCGGACCGGCGGCGCGATCGCCAGCATCGCGAGGCCGCACTCGACGTCCACGCGATGGACGATCCGGTCCGTGACGGTCGTCAAGTCGAGGCGCCAAGCTGCGTCGCCGGTGTAGCTGATGATCAGGTTCGGGGCAACGAGCGTGCAGTTCGCGCACTCCAGCCGTCTCAACTCCTCGGTCTGCTCCATCCGCACGACGATCGGCTCGGCGAGGCCTTGCGCGTAGAGACGAAGATCGAGCCAGTCGACACGGGCGAGCACGGGCGAGGTGCTCGGCGCGAGCTCGAGCGTGACGATGTGGTTGGCGATGACGAGGCCGCGCACGAGCGTGAGACCAAAGCGGTTGCGGCGCGGCTCGATCACGCAGCTGGCGGTTGGGGCGTCGCTCCCCTGTCCTGCGGCGACGCGGATCACGAACGGACCGGTCTCGACCGGTCGCGAAAGGGCCTCCGGGGAGAGCCGGCCTTCGTGAGTCAGGCCAACCAGCTCGGCTGTCTCGGAATCGGCGAGTGCCGCGAGGGCATACGGCCAATAAACCTCGGAGTTCGGCAGGCTCGCGAGCTCGTCGGGCGCGACGTAGCGAAGCCGGGCGCCGTCGTCGGCGTCGGCGAGGCGCTCGATTCGGCTCGCGCTCCCCTGGCGCTCGTCGTGCAGCCAGGACCCGAGCAGCGCCGCCTCGCGCTCGGTCGGTGCCGCCACGGCACGCACCAGCATCGCGCGCAACAGTGCTGGTTGCTCGGACAGTGTTCGAAGCTTCCCCGGCAGCGCGCTACGGTAGCGCACCCAGCGACGCTGAAAGGCCAGCGCGCCCCGCTGGGCTGCGCGGATCTGCTCGCGCTGGGCCTCCGGAATCAGCTGTTCGCCGAGCACCGGATCGAGATGCTGATCGATGTCGATCTGGGGACCGTGATCAGACATGCAAGCCTGCTCGATGATCTCGGGCGAGCGCCCGAACCAGCCAAGCAGCGGCTCCGGCAGGTTTAGGTCGCCGAGGAATCCCTCGAGCTTCGCCCCGTCGAGGACCCGCTCCGCCGCCGACTCGTTGGTCACCAGGTAGAGCCCGCGCACCTCGATGTCGAGACCAGCGTCGGCGCATGCCTCGCGCAGCAGCGCCGGGACCGATCCACCCCAGCCGACGTCCACGAGGGTCAGTCGCCTTGCCCCCTCGAGTTCGCGGCGCAGCATCGCGCACACGCGCTCGCGGGTCAGAGCCGCCGCCGCCAGGGCGCGAGCGCGGAGGGCCTCATCCTCGATCAACGTGTCGAACAGCAGCTCTTGCACCACGTAGTCGTCGACCGCTGTGCCGGCGTGCGAGCTCAGCCCCGGCAAGTCCGACACCCCCAGCCCGACGCAGTCGAGCAACTCGGCTGTGGTTGGGGTACGACGCATGCCGGCCACTCGCAGCAACGATGCGCGCGTGATATCGGTCAGCGCGGCGCGGCCGCAGACCGCGCGATTGAGCCACAGTGTGCGGATGTCGATCTCGCGCTCAGACTGCTCGATCGCACCAGCGAGGAACTGAGCCAAGAACGGCCCTTCGCGCATCGGACACCAGACGCGGCTCGCATCGAGCTCAGCAAGACGCACGTGTACCCATTCTGCGTATCCCGTGAGGATCGGGCCGAGCACGGTCGCTCCCCAGCGCCAGTAGCTCGCGAGCGTCGGCGAGAGGGCCGCGTGCTCTGGGCTGCGCAAGAGTTGCGAGCGAATCGCTCCGGTGCCGGCGTCGTAGCGCTCCTCCAGGCCGATCGTCCGGCGCTCACCGAACCGCTGCTCGCGCGCGACGATCGTCCGGAGCTCGGACGGGTGGCGGTCAAGGTGGACTGGGCGGGCGCCGACGCGCGTGGCAACGATCAGTTCGGCCTCCGGATGGTCGCCGATGTGGGCGAGCCGCGCGGTGCGGATGTCGAGCTCAGCGATCAGCTCCTCGAGCAGGCCCCCGCCCTTGTTTCGACGCCGGTCCGAGGAGGTAACGATCTGCTCGAGCACGAGGTCCTCAAGCACCGGCTGGGCGAACAGGGCACGAATCTGGTTGGACGAGAAGTAGCTGTCCGAGACGGCTATGACCGGCACACCCTGATCGGCCACCCACCGCAGCGCGGCTACGACGTCGAGATTCGGCACGAGCACGTCCCGCTCGACGTCGACCTCGACCGCGACCGCATCGGTCGGGCTGGCGCCGTCAGCCAATACCGCCGTGAGCTCGCGATAGATCTCGTGCAACGAGACCTCGGGATCGCCGAACTCATCGTGGCGGCGCATGCGGGCCCTGCGCTCGGCGACTGCCCGCAAGCGTCTAAAAGCCTGTGCGGTGGACTGCTCCTGGAGCATCCGCTGAGCCAGCAGGGACTCGCCGATCAGTTCGAAGACAGCCACCGGCGTGGTGGTCGGCCGGAAGGCGATCGTGTCGAAGACATCGGTCGTGACCAGCGAGATCGAGCCGGCCGCGACCTCATCGCAGAGCGTCTGGAGGAGCGCATCGTCGACGCCTGATGCCGGGATCTCAGAGGCCGCTCGACGAGCGAGGTCCGGCTCCGCAGTCACCTCGCGCAGCGCCGTGACTCGGGCTCGCGGCAAGTCGTTCACCATGCGCGCGGCGAATGATCGCAGCTTGCCCGGCTTGCCAGCAGCCACCCGGCAGCGGCAACGGCAACGGCACTAGACACCGGGACCAGCGCCACGCGGCGCACGAAGGGCGTGCAGCCGGTCCCGCATCAGACGGCCGATACGCTCTGGCGCGAGCAGGGCGAGGACATGGCGCTGGCCGCGGTGAGCCCGCTCGCGGGAGCCTTCACGATCGTCGAACACAGCTCGGAGCTGGGCCGCGGCGTGATCGATGTCGGGCTCGGCCCAGATCGCCTGCGCCGCATAGTGCTCGCAACCGTCACCGACTCGCGTCAGCTCGTAGCGGACGAGATATGAGCTTGCCGGAGTCATGAACTCGACGTTGCCGCCGTAGGCGGTCGCGACGACCGGCTTGCCGGCGGCGATCGCCTCCGCCAGCGCGAGCCCGAAACCCTCGCTGCGGTGCAGCGAGAGCAGGCAGTCACAGGCCGCGACGAGAGCATCCCGCTCGGCGCCGGAGATCGTCCCGTCAAGCAGCACGATGTCGCTGCGATCCGCCGCTGCGGCCTCGACCTCGCGGCGGCGTTCGGGCCGGTGGACGCCATTCATCGTCTTGATGACGAGCTGCGCGCCGTCGCCAGGCCCGAAGCAGCGCCGGTAGGCCGCTATCGCGCCCAGCGGGTTCTTGCGCTCGATCGTCGACAGGTAATCGAACATCACGAGCACGCGAAAGCCGGGCGGCAGCTGTGGCGGCGCATTCGGACGCACCGGCCCGTTCCGGGCGAGCGGGAGCGGCATAGCGACGACCCGAGCCCCGGTTGCAGCCCTGATGAAACCCGCTGTGAACTCGGAGCATGCCCAGACCTCGCTGACCGCTCGCGAGGCCTCGGTCCAGCCGGGCGGCAAGACGTCGACCTCCCAATTCCACGCTGCGACGCTCGTGCGACCGCGACGGCGTGGTGCAGCATCCGATGCGAGGTAGGGCACGAGCTGTTCCGGGTTGAGGCACAGGACATTGAAGCCGGGGGGCCATGGTCGCCCTCGGCGTCCAGGCCGCACAGGCGTCTTCGCGGAGTCGCGGCCCTCCAGCGGAACATTCCGCGGGCGTACGGCCACGCCGGCGACCTGCAGCGCGCCGAGATAGCGTCGCGCGACCTCCCCCGCCCCGACCGCAGCATCGAGATAGCCGGCAAGCTCGACGCCGGCTCGACGCATCGCTCGGCCAGCCCCGATCGCCTAGATGGTCGATGCGACGGCCGGAGCGGAACCAGCCATCTAGAGATTCTCGGCTATGTGCGGCGCCGAGCGGTTGAACACCCAGAAGCCAACGACGAGCGAGGCGAGGATGATCACGATCGGGATCGCGAGGTCGGCCCAGCCGCCGGCGGCGGCGAGGACGTTGATCCCGCCGTGCGTACCGTGAACCACAGTCGGCCCGCTCGGTGCCCCAAGCAGCGCGTGGCGGTACTGCTGGATCAGGTCGGCGAATGGGTTGATCAGCCAGAGGTGCAGCAGCGGGCTGCCGAGGATCAGCCCTTTGTGTTCCTGCAGCTTCTCGATCGGGATCAGGATCAGCGAGGCGTAGAAGAGGACCTGGCAGACGACATCCCAGATCGGCTGGATATCGCGGAACTTCACGAACAGCGCCGACAGCAGCATCGAGACCCCGGTGGCAAAGAGGATCAGGATTACGATGATCACCGGCAGCTCGAGCCAGGTGAGGCGCGGCGTCACGCCTTCGAGCAGGATGAAGGCACCGATCGCCAAGAAGTTGATCGCGAGGTTGAAGCACGCGGTCAGCACGACCGCGAAGGGGATCGCCAGCCGCGGGAACTGGATCTTGCGCACGAAGCTCTCGCGGTCGACGACGCAGCGGACCGAGCCGCCCGTTGCCTCCGTGAAGAAGGTGTAGAGGACAACTCCGCTCAGCAGCATCGCCGAGTAGTGGTCGGCGCTGCCGAGCTTGCCCAGGGTGTAGACGGCGTCGAGGACGCCGAACATCATCAGCGGCCGCGCGAGCTGCCAGAAGTAGCCGAGCACGGAGCCGTAGAAGCGCAGCTTGAACTCGGTGCGGGCGATCGTGAAGGTGAGATGCCAGAAGCGGCGGAAATCGCCGGAAAGCGCGCTGGGGCCGCGGATCGGCTCGCCCAGATCGGTGACGTCGGTGTAGCTGTAGGAGCTCACGAGGAGACCTCGACGCCGCGGCGCTCATACGACGGCGAACGCTCGATCGTCGAGTGCACCGGTAGGTCGACGACGCCGCCTTGGGCGGTGGTCCCCTTGACGATCAGCGTGACCTCGCCGTCGGAGCGATCGATCAACTCGAGCCCACGACCGAGGCGCGAGAGCGTCGCGATCACGAGGTATCGCCCGGGAGCGAGCAGGTTCTCGAAGTCGATCGAGAAGACCGCTTGCTCCCCGGCCGCGAAGCGGCCTGAACGCTCGATCTCGGCGGCGGTATTCGCGACCAGAGCCGTGACCTTGTCCTCGTTCTGGAACGCGACGCTCAGTGCCGGATCTTCGACGGCGTCGACGAACTCGACACGCGCGCAGAATCGCAGCGGGTCTCCCTGGCGGAACATCGTCGGCTGACTGCCGTCGCCGTCCTCGCACCAGGCGTCGGCGATCCGCGCGGCGCCGCTGCCGCTCCACTGCGCGCCCACCGGCTGCGGCGCCGGCGCGTCACGATTGAAGTTGAGCTCCAGATAATGGTTGGCGACATCGTCGGGATCTCCCTCGACGACCATGTCGCCGTGCTCGAGCAACAACGCACGGTGGCAGAAACGCGCGACCGCGCCCATATCGTGCGTCACGAGGACGATCGTCCTGCCCTCGTCGCGAAGCCGGTTGAACACATCGAAGCACTTCTGCTGGAAGGAGGCGTCGCCGACGGCGAGGACCTCGTCGATCAGCAGCACGTCGGCATCGACCTGGATCGCGACTGAGAACGCGAGCCGGACGTGCATGCCCGAGGAGTAGTTCTTGAGCTTCAGCTCCTGAAAATCCTCGAGTTCGGCGAACTCGATGACGTGCTCGTAGCGCGCCCGCGCCTCACGCGGCGAGAGGCCGAGCATGATCCCGTTGAGCACGACGTTGTCGCGGGCCGCGAGGTCGGGGTTGAAGCCGACACCGAGCTCGATAAACGGCGACATCCGCCCGGTGATCCAGATCCGTCCTCGATCGGCCGAGTAGATGCCGGCGAGGCACTTCAGGAGCGTGCTCTTGCCGCTGCCGTTGCGCCCGACGATCCCGTAGAACTCGCCCTCCTTGACCTCGAACGAGATGCCCTCGAGCGCCTTGAACGTGTTGTAGCCGGTACGGCGCAGGGGGTGCAGGGCACGCTCCTTGAGCGTGTGCATCTGCTCCTCCGGGATCCGGAACGCCTTCGAGACGTCCTCTACGCGGATTACGGGGCGCCCGCTGCCTACGTAGTCGCGCACGTAGGTAGGGTATCGGCAGGGATGGTCGCGCCATGCAGCTAGCCGATCGGGCACGCTGAGCGATGGCTCAGCGGTCGGGTCGTGCAGCGGGCGAGCCGGCGAGGCACGGCGGCCGTGCCCGTAGCGCTTCACGCAGGCTGGAGCCGGCCGAGCGCGACAGCGCCGCCGAGCAGCCAGAGCTCGAGCGGGGCCAGTGCGTGGTGTGCATCGCGCTCGAGGGGCCGCCTGACCGATTCGCTCTGTGCCTGCGCAGCGTCGTCGCGAGCACTCCGGGCGACGTCGTAATCCATGTCGCCGAGACACGCAGCAGCGATCCCGAGATCGCGAAGATCACCAGGAGCCTCGGGGCGGAGCGCCGGATCGAGCGTACCGCCCCGTCGTCTTCCGATCCGGCATCGAGCCTGGCGGCGGCGATCGCGTCCGCCGCGCCGGCCGATGTCCTCCTCTTGCACAGCGACTGCGTCGTCGGCGAGGACTGGTACGAGCAGATGCGTTCCGCCGCGTACTCAGACTCGAACGCCGCGAGCGCAAACGCGCTCAGCAACGACGCGGGCATTCTGTCGGTCCCGGAGCGCAACCGGCCGAGCCCACTCCCACCCGGGCTGACGGCGCCGCAGGCGAGTGCGGCGGTGGCGGCGCGCGCGCTACGGATCTACCCGCGCCTGCCGGTCGCCGTGGGACGCGCGATCTATATCCGTCGCGACGCGCTCGACCTCGCCGGCGGGTTCGATCCGGCGCTCGCATCAGTGGAGGCGGCCGTCGTGGACTTCTCGCAGCGCTGCATCGCCTGCGGCCTCGTCCACCTCGCCGCCGACGACACCTACGTCTACTTCCACTCCCCCGGAAAGCGCGCGCCTGACGAATCGTTGCGCGTGCGCGAGGCCACCGAGGACCCGCTGATCGCGACGCGTTACCCGTATCTCTCGCCGGAGCTCGGCGAGTCCGAGCGCGCGCAGGACAGGCCGCTGCCGATCGTGCTGGCGCGGGCACGGCGCGCAATCAACGGACTGTCGCTGACCGTCGACGCTCGCTGCCTGGTCGCGCCGGCAACAGGGACGCACGTGATCGTCCTGGAGTCGATCCGAGCGCTCGCGCGGCTCGACGCGCTCCAGCTGCGAGCGATCGTGCCGCACGACCTCGCGGACTTCGCCGCCGCTGCCCTCGCCGAGCTCGACATCGAGCTGATTGACGCCTCGGGCGACCTCTCCGAGCTGCGCAGCGGAGACGTCACCTACCGGCCGTTCCAGGTCTCGAGCTCAGCCGACCTGGCGCTGCTGCGCGAACTCGGCGAGCGACTGGTGATCACGCACCTCGACCTGATCGCCTACGACAATCCAAGCTACTTCCCGTCCTTCCCGCACTGGCAGCACTATCGGATGCTCACGCGGATCGCGCTCGCGCGGGCCGACCGCGTGACGTTCCTCTCGCACGATGCAGCCGGCGAGGCACTCGAGGAGCAGCTGGTCGAGCCGCGACAGGCCGTCGTCGTTCACCCGGGCGTCACCTATTCCTTCTCGGCCGGCGGCGCGCGTGAGCGACCGGCGGCGACCGACCGCCTCGGGGGGCGACCGTTCCTGGTCTCGATCGGGACGGACCTCCATCACAAGAACAGGGTCTTCGCGCTCGAGCTGCTCGCCGCGATGCGCCGCGATCACGGCTGGCCCGGCGCGATCGTGTTCGCCGGCCCATGCGCGGCCCAAGGATCATCGGCCGGTGAGGAGGCTCGTTTCATCGCCGCCAATCCCGACCTCGCCGAGTTCGTGGTCACGCTCCAATGGGTCTCCGAGGCCCAGAAGTCCTGGCTGATCGAGAACTCGGTTGCGGTCTGCCACCCGAGCACCCGCGAGGGCCTCGGCCTGATGCCCTTCGAGGCCGCCGCCCACGGGCGCCCGTGCATCTTCGCGAGCACGACCGCGCTCGCCGAGATGCAACCCGAAGGGCTCGCAACGATCACGCCATGGGATGCACGCGCGAGCGCCGCGCGGGTGGTGCGTCTCCTCGCGGACGACGAGGCGATCGCCGAGCACGTTCGACGAACCAACGCGCGCGCGGCCGAGCTGAGCTGGCGATCAATGGCCGAGCGCCTGCTCGAGATCTTCGAGGACGCAATGGCTGCTCCCTCACGGGACGCCAGGCGTGTTGCCGGCGATCTGGCGAGGTCGGAGATCGACCTCGCCGAGATCCACCGCAAGTACGACGAGCTGTGGCACGCGCTGAGCGCCGACGGTCATGCGCTGACTGGCCCGAACGGCCTGCTCGACGCCATGGACCAGCGGGCGCTGCTGACCGTCGCCGGGCGGCGCTGGTTACGCCGCATCGTAATCGGGCAGGCGCGCCTGCTGCAGCGGCTGGTCCGCGATCCCGCGCCGCTCCCCCCGCCGCCGACGACGGATCCGGCGATCTTCGACCTGCATTTCCGTGAGGTGAACGTCAACCACATGCGAGCGCAGCTGCTGGAACAGAACGACCCCGACGAGACGCATTAGCCGGGCTTGCGACAGAGCAGGTTGAGCGACGCGTCCCCGGTCAAGGCGAGACGCCAGGCGACACGGGCCCGCCGCGCAAGGCGTGAGCGGGCGAGCGTGCGCCGGATCATGCCGCCGGTCGGCGCAGGTGGCTCGGGCGCTGGCTCCCCGCGCGTCGTACGTGGGATGTTGCGCGGCCAGCGGATCTGAACCTCGAACCCGGCGCGTCGCGCGGCGAGCAGGTATTGATGGAGGAAGTAGACGTGCTCGTTTCCTTCGAAATGAGCGACCTCGGAGCCGTGATCGCGCTTGAGCTTCAGCGGGAAGCGGAGCGGCTCGTTGACGAGCATCAAGTTGCCCCCGGGTCGGAGGATGCGGTGGAACTCCGCCAGCGTCCGCCGCAGCTCGGCCGGTGCATTGTGGTGAAGCGCCTCGCAGCAGAAGACGTAGTCGATGCTCCCGGACGCAATCGCCGGCTCGTTCATGCTCGAAAGTAGGCGCTCGAAGAAGAGCGAGCCATCGGAGATGAAGTAGTCGGCGGTGCGCAGCCCCGGGAGCTCGGCCGTCGCGATGTCCAGCGCGATCACCGACAGGCCGCGTTCGGCGAACAGCGCGCTGGCCCAGCAGGTGCTCGAGCCGACGTCGAGAAGCCACTCGCCGGGTGCGAACGGCAGCTGTTCGGCCCAGTACTCGAAAGCGCGGCGCTGACCCCACCAGTAAGGGAGGTCCTCGTAGGGGAGGTTGCGAATCCGCTCACGGTCCCAGCCGTCGTCGCGCATCACCTCGGCGAAGCGCTCGAGCCCGGCGGCCTCGCGCGCGATCTGCTCGGGCGGGTCGCCAAGCAGCTCGGCGACGCCTTCGCGTACCGGGAACCGCCCTTCACACGTGGAGCACGTGAGCGTGCCGTCGCGTACCTCGCGGCTGTCGTGGTGGGAGATCGAGAGCGCAAAGGAGCGCTCGGACTGGCAGGCCGGGCAGCGGAGGTGCTCGAGCAGCGCGTCGCGCATCGCGTGACTAGCGCGCCTCCTTGTGGTTCTGGGGCAGCGCGATCGCGTCGAGGCTCATGCGGTGGGGCGTCGCGACATCGTTCAGAAACCGCTCGAGCTGGTCGATCTGAGATTCCCAGGCATACTCGGCGGCGGTACGCAGCCCGGCCTGGGCGAGGCGCTCGCGTAGCTCGACGTCGGCGAGCAGGCGCGCAATCGCACCGGCGACAGCGTCAGCACGCGGCGCCGCCATCAGGCAGTTCTCGCCGTCGACGCAGAAGTCACGGTTCCCGTCGGCATCGGTACAGACGACCGGTGTACCACACGCCATCGCCTCGAGCACCGGCAGGCAGAACCCCTCGTGCGTCGAGGTCTGAACGAACACACTCGCCTCACAGAACAGCTCGGCCACGCGATCGTCGCTCGGCCGGCGCTCGTAGCTGATACCCGGCTCGTTCGCAAGCTCCGGCTCGATCCCGAACAGGCGCAGCTCCGGCCGCTCCTCGCCAAGCGCGTGCCACGCCGCAAGAGTCAGCGGGAAGTTCTTCAGCGGCAGCGTCCGGCCGAGCGCGAGCAGCGAGTCCTCGCGACGGCGCACATCCGGCCTCGGCCTGAACATCTCGAGGTCGACACCTGGCGCGACGAGCTCGGAGCTGAGTCCAAGGTCAGCCAGTCGGTCGCGGTTCCAGCCGGAGATCGTCATGTAGGCGAACTCGTGCTGATAGGAGGCGAGGACGGCTGCGCGCACGCGCTCGTGGTGCGGGTAGTAGCTCGTCTCGATGTCCTGGACGAAGTAGGCACGGATGCCGTTCCGCACGCCAGCGAGCCAAACCGGCGCCGCCGTGTTCCACCACGTCGCCACCTTGATCGCCGCGAGCGGCTCGAGCGCGGTGAGCAGCCGCCGGTAGTCCTTGAAGCGACGAACCGGGACAACCAGGTCGAACCAGTCCGGAGGCTCGCCGAGCGTGAAGATGGACACGTCGTGGCCGCGGGCCGCGAGACGGTTGGCCTGCTCGAAGATGTCGCGATGGCCACCACCGACGCCCATGTCCTCGGTGACGTAGACGATCCGCAGCTCACCGTCGCCGCCGCGGACGTCGCGAGCGTCGAGGAAGTCCCCCCAGCGCTGCCAGAAGTAGCGCTGGGCTGAGCGTTCGCGCTCGCCGACCTCGGTGCCGCGCGAGAGCGACTCGCCGTGCTCGAGTACGGCCGAGCCAGCGTAGAGGACAGGGCGCTCCGCCTGCCAGCAGCGCAGGCAGTAGTCGACGTCCTCGTAGGCCATCGCATAGTTCTCGTCAAACAGGCCGATCTTGTCGATCAGGCCGCGGCGGATGTACATGCAGGCGCCGGTCACGGCCAGCGCCGGTTGCAACATCGCCGCCGGGGGAAAGTTCCCAGGCTTGAAGCGGAATCGGTGGTCAAACCATTCGGGGGCGGCGATGTTGCGCACCGTGCCGGCGAACTGGATCCGCCCGTCCGGATAGAGCAGGCGCGCCCCGACGACCCCCGTGTAGTCCCCGTCGCCGGCGCAGAACTGGAGCACAGCGAGCCAGCCGCGCATCGCCACCATGTCGGAGTTCAGCAGGACGATGTCGTGAGTCGGGTCGGCCGCGCGGATGCCGCGGTTGACGTTCGCCGCGAACCCCGTGTTCTCGGCGCTCTCGATCACGGTGATGCCGCGGATCCGCCGTAGCGAGGCAATGTGGTCGGGACCGCTGTAATCGTCGGTCACGATGATCCGAACGCGCCCACGGCGCGTGGTGTGGCGGATCGAGCGGACGAGCCGCGCCACAAGCTCGGCGTCGCGGTAGCTCGGGATCACCACCGTCACTGCCCTGCCCTTGTGGCGGTATTGGCGCCGCGCGACGAGCAGGACCGGATCGCCGAGCCGGTCGATCCGCAGGTAGCGGCGCAGCGGCGTCGCGCGCAGCGGCAGCGTGACGACACGGAAGGCGAGCGTCAGCGGTCCGTGGTATCGCCAGGTGAGCTTGACCCGCCGCCAGAGGTTCGCGCGCGGGCTGAGCGTCGAGAGGTCGAGCTCCTCGCGCTCCGGCTGGTCGTTTTCGGGCTCGTCGCTCAGCGCTCGGACTCCTGCAGTCCTGATCGTATTGCGTCGTGCTCAGAGGCCGTGTCGAGCTCGAGGCGGTGGGGGGTCGCGACGTCGCTGAAGAAGCGTTCGAGCTCGTCGATCCGCGACTCCCAGGCGTACTCGCCCGCAGTTCTGGTACCGGCCGCCGCGAGCCGTTTCGCCAGCGCGGGATCGGTGAGCAGGCGGGTAACTGCCGCCGCGACGTCCTCGGAGCGATCCGCCACCATCAGGCAGTTCTCGCCGTCGACGCAGAAGTCGCGGTTGCCGTCGGCGTCGGTGCAGACGACCGGCGTGCCGCTCGCCATCGCCTCCAGGATCGGTAGGCAGAAGCCCTCGTGCGTCGAGGTCTGAACGAACACACTCGCCTCACAGAACAGCTCGCCCAGTCGATTGTCAGGTGGTGTCCGCTCGTAGACGACTCCCGGCTCGTTCGCGAGCTCGGGCTCGGCTCCAAACAGCCGCAGCTCGGGCCGCGGCTCGTCGAGGGCATGCCAAGCGGCGAGCGTCAGCGGCAAGTTCTTCAGCCGATGGGACCGCCCGGCGGCAAGCAGCATGTCCTCGCGGCGCGCTACGCCCTCGCGGGGGTGAAACGTCGCGAGATCCACTCCCGGGGGCACCAGCTGCGCCTCCACCCCCAGCTCCTGCAGGCGATCACCAATCCACGTCGAGATCGTCAGGTAGCGAAACTCGGTCTGGTAGGAGGCGAGCACGCTGAGCCGCGTGCCCTCGTCGTCGGGGTAATAGCTCGTCTCGATGTCCTGCACGAAGTAGACCGGGATTCCGTGCAGCACGCTCGCCAGCCAGACCGGACGCGCGGTCTTCCACCAGGTCGCGACCTTGATTGCCTCGAGCGGCGCGAGTGCGTCGACGAGCGCCTCGTAGTCGGCGAATGTTCGCGTCGGGACCTCGAGATCGAACCACTCAGGGTCGCGACCGAGGGTGTAGAGCGAGACATCGTGGCCGCGCGCGGCCAGCCGGTTGAGGTGCTCGAAGATGTCGCGGTGGCCACCGTAGATGTCCGTGCTCTCGGTGACGTAGATGATCCGCAGCGCCCCCCCGGGAGTGCGTACCCGGCGAGCGTCAAAGAAATCGCCCCAGCGCTGCCAGAAGTAGCGCTGCGAGGCGAGTTCACGCGCACCCAGCTCCGTCCCGCGCGTCGCCGACTCCCTGTGCTCGAGCGTCGCTGACGGCGTGTACTGAACGCTGTGACCCGCTTGCCAGCAGCGCAGGCAGAAGTCGACATCCTCGTAGGCCATCGCGTAGCCCTCGTCAAAGTCGCCGATCTCATCCAACAGGACCCGGCTGATGTACATGCATGCTCCCGTCACAGCCAGCACCGGTCGCGGAACCGAGGCCGGACCAAAGCGCGCCGGCTTGAAGCGGTAACGATGATCGAACCACTGCGGCGCGGCTCGACTGCGCACCGTCCCCGCAAACTGGATTCGCCCGTCCCGGTACAGGAGCTTTGGGCCGACGATCCCCACTCCCGGAGTCTCGACCGCGTTGTATTGCAGGACCTCGAGCCAGTGACGCCGCGCGACCACGTCCGAGTTGAGCACGACGACGTCGAGCGCCCGGTCGGCAGCCCGCAAGCCCCGGTTCGCGGTTGCGGCGAAGCCTGTGTTCGAGTCGGACTCGATCACCTTGATCCCGCGGATCCGCCGCAGCCGTGAGAGGTGCTCCGGACCGCTGCAGTCATCGCTGACGATGATCTGGACGTTTCCTCGATGCGTTGTGCGGCGGATCGAGCGCACCAGACGGGTCACCAACGCCGCGTCCCGGTAGCTGGGGATCACCACCACCACTGGTCGGCCACTGCGTCGATACCAACTCCGCGCGGTGCTCCGCGCGACGTCCGGCAGGCTGCCAAAGCCGAGACGATGGCCGAGCGGCGTTGCTCGCAACGGGAACGTGGCGATTCTAAACGCAACGCTCCACGGACCGTGGTAGCACCACGTCAGCACGACCCGCCGCCACAGTCTCCAGATTGGACCGCGTGCGAGAGCGTCGAGCGCCTTAGCGGCCACGTCTTTGCTGCCGTCCTTCACCGCGGCCCGGTGCTTTCGTGGGATGCGGTTCCCCGCCCTTCGAGCAAACTGGTGAAGAGCGCACCGCCGTTGAACACGGGGACCGAGACGGTTACGACCTCCCGGCTCACGGCCGAACCAGCTCGATCCAGTCCGCAGCCTGGCCGCAGAGCGAGCGCCACTGCGCGAGCGGCACAGTGCGGAGCACCTCGGGACCGACCTCGCGTAGCGTCGCGTATCCGATCCAGCTGTTCGTCGAGCCGTCGCCCGGGAAGACGCGGCCGCCGCCACGAGAGATGGCGAACTCGTGCCGGCCCGCGGTCATGTCGATGGTCGCCGCCTGCGCCCACTGGCCAATCGAGTCCATGCCGTCCACCGTGCCGATCGTGCGACCGTCCACGAGGACGTTCACCGGGCGCGGAAAGCTTCCCTGCACCCACGCCTGGTAGGTGCCGGCCACACGCACATCCACGGCCTGTTCGACGAAACCGGGCCCGAACGGCGTGACCGTGTACGGCGGATCGGACTGATATCCCCAGCTGTACGGGCGCTCCTTGGCGTACAGGATGGCGAAGCCGGTCGAAGGCGGAATCAGCGCCTGCACGAGCTCGCTGCCGCGTGGTGCGCCATTGATGAGTGATCTGATCGCCGTGCAGGTGGGGATCGCGGTCGCCGACCATTCGCTCTGGAGCGGCAGGTGGGCGAGAACCTTTGGCGTCGCCTGCCGTTCCCAGCCGTCGTAGAACTCGCTCGTGTAGACGAGCTTGTAGTTGGCCGGTGGCCGGCTCGCGACCGGCGAGCGGCGCGTCACGATCACCGGCCAGCTCTCGACGTAGGGGAGCGTCTCCTGATCGAGATCGAAGTACGCGTTGAACGTGCTCGAGGCACTGACCAGGATCGCTTGACGCGGGCTGAGCGAGTCGAATGCCGGGTTGACCTCGGCCGCGCGCGCGAAGTACTTGATGAACTCGTCCGACTCGTTGAACAGCACCGGGCCGCGGCCCGCAAAATAGTCGCCGGCCGCCTCCATCGCGAGCATCCTGTTGGTCGAGGAGATCTGGTCCTCGTGGTAGGCGAGCATGTCCGAGGCGAGGATCGCGAGCGTCAGCGCCAGACCCACCGCGATCGCCGGCCACCGCAGCTTTCGCCACGTCAGCGCGAAGAGGCCGATTCCAGCGACCCACACCACGACCGGGCTCGCCATCGCGAAGAGCTTGCCGGCGGCGTACGGCGTGACGCGCGGCTCGACGATCAAGAGCACGAGACCAGTCGTGACGACGGCCAGGAACGGAGCCGCCTCGCGCCGGCGCAGGCTCGAGAGGACGCCGGGGATCAGCAGCAGCAGGATCAAGGCGCTCGCAAGCGCGGTGAGAGCTGCGGCCGGCTCGGCGACGACTGGTACGCGGAAGTTGCCGTCGAGCCAGACGCCGCTGATCTGGCTCAGCGGCAGGGCTCGCGACAGCGTCCCCAGCGTGCTCACGGCGCTGCCGGCGGAATTGGCGCTACCGACGACGGCTTTCGCGATGTTAAAGAGCGTCTCGAACTCGACGACGGCCGGGATCGAGAGGGCGATGATCAGCGCCCCGCCGAGCAGCCCGGGCACCAGCCAGAACGGCCGGGGACGGCGGCGCTCGACGACCACCAGCTGCACGACCACGGCGCCGATCGCAGCGAGCACGTAGGGGGCACCTGCAACGCCGTAAGTGCATAGGATCGCGGCGAGCGGTACCGCGGCGACGGCCACGCCCGAATACGCGCGGCGCGCGCGTATCGCCTCCGTCGCGATAGCCAACGCGGCGATCGTCGCGGTGGCGGTCGCGATCTCCTTGATCGTGCCCTGGTAGGCGTACTGGAAGAACAGGTTCGCGGCAGCCGCCGCCAAGCCGAGCATCGCGGCTCGGCGCGCGCCGATCGCGCGCACTGACGCGGCG
>Ga0182024_10012374_pt1 | contig 16898 bp, 15 predicted proteins | sample P32metaG_FD_120480 | JGI IMG/M metagenome (GOLD analysis project Ga0182024, IMG submission 120480) | Permafrost microbial communities from Stordalen Mire, Sweden - P3-2 metaG (Illumina Assembly) | ecosystem: Environmental > Terrestrial > Soil > Wetlands > Permafrost | place: Sweden: Stordalen...
CGGGGCCAGCGGGATCGACCTGTTCCTGTTGGTGATCGCGGCCGACGACGGCGTCATGCCTCAGACGCTCGAGCACATCCGGGTGCTGCAGGCGCTGGACGTGTGCGACGGGGTGGTGGCGGTAACCAAGGCCGATCTGGCCGATCCGGCGCCGGCCCTGGCCGCCGCCACCGAGTTGCTGCCCCAGGCCGAAGCGGTGGCCTGCTCGGCTCGCACGGGAGACGGCGTGGAGGCCGTGGCGGCCGCGCTCGATCGCGTCGCCGCGCGCGTCCGGCACCGCTCCGTCCGGCCCGGGGAGGCGGTCCTGCACATCGATCGGGTGTTCACGATCCGGGGGGCCGGGACGGTCGTCACGGGCACGCTGTGGAGCGGCAGCATCTCTCGAGGTGACCGGCTGCGCCTGCTCCCGGGCGAGCGGGTGGCGCGGGTGCGCGGCGTCCAGGTGCACGATCAGGCGGTCTCCACGGCCCCGGCCGGCCAGCGGGTGGCCGTCAATTTGGTTGGCGTGGAGCTCAGGCAGGTGAACCGGGGCGACGTCCTGGTCGGCGAGGGCGCGGACGTCGTCGCGAGCTTCCGGGTGGAGGCCGATCTGGACCTCTACGAGTCACTGGAGGACCGCCAACGGGTGCAGGTCCATCACGGTACCCGGAGCGCCCCGGCGCGGGCGAGGCGGATCGGCGAGCGGCGCTGGCAGCTGCGACTGGAGCGCCCGCTGATCGCCGCCGAGGGCGACCATCTGGTGATCCGGCGGATCAGCCCGCCCGGAACGCTCGGCGGGGGCGTGATCGTGACCGCCTCAAACCGGCGAACGGCGAGCGCCGAGCCGGAGCCCGAGGTGACCGAGCCCGCCGGCGCTCCGGACGAGCTCGAGGAGGGCGCCCTGGCGCTGGAGGCCCGGCTGCGCGCGGCCGGCCTCGAACCGCTGCTGGAGAGCGAGATCGGGTCTGAGCGGGTTCACCTGCGGGCGCTGCAGAACGGCGGCCGGATCGTCCGCGTGGGGCGGATGTACGCCCACGCCGAGGTGATGGAGCAGGTCGAATCGGCCGTCCGGCGGATCATCTCGGCGGAGGGCGCCGTCACGCTGGCTCGTCTGCGGGACGAGCTGGGCAGCTCGCGCAAGTACGCGCAGGCGTTCCTCGAGCACCTCGATGCCGCCCGGGTGACCCGCCGCCTGGCCGACGACAGCCGGATCCTGCGCCGGCAGCCAGGCGGCGACGAGCCGGGCCCAACCCGTAAGCAGGATGACGACCCGGCGCTGGGATGACAGCATGTCGCCCATGGACTCGCCGAGCAGCAATGGGGACTGGCCAGATGTGGCCGAGCTGCTGAGACTGCGCGCCGGCGAGGCGATGGAGCTCAACCAGCGCTACCTGAACCCCCAGCTGGGCCGGGTCGTGCGCACGCTGGGCTTCGACCGGGACTGGGTGGCCGGGCGCGGAGCGCACCTGATCGACCGCGACGGCGAGGAGTACCTGGACCTGCTGGCCGGTTATGGGGTGTTCTCGCTGGGGCGCAACCATCCGGAGGTCAAGCGCCAGCTGCAGGGTGTGCTCGAGCTGGACCTGCCCAGCCTGCCCCAGCTGGGCGTCTCCACCCTGGCCGGAGTGCTGGCCGAATCGCTGGTGGCGCGGGCTCCCGGGTCGATCGACGCGGTCCTCTTGACCAGCTCGGGCACCGAATCGGTGGAGGGCGCCATCAAGCTGGCGCGGGCGGCCACCGCCCGCAACCGGATCATCTACTGCGACCGGGCCTTCCACGGGCTGAGCCTGGGCTCGCTGTCGGTCAACGGCAACGAGGAGTTCCGGGAGCGTTTCGGCGAGCTGCTGCCCGGTTGCAGCCCGGTCCCGTTCGGGGATCTGAGCGCCCTGGGCAAGGAGCTGGAGCAGGACGACGTGGCGGCGTTCATCGTCGAGCCGATCCAGGGCAAGGGCGTTTACCTGCCGCCGGACGGCTACCTGGCGGGGGCCCAGGAGCTCTGCCGGCGCCACGGCACGCTGCTGATCGCTGACGAGGTGCAGACCGGACTGGGCCGCACCGGCCGCTTCCTGGCCCTGGAGCACTGGGGCGGCATCGAGCCGGACCTGATCACCCTGTCCAAGGCCCTGTCGGGCGGTTATGTGCCAATCGGGGCGGTGCTGGCCAGCCGCCGGGTCTACCAGGGGACGTTTGACTCGATGGAGCGCAGCGTGGTGCACGGCTCCACGTTCGGGAATGGGGAGTTTGCGGCGGCTGCCGCGCTGGCCACGCTGTCGGTGCTCGATCGCGAGCAGCTGGTGGCGAGGGCCGCCCGCCTGGGCGATCTGCTGCTGGAGCTGACCCAGCCGCTGGTGGAGCGATTCGAGATCGTTCGCGAGGTGCGCGGGAGCGGTCTGATCTGGGCGATCGAGCTGGGACCACCGAGCGGGCGGACGGGCCGTCGCCTGTGGGAGGCGATCGAGCGGCGCCAGCCCGGGCTGTTCGCGCAGCTGATCACCGTGCCCCTGTTCCGTGAGCACCGGATCCTCACGCAGGTGGCCGGCCACCACATGAACGTGGTCAAGGCGCTCCCGCCGCTGGTCATCTCCGAGGAGGATCTGCGCCGGTTCGCCGAGGCCCTCGAGGACGTCCTGTCAGGCGCCGAGCGCCACCTATTCCGCAACTACGCCAGCCTCGGCCTCGGCCTGGGGCGGCGCAGCCTGGCCGCCCGGTAGCGCCTAGGGTCGGCTGCCCGCTCGTAGATCCGTTCTGTGCGGCCTTTTCTGCCCGTGCTTGGATTAGGAGTCATGATTGTCTAACTACCCCCTCCCGGCGCAGTTTCTCGCCGGGCATTGCGGGTAGGCATCGATTGCAGGTCCCGATAGAGGAGACGCGAGATGACAACTCCACTTCAACAGCTTCGTGAGCACGGGCAGAGCCCATGGATCGACTACATCGCTCGCGAGTTCGTGCGCGAAGGCGAGCTTGACCATCTGATCCAGCAGGGCATCGTCGGTCTCACATCGAACCCCACCATCTTCCAGCAGGCCATCTCCGAGGGCAGCGCCTACGACGATCAGCTGCGTGAGGTCATGAAGAGCACCGAGGACCCCCGTGAGGTCTTCCTGGCCCTGGCCAGCACCGATGTGCGCGAAGCCTGCGACCGCCTCAAGCCGGTGTTCGAGCAGAAGGAGGGGACCCGTGATGGATGGGTGTCCCTGGAGGTCGACCCCGACCTGGCCCACGATGCCTCCTCGACGGCGCGCGAGGCCAAGCGCATCCACGGGATGGTCGGGCGCCCGAACCTGTTCGTGAAGATCCCCGGCACCCAGGAGGGCCTGGAGGCGATCGAGGAGACGATCGCCGCCGGCATCCCGGTCAACGTGACGCTGCTGTTCTCCCTGCAGCGCCACCGGGAAGCGGCCGAGGCGTACCTGCGCGGCCTGCGCCGCTTGCGCGACAGCGGCGGCAGCCTGGAGCCGCTGGCCTCCGTGGCGTCGTTCTTCGTCTCGCGAGTGGACACGGAGGCGGATCGGCGTCTGGATGAAATCGGTGGCCATGACGAGCTGAAGGGCAAGCTGGCCATCGCCAATGCCAAGCTGGCCTACCAGACCTATCTGGAGCTGTTCAGCGGTTCCGACTGGGAGGACCTGGCCGCAGCGGGCGCCTCGCCCCAGCGTTGCCTGTGGGCCTCCACGTCCACCAAGAACCCGGCGTACCGCGACGTGCTCTACGTGGAGGATCTGATCGGCCGTGACACGGTCAACACGATGCCTCCGGCGACGATCAAGGCCGTGCTTGACCACGGTCGCGTGGCCGACACCCTGGAGAAGGACGTCGACGAAGCTCAGCGAACCCTGGATGAGCTCGGGCAAGCCGGCATCGACTACGACGACGTCGTGGAGACACTCGAGCGGGAGGGCGTGGAGAAGTTCGCCCAGTCGTTCCGCGACCTGATCGACGGCGTCAACGCCAAGCGCGAGCAGCTGGTGGCGGCATGAGCGCGTCCGACCAGGCCACACAGGTTTCGGGCTCCGTCGAGCTCCGTCAGGGCACGCCCCAGTTCCGCCGCGAGTTGGGCCAGCAGCTCCGAGTCGATTCGGTGCGCGCCAGCTCGGCCGCCGGATCGGGCCACCCGACCTCCTCGATGTCGGCCGCCGATCTGATGGCCGTCCTCCTGGACGGTCACCTGAAGCTCGACTACTCCGCTCCGGAGGACCCCCACCGCGACCACCTGATCTTCTCCAAGGGTCATGCGTCGCCGCTGTATTACGCGATGCTCAAGGCGGTCGGAGCGATCGACGACGAGGAGCTGCTCACCTTCCGGAAGTTCGAGAGCCGTCTGGAGGGTCATCCCACCCCGCGCATCCCGCCCACGGACGTGGCCACGGGGTCGCTCGGGCAGGGGCTGCCGATCGGCGTGGGCATCGCCACCGCCGGGCGCAAGCTGGACCAGCTGCCCTACCGGGTATGGGTGCTGTGCGGCGACTCCGAAATGGCCGAAGGCTCGATCTGGGAGGCCTTCCAGCACGCCGGCTGGGAGGGCCTGGACAACCTGACGGCGATCATCGACGTCAACCGCCTCGGCCAGACCCGGGAGACGATGCTCGGCTGGGACATGGAGGGCTACGCCGCCCGTGTCCGGGCCTTCGGCTGGAATGCGATCGTGATCGACGGTCACGACGTGGAGGCGATCGAAGCTGCCTACCGTGAGGCCGAGCAGACCACCGACCGGCCGACGGCGATCCTGGCCCGGACCAAGAAGGGCAAGGGCGTCAAGGCCGTCGAGGACCAGCCCGGCCACCACGGCAAGCCGCTGGACGACCCCGAGGAGGCCATCCAGGAGCTGGGCGGCGAGCGCAACCTCCACGTGACCACGGCCAAGCCGGACACGAGCCAGGAGGTGCACGGCTTCCCCACCGACGGCGGCGAGATGCCCAGCTGGGAGCTGGGCGCTGAGGTCCCCACACGAAAGGCCTACGGCGAGGCGCTGGCCGCGCTGGGCAGTCGCCGCGGAGACGTGGTGGCGCTGGACGGCGAGGTGTCCAACTCGACCTACTCGGAGATCTTCGCCAAGGCGCACCCGGACCGGTATTTCGAGATGTTCATCGCCGAGCAGCAGCTGGTGGCCGGCGCCGTGGGCATCCAGGTCCGCGGGTGGACGCCGTTTGCCTCGACGTTCGCCGCGTTCTTCTCGCGGGCGTATGACTTCGTGCGCATGGCCGCCGTCTCGCGGGCCAACCTGCGCCTGGTCGGCTCGCATGCCGGCGTGTCAATCGGCGAGGACGGCCCGTCGCAGATGGCCCTGGAGGACTTCGCCTCGCTGCGAGCGGTCCACGGCAGCGCTGTGCTGCACCCATCCGACGCCAACCAGACATCCCAGCTGCTCGTTCACATGGCCGACCGGCCGGGGATCACCTACATGAGGACGCTGCGCGCCGCCACGCCGGTCCGGACACCAGCCGACGAGGAGGTTCAGATCGGCGGAAGCCGCGTCGTGCGCTCGAGCGAGCAGGACGAGCTGGCGATCGTCGGCTGCGGGATCACCCTCGAGGAGGCGGTCAAGGCAGCCGAGCAGCTGCAGGACGAGGGCATCTCCGCCCGGGTGATCGACTGCTACTCGATCAAGCCGATCGACTCGGCCGCGCTGCGCGAGGCGGCCGGCGAGGTCAGCGCGATCATCACCGTTGAGGATCACTGGCCCGAGGGTGGGCTCGGTGACGCGGTCCTGGCCGCGCTGGCCAGTGAGGCCGCGCGGCCCCCGGTGGTCAAGCTGGCCGTTCGCGATATGCCGATGTCCGGCAAGCCGGATCAGCTCCTGCATGCCGCCGGGATCGACGCCGAGGCGATCGTCTCGGCCGCCCGCCGGCTAGCCGCGGCGCACACGGAGGCGTAGCGGGCGTGGTCGGGCCAGGGCCGCCCATCGGACTGGGCACCTCACTGTTCATGATCGCGGCCGGCGCCGTGCTCCGGTTCGCGATCACCGTCACCACCCGCGACGTGAACATCCAGACGATCGGGGTGATCCTGATGATCGTCGGCGGGATGGGACTGATCATCTCGGTCTTCTGGATGGTCATGTCGACCGATCGGCGCCCGGCTCCGCGGGATGACGACGTGCCTCCGCCGCGCTATCGCGAGCCCGGCAACCGGTACTGAGTCAGTTCGGGCGCGGGCGCGAGCTCGGATAGCGCCTGCTCGAGCGTCGGTAGCGCCGACATCTCTACCGCCACGGCTTGCGCCGCCTCGCGGAAGGACGCTCGCCGGAGCACCTGTTCAGCCGCGCTTCTCACGCACGCCGGGTCGAGACTGCCGGTCGACGCGGGACCCGTCGGGACGAGGACTCCGGCGCCGGCCGAGCTTGCCATTCGGCCGTTCGTCATCTGATCGGCGAACAGCGGGCAGATCACCAGCGGCACGCCGGCTCCGAGCGCGCCGAGGACGGTGCCGGAGCCGCCGTGGCAGATGACCAGCTCGGCTGTGGCCAGCACGTCGGCCTGCGGCACCCAGTGCGCCACGTGCACGTTGGACGGCAGGGGGCCGAGTGATGCGAGCTCGACGTGGCGGCCGACTGTCATCAGGACGCGCACCGGAAGCTGGGCGACGGCGGTCAGGGCGGCGGCGAATGCCGGCCTCGACTCGGGCAGGTGCCCGGCCACGCTGCCGAAGGTCAGGTAGACGAGCGGGCGACGGTCGCCGGGCCACCAATCCGGCAGCGACTGAGGGTCCGGGACGCATTGGCGGAAGCGATACGTCTGCGGCCACGGCGACCGATCGAGCGTGGGGGGAAACGGTGTGAGGAACGGCGCCGCCTCGATCGCCTCCGACACTCCCGCCTGGTGACGGTCGATGATCAGCGCCACCATCCGCAGCACCCCGTACTCGATCCCCGATTGGGAGATCGCCACCTGCGCCTGGGGGATGCCGGCCTCGTGGGCGACCACCGCCGAGGCGTAGTCGCAAGGTTCCCGCACGACCGCCTCAGGGCGCCACTCGGCGGCCAGTGAGCGAGCGGCGGGCAGCATCGCGTCGGTTGCCGCACCGGCGAACAGCTCCCTGTCGATGATCCCGCCGGAGGTCCCAGGGGGGCTGCGGCGCACCCGCTCCCACACAGCCTCGACGGTCGATTGTGGGGGCTCTGCACCGACGGCGAACGGCACGCCCTCTTGCCGGGCGGCCTCAGCGAGCGCCGGCGGGACCAGCACCAGAACCTCATGACCGTTCCGCTGCAGCGCCCGGGCGGCGGCGACCACGGGCGTCAGGTGGCCGGCACCGCCCAGCGAACAACTGAGGAGCACTCGCACGAACGGCACCCTACGGAGTCTTTGTGGGTCGCTGCACGACCGGCGAGAAGAGTTCTGGCGCGTGCACGGGGGTGTGATCGCCCGCGCGGGGCGGGGGTTTGCTCCGTCTGCTCCGGCGCGTGCCGCTTAGTCCAGTCTGAACGGCCGCGATGAGGGCGGCCGCGGCTCAAGCGGCTTGAACGAGCAAATCGACCGCAGACCGGGCAATTTGCTCATTCGAGCACGCGAACCGGACTCGAGCGAGCAATCCGGCCCAACCCTGAGCGATTTGCTCGTTCGAACCGCTCCAGGCGGGCAACTTGGAGCGAGTCTGGGAAGATTTCCGACGTCAGACGTCACTTTCGTTCCCCGAGTCGCGCTCGGGGCACGTCGAGCGTCGCTCAGTCGCCGCGCCACTGCTGACGCAGCGCACCGACGCCGGCCGCGATCGCGTCGTAGCTGGAGGCGTGGTTTGCCCACATCGACCAGTACGGAAGCGTGGAACTGGCGGGTCTGCTGTCCGGCACGTCCAGCTGGATCCGCAGCGGGAGGAGCAGCGCGTCGCCGACGACGATCGCCTCGCCGACGTCGAGCAGCGGAAGCAGTCCGGTGATCCCGGCCGCGGTTCCGGGCACGACCCGGGACACGACATCCTGATCCTGGTCATTGGTCAGGCGCATGATCACGAAGTTGTTGCACTGGCTGAGGATTGTGCGGCTGACATCGCTGGGACGCTGGCTGACCACCACCAGGCAGACGCCGTACTTGCGGCCCTCCTTGGCGATCGTCTCGAAGGCCTCGAGCGCCACCCGGTGGACGGGTGAATCGGTCCGATCGGCGGGCAGGTAGGTGTGGGCCTCGTCGCACACGATGCACACCGGCGTGCGCCGCTCGGGCTCCATCCAGAACTGGATGTTGTAGACGAGGCGCACAAGCACGCCGGCCACCATGGGCAGGACGGGCGCCGGCACCTCTGAGAGATCGACCACCTTGATCCCGTAGTCGGCGGATCCGGCGGAGAGGAGCTTCTGAGCGGTCTCGAGCAGCCAGTCATCCATCGTGGCAGCCTCGGGCGGCTGGAAGATGAAGGCGTAGCGGGGATCGGCCAGCCGGGCCTCGAGGCGAGAGACCAGGCCGCCCAGCTTGCCGGCGAACGGCCCGGGGTCGACCCGGCCGCTGGGCTGGCGGACGATGATCTCCACCTCGTCGCGCCGGGCCCATTCGAGCAGGTGCTCCAGCTCGTAGGGAACCGGCGAGTCCATGGTGGCCGTGGAGACGGCCGATCCGGCGCCCCGCTCGCTCAGGGTGGCGCGCTTCAGGGTCTGCACGCGGTCGGACAGCCATATGCGCTGGTCGCCCACGTGCGGATCGCTGTCGCTGAGGACCAGCGAACCCAGCTCATCGCGCTCCAGCATCCAGAAGGGCACGTGCAGCGCCGCGTCAGCGGCATAAAGGAGGTCAGCCGGTCCGGCGACCCGAAGGGCCTGCGCCACCGCCGCGCGCTCATCGGTTGCCTGGGTCAGCGGGGCGTACTCGCCGTGCAGGTCGAGCACCAGGATGTTGGCGTGGCTGAGGCGCGCAGCCCGCTCCAGCAGTAGGGCAACGGCCCAGCTCTTGCCGGTACCCGTGGTGCCGACGATGGCCAGGTGGCGCTGAAGCAGCCGGTTGCCGTCGGCGACGGCGCTGGACTCGCGATCGGCCAGGTAGTGGCCCAGCACCATCCGCTCCTCCTCGGCCACATCCTCGCCCAGGATCGTCATGAACCGGGTCAGGTTGGCGTCCTCCACCAGGTGGCAGCCGGTCCCCAGATGCGGGTGCTTTGACGCTCCGAGCCTGAACTTCCCGAGACCGGACGGGTCGGGGTGAAACGTGCCCACGGGCATCAGCCGGAACTCGACGAGACCGTCCGGAAAGCGCTTCAGCCCCTCCACCAATCCGATCAGGAAGCCGTCGGCGGCCGGCATGGCCACCAGATCCGAGACCGTCACCCGGGCCGCCAGGGCCGGGTCGGACAGCTCGACGGTCATTCGATCCGAGTCGACGCACGTGAGCTGGCCGAGCAGGAGACCGTCCTCTAGCGCCAGCGGCTCCTGCCCGGCTGACGGGCCTTTCGTTTGCGTAACGGCCATTGTCAGTACCTAGATCGGCACGCAGCCCGCGCTGCCTTACCCCTGGGTCCTAAGATCCGCTCCGTGCCTGAGCTTGGTCCGGCGGTCGACACGGTACTTCAGCGCTGCCTGCGCGTGAGCGAGGGCGAGGATGTGCTGGTGATCGTCGACCCTGCGACCCGGGAAATCGGCGTGGCCCTGCGCGACGGGGCCCGGGGCCTGGGCGCCGACGCGGTGCTGGCCGAGATGGACGAACGTGCCACCCACGGAACCGACCCACCGCCTCCGATCGCCGCCGCGATGCGCGAGTCGAACGTCGTCATAGCCCCGACCAGCCGCTCGCTGAGCCACACGCCGGCGCGCAAGCGCGCCTGCGAAGCCGGAGCCCGCGTGGCCACGATGCCGGGCGTGACCGCCGACATGCTGGCCCGCGTGATGGCCGTTGACTTTGAGCAGATGGCGGCCCGCTCCCGCGCGGTGGCCGAGTTGCTCAGCAAGGCAGACCGCGCCCACGTCACCTGTCCGCACGGCACCGACTTCGAGCTCGAGTTGACCGGGCGGGAGGCGATCGCCGACGACGGCGACCTGGCCGCTCCCGGGGCGTTCGGCAACCTGCCCTGCGGCGAAGGGTTCATCGCGCCGATCGGGGGCGCGGGCCGGATCGTGGCGTCCAGCGTGGCGCCGCTCGGCCTGAGCGATCCGCCCGCGATCCTGACCGTGGAGGATGGCCGGATCGTGTCCGCCGAGGATGGCCTGGGTCCGGACTACCTGGAGCGCCTGCGAGCCCACGGGGAGCCGGGATCGAACCTGGCCGAGCTGGGGGTGGGCACGAACGACCGAGCCAAGCTGACCGGAAACATCCTGGAGGACGAGAAGATCCTGGGGACGGTGCACGTGGCGTTCGGCGCCAGCGCCGGTTTCGGCGGCACGGTCTCGGTGCCGATCCATCTCGATGTGGTGGTGATCGACGCCAGCCTCGAGATCGACGGCCAGCCGGTGCTGGACCACGGGCACTTCGTCCTCTGAAGGCGAGCACACGGTGACCCGGCTGCTGGCGGTGCCCAACGTCTCCGAGGGACGAGACGCCGGAGCGATCGGCCAGCTGGCCGAAGCGTTCGATGGCGAGCTGCTCGATGTACACAGCGATCCCGATCACAACCGCAGTGTGTTCACGCTGGCCGGTTCGCCGGGCAAGGTGACCGATGCGGTGCTGGGCGGCGCCGAGGCGGCCATCCGGCTGGTCGACCTGAACCGGCATCAGGGGATCCACCCGCGGGTGGGGGCGATCGACGTGGCGCCGATCGTGTTCACGCGGCCCGAGGACCGGGGAGCGGCCTGCGCCGAGGCGCTCCTCACCGCCGACCGCCTCGGCCACGAGCTGAAACTCCCCGTGTTCCTGTACGGGATGCTGTCGCCGGCCGGCCACACCCGGGCCGACCTGCGCCGGGGCGGACCCCGGCGGCTGGCCGAGCGACTGGAGGCGGGCGAGCTTCGCCCTGACTTCGGCCCCGGCCGCTTGCACCCCACCGCCGGAGCGGTACTGGTGGCCGCCCGCCCGCCCCTGGTGGCGTTCAACGTGGAGCTGGCAGCGCCGGCCACGCGTACGGACGCGCAGCGGATCGCCGCGGCGATCCGGGAGGGAGGCCCGGAGGGCCACCCGGGCCTGCGGGCGATCGGCCTGTGGCTGCCGGCCCGCGACTGCGCTCAGGTTTCGCTGAACCTGGAGGATCACCGGCGCACGAGGCTGGCCGATGTGATCGCCGCGATCGGCCGCCATGCCACACCGGTGCGGGCTGAGCTCGTGGGGCTGGCGCCGGCAGTCGCGTTCGAGGACTTCCCCGAGGAGCTGCCGGTGGCCAACCTGAGATATCTGGAGGATGCGCTCGGCGACGGCTGAACGCAGACAGGTGCCGGGGTTTGAGCCAGGCTCTAAAGTCACTTACCGAACGCCATGGCCCAGACGAAGCGAAAGCGCCGCACCAAGCACCGGGGCAACGCCGCCGGCACGATCGAGGCGCGCGGGCGCACCGGCCGTCCGCTCAGTGCCGAGGAGCGCAAGAAGGCTGACCGGGCCAAGCTCCGCGAGCGGCGGCTGACCAGGGCGCCGACCTGGAACCAGTCGTTCAAGCGGGCGCTCGTGGCGGCCGGGCTGATGTTCCTGTTCCTGCTGGTCACCGACCACACCAAGAAGGGCAGCCCGATCGTCACCGCGATCACCTTCGCGATCATCGCGCTGGTCATCTACGTGCCGGCCGGCTACTACCTGGAGCGCTTCCTGTGGCGCCGGCGCATGGCCAAGATGGGCACCCCCGTGCGACGGGGTTGAGGCCGGGATGGCCGACGTCCGCATGTTCACGGTGGGGCCGCTGCAGGAGAACTGCTTCCTCGTGCGCTCCCCGGACTCCGACCGGGCCGTCTTGGTCGACCCCGGAGAGGAGCCCGAGCGCCTGCTCGGCGCCCTCGAGTCGCTGGGGATCACCAGGGTCGAGGCGATCCTCCTCACCCACACGCATTTCGACCACGTGGGCGCGGTGGCGCCCCTGGCCCGGGCCACCGGCGCGCCGGTGTACTGCCCGGAGCTGGAGCGCCAGGTGCTGGCCAACATCATGGACTACGTCCTGTGGCCTGGCCTCGGCCCCTACGAGAGCTACGAGGCCGATCACCTCCTCAGCGGCGGCGAGACGCTGGAGCTGGCCGGGCTGAGCTTCGATGTCCGCTTCACCCCCGGGCACAGCCCCGGTCACGTCACCTACGCGGTGCGCGACGAGAACGCGCTCCTGTCCGGCGATGTCCTGTTCCAGGGCTCGGTCGGCCGGGTCGACCTCCCCGGGGGCGACTGGCCGACGCTGCTGAGCTCGATCGAGTCTCTGATCGACGAATTCCCGCCCGAGACGGTCGTCTACCCCGGCCATATGGGGATCACGACGCTCGGTCAGGAGCGCGCCAGCAATCCGTTCCTGCGCGAGCTCGCCGAGCGGTGAGCCACCGCCGACCCCCGCGAGACCGGCGTTGATCCAGGCGCCGAAGGGGACGTTCGACGTCCTGCCAGCTGACGCTGAGCGCCGCCAGGCGCTGGAGCACCAGGCTCGCAAGATCCTGAGCGCGGCCGGTTACGGCCGGATCGAGACCCCGGTCTTCGAGTCGACCGAGCTGTTCGCCCGCGGCGTGGGCGAGGCCACCGACATCGTCCAGAAGGAGATGTACACGTTCGACGACGGTGGCGGGCGCTCGCTGACCCTGCGCCCGGAGGGCACCGCGCCGGTGTGCCGGGCCTACGTCGAGCACGGGATGCACAGGCTTCCGCAGCCGGTCAAGTTCTGGTACCTGGAGAGCTTCTTCCGGTCCGAGCAGCCCCAGAAGGGGCGCTACCGCCAGTTCTGGCAGGTGGGAGCCGAGGCGATCGGCAGCGATGCCCCGGAGACCGACGCCGAGCTGATCGTGCTGCTGTCCGAGCTCCTGGAGGCGATGCTGGTCAAGGGCGTGCACCTGCGGCTCTCCAGTCTCGGCACTCCCGAGACGCGCGCCGAGTACCGCGAACAGCTGACCGCTTACCTGCACGCGCACGAGGATCAACTGGCCCCCGAGGTTCAGGCGCGCATCGATCTCAATCCGCTGCGGGCCTTCGACTCCAGCCATCCGGGCACGCAGGCGATCATGCGCGACGCCCCGAAGCTGCTTGACCAGCTCACACCCGAGGACGCAGAGCATTTCGCCACCGTGCGCGAGCAGCTCGACGCGGTGGGCATCCGCTACGAGATCGACCCCACGCTGGTGCGCGGCATCGACTACTACACGCGCACGCTGTTCGAGTTCACCAGCGACGCACTCGGTGCCCAGTCGGCGGTCGGGGGCGGCGGGCGTTACGACCGGCTGGTGGAGCAGATCGACGGACCGCCGACGCCGGCCTGCGGCTGGGCGGCCGGGGTGGAGCGGATCCTGCTGTCCGGCGCACAACCGCCGATTGCCCCTGACCCAGTGGACCTTTACATCGCGCTGGCGGTCCGTGAGACCACCAGCGCGACTGCCGCGTTCGTGCTGGCCCGGGAGGCGCGCCGGGCAGGACTGACCGCCCAGCTGGAACTGGCGGGCCGTTCGCTGAAGGGTCAGCTCAAGCACGCCGACCGCATCGGCGCCCGGTACGTGGCGATCCTGGGGGGCGAGAGGGAGGCCACCGTCCGGGAGATGGGCAGCGGCGAGCAGCACGAGATCCCGATCTCGTCGGTTATCCCCACCGTCCTGCGGGGGAACCGTCTGTCATGAGCTTCAACCAGTCCCCTCGCAGCAACGGATACCGCGACGCGTGGGCGGGCGAGCTGACCGGCGGGCGCGCGGACACGCCGGCGCGCGTGGCCGGCTGGGTGCACCGCCGTCGTGACCACGGCGGCCTGATCTTCATCGACCTGCGTGACCGCAGCGGGATCGTGCAGCTGGTGTTCCACCCCGATTCGGCACCCGAAGCGCATCAGCGGGCGCACGCGCTGCGCTCGGAGGACGTGCTCTCCGCGGCCGGCCAGGTGGTCAGGCGCGAGCCCGAGAACGTCAACCCCAACCTGCCCACCGGCGAGATTGAGCTGGCCGTCGCCGAACTGGAGATCCTGGCCGACGCTGAGACGCCGCCGTTCCCGATTGACGAGGACACGGCGGTCGACGAGGCGCTGCGCCTGCGCCATCGGGCCCTCGACCTGCGCCGCGCCCCGATGCAGGCAAACATGATCCTGCGCCACAAGGTCATAAGCACGATGCGCGACGTGCTCAACCGCCGCGACTTCGTGGAGATAGAGACGCCGGATCTGACCCGCTCCACGCCCGAAGGTGCGCGTGACTACCTGGTCCCGGCGCGCATCGTGGGTGGGCGGGAGCCGGGTCTCTTCTACGCGCTGCCCCAGTCGCCGCAGCTGTTCAAGCAGCTGCTGATGGTGGCGGGATTCGAGCGCTACTACCAGATCGCCCGGTGCTTCCGCGACGAGGATTCCCGAGCCGACCGCCAGCCCGAATTCACCCAGCTCGACCTGGAGCTGTCGTTCGTCGACGAGGACGACGTGATCGAGACGATGGAGGCCGTGATGGCCGCTGTGTTCGAGGTGGGCGACTTCTCGGTGTCGGCGCCGCCGTGGCCGCGGATGACCTACGCCGAGGCGATCGACCGCTATGGCATCGACCGGCCGGACACCCGCTTCGGCCTCGAGCTGCGGGACCTCGGCGCGGCGCTGGCCGACTCGGGCTTTCAGGTGTTCTCCGGTGCGCTGGCCGCCGGCGGCGTGGTGCGCGGGATCAACGCCGGCGCTCGGGAGCTGCCGCGCTCCGAGCTCGACGGGCTGACCGAGCTGGCCAAGCGCTACGGGGCTCGTGGGCTGGTGTGGGCGTTCGTGCAGGACGACGGGACGCTGCGCTCGCCGGTGGCCAAGTTCCTCTCGGAGACCGAAGTCGAGCAGATCAAGAGCTGTCTGGAAGCCGGGACCGGAGATCTGCTGCTGATCGTGGCCGACCGGCTGGAGGTCGTCGGCGCCGCACTCAGCGCTCTGCGCCTGGAGCTCGGCCGGCGCTTCGGCCTGATCCCCGCCGGCAGCCACGCGATCCTGTGGGTGGTCGACTTCCCCGCCTTCTTCTGGAACGCTGAGGGGCAGCGCTGGGATTCCGCCCACCATCCGTTCACCGCCCCCCAGGGCGACATGTCGGATCCGGGCGATCTCAGCTCCCGGGCCTACGACCTGGTCCTCGACGGCTCTGAGATCGGCGGCGGATCGATCCGTATCCATGACCCGGCGGTCCAGCGGCGCGTGTTCGAGCTGCTCGGAATCGGCCCCCAGGAGGCGGAGGCCCGGTTCGGGTTCTTCCTGGACGCGCTTCGCTACGGTGCCCCGCCCCACGGCGGCATCGCCATGGGCATCGACCGGATCGTGGCGCAGCTGGCCGGGACCGAGTCGATCCGCGATGTGATCGCCTTCCCCAAGGCGGCCAGCGGCGCCGATCCGCTGACCGGCGCCCCGGCTCCCGTGGATCCGGCCCAGCTGCGAGAGCTGGGGATCCGGATCGCCTAACCGTCGGGCGGCGTTACCCGGCTGTTATCGGCTCCGGCGTAGAACCTGGGCTGTGAAGGCTCTGCGGATGATCTTGATCGCCGGCGGATGTGCCCTGCTGGTGGCCGCCTGCGGGTCGTCGAAGAACTCGAGCTCTCACCAGGCGGCTTTCACCGGCGGGCTCAATTTCGCCAAGTGCATGCGCTCGCACGGCCTGACCAACTTCCCCGATCCGTCGTCCGGCGGAGGCATCCAGCTCAACAGCAGCTCTGGGCTCAACCCGGCCTCGCCGGGTTTCCAAGCCGCCCAGAAGGCCTGCGCGGGCAATTTACCGGGGGGTCCGTTCCGAGGGACGGCATCGGCGGCGCAGAAGAAGCAGATGCTGGAGTTGTCGGAGTGCATGCGCGCCCACGGGCTGGAGAACTTCCCCGATCCTGTGTCCACGGCCCCCCAGCCAGGCGCCGGCTTCGGGGTCGCGTTTGGCCGTCCGGGGTCGTTCATCGCGGTACCCCAGAGCATGATCAACTCGCCGGCGTTCGATCAGGCGGCCGCGGCCTGTCATTTCCCCGGGGCTGGGCGCCCGGCCAAATCGTCCCAAGCACCGGTCACCAAGCCGTAGCCACGGTCATACGAAGCGAGCGTTGTATGTTCGGGGAGTGGGTGTGTTCCGCGACGCAGAGCTTCGCTATCTGACCGGTGGGCGACAGCTCGGGCGGCTGGCCACGGTGGGCGCGGACGGGACGCCGCACGTGGTCCCGGTGGGCTGGATCTACAACGCGGCCCGCGAGACGATCGACATCAGCGGCAACGATCTCGAGCGCAGCAAGAAGTTCCGGGACGTCGTGCACAGCGGCCGGGCCGCGATCGTGGTGGATGACCTGGAGAGCGTCGATCCGTGGCGCCCCCGGGGCGTGGAGGTGCGAGGTCGAGCCGAGGCGATCCCGTTGCCCACGCCGCTGATCCGCATCCATCCCGAGCGGGTGGTCAGCTGGGGCCTGAAGGCGGCGCGGAGCGCCCGGACTGTGGCGGGAAGCCCATGAGCCCGGTCATGTACGTGAAGCCCGGGTGCCCGTACTGCCAGACCGCCCGTGAGCATCTGGCCGCCGAGGGCGAGAGCGTGGAGGAGCGCGACGCCACCGAAAATGCGGACTGGAAGGCCGAGCTGATGGCCTACACCAGCGATCGCGGGATGGTGCCAACGATCGTGTGGGAGGACGGGCGCAAGCAGGTCGGCTTCCCAGCGGCTCGCGGCTGACGCGTGTACTGAGCGGGCGGTCGTCCGCTGCGTGATCAGGCGGGACAGGAGTCCAGCAGGGTCCCGACGGCGAACTCCGCGGCTCCAGTTGCATAGCCCTATCCTCGCGGAGCGTGGACCGAATTGCCTTTGAGCATCATCTGACCTCGCCTCAGGGCCGGGGATGGCGGCCCGCGGACGCCTTCACCTCCGAGGTGGGAGGCGGCGCCTGCTGCGACACGGTGAGCATCTCGCTGGCCACCGACGGGCAGCGGATCACCGGCGCCGGGTTCGAGGCCCA